>CXWK01014451.1_pt3 | contig 20632 bp, 20 predicted proteins | sample 590851 | NCBI WGS metagenome assembly CXWK01 (sample SAMEA3498364, study PRJEB10139) | wastewater metagenome | biome: wastewater treatment plant; material: activated sludge | place: Denmark | collected 2014-08-01 | reverse complement strand
ACCTCCTCGCCGGCACCGAGTTCGAACACGCCCACCCCAAAAAGTTGAGACGTTGCCTCTTCGGAACCCCGGCGATCCTCCGGGTCCGCAACCGGCAAACCTGGACCCTCTGGCCCCAACACTGGCCATGGAACCCCCACCTCCGAACAGCCGGACAACGACTCCGCACCATGGCCACCCCCACACCCCTCCGGATCTGACCGCCCGCTACCCCGGCAAATCAGCGACCCGCCGGGAACACCCGGCCGGGCTGCTTCACCGACCCCACACACCAACCCGAACAGCCCTCACCACACCAAACAGGCAGCCACCAACACCCCAAACCCACCCCGAGCAGCCCAGCACACCCACACCCACCCGCCATCACACCAAAACAGGCTTCAGACCGCCACCAACGAAGAAACGTGCCGGATCGCGGCTAGCACCAGTTCGCCATTGGGTAGCCGGCAGTCGATATGGCGGCGCAGGTCTCGGGCAGTGGCCGTTGCTTCGTTCTCGCCGTGGCGGCGACGCACGATGTAAAAGACCTCGCCGAGGTTGATCCACGACATGATCGGCCGCGTGCCAGCGAGTAGGTCATCTACCAGCTGCGCGGAGGGACCCTCGTCGTCGAGGTACCGCATCACTGCCCATGAATCAAGGACGATGGTCACGACGGTCGTCCCGAACCTGGTCTGCGGCTCGCTCGGCCATCAGCTCCGCCGTGAGCGATGATCCCCGATAGCGACCCCGAAGTGGAGCAACACCGCTGACCGGGCGAACGATCACGACGCCCTCTTGTCGCCCAAAGCTCACTTCATCTCCGGGCTGAATTCCCAACTCATCGCGAAGCTTTTTGGGTATGACTACCTGACCTTTGGGGCCGACCGTGTGAGTCATACATCGCAGTATAACTTCGTATCATCGAGGAGAGCGTCCCACTCCGACGCGCCGCTGAGGTTGAGGTCGGCGAAGCGCTTGGGCGCCCCGTACCAGCGGCTGGTGACCACGTGGTCCAGAGAGGCCACCACCCGCACGGAGCATGACGGCAGCGGCCGCTCCAGCGGACGGGCGATGTCCTGGCCGTGCACGATGATGTCGGTCAGCGGGTCCAACGGGCTGCTCATCGGCGACCACCTGGTGTACGGGTCCAGGCCTCGCACCAGGACTGGGTGCTCCACGCGGCACCATCAAGCCCGTCGAGGTAGTCGCAGAGCGCTAACCGCTCGGACGTGGTGGCACTGGGTACATCAAGCGTGGTTGCCGGGATGTCGGTGACGTTGGCGGTCCTTTCGCCGTCGGGCGAGTGATGGAGTGGGGAGTCGGCGCAAACATGGAGACTCGCCGAGCGGCCGAAACCCATCGGTCAGCATCTACGCGACCGTTCGAGGACGACGGTGCGCCTTCTGGGTCGGATAGTGACCAACAGGTGACCTCAATCCTCCCCAGAGATGGTGCCGGGCGGCCTGCGGGACCGGTGCCGGCCGGGAGTACGGTCGCGATCCATGAGCCTCCTCATGCACTGGACGACCTCTCGCTGCGGTCGCGGCCATGATGCTGGTCGCAGCTGGCTGTGGCGGCGGCGGCGATTCGGCCGCCAACGGCGATTCCAATCCGGCTGCGGCAAGCGCATCGACCGCCTCATCGACGAGCACTTCGGCCGATCCCCAGAACGGGGGCACTCGATCCGCCGGCTGTGAGTCGTCACGTCCCGAACCGGGGGAGTCGACGGTGACGATCACCAGCGGCGGCCGGGAGCGCTCCTACCTCCGCTACATCCCCGACGGTGCTGCCGAGAGCGATGCAACGCCGTTGGTGCTGGACTTCCCGGCATGCTCCCCGGCCGAGATGGAGACCGAGTTCAGTGGGTTTACCAAGCCCGACGCCGAGGGCAAGGTCCCGGCGGACGAGTTCGGCGCGGTGGTCGTCACCCCCGAGCCGGTCAACGGTGCCGGAGCGTTGCTCACCTGGAACTACGTCGGCACCGAGGGCTGGACCGACGACGTGGCCTTTGTCGACGACGTGCTCGACGACGTGGAGGCCACCACCTGCATCGACCCCGACCGGGTGTTGGCCACCGGCTTCGCTGTGGGCGGGGTGTTCGCGTCGATCGTCACCTGCGAGCTGCCCGATCGCATCGCAGTCCTTGCGACGGTGTCGGGGCTGTACGACCCTGAAGGTTGCGCGCCGGACGTCGCCAAGCCGGTGGTGTCCTTTCACGGCACCGGCGACCGGTTCATCCCCTTCGACGGCGGCATTGGGTCGGGGCCGGCCAACCTGGGCCTGAGCGCCGAGACGACCGCCGGGCTGACGTTCATGCTCGAACGTCCCGGTGCGCTCGATGCCTCGGACGCGTGGGCGAAGCGAGCGGGGTGTGAAACGAAACCGGTGAAGGAGCCGACCGCCGACGGGATCGGGCCGGGTGTCACCCTGCAGGTCTGGCCGGGCTGCAAGGACGGTCTGGACGTCGAGTTGTACGTGATCGACGGCGGCGAGCACAGTTGGCCCGGCAGCGTCGGCATGGGCGCCTACGAGGGGCTGCTCGGGCCCGTTTCGACTCAGATCGACGCCACCAAGGTCATCTGGGATTTCTTCGAGGCCCGCACCTGAGTGTTCATGTCGCCTCGTCGCAACAAATGAACCGGAAGCAGTAAAAATAACGTACACGGTACGGTTGACGCGCCGAGGGGTTTGCTATGGTGCCGGCGAGCGGTCACTGGACCGCGCTCTGCCCGCAGAAAGGCAACCTTGTGTGCACCTCCCTTCAATACACCGACAGCACCGGCGCTCATTACTTTGGGCGGACGCTGGAGCTCGACGTCGATGAGCCCTGGGTGCTTGCCTACGTCCCGGCGGGCATGGAGTTCGAAAGCGATGCCCCCGACTCGAAGCCGCTGCACTACGCCACCAAGTACGGCTTCCTCGGCGTGACCGCACCTGCCCGAATGCCCACCAAGGAGGAGCCGCTCACCCAGAACGACCTGAAGGTGTGCGAGGGGATGAACAGCGAAGGCGTCACCTTCAGCCTGCTGGCCTACCCGACGGTGGGGGGCAAGGAGGACGCGGTCGCCAACACGCTCGAGGCGCTCGAGGCCTGGGACCTGGGTTCGTTCGTCCTCGGACAGTGCTCCTCGGTTGACGACGTCAAGGCCGAGCTGGCGAAGGAGCATGTCCACCTCACCCGCGTGGCGCTGGTCGGCGACACGGTGTTCCCCTTCCACCTCGTGGTACACGACCGCTCCGGCGCGTCGATCGTCATCGAGTGGCTCGACGGCGAACAGAAGATCTTCGATAACCCGGTCGGCGTGATGACCAACGGGCCCACCTTCCCGTGGCACCTGACGAACCTGGGCAACTGGACGCACCTCACCAACGTCGACCAGTCCTCGGCCACGTTCGGCTCGCTCGACGTCAAGCAGCCGGACTCCGGCATCGCCACCGCCTCGCTGCCCGGGTCGAGCACCTCGGTCGGTCGATTCATCCGCGCCGTCTTCTACTCCAACTTCACCGAGAAGGTCGCCGACCCCGACAAGGCGATGCACAACCTGTCGCGCATCATGAACAACTTCGACCGGCCCCGCGGCCTGTCGACCAGCCCGGCGACCGGTGGCGGCGAGGGCATGAAGTTTCAGGGGATCGACAGCGGCAACGCCGGTCCGCCCACCGAGTACACCGTGTGGACCAACATGGCCGACCTCAGCCGGGGGCAGTTCTTCTTCCGCTCCTACGACGCCTTCAACTGGACGTCGTTCGACCTGACGGCCCTCGCCGAGGCCAACGAGCCCCGCGCGATGCTGACCAGCCAGCTGGACGTGATGGGCGGCGACGGCACCCAGGCGCTGCTGGCCGGCATGGCCGTCTGAGCCGAGCGCGCACAGCATGAACGATCCTGAAAGCAGCAAGAAGGGCAACAGCGTGGACGCCGAGGAAGCGACCGTGGACGACGGCCCCGCCACGGGGCCCACCCCACTGGTTACCGCCACACAGATCACGCTGACCGAGGAGCGGGGCCACATTTTCGGCCCGCTCGACCTCGACCTGGAGGCGGGCGGCGTGACGATGCTGCTTGCGCCGGCCAGCGTGCCGCGCACCGCCCTGCTGTTGGCGCTGAGCGGCCGGATGCACCTGTCCGCCGGCACCCTGACGATCATGGGTTCCACCAACGATCCGCGGGCCACGTTCAAGGACTCGGCGGTCTGTTGTCTGGACGAGATCGACGAGATCGATCCGGCGGTGACGGTGCGCAGCATCGTCACCGAGTACCTGCGCTGGAACTCGCCCTTCTTCAAGTGGGTGCCCAAGGCGGACGACGCCGCCGTCGAAGCGGTGTGCGCCGAGACGTTCGGTGACGTGCCGCTGCCGCAGCTCGGCGACTTCGTCGAGAACCTGCCAGTGGTGCAACAGCTGCTGTTGAAGATCTCCCTGGCCAACATCGGGCGCCCGCCCCTGCTCGTCGTCGGCCGACTCGACGACGTGACCAGCGACGATGACCAGTCCCAGGTGCTGCGCCGCCTGGTGGAGCTGGGCAAGGAGCAGTCGATCATCGTCGGCGGCACCAACCGTCCCCCGGCCGATTGGAACATCAAGGTGGTCGACTTGAGCAACATGTCGGCCGTTCCCACCTACAGCACCAGTGGCCAGGAGGCCAGCCAATGATCGCCGGTCTCTCCATCGGAAGCGACGCCCGTCGCTACTTCCATTTCTCCCTTCCCCGCCTGGCCATCGTCACAGTCATCCTGATGCCGCTGCTGTATGGCGCGCTCTACCTGTGGACCTTCTGGAACCCGTTCGGTGAGGTCGACAAGCTGCCGGTGGCCATCGTCAACATCGACAAGGGCACCACCCTGGCCGGCGAGTCGCTCGACGCCGGCGAGCAGGTCACCCAACAGCTGATCAAGTCCGGCCAGCTCGACCTGACGAAAGTAAAGACCGAGAAGGCGGCGATGGCCGACCTCGAAAGCGGCAAGTACTACTTCGTCATCGTCATCCCCGAGGACTTCAGCGCCGCGGTTGCGTCCCCCACCGGGGACGACCCGCGCCAGGCGAAGATGACCTTCTACTTCAACGATGCCAACAGCTACCTGTCGACGATCATCGGTCAGGATGCGGCCGCCCAGGTGATCAACCAGGTCAACGCCGCCATCTCCAAACAATCGATGGGCGAGGTGCTCACCGCGGTGAAGGGCAGCGAACCGGTGCTCGACGAGGTCGATACCGGCGCCGAGGACCTGGCCAAGGGCCTGGACGAAGCCAAGGTGGCCGCCGGCAAGCTGTCGACCGGCTCCAAGGAACTGACCGAGCCGCTGAAGACGGCGGCCGCCAACACCGCTGCGCTCGATGCCAAAGTGAACGACCTGGTCACCAAGGTGGACGACGTCACCACCAAGCTGCAGGCCAAGGTGGGTGCCAACCCGGTGCCCGGTCAGATCACCGGGATCAACGCCGAGGTCACAGCAGAGCTCAACGACGCAGTGGCCAAGCTGCAGGCGATCGACCTCCCACCGGCCCAGGAGGTGGCCACACAGCTTCAGGCGGCCTCGGGGCGGCTGAACGAGGTCAACGCGACGCTGTCCGGCCTGGTCGATCAGGGTGATGCCGATGCGATCGCTGCGATCGGTGAGGTGCGCGCCCAAGCGGATGCGCTCCGAAAGGACATCGCCACTTTGGACGAAGGCGTCAACCAGCTCGCCGGCGGAAGCGACGAGCTGGTCGACGGCGCGGCCGATTTTGCGGCGATCATCGAGGAGCTGTCGGCGGGCGCGGAGAAGCTGGACAAGGGCTTCACCACCGTCCTGGGCAAGGTGCCCAACTGGACCGAGGCCCAGCGCGACTCGGTGGCCTCGGCGCTGACGACGCCGGTGCTGTTGAAGGAGAAGACGCTCAACGAGGCGGACACCTTCGGGACAGGCTTCGCACCGTTCTTCATGTCGCTGTCGCTGTTCGTCGGCGGCATCATCGTCTGGATGATCCTCACCCCGCTTCGTTCACGCCCAGTCGAGGCGGGGGTCGGGCTGGCCCGTGCGGTGTTCACGTCGTACTGGCCGGCGTTGGTGGTCGGCTTCCTCCAGGCCTCGATCCTGTACGGGGTCGTCCTCATCGTCGGGCTCAGACCGACGCACCCGGTGGGCATGTGGCTGTTCGCCGTGCTCGTCTCGGCCACGTTTATCGCCATGATCCAGGCGTTCAACGCCATCTTCGGTGAGGCGGTCGGTCGCGTCGTCACGCTGGCGTTCCTCATGCTGCAGCTGGTCTCCTCCGGTGGCATCTATCCGGTGCAGACCACGGCCGGGCCCATCCAGGCCCTGCACATCTTCGACCCGATGACCTACACGGTCAACGGGTACCGCCAGCTCAGCGTGGCCGTCTCGGTCGACTCGCGGCTGTGGGTGGCGATCGCCGTGCTGGTGGGCATCCTGCTCGTCAGCCTGGCCGCCTCCACCCTGTCCGCTTGGCGCAACCGGGTGTACACGATGGACCGCCTGTATCCGATGGTCGTCGTCTAGGAGTCCGGCTCCGGACCTAAGGTCGACAACAACTCATATCAAGGGAGAACCAACAGTGAAGAGCCGTGAACCAGCAGCCGATCCGGGCCTCGTACAACCGGCGTTCACCGAACGCCTGAGCGTGCAGGCGATCCCCAGCCTGCGCATGCCCAACGAGGAGAACGACCCCGAGGTCGCCTACCGCTTTATTCACGACGAGCTGATGCTCGACGGCAACTCCCGGCTGAACCTGGCCACGTTCGTCACCACGTGGATGGACGACGAGGCCGAGCGCCTGATGTCCGAGACGTTCGACAAGAACATGATCGACAAGGACGAGTACCCCTCGACCGCCGAGATCGAGACACGCTGCGTCAACATGGTGGCCGACCTGTTCCACGCCGAGGACCTGTCCGAGATCGATGCGACCTCCGCCACCGGCGTGTCGACGATCGGCTCCTCCGAAGCGGTCATGCTCGCTGGGCTGGCGATGAAGTGGCGCTGGCGCGCCAAGCGCGAGGCTGAGGGCAAGGACACCTCCAAGCCCAACTTCATCCTGGGCACCAACGTCCAGGTGGTGTGGGAGAAGTTCTGCAAGTACTTCGACGTCGAGCCCAAGTACCTGCCGATGGAGCCGGGCCGCTACGTGGTGACCCCCGAGCAGATCCGCGACGCGGTCGATGAGAACACGATCGGTGTGCTGGCCATTCTCGGCACGACGTTCACCGGCGAGCTCGAGCCGGTCGCCGAGATCTCGGCGATGCTCGACGACGTGGCGGCCAAGGGCGGCCCCGACGTGCCCATGCACGTCGACGCGGCCAGCGGTGGCTTCGTGGTGCCCTTCCTCCAGCCGGACCTGGAGTGGGACTTCCGCAACCCGCGCGTCGTCTCGATCAACGTCTCGGGCCACAAGTACGGCCTGACCTACCCGGGCATCGGCTTCGTCGTGTGGCGCTCCAAGGAGTACCTGCCCGAAGACCTGGTGTTCCACGTCAACTACCTGGGCGGCGACATGCCCACGTTTACCCTCAACTTCTCCCGGCCCGGCAACCAGGTGGTGGCCCAGTACTACAACTTCATCCGGCTGGGTCGCACCGGCTACACCCGCATCATGGAGTCGCTGCGCGACACGGCCGTCATGATCTCCTCGACGATCGCCGAGATCGACGGGTTGAACGTGATCACCGACGGCACGGCCATCCCGGTGCTGTCGTTCAACTGCGACGACGACCTGGGATTCACCGTGTTCGATATCTCCCACGAGCTGCGGGCCCTCGGGTTCCAGGTGCCGGCGTACACGATGCCCGCCGACGCTGAGAACGTCGCCGTGCTGCGGGTCGTCGTGCGCGAGGGCTTCAGCCGCGACATGGCCTACAAGCTCGGCCTTGCGATCAAGCAGGTGGTTGAGCACCTCAAGGCCGGCGCCCGTCCCCAGGCCACCAAGGCCGGTTTCGCCCACTGAGGTTGACGATCTGATCGGAAGGGGTGCTGGCGGCAGCGATGCCGGCAGCACCCCTCCCGACAGTGCATCCACCTGGATACCTACCCACGGAGATCTCCTTGAGCCCGGGCTCCCACGACGACGTCGCCACAACCACACGCAGTGGGTCGGCGACGACCCCGCTCGTGTTTCATCCCACCCTGCGCATGCAGTCGTGGTCGTTCATCATCGGATCGTCCCTGTTCGCGTTGGGGTCTGCGCCCGGGCTGGGCAAGTGGCTCGGCACGATGGGCGCCAACACCAGTTTTTTCGTCGGCGCATGGTTCTTCACGGTCGCCGGCTTCATCCAGTTGCTCCTGAGCTCGCCCCGCATCGGGCCCCGCGGCGGCGTTCGGGCCGTGTGGCTGGCCGCCGCCGCCCAGTCCTTTGGCACCGTGTTGTTCAACGTCAGCACCGGCGCTGCGCTCCACACCCGGCAGCTCTCGGCCGAGCGGGACTTCGTGTGGGCGCCCAACGCCGAGGGCTCGCTGGCCTTTCTGATCAGCGGCGGACTGCTGTGCTTTGTGCTGCTGCGCGATAAGCACTATTTCGAACCGCGTTCCCGCGACTGGTGGAGCACCTGGATCAACGCAGCCGGTTGTGTCGCGTTTGGGATTTCGGCGGTCGGTTCGGTGCTGACCACGAGCGGCAAGGTGATCAACCCGTCATGGGCCGACACCGGTACGTTCGTCGGTGCGCTCTGCTTCCTGGCCGCCTCCGCGATCTATGTGGTTGGTCCACGGCCGGTGACGGGCGGCGACGCCTGAGCGCTGGGACATCGCCATGACCCGATACGTCCGCCTGCTCGTGTTGGCCGCCACCTTCGCCTCGCTCGGCTGCGCCGGCGGTGCCGATGCCACAGCGAAGCCGGTGCCGACCGACGACGTGGCCGACCGGGTGCTGTCGCTGGGGCAGCGGGGTGCGCCCAAGAGCCCCGGCGCCCAGAAGAAGCGGTTGGCCAACGGTCTGGCCCCGCTCGCCGACACGCCCCTGTTCCTTGGCGACTACGCCGACCCGTTCGTGTTGGCGGTCGACGACGACCTGTTTCTTTACACGAGCAACACCGTCGACCACAACGTGCCCGTGCTGACCACCGAGGCGGGAGAGGTGGCCAAGCCGGCCGGTGACGCTATGGCCACGCTTCCCAGCTGGACCGAGCCCGGGCTGGTGTGGGCGCCGTCGGTACTGCAAACCGACGATGACGGCTTCGTCCTCTATTACACGTCGCTCGACAGCCGGTCCGGCCTGCAGTGCGTCGGCGCCGCCCAGGCGTCCTCACCGCTGGGGCCCTTTGTCGACGGTTCGGACGATCCGTTCGTCTGCCAGCGCGAGCTCGGCGGCACGATCGACGCCAGCCCGTTTGTCGACGACGACGGCACGCCGTACCTGTTGTTCAAAAACGACGGCAACTGCTGCGACATCACCACCCAGCTGTGGACCCAGCAGCTCTCAGCGGACGGCATGACGCTTGTTGGCGACGCGGTTGCGTTGCTCGAGACCACCGAGGACTGGGAGGGCCCCCTGATCGAGGGTCCGTCGATGACCACGCTGGGCGACTCGTACTGGCTGTTGTACTCGGCCAACGACTGGAACAGCGCCGACTACTCGGTCGGGTTGGCCCAATGCGAGTCGCCGGCTGGGCCATGCACCAAACGCGATGGGCCCTGGCTGGCCAACCACGACGCAGCCAGCGGACCGGGCGGCGCCGAGGACTTCACCGACGCGGACGGTCGGCGATGGATGGTGTACCACGCCTGGGTGACCGACAAGATCGGCTACGAGACCGGCGGTGAGCGGTCACTGTTCGCTGTGCCGCTCGACCTGCGCTCGGGCGAACCGGTGGCGCGCGGCCTGAGCGAGGACAGCGGCGACTGACCGCCCCCGGTGGGACATCGCTCAGGAGGAGGCGGAGCCCTCCGACGCCAGCACCAGCTCGGGGGTGGATCCCACCAGCGCGGCGTACAGCTCCGGGTCGGTCGCGCCCTCGGTGTTGATCACCAGCACCCTGGCGTCGTCGCCGAGCCCGGTGTGGCGCCGCAGCTCCGGGTCGGCGGCCACCTGCACCAGGCCGCCCAGGCCGGCCACACCGCTTTCGCCCCCGACGATCGGGGGATCGTCGGCTACCGGTCGGGCGAGGCGAACCATCGCTGCGGGCGACTCCTCCTCACTCAGCGTCACAAAGCCGTCGGCCACCCGTTCGAGCACCCGCCACGCAAGCGGCGACGGCTCGTAGCACTCGAGCATGGCCATCACGGTGGGCTCGCTTGGGCCAACCGTGACGATCCTGCCGGCCTCGGCGGAGGCGAACAGGCAGGCGGCCCGCTCGGGCTCGACCACGATCACGCGGGGACGGTCCGGTCCGAGCACCGCAGCGAGGTGCCCGGCGACGGCGGCAGCAAACCCGCCGACCCCGGCCTGCACAAACACGTGAGTCGGCGGGGTGTCCATCTCGTCGAGCGACTCGCGCACCAGCACGGTGTAACCCTGAGCCACCATCGCCGGGATCGTCTCGTAGCCGGGCCACGAGGTATCGGACAGGACGGTCCAGCCCTCGGTGTGGGCCACGCGGGCCGCCTCGACGATCGAGTCGTCGTAGGACCCGTCCACCCGGATGATCCTGGCGCCGAAGCGCTCGATCGCCGCCACACGTCGGTCGCTGACGCCGCCGTGCATGAAGATCGCCGCCTCGGCGCCGACCAATTGGGCGCCCTGGGCGACCGACCGTCCGTGGTTGCCGTCGGTGGCGCAGGCGAACGTCATGGTGGCGGCAACCGCACGGACGGCCTCGGTGTGGAGGTCGCGGACGTCGACCGGGTGGCCCAGCCGACGGGCCGCCTCCTCGAGCACCAGGCGAATGACGACGTAGGACCCGCCCAACGCTTTGAAGCTGCCCAGCCCCAGCCGGTACCCCTCGTCCTTGACGCACACCGCTCCGACGCCGACTTCGGCGGCGAGGCCGTCCAGGCGATGCAGCGGCGTGGGGTCGTTGTGCTCGCGATGGGCGAGGAAGGCCATCGCCACGTCGGCGCCCTCGGCCCCCAGCGTGGCGGCGTCCTCGGGCAGCAGCGGCTGGCCGTGGGTCGGCATCGTGTTGGGGGCATACATCGGTGCTCCCTCAGCTCGACCCGACAAGGACTCGTGGGCGGGTGCCCTCCAGGCGCTCGATCTCGTCCTCCAGTTGGGTGGCCAGCGTTCGGCGAAGCTCTGCGGTCTCTGCGGTGCCGGCCAGGTTGTGGCGCTGGGCCGGATCCTCGACGTTGTCGTAGAGCAGGTACTCCTCGTAGACGTCGGCGGCCGGGTCCCGGTAGCGGGCGAGGCGGCCGAGGCCCTTCCCCGTCACCGCATACGTGTGGCGCTCGGTGCGCAGCGCCCGCCCCACCTGCGATTCGCTGATCTGCACCAGCGCCGACGTGCGGGTGGCCCGGCCGTCGAGAAACTCCTGCAGCGGTTGGCCGTCGCCGGGGACCGGCGCCGCGCCGGCAGCCGAGACCAGGGTCGGCAACAGGTCGAGGCTGCTGACCAGGGCGTCGCTGCGCCGCCCGCCGCGGAAGCCCGGGCCGCGCACCACCAGCGGCACCCGAATGGAGGCGTCGTGGGGCGAGCGCTTGTACTCCAGGTTGCGGGTGCGGAAGTGGCTGCCGTGATCGGAGGAATAGACGATGAGCGTGTTGTCCAGCTTCCCCATCCGCTCGAGGGCGTCGGTGATGCGGCCAAGGTTGGCATCGATCGACGCACAGCAGGCCAGGTACTCGGCGTAGTTCCAGCGCCAGTCGCCCAGCGTGCCCTTGAGGTCGGCCGGGACGTCGTAGTCCCCAAACCGTTTGGCCCACCCCTTGGGGCCGATCGTGCGGAACCGGTTGTTCTGGTGGTGGGGTTCGAGAAACGACACGAACATGAAGAACGGACGTTCCTCGTCGGCGCGTCCCCGCAACGCATCGATGACCAGGTCGGTGAGCCCATCGACCCGAAAGCCGGTCAGCTCCACCTTGTTGCCGTCGCCGTCGAAAACGTGACCCCGGTAGGGGAGCGAGGTCGCCTCCAGCGAGTCGGCGGCCAGCCATAGGTCGTCGTAGCCGCCGCGCCGCTCGGGCGGCACCGGCCGGTTGCCAAACCGGGTGACACCGGTGCCCGGCTTGGGCAGGTAGCCGCCGTCGGAGGCCAGGTGCCACTTGCCCAGGTAGCCGGTCCAGTAGCCGGCCGACCCGAGCGCGGTCGCCATCGTCGTCTGGCCCTGGGGGAGCGACCTGCCGTTGCGCCAGCATCCGGTGGTGGTGGGCATCAGCCCGGTCTGCAACGCCGCCCGCGATGGTCCGCACAGCGGCTGCACCGTGAAGGAGTTGTCGAAGGCGACGCCGCCGGCCGCCAGGGTATCCAGGTTGGGCGTCACGTCGAGGCGTTGGCCGAACACTCCGCAGGAGTCGGGCCGCTGCTGATCGGACAGCACCACCAGAATGTTGGGTCGCTTCGCCATCGCCCGATCATGACAGGGCACGCCCCGCCCATGAAGTCGGCCCGGTGCCTCGCTAAAATCACTTCACCCACTTCGATCGATCAGGGGGATGGCCATGGCCGAGAACTCGCAGCTTTCAGCGATCAACGCGCTCACCGAGGAGGAGCAGCAGCTCCGCCACAAGGAGGCCGACGGCACCGCCTCCGACGCCGATCGGCGGCGGGTCGCCCAGATCGAGGTAGAGCTGGATCAGTGCTGGGACCTGCTCCGCCAGCGCCGCGCCCGGCGCGAGTTCGACCTGGATCCGGACTTCGCCAGCGAACGTCCCGCATCCACGGTCGAGGCCTACGAGAACTAGTGGGGCAAAGCCTCGACCACGGCTGCGCCGTGCTGTTGACCGCCTGCGGCGCCGCGGCGTCGGCTCCGGGCGTGGTCGACCGGGTGACCCGACACCTGCAACGAGAGGCCGCCATCGGCGGCTACGACGCCGCCGACGAGGCGGCCTCTGAGCTGGTCGAGGCGCGACGACGGGTGGCGTCGCTGCTCGGGTTGGACCACGGCAACGTCTCGCTGAGCGACTCGGGCACCTCCTCCACCGTGTCGCTGTTTCAGGCGATGCGGGCGGCGCTCGCGGCGTCGTCGAGCAAGCTCATCGTCACCGACCCGAGGGAGTTCGGGCCCAACCTCGAGCAGTTGCGCCGGCTGGCGGCCGAGACGGGCGCGACGCTGCGGTTGTTGGAGCTGACGCCCGAGGGGCACCTCGACACCGTCCAGCTGGGGAGGCTGGTGGCCTCGGGCCGGGTTGGCATGGTGTGGCTCAGCCTGGCCCACGCCCACGCCGGCTCGACCAACCCGGTGGCCGACCTCGCACCGGCGCTGAGCGGCCGACCGGACGGGACGTGGGTGGTTCTCGATGCGTGCCAGTCGTTCGGGCTAATGGACGACCACCAGGCCCAGCTCGACCCGGACGCGGTGATCGGAACGTCACGCAAGTGGCTGCGCGGCCCCCGTGGCGTCGGGTTTGCCTGGGTGCACCCGCGCCGCTTGGACGAGCTGCGACCCTGGCCGGTTCCGAGCCCGACGCCCCTCGGTGTGCTGGAACAGCGCGAGGCGTCGGTTGGGTTGCAGCTGGGCTTCGGCGTTGCGCTGGCGCACCTCGAAGCGGTCGGCGTGGGGGCGGTTCACGAGGCGATCACCGAGCGGGCCGGTTGGCTCCGCCGTGAGCTTGGCGCCGTGCCGGGCTGGCGAAGCATCGATGATCCGGGAACGGCATCGGGCATCGTGTCGCTGGCTCCGACGGGATCGGTCGTCAGTCATGCGAAGCAGGTGGCTGAAGCTCAGTGAATGCTTGCCGAGCACGGGGTGCAGGTCACTGCCTCCCAGCGCCACCACGCCCCGGGTGCCATGGAGCTGCTCGGGGCCAATGCCGCCCTCCGCCTGGCGCCCCACGCCGATCAGCCCTGGGACGACCTTCGCAAGGCAGTCGAGACGCTGGTTCAAGGGACCGTCTGACCAAGCCGCCCCGAGCGAATCTCGGCCGTTCAGCTGGGATGAATCATCAGCACTTCGACGTCATAGGCAGCGATCTTCGTATCGGCTGTCATGATCGGAAGTTGAAGGTCCTGAGCTTGGGCGACCAGGAGGCGGTCGAAAGGATCGCGATGAATTGGTGGCAGGCTGCTTACACCGAAGGTATGACGATGCTCGATCCCGATTGGGATCGCTGCCATCGACTTGAGGCGTGCTGGGATCCACATGTCGGGCTCGGCGGGGAGGTGTAGCCGCCCGAGTCCCACCTTTATGGCGATTTCCCACGACACCACCGCCGACACGATGCGGTCGTTGTGGCGATCCTCCACGATGTTTCTCTGATTGCCAAGCCGTTCGGGGTGGGCATTGGCCCAGAGAAACGTGTGGGTGTCGAGCAGGAATCTCATTTTTCGAACTCAGCTAGAAGCTCCTCGGGCAGCGGGTCGTCGAAGTTCTCGGGCACCGTCATCGACCCGACATCAAGACCGAGTACCGGCACCTTGTCGGTCGTTGCGGGGACCAGGCGAGCCACCACTTCACCCCGACGAGCGATCTCGATCTGCTCGCCGCCCTCAACGCGTTCGAGCAGCCGAGAAAGGTGGGTCTTGGCCTCGTGGACGCCTACAACGTCCAGCTGCTTAATTCCCGACGGCCTCCGCTCAGTTGACTTAGTCGTTGGTTGAGTCATGTGTCCAACGTACCCCGGTCCTGACTGCTTGTATATGAAAATCTGTCGTATCGGTACGCTCCAAGCATGTCGAACGTTGGCGTGGCGGAAGCTCGAAGGAACCTTGCAAGCGTGATTAGGCGGGCGCAGCGGGAGCCGGTGGTGATCGCCCGCCGTGGCCGGGCTCAGGCAGTGGTGGTCAGCCCCGAGCACTTCGAGGTCATGCGCGACGCCTTGGAGCAGATCGAGGACGCCGGTGCTTTCGACGAGGCGATGGCGGAGGAGGGGGAGAACCTGCCGTGGGAGCAGGCAAAGTCCGACCTGGGCTGGGAGTGAGCTACCGGATCGAACTGCGGCCCGCAACAGCGAGCTGGCCGCGGTGGATACCTATGACCGGTGACCACGACGTTCCTCCTAGAATCGAGCTGTGAGCAACCTCTTTATCCACGGTGGCTGGCCGACCCTGTTGAGTCGGCTGGTCGACGGCTCCGACCTGACCACCGACGAGGGCCGCGACGCGATGGCCGTCGTGCTGGCCGGCGAGGCCACCGACGCCCAGCTGGCGGGGTTTCTGCTCGGTCTGCGGGGCAAGGGCGAGGCGGCGGCCGAGATGTCGGGCATGGTCGACGCCATGTTGGACGCCGCAGCGCCGCTCGAGCTGGCCCAGCACAACGTGATCGACATCGTCGGCACCGGTGGCTCGCCCCGCCGCCGCACCCGGGCGCTCAACGTGTCGACCGCCGCCAGCTTCGTGGCCGCGGGCGCCGGGGCCAAGGTGTGCAAGCACGGCAATCGCAGGGCCAGCTCGACCAGCGGATCGTCCGACGTGCTCGACGAGTTGGGCATCGCCGTCGAGCTCGACGGTCCCCAGGTGGCGGCATGCGTCGCCCAGGTGGGCATTGCCTTCGCCTTTGCCCGCATGTTTCACCCGGCGATGCGCCATGCCGCCACCGTACGGGCCGAGCTGGGCATCCCCACCGTGTTCAACATGTTGGGCCCGATCGCTCACCCGGCCCGGCTGAAGCGAGCGGTAATCGGGGTGAGCGATCCGTCAAGGCTGGAGCTGCTCGCCGACGTGATGCGCCGGCGTGGTGTCGATCGAGTGTGGTTGGTGCACGGGCAGGACGGGCTGGACGAGCTGAGCACGTCGGCGCCGTCCCAGATCGTCGACGTCAGCCCCGACCGGGTCGAGCGGCGCACGCTGCACCCATCCGAGGTGGGGATCACCGAAGTGCCCGGCGATGACATCGGCGGGGGAGGCCCTGCCGAGAACGCCCGCATCATCGAGGAGGATCTCGCAGGCAAGCCCGGGCCCGACGCCGAGCTGATCCTGTTGAACGCTGCCGCCGGCCTGGTCGTGTCAGGGCTTCACGACGACCTGGGTGAGGCGCTGGAAGCGGCTCGCGCCTCGATCGCCTCGGGCGCCGCCGAGCGCACCCTGACCGAGCTGCGCACGGTGACCGCAGAACTCATCGCCGGCTGACCGCACAAGAAAGACGGCAGGCGGTCACAGCAGCGCCGGGTTGGCGACGCTGTTGTGGCCCCCGGCAAGAGCATGTGGCTATCAACCCGAACGGCGGGCAATGTGAACGCGTCAACTCGGTCGAACGCCACGGCGACGGTCTACAGTTCTCGACGAGACGAGCCCGACTCGCCGGTTTCTACTTGAGCCGCCAGCAACGGTTGGCCAGCATCGCAAAGGGAATGCCATCTCCAGTCGTCGTGTTCTGAGCCTGACCGTTGCAGCGGTCGGCGTAGCCGGTCTGATCGGTGCGACTGGCGGGACCGCCAGCGGAAGCCCGTCGCCCGTCACCCCGACTTCCGGAGAGTTCCGGGCGCTGAGTTACAACGTGGCTGGTTTGCCAGAGGTGCTGTCGGGCTCTGAGCCCGCCATCAACACCCCGTTGATCAGCCCGATGCTCAACGCCTACGACCTCGTACTGGTCCAGGAGGACTGGGCCAACCCGGATCCGCCGATCGAGGGGACCTCGGTCTTCCACGAGATCCTCGTAGCGCAGGTGGACCACCCCTACCGGTCCACCCCTCAGCCGGTACCGCTCGGTGCCGACCCGGCCCGACCTTCTGCCCTCCTGTCCGACGGGTTGAACCGCCTGTCGCGCTTTCCGTTCGGCCCACTGGAACGGGTGATGTGGCCCGACTGCTTCGGCGGAGGCGACACGAGCGATGGCGGCGACGGGGACTGCCTGGCGACCAAGGGGTTCTCGGTGGCGACCACCGAACTAGCCCCTGGGGTGTCCGTCGACGTGTACAACCTGCACGGCGAGGCCGGCGACACGGCATTGGATCGCCAGTACCGGGCCGAGGGCTTCGCTGTCCTGGGGGAGTACATCGCCGACCGGTCCGCTGGAAACGCCGTGATCGTCGGGGGCGACTTCAACCTGCACAGCGACGACGACGCGGACCAGCAGATCCTGGCCGACCTCCTCACAGCCACCGGCCTGACGGATACCCGGTCGGTGGTCGACGATGACCCCGGGTCCGATCAGATCGACAAGTTCCTGTTCCGCAGCGGTGGCGGTTTGACCCTGCAGCCGCTGACCCACGAGTTCGAGGCCGCCACATTTGTACGGCCCAGCGACGGCGCTCCGCTGTCGGACCACGATCCGCTCAGCGTCGACTTCGCTTGGACGTTCGACGCCCCTCCGCCCACCACGACGGTCACGACGGAGGGTCCGGTAGCCACGACGACCCCACCAACAGCCTCCGCACCAACCACAACGACCGTCACGACGGCGCCCCCAGCCATACCGACGGAGCCGTCGGCTCCCGCGGGTTCAGCGTCCACTGTCCCGGCGACCGCACCCGCGGCTCCGGCGGCCGGGCCGTCCTCTGTCCCGACCGTTGCTGCCCGGAACGCGCAGCCGGCGCCGGACCTGGCCCGGACCGGCTCCTCCACCGGGGTGCTTGCACTCTTCGGTGGTGCGTTGCTGGTGGCCGGTGCCGCACTGGCGATGGTCGGACGACGTCGCCCCCGTCACAACTAGCCCAACGGTTGGAGTGCTCCCAGCGGACGAGGTGACCGCTCAGACGCAGGCACCCGCCTGAACGGCCTTGTCGATGGCCCTCGCGCTTTCAACGACCTTGGAGATCACCGCAACGAGGGGTTTGGGATAATCAACCACTGGTTCAACCAACCCAGAAGTGAAGGCGGCGAGCGCCGGGCTGCGGGGGAGCGGTGCGCCATGGAGCGGCGACGCCGCCACAGGGCGCCGCCGGGTAGGTTGGGTCGTTGGTGGCGATGGGGCTCGCCCGAACTGCCGGGCACCTCCGGCTGACGGTCCCTACGAACGATCGAAAGGACGGTCTTCGTGGCAGCCGCATGCCCCAACCCACCCGAACCCGGCGAGGACGATCCGCTCGCTTCCGGCGACCCTGCGGGTTCCGGCGCCGGTGCGGTTGACCTGCTGGGCGCGGTTGAGTTGCTTCGCGACGCCGCATCGGAGCTGGATGCGGTGCTCGAACGGCGTGCCGATGAGTTGGCCGAGCGCCTGAGCGAAGGCGGTTTTAGCGTTGCGGTGTGCGGCGGGTTCAGCAATGGGAAGTCGTCGCTGATCAACGCCCTGATCGGCGAGGACCTCTTGCCCGTCGGCGTGTTGCCGGTGACCTCGATCGCCACCGAGGTGCGTCACGGGACCACTGCCGCCCGGATCGAGTTGGATGACGGCACCCGTCGCCCCGTCGCCGTCACCGAGTTGGCGGCATGGATGAGCGAGGCCAACAATCCCGATAACGCCAAGGGAGTCGCCCGGGTTCTGGTGGAGACGCCGGCGCCACTGTTGGAGCCGGGCGTGACGTTGGTGGACACCCCCGGGCTCGAGTCGATCTTCGAGCACAACGACACCACGGCGATGGCGACGATCCGCGACGCAGAGGGTGCGCTGGTGGTGCTGTCGGCCGATGCGCCGCTGACCGCCGCCGAGCGACGCCTGCTCGACGTGGTCGCCGAGCGTGCCTCGGCCACGTTCTTCTCGCTCAACCGTGCGGACCACCTGAGCACCGCCGAGACCGACCAGGCCGTGTCGTTCGTGAGCGATGCGGTTGAGGCGGCGACCGGATCGGCCCACCAGGTGTTTGCCACCTCGGCCCGACGCGCCATCGAGGCCCGGTCGAGCGGCGATCCAGCCGCCCGGGATGCGGGCACCGACGCCCTCCACGAGGCGCTGACGAACTTCGTCGGCCGCGAGCTGGTTGAGGTGCGACAGCAGGCGTTTGCGTTGGCGCTGCGTCGCCTTGCCGACGAGCTCGCCGACGCCGACGCACTCACCACGGTGACAGCCGGGCTCGCCGCAGACGAGCTGGCCGACCGGGTCGATCACTTCGAACGTGCCGCCGAGACCGAACGAACCCGGCTCGGCGAGGACACGGTGCTGCTGGCCACCTCGGTGAAGGGCATCGCCGATGACCTCGCCGACTGGCTCGCCCGCCAGGGCAGCGCTCCGGTGTCCGACGCCGCAGAGCGGTTCGCCGCGGTCGCCCAACAAACCCCGCTGCGCCGGCTGGAACAGGCTTTGGATGCCGAGGTGCGCAGCCTGGTCGAGGCCCGCTTCGACGAGGTGCGACCTCAAGCCGTCGCACGTGTCGAAGCGGCGTGGGGCGTCGCATCGGCGGAGTTCGCCGGACGGGTTCAGGCCCGCGCTGATGCGATCCGGGCGATCGCCGAAGAGACCTTCGGTGCTCGCTTGGCGCCGTTCCCCATTCCCGCAGTCGCCGACGAGCCCGACCGGTTTTGGTACCTGTTCTTTCGACCGGAGTTGCCCGACGCTCCGTTGTGGCGTGCGTTGCGACTGCTGCTGCCTCACGGGTGGTTGCGGCGGCGCCTGATCGCCGCCGCGCAGCGGCGCCTGGTCGAGGAGCTCGACAAGCACGCCGGCCGGGCCCGCTCGACGCTGACCGAGCGGCTCGCCGGCACCCACCGCCGCTTCGTCGACGAACTCAGCGGCCACGTGGAAGCCCTGATCGCAGACATCGGGCGCGCCACGCAGGCGACGCGTCGCCAGTCGACCAGCGCCGAAGCACGAGCCGCCGCCGACCGCCAGCGCCAGCAACGCCTGAGCGTTGCGCTCGGCGCCGCCCGTGCCGCTGCGGGGGCACCAGCCCACCAGCAATGACACCAAGACCGACACCGACCTCAACCCAGGAGCAGCCATGACCCACCAGATCGCCGCCGTCAGCGCCCAGGAAATCCTCGACTCGCGAAGCCGCCCGACGCTGTCGGTCGCCGTCGATTTGGTCGGGGGAGCGGCGGGCACCGCCGGGGTGCCGTCGGGCGCATCGACCGGCTCACGCGAAGCGGTCGAACTTCGAGACGGCGACCCCGGCCGGTTCGGTGGCGAGGGCGTGCTCGGCGCCGTGGCGAACGTCAACGGCGAGATCGCCACGGCGCTCGACGGCCGGTCGTTTGAGAGCCTGGCCGACCTCGACCGGGCGCTGTGCGACCTCGACGGCACTGACACCAAGGGGCGCCTCGGCGCCAACGCGATCGTCGGTGTGTCGATGGCCGCGGCGCGGGCGATGGCCACCGCCGACCAGCTGCCCCTGCATGAGTGGCTCGCACCGGTCGGGGTGCAGCCCCGGTTGCCGGTGCCCTGTTTCAACGTGATCAACGGGGGCCGTCACGCCGCCAACGCGCTCCAGCCCCAGGAGTTCATGATCTGTCCGATCGGCGTGCCCAACTTCGCCGAGGCGCTGCGCGCCGGCGCCGAAATCTACGCTGCGCTGCGGTCGAGGCTCGGCGCCGCAGGCCTGGCGATCGGCCTCGGCGACGAGGGCGGCTTCGCGCCGGAGCTGCACACCACCGAACACGCCCTCGACCTCATCGTCGACGCCATCGGCGACGCCGGCTACAGCGCCGGCACCGATGGCGTGGCCATCGCCCTGGATCCCGCAGCGAGCGAGTTCTGCAACGAGAACGGCACCTACCAGCTGAGCCTCGACGATCCGGCCCTCACCGGCAGCGAGCTGATCGACCGCTGGGAGGACCTCATCGGCCGCTACCCGATCTGGTCGATCGAGGACGGCCTGGA
>CXWK01010403.1_pt1 | contig 20684 bp, 20 predicted proteins | sample 590851 | NCBI WGS metagenome assembly CXWK01 (sample SAMEA3498364, study PRJEB10139) | wastewater metagenome | biome: wastewater treatment plant; material: activated sludge | place: Denmark | collected 2014-08-01 | reverse complement strand
ATCGCTTCTTCAAATCGCTGATAGAAAGAATTAAAATCAAATTCAGGTTTAGCTCCTGAATTATTTTTCTTCAACTCATCATTAACTTTATCAACAAGATGCGTAATCTTTTCAAGACCTTTTTCTGCTCCGGTTAAAAGATCATCTGTAAAGTTTAATGGTCCACGGTAATAAGCTTGTGCAAAGAACATTCTAATTGCTTCAGCAGAATATCTTTTCAACACATCTCATGCTGTAAAAAAGTTGCCAAGAGATTTAGACATTTTTTCTTCATTGATATTAAGAAAACCAAAATGAAGCCAGTATTTTACAAAAGGTTTTCCTGTTGCGGCTTCACTTTGTGCAATTTCATTTTCGTGATGCGGAAATATCAAATCGTTTCCGCCGGCATGAATATCAAATGTTTCTCCTAAATGCTTGCAGCTCATTGCAGAGCACTCAATATGCCAGCCCGGTCTTCCTTTTCCCCACGGACTTTCCCAGTAAGGCTCGCCATCCTTTGCTTTTTTCCACAATGCAAAATCTAACGGATTAGATTTCTCTTCGTTAATTTCTATTCGAGCACCGGATTCAAGATCTTCAATATTTTTTCCGCTCAACTTCCCATATTCACTAAAATGTTTAACATCGTAAAAAACATTACCGTCTTTATTATAAGCAAACTTTTTATCCTCAAGCTGTTTGATCAAATCAATTATCTCACCCATATGCTCAGTTGCTTTAGGATAAACATTAGCTTTTTTAATTTTAAGTTTTGTTATATCAGCAAAAAAAGCATTGATGTAATCAGTAGTTACATCGCTCGGTTTTCGATTTTCTTCATTAGCCTTTTTAATAATCTTATCATCAACATCAGTAAGGTTCATAACAAATTTTACTTTGTATCCTTTGTACTCAAGATATCTTCGCACCATATCCGCCATAACGAAAGAGCGTGCATTACCGATATGAAAGTAATCATATACAGTTGGTCCGCACATATAAATTCTAACTTCGTTTGGATCAATTGGAATAAATTCTTCTACTTTTTTTGTAAGTGTATTATAAAGTTTTAACATTTTAATTTCTGATTGTTTGATAATTGTTGATGCAAATATAAGGAAGAATAAAGGTCATTGCGAGAGTTTATTACTATCAATATAATTGTCACACTGAGCCTGTCGAAGTGTGACACAATATTAAAATGTCAGTCTTCGACAAGTTCAGACTGACATACTATACTTAAGAAATTAATAGATTGCTTCGCTTGCAGACTCGCTCGCAATGACGTACTTAGGTGCGAAGTTTTTCTAATAGAACTTTAAAATCCTCCGGTAATTCAGAATCAAATCTTACAAGTTTATTTGTATGCGGATGAATGAAGCCCAATGTTTTTGCGTGTAAAGCTTGTCTTGGCATTATTTCTAGTAGATTTTGAACTCTACTTCTTAACTTTGGTGATTCAACTCCAGCATGAATTTTATTTCCACCATAAGTATGATCGCCAAAAATAGGTTTTCCTAATCCAGAAAGATGAACTCTGATTTGATGCGTTCTTCCGGTTTTTAAATTGAGTTTTATATAAGATGTAAATTCATACTGCTCAATAACTTTATAAAAAGTTGTTGCATCTTTCCCTTCTTTATCACTTATAGTAAATTTTTTTCTATCGCTTTTACTACGCGTAATCTTTGTGCTTATCTCGCCTTCTTTTCCTTTAAACTTTCCCCAGCAAATTGCGTGATATTCTCTTTCGATAGTGTGCTTGGAAAATTGCTTTGCAAGCATTGCGTGGGTGTAATCATCTTTAGCAACTACAAGCAATCCGCTTGTATCTTTATCTATGCGATGAACAATTCCAGGTCTTCCGCCTTCATTATCAGAACTTAAAGTTTTAGTATGATGCAGAAGAGCATTTACTAAAGTACCCGTGTAATTTGCATAAGCAGGATGAGCAACCATTCCAGCAGCCTTATTTACTATCAGGAAATACTCATCTTCATAAACTATGTCAAGGGGAATTTCTTCAGCTTCAACATCTTCAGGTCTTGGTGAGATAATTTGAATTGCTACAACTTTATCAAATGGTTTAACATTATAATTTGATTTAACAACAACACCGTTTACTGTTACAAGTCCGGCATCAACTGCTTTTTGTACTTTAGATCTTGTAGTATTTTCGATGTGATGAGTAAGAAATGTATCTATGCGTTCTTTTCTTTTTCCTTCAGGAACATCAATCAGAAATTTTTTTTCGGTTATCAGTTTGCTCATCGAGCGAATCTTCTTTCATTAAATCGGAACTGTTTCCTTTTTGAATTTCTTTATTTGATTCTTCGGTAACAGCTATATCAATTGTTGCTGATGAAGTTCCATTATTTAATACAGCTTCAACCTTTTCATCTTCATCCTGATGTTTTTTATAAAAGAGCAATAAAATCAAAACACCTATTGTAACAGCAGCATCAGCAATATTAAAAACTGGCCAGCGATCATAACTTCTACCAAACAATGTAAAATCAAAAAAATCTACATCAAAAAAATCTACAACTTTACCGTAAAACAAAGGGGAGTAATCAAAGAATAGTCCGTAAAAAGTTCTGTCGATTAGATTTCCAACAGCACCGCCAAGTATAAGTGCGATAGCAATTTTCAAGCTCCAACTTTTATCACGAATAACATATAAATAAAATACCAACCCAATACTTGCAACTAGTGAAAAGACAGATATGATTAATTTAAAACTGCTGCCTGGATCGTACCCGAAAGCCATTCCGGGATTTTCTACAAATGTAAATCTAAAAAAATCACCAAATACCGGAATCATTTGCCCAAGATACATCCCTTCATAATTAATATTCAGGAATGGAATCGAGAATCCTTTAACCATTAACTTCGTAACCTGATCAATAATTACAACAGCAAATGATAAATACAACGCTTTCAACTACTCAGTACTCCCTGAAAAATGTTATTAAAATCTTGCTTCAGATTTTGCTTCTCATTTGTCATTCCCGTAAAAACGGGAATCCATAAAATGCTATTAAGTAGATTCCCACTTTCGTGGGAATGACAATCAAGTATTGTAATTTCACTAACAAGACTCATTTTTGATTTTATTTTTTCTCTTGTTTCTGTTTCATTGGCAAACACAATTGACTGTGAGGAACAGCTTCCAATCTTGCTTTTGGTATAAGCGGACATGTCGGACACAAATGTTGAGGTTCTTCAATACATTCAACACAAATTCCATAAGTGCCGCTATCAATTCTTTTTAATGCATCTTCCAGATAACCTAAAAATTTATTTTCACGTTGTGCATATAGAAAAGTTTTTTCTCTTTCCATCGCATCTGTTCCCTGCTCAGCCATATGCAATGAATAAGGTGAGTTTTCATTTATATATTCGCCAGTTGTAGGGTCAAGCATCTGCTCTCGTAAATTTTGGAGTTGTTCAAGAATTTCATCTCTCTTTTCAAGAATAACTTCTCTAAAATGATCTAACTCTTTTTTACTATAACCTTTTATTTTCTTTAAAGCAGCAGCACGATTAGCAGCAGCCATTTCCGGCGAAATATACTCTTCTTCTTTTTTCTTATAGATTACTTTTTTTACTTTAGGTTTAGCTGACTGTGTTTTTTCAACAGAAACTTTTTTTGATGCGGTTACTTTTTTTATTTCGGTTTTTGGTTTACTAACTTTAGTTTTTATTACTTTCTTTTCAGTCACTTTTTTTACTTCCTTTTTCTTCGGTGCTTCCTTCTTTACAGTTTTCTTAGGTGTTACAACTTTAACCGGTTTTTTCTTTTTTACTTCTTTCTTCACAACTTTCTTTCCTGATTTAATAGAACTTTTTTTTGTGGTCTTTTTAACAGTTTTTTTTGCTGCCATGATTGCGTCTCCTCTAATTAGGCTTATACCTTTTCGATGTTAATTGAACAATCAAACTCACCTATCTTAAATTCCTGAGTAAATCCTTTATCAGATTTGATTTCCTCAGATAATTTTTCTGCAAGAGTTTCCGTTGAAATATATTGATTAAAATTATTTATTGCTTTAACTAATTTTTCAGAACCGGTAAAATTAATAATAATTTTGTCAGTTACATCAAATCCGGCATCTTTTCTCATGTTCTGAATTCTATTAACAAATTCGCGAGCCAATCCTTCTTCGATCAAACTATCATTCAGTTCGGTATCGATTGCAACAGTAATTCCTGCTTCAGCTTCAACAACCCAGCCTGTAATTTCTGAACTTATAATCTCAACATCATCTTTTGTAACAGTAAGATTTTCACCTTCAATATTTAGAACAACGCTCTCACCTTTTTCAACAATAGCGATTTGTTCTTTTGTAAAGTTCTTTATCAACTCTGCTACAGTTTTAACTTTCTTGCCAAACTTCGGTCCGATTGATTTAAAATTAGCTTTAGCAGATTTGTTAACTATTTCAGAATCATCAGTTAAGATAAGTAATTCTTTAATATTTACTTCTTCAAGAATTACATCTTTCATCTTGGATAAAGCATCGTGTTTGCTTTTATCTAACGCAACCATAATTTTTTGTAAAGGTTGGCGCACTTTAAGATTATTTTTTGCACGCATTGCACGGGTTAAGTAAACAACGTTCTGTGCAACTTCCATCTTTTCCTCTAAGGATTTATCACGATAAGTTGCTTTTGGAAATTCTGCAAGATGAACGGATTCAAATTTCTCTCGCTTTGTTTCATTGTTCAGATCAAGATAAATAGCTTCTGAAATAAACGGAGCAAAAGGTGCTGTTAATTTGCAAAGAGTTTCTAAGCACTCATACAAAGTTTGATATGCAGAAAGTTTTTCTTTATTCATTTCTGATTTCCAGAAACGTCTTCTGCTTCTTCTTACATACCAGTTTGAAAGTTGATCGATTGTGTAACTTGAAACTGCACGTGCAGCTTTAGTCACATCGTAATCATTCATTAACTGTTCGTATTCTTCTACAAGTGCATTAAGCTTAGAAATTATCCAGCGATCAATTTCTGGTCTTTCTTCGTATGGAATCAAAGCATCTTTAAAATTAAAACCATCTATGTTTGCATAAAGTGCAAAGAAAGAATAGGTATTAACCAAAGTTCCAAAGAATTTTCTTTGTACTTCAGCCAAACCTTCTTCATCAAATAATGTTGGTCGCCATGGTGGTGAGTTTGTAACCAAATACCAGCGAGTTGCATCTGCTCCATATTTATCAAACAACAAAAATGGATCAACTGTGTTGCCAACTGATTTAGACATTTTTCTTCCGGTTTTGTCTAAGATCAATTCATTAACAATTACATTCTTAAACGCAACGTTATCAAATAACATTGTTGCAATTGCGTGCAAAGTGTAAAACCATCCGCGCGTCTGATCAATTCCTTCGCAAATAAATTGTGAGGGAAAATAATTCTTTTCAAATGCTTCTTTATTCTCAAATGGATAATGATATTGAGCAAAAGGCATTGCACCTGAATCAAACCAAACATCAATTACTTCGGGAGTTCGTTTGTATATCTTACCATTTTTCTCAAATAAAATTTTATCAACAAATGGTTTATGTAAATCAATTTTATCTAAATCTTTTAATGAAACCCGCTTGCCGTTTTCTTCGATAAATCCATTCTTAACTTCTTCAATACTTCCAATCGCAAATACATCGCCGTCTTCACTAATCCAAAGTGGCAAAGGTGTTGCCCAGAATCGATCACGCGATAATGCCCAATCTTTATTATCTTCAAGCCAATTACCGAATCTTCCGCTGCCAACTTCCGGTGGCTGCCAGTTTATTTGCTTATTAAGTTCAACCATTCTATCAGCAATAGAAGTTGTTCGGATAAACCAGGATTCGCGCGCATAATAAATTACAGGAACTTCAGGATGTCTCCAGCAGAAAGGATAAGTATGAAGTATAGTTTCTTTTCTGTAAAGTTTTCCTTCGTGTTTCAGTTTTACAATAATTCCTGCATCTGCATCTTTAACAAACTGTCCAGCAAAATCAGTTACTTCATCTGTAAATAAACCACCACGAGTAACTGGCTGGAGCATCGGCAAGCCGTACTTTTTAGAAACCTCATAGTCATCAGCACCAAATGCCGGAGCTATGTGAACAATTCCTGAACCATCAGCTGTGCTTACAAAATCACCTTCAATTACATAAAAAGCTTTTTTATCAACATCACAGTATTCCATCAACTGTTCGTATTCAATTCCTGCAAGTTGGCTACCCTTCATCTCAGCAAGAATTTCATATTCTTTATCGATTACAGATAATCTTTCTTTTGCAAGAATCATTGTTGCATATTCTGTTTTGATTTTTACGTAATCAATATCAGAACCAACAGCCAATGCAACATTTGAAATTAAAGTCCATGGAGTTGTCGTCCAAACAAGGAAATGCTCATCAGCATTAACAAGTTTAAACAAAACGTAAACAGAAGGATCTTTTGTTTCGCGGTAACCTAATGCAAGTTCGTGTGATGATAAAACAGTTTCGGATTTTGGATCCTGCGGAACAATCTTATAATCTTTATAGATAAGCCCTTTATCAAATAAAGTTTTTAACGCCCACCAAACGGATTCAATATAATTATTATCAAGAGTTATGTAGGCAGATTTTAAATCGATCCAGTAACCCATTCGGGTTGTCATCTTTTCCCAGAGATCAAGATAAGTAAAAACAGATTCGCGACATTTTTGATTGTATTTTTCAACGCCGTAATCAAGCACTTCACTTTTATGTTTTATACCAAGAGCTTTTTCAACTTCTATTTCAACAGGAAGTCCGTGTGTATCCCAGCCGGCTTTTCTGTTAACACGATAACCTTGTAAAGTTTTGTAACGGCAAACTAAATCCTTTAAAGTTCTTGCCATTACATGATGAATACCGGGCTTTCCATTGGCTGTCGGTGGACCTTCATAGAATGTCCATGATTTATCTTCATCACGAGTAGTAATACTCTTTTCAAATATTTTATTTGATTGCCAGAACTTTAATACTTCTTGTTCTAACTGAGAATAACCTATTTTTTCTAAATTCTGCTTAAACATTTTAAATTACTGTGTGTGTAAGTGGACTATAATTCTTCGTATTTTTTAATTAATTCTCGTTCAGTGTGAATAAACTCTTTAAGTTCTTTTTCAATTCTTTCTTTTTTCAAAATTGTATTTTTTGCATGAAGTTCTGCATCATTAACTAATTTTTGAGCGGCAACTTTTGCTTCTCTTAAAGTCAACTCAGCTTCTCTTTTTGCATCAAGCATTGTTTGCTCATAAACTTTTATTTTTTCTTTTAGAATAACACTCTCACGTTCTGAACCAAGTACTTCCTGAAGAGCCATTCCAAAAAATCCCATTGCACCGAGCATAATGTTTCTTAGGCTGTAAAGAATAATGTTTTCAGTTATCAACTGTGAAGCTGAAAAATATTCATTAAAAAAGATTATGATAAACAGACTAACAATTGTAATCGCAATTATTATTGCAAAAACTATTTTGCCACCGCGCTGCCATCCTAAAATACGATTGATAAACCAACCAGAGCTAAAACTAAAAATTGAAAGTACAAACCAAACTGCAAAATTTAACTGTCCAAAATCAAACAGGTTTGTATTTAAAAAATTTGAGAAAAATAAAAACACTGCAAGCAAAATTGCTGCGCCGTAATTAACCAAAACTCTTTTAGGTGAGAATGCCATTATATTCTCTTGATTACTTCTTTCATTATTAAAGTCATTTTGGGCTCTGCTTTCATCGCAGCAGCAACTATCTCTTCCATATTTACAGGTTTCAAAGTTTCTGGAAAACATTCATCCGTAATTATACTCATTCCAAGAACTTTCATTCCCATATGATTTGCTAAAATGTTTTCAGGAATTGTTGACATACCAACTACATCAGCACCAATCTCCCGCAGAAATTTATACTCAGCTTTAGTTTCAAGATTTGGTCCCGGTACCGCGACATAAACACCTTTGTGAACTTTTATATTATTTTCTTTTGCAACATCTTCAGCAAGCTTAATTAAATCTAATGAATATGCTTCGCTCATATCCGGAAATCTTGGACCAAGTTCATCCTCGTTTTTTCCAATTAGCGGATTATCACCAAGTAGATTTATATGATCAGTCATCAACATCAAGTCGCCTTTACGATAATCAGGATTCATTCCGCCGCATGCATTGGAAACAACAAGAGTTTTTACTCCAAGAAATTTCATCACACGAACAGGATAAGTAATTTGCTGCATCGTGTATCCTTCGTAATAATGAAATCTACCTTGCATTGCAACAATGTTTTGTCCGTTTATTTTACCAAAAATTAATTTACCGTGATGAGATTCAACTGTTGAAAGTGGAAAGTGCGGCAAATCAGCATAATCAATTTGATGTTCGATATTAATTTCTTTTACAAGTCCGCCTAAACCAGTGCCAAGAATAATTCCAACAGAATAATCTTCTGAAGTAAATTTTCTGATAACTTCTAAAGTTTCATTTATTTTGTTTATTAACTCACTCATAAAATCTTGTTCAAAATATCGTTTATATCAATATCCATTTTGTTTTGATCTTCAATTTTTTTTGAAGCTAATTTTTCATCACCGGCACGTTCAACTTTTAACTCCAACAAATTAGCTTGAGAACTTACAATTGCTTTAAGCTTTGCAAGTATTAAATCTTTTTCTTCTCTAAGATTTATAACAGCGTTTCGGATGTCGTTAGTGCTTTCTCTAGCTTTTTCAATTATCTGCGAAGCTTTTAACTCAGCTTCTTTCATCATCAAGCTTGTTTGTTTCTTTGTAGCTTCTAAAGATTTCGTAGAATTTTCCTGCGCTTTTAAAAGTGTATCCTGAAGATTCTTTTCAATCTTTTTATACTCACCAATTTGTTCGGTTAGAGTTTCAACTTCACTTTTTAATGATTCATTTTCTTCGTTAAGTTTCTGCAATTCATCTGCAAGAGATTCTAAAAAACTCTGCACTTCATCAGGATCAAATCCACGCATTTTTTTTGTGAATTCTTGTGTACGCACTTCTAAAGGAGAAATTTTCATACCTGTCTCCAATCTTTTGAATAATCTCTATCGCCAAAAATCGCACTTCCGATTCTAATCATCGTTGCGCCTTCTTCAATTGCAATTTCAAAATCGCTCGTCATTCCCATTGATAACTCAGTAAGATTAAAACCTTTATTGTTAATTCTATCTTTCAAATTACGCAAATCTCTAAAACTTTTCCTAATAATATTTGTATCATCGGTTAACGGAGCCATCGTCATCAATCCTTTAAGATAAAGATTTTTTAGCTCCGAACATCTTTTAACAAGATTTAAAATCTCCGTTTCTGTTTCCAAACCTGATTTTGTTTTTTCTTCAGAAGTTTTTACTTCCAGCAGAATTTTTTGGATCTTTCCAATTTTTTCTGCGCGCTTATTTATCTCTTCAACAAGTTCAAGCGAATCAACTGAGTGAATAAGCTCAGCAGCATTTACAACATACTTCACTTTGTTGGTTTGCAACGTTCCGATAAAATGCCAGGTAACTTCATTTCCAAGTTTTTCAAATTTAAGAGTTAGTTCCTGCGCACGATTTTCACCAAAATCAGTAAGTCCGCATTTTTTTGCTTCAATAATCGCATCAACACCAAAATATTTAGAAACTGCAATTAATTTTACTTCATCAGGATTTCTTCTAGATATTCTACTAGTTTCTTCTATTTTTTGCCTTAAAATGGCAAGATTTTCAGCAATCATTTTAAAAATAAGGTTGTGAATTTATCGTGATAAATGTTAAAAAACAAAGAATTTACAAGGTTTTTTATAAATCATTTGTTTTAACGTTGTAAATATAACTCTTAACTGAGTGAAGTGCTTGGAAATTTTTTTTGCTGTAAGCAATTAGTTGATTCGTTATTTACGATTAATGATCAACGATTTTTGATTTAAGATTAATAAAATCTAAGATCGCAAATCGTTAATCTCTGTTCTTAATTCAATTAAGAAAATTTTTCTCTATTCACTAAACTTTTTTTCCAACTTTCCGATAATTATAGTAACTGGGGTGTATCCTGATTCAGTTCTTAAGCCTCAAGAACTGTAATTTTTCAGAAACAGATAAAAGAGCTCTTCGGAGCTCTTTTTTTTATCCTGTCTTTTTAATCAACAAAACTTAAACAGATATTTTAGTAATTTTGATTGTTATTATTCACTTTTTTTATGGAGAAACAATGGGTTACGAATTATTAGATCAAATTAAAGCTAAGGCAAAATCAAAAAACAAAACTATCATCCTTCCGGAATCTCACGATGATCGTGTTCTTAAAGCTGCAGAAATCTTAACCAAAGAAAAAATTTGCAAAGTAATTACTCTTGGCAATCCTGCAAAAGTAAATGAAGATGCAAAAAAACTTGGTGTGGATTTAACCGGAGTCGATATTATAGATCACACAACCCATCCAAAGTTTAGTGAGTTTGCGAACATCTACTTCGAGTTAAGAAAGAAAAAAGGAATGACTCCCGAGCAGGCAAGCGAAGTAATGAAGCGCGATCTTTTCTTTGCCGCTATGATGCTTCGTGAAGGATTGGTTGATGGAAGTGTTGCGGGTTCATTCGCATCAACTGCAGATGTTATGAAAGCGGGAATTCAAATAGTTGGAATGCCGCAGGGAATTTCAATCGTATCAAGTTTCTTTTTAATGTTATTTAAAGATAGAGCTTTCAGTTTTGCAGATTGTGCAGTTGTTCCAAATCCTGATGCAGAACAGCTTGCAGATATTGCAATATCAACGGCGGATAATCACAAAAAATTAACCGGTGAAGAACCGCTTGTTGCAATGTTATCATTTTCTACAAAAGGCAGCGCAACACACGAGCTTGCTGATAAAGTTATCAAAGCAACAGAAATTGTAAAAACAAAAAGACCTGATCTTAATGTTGATGGTGAACTTCAGTTTGATGCAGCAATTGTTGAATCAATCGGAAAGAAAAAAGCACCGGAAAGTAAAGTTGCCGGATTAGCAAATGTTTTAGCTTTTCCAGATTTGAATGCCGGAAATATTGGATACAAAATTGCTCAGCGCTGGGGCGGAGCTGAAGCTGTTGGTCCAATGGTTCAGGGATTGAAAAAACCATTTTTTGATTTGAGTCGCGGCTGCAGTGTTGATGATATTGTAAACACAGCATCAATAAATGTTTTGATGGGATAAGATTTCTTTCGTAGCGCAGGTCTCCCGACCTGCGTTGATATATAAAAATTAAATTCTCTTTTATTAAGCTTTTTACATTTATACTAAATCCTATTCGCAGAACGGATTACCCGCGCAGAACTGCGCTACGAATCACATAATTGGAATTGCCCGCTCAAAAATATTTTCTTAAGTTCGCTCATCAAAAAACTAATCTATAGATGAATTTAATTTTTGTTGCAATTTTTGTTTTCTTATTGAATCTGCCATTTGGCTATTGGCGAGCTAATGTTAATAAATACGGACTTCAATGGGTATTGGCGATACACACTCCTGTCCCATTTGTTATTGCAGCACGCATATTTTCGAACATTGGTTTTGAATTGTATACTTACCCAATTATAGTGGGTTCGTTTTTCCTTGGACAATATCTTGGAAAATACTTATACTCAAGAAGAAAAAATCTTGGCCACACTCCGGTAACTTCTTGCCTGGTTATGGATTTAGTCCGCAATAATTAATTCTTAATTAGTTTTGAACTTTTTAAATCGCATTTGGGTTACTATTCAAAAGAAAGATCTTATGAACAAAATCATTTCACACATAATTTATTTAACAATAGTTGCTCTGTTTGTTTTTCTATCAAAAACAGATGCATCAAATGAAAACAAGGGAAATCAAATGGATAAGAATATTAAGCAAATAACAGTAAAAGATATTGATGGTAAAGATGTTAACCTTTCAGATTATAAAGAAAAAGTTTTATTGATTGTAAACGTTGCAAGTTACTGCGGTTATACGAAACAATATGCTGGATTGGAAGAAATTTATAAAGAGTATAAAGATAAAGGTTTTGAAATTTTAGCTTTTCCTTGTAATCAATTCGGTGAACAGGAGCCTGGTTCAAATGAAGAAATAAAAAATTTCTGCTCATCAAAGTTTGATGTGAGTTTTAAATTATTTGATAAGATCGATGTAAATGGGAAAGATAAATCGCCGCTTTATTCTATTTTAACAGATAATGAAGTAACCGGTAAAGCAGATATCAAATGGAACTTTGAAAAATTTTTAATTGATAAAGATGGAAATGTCGTTGCTAGATATTCAAGTAAAGTAGAACCAACCGGTAAAGAATTAATTTCAGCAATTGAAAAAGAGTTAAGAAAATAGTCGTTCTAATGAGTCTTAGAATGAAGCAATCTTAAATATTTTGGAACCGAGCCTGCTCCGTTGCTCGCAGTGATAAAATTTCAAAATTTTTGCTGCCCCGATAAATTAAAAATATGTGTTCAGATGCGCGGATGCTTTTTTTAATTTCGTTTGAGGGCAGCGATTTATTTTAGACCCATTTGTTGTTTTACCCAAAGCTTCGCATTTATAATCTGTTTATGCTCAATATTTATGGTAGCTGCTATCCTTTTTATTAAATGATCTTCATATTGGTTTAACTTTTCATCTTTATAAATTAATTTCCACAGACTTTCGATCAATTCAATTTTTTCTTCGTGAGTAAAAGTAGTGTTTATAACTCCTGTAAATTCATACAAGCTTACACTTTCTTTAACTCTTTCTTCTGCAAGCATCATTAAATCATTTACATAATCATCATCCAGATTAAAAGTAGATTTCATTTCAGAAATAATAAACTTTCTTTCTTCATCTGTAAACTCGCCATCAGCATTTGCAATTTCAATGAATAGTGCACAAGCAGCAATTTCTATTTTTTTATTGCTTCTTTCGATAGATGATTTTTCAGTACTTCTAATTGTGTTCGATTGATTGTCAGAAAAAACTTTTCTTAGATAATCCAGCATAAATTAATTCCTATCTAATTCATTCAATAAATCCGGTACATCGAGAGGTTTTGTTACCATTACTAAATTTCCATCTTCATCTCGCGGCCATTGTTCAACAAGTTTGTCATAATAAAGTTCAAGCATATTTCCATCCGGGTCTTTTACATAAACTGATTCCGTTACACCATGATCTGATGCCCCTTCAATCGGATAATTTGCTTCCCATACTCTTTTAAATGCTTTTGCAAGATCTTCACGAGAAGGATAAAGAATTGCGTAATGATAAAGTCCAGTGTGTCCTTGTGGTGCTGGCGTAGCATTTTCACCAGCCCATGTATTTAATCCAATGTGATGATGATAATTACCACTTGAAAGAAATACCGCATCTTTACCAAATCGTGCTGTAACCTGAAATCCCATCAAGTCTCTGTAAAAGGCTAAAGCTCTATCAAGATTTGCAACAGTTAGATGAACGTGACCAATACGCGTTTTAGGATTTAATTCGTATTCCATTTAATTCCATTTTTATGAGTGATTAACTTTTACTGGTTTTACTTTCCATATATTATCTGCGTACTCTTTTACTGATCTATCGCTTGAAAACTTTGCAACTCTAGCTACATTAAGGATAGAAGTTTTTGTCCATTCAACTTTTTTAAGATAAAGTGCAGCAACTTTATCCTGGGCATCAATATATGATTGATAATCTGCAAATAAGCAATAATAATCTACATTCATCAACCCACGAATCATATCATCAAATATTCCAAACTCTTTTTTGTTAAAAAAGTTTGTTGCAATCATATCAACTACCAGTTTTAACTCAGCATTTTTTTCATAGTACTCACGTGGATTGTAATTGTTTGATTTTAACTTAACAACTTCATCTGCAAGCAAACCAAAAATAAAAATATTATCGTCACCAACTTCTTCTCTTATTTCAACATTTGCCCCATCCATTGTACCGATAGTTAATGCGCCGTTAAGTGCAAATTTCATATTCCCGGTTCCTGATGCTTCTAATCCCGCAGTTGATATTTGCTCTGAAAGATCAGCAGCCGGAATAATTTTTTCAGCAAGTGTAACAGAATAATTTTTTAAGAATACAACTTTTAATTTATCACCAACATCCGGATCATTATTAACAACATCTGCAACAGAGTTGATTAGTTTAATAATCATTTTTGCTTGTGTATATGCAGGCGCTGCTTTACCTCCAAAAATAATTGTACGCGGAACCATTTTTATTTTTGGATTACGTTTTATCCGGTTGTAAAGTGTAATGATGTGGAAGACATTTAATAATTGTCTTTTATATTCATGGAATCTTTTAATCTGAACATCGAACATAGAATCCGGATTAATTTTTATATGATGTTCATTTTCAATGTATTCAATTAAAACTTGTTTGTTATTAAATTTAATCCTCTGCCATTGATCGATAAAGTCTTTATCCTTAACAAACTTTTCTATCTTTTTAATTTGTGCCAGATCTTTCGGCCACTCAAATCCAATTCTTTCAATTAGCAATTGCGAAAGTAAAGGATTAGCCGTGATCAGCCAGCGTCTGGGAGTAATTCCATTTGTTACATTAACAAATTTTTTAGGAAATATTTTATTGAAATCAGGAAAAATTCTTTTCTTTAAAATATCTGTGTGCAGTGCAGCAACACCGTTAACAGCAAAACTTCCTACAATTGCAAGATTTGCCATTCGAACTCGTTTATCTTTTCCAACAGAAATTATAGAAAGTTTTTCAAGCACATTTTGATCATTAGAGTATTTTGTTCTTACTTCATCCAAAAATCTTCTATTAATTTCATAAATAATTTGGAGATGTCTTGGCAGTAGTTCGCCAAAAATATGTTCACTCCATTCTTCCAAAGCTTCGGGTACAACTGTATGATTTGTATAAGCAAAAGTTCTATTTGTTATTTCCCATGCTTCATCCCAGCTCATATTTTCATCATCAATCAGTATTCTCATCAATTCCGGAATAGCTACTACCGGATGTGTATCGTTTAATTGTATAGATGTTTTATCAGCAAACTTATCAAAAGTTGTATGATTGATTTTGTACTTTCGTATTATATCCTGCAGTGTTGCAGAAACGAAAAAATATTGCTGCTTTAATCGTAAAAACTTTCCTTCAACATAAGTATCGTTAGGATAAAGAACTTTTGAAATAGTTTCAGAATCATTTTTCTTTGAAACCGATTCTACATAATTGCCTTTATTAAAATCAGCAAATTCAAAATCAATATCTGCTTTAGCCTGCCATAATCTTAAATTATTTACAGTTTGATTTTTATAACCAGGAACAGGGACATCAAAAGCCACTGCAAGTACGTTTTCTGTATCAACCCATTTAAATCCAAGTTCACCATTACCTTTATCATAAGATTCTGTTCTTCCATAAAATTTAACTTTATATGTAAGATTTCGTCTCATCAAATCCCAGGGATTTCCATTACGCAACCAATTGTCAGCACGTTCAACCTGGTAGCCATTTTCAATATCCTGTTCAAAAATTCCATACTCATATCGTATTCCATAACCAAAAGCTGGCAGCTGCAATGTTGCCATTGAATCCAGATAACAGGAAGCTAACCTACCAAGACCGCCATTACCTAATCCCATATCAGGTTCTTCTTCAATAATTTCCTGAAGATTATAACCATCGCGATCAAGAATAACTCTGCACTCATTATAGTAATCAAGATTAATAAGAGCATTACCGAGAATTCTTCCCATCAAATATTCAAGCGATAAATAATAAACTCTTTTAACATCTTTATCGTGGTACGCTTTCTGTGTGCGTAACCAGCTTCTAACCATTCTATCCCTAACAGCAAGTGATAGTGCATTATAAGCATCAGCACCTGTTGCAGTATTTTTATCTTTTACTAGAGTAAACTCAAGATGTTCTGCAAATTGATTGGAAAGCGAAAAACTGGTGGGATCTTCTTTATCTGTAAAAAAAATTGAATCGGGTTCTTTTTTAGCCATTTGAATACAAATTCCTTAAATATTTAAATCTAAAATGTTGAGGCAAATTTACTTTCATCTTGTTTGAATACAAAATTGAAATGTTGTTCTTATAAATCAATATTTGATAATATTATCATAACAACCCAAAAAGAAAATTTTATAAATCAAATCAGTATTTTTGCTTTTATAATAAACACGGAGTTAATTAATGTTAAGATTTTGTCTATCAATCCTACTTGTTATTACCTTTCACTTAAAATTGATTTCGCAGACTGATTTAAAAAAAGGCAACGTAATATTTATTCATCCCGATGGAACAGGGTTAGCTGATTGGAATGCTTTAAGAATTATTAAGGCTGGTCCTGATGGCGAAATAAATTGGGATAGACTTTCTGGAATTGGTTTATATCAAGGACATATTAAAGATAGAATTACCTCTTCATCAAACGCTGGTGCAACAATACATGCTTATGGTGTAAAAGCTGATCTTGATGATTTTGGTTTGATTGACGATGTAGTTCCTGTTTCCCGTTCCGGTAAAAAATTAACAATTATGCAGGAAGCAAAACAACATGGAATCCTAACAGGAATAATTAATTCAGGTTCAATCGAAGAACCAGGTACTGCAGTTTTTGTAGCAAGTAACTTAAAACGCGCCAACTATACAGAAATTGCAAAAGATGTAATTCAATCTGGCACTGATTTAATTTTTTCTGGCGGCGAAGACTTTTTAATTCCCGAAGGAACAAAAGGAAGGTTTTCATCAAACGGAAAAAGAAAAGATGGATTAAACCTTATTGATTGGGCAATACAAAATGGATATACTGTTGTTTACACAAAAGATGAACTAGCTTCAACGTCACCCAATGTAAAAAAAATTCTTGGTGTATTTGCATCAAGAAGTACTTTTAATGATAAGACTGAAGAAATACTTGATTCACTGGGTTTAAAAAATTGGAATGAAGCAGTACCTTCAGTTGCAGAGATGACTGAATATGCATTAAAGTTTTTTGCAAACAAAGGACAGTTTTTTTTGGTTATTGAGGAAGAAGGCAGTGATAATTTTGGAAATAAAAATAATGCGAATGGAAAATTAAGTGCATTAGATCGTGCTGATGATGCTATTGGATTTGTAATTGATTTTATTGATAAAAAACCAAATACAACACTAGTTACAGCCGCAGATAGTGAAGCTGGAGGACTTGAAGTTTCAGGTTATGAGATTGATAATTTAGATATTAATAATCCGCTACCAATCAAAGATGCAAACGGTTCTCCAATTGATGGAATAAATGGAACAGGAACTTTACCTTTCGTTTCAAAACCTGATAAGAATGGAAAAGTTTTTCCTTTCGGTATTGCGTGGTCAGGGTTTGGTGATCTGACAGGTTCTGTAATTGCTCGTGCTCACGGTTTAAATGCTGATAGAATGCATGGTAAAATTGATAATACAGATATTTACAGAATTATGTATTTAACGTTGTTTGGTATTTGGCTGGATTAGTTGAAAATTATAAATGTTCAAAGCTCAATGTTTAACGAACATTGAGCTTTTTTATTACTTTAATACAATCATTTTTTTAGTTTCAATAAAATATCCAATTTGTAAGCGATAGAGGTAGATCCCACTTGATAAAGCCGAAGCATTCCATTCTACTTCAAAAGTACCTGCTGGTTTAGATTCATTTATGAGAGTTGCTACTTCATTTCCCAAGACATCATAAACTTTTAATGTTTGCCAGCTGTTAGTTGGAGACTGCCATTTAATTTTTGTGCTTGGATTAAAAGGATTTGGATAGTTCTGCTCCAATGCAAAAACTAGTGGAGTAGTAATCTCATCTTCAACATTAACAGCATCATCTTTTCCAATTCCAGCCAGCAAGATTTGATTTATTCCACCATCAGAATAAACAGTTAAATTTGCAGAATAATTTTTTATTGTATCCGGAACAAAATGTAATTCTGATTTTAAAGCTGTATAAGGTTCGATATCATTAATTACATTAGAAATATAAAAATGTGAATCAGAAATAGTGATAGAGTCTATACTCAAAACACCACTGCCACTATTTACAATATACAAACCTTGTGAAGTGGTATCACTAACCATTGTGGAATCAAAATTTAATACAAAAGGCAGCAAGTCTAAATCAGCAAAAGTTGGTCTAACATTATTAGATGCAAAACTGTAAATCCTATCTATAAATTCAGGGTGATCTATGTAGGGATTTCTTTTTAATTGCAACAAAGCAATCGCATTGTTTCTGTTTGACTCGATTACTCCGACAGTATCAAACTTATTCCAATCTCTAAAAACATTTTCCTGAGTCTGCGTAAAAAAACTACCGTAGTTTACTGGATATCGAGTAATAAAATAAAACATAGAGCGGCTGACATCACCTTTGTGAACATCACGTGGCTCAAATGATATTTGTCCAAGACTATTATTGCCTAATTTACTCCCTCCAACTTGCCAGGTAATATTTGAAACTACTTTACCAAACTGATAGTTTGAACGAATGCCGTTGGCGGTAATATCAGTCGGGAATAAATGATAAAGATCTGACTTCATTGGTTCAGCTTCACCAAAATTTGATTGCGGCCAGGTGTGTTCGGTATTAAAATTGTATGGGGCATTTTGGGCAACCGTACGGCTCGTGTAACCAACTGCAAGTCTTCCCGTGTAAACGCACTCAAGGGTATTTTGTGCCGCTCCCTGTCCATTAACTCTTTGGTTATCAAACTCCATAAACATTTTATCTCGGGCTAAATTATAACCAAGTGAATAATGATTTATAACCAATGCATTTAAAGCCGATTTTAACTCGTTATCGTATTTATTAAAAGTAGTTGCATCATAGCTGTCGCCATACTTTGCATTTCCTATTACATTAATAGCGATACCAATTGAACTGTCATCACTTGTAATAAAAATAATATCTGCATCTATAACATTTTGATTCGGCTGATATTTCAACCAGACAATTACACTATCAAATGACAACACTTCAGTTATTGTATCAGATAGAGTATAAACATTCTTTAGATTGTTGAGTTTTACAGTTATATGACTCTGAGTGTTATTTATAACGTAAAAAGAAATACTATCCGGAGAGTTGATGAAAACTTCGGGAAATTCAATTGCATCAACGCTTGATGTAACTTGAGCAAATAAGTTAAGATTTATAAAAAGTGATAAAAACAACGAATATTTTTTCATATAATACTTTAAAGTTAACTAAAAATTTTAGGGCACAAATTTACAACCTAATACTCGAAATACAACATTAATTATACTGATATAATAGCTGTTGCTTCAATTTCAATCAGCATCTGTGGATCAATCAATGCTTTTACTTCAATCATTGATGTAACCGGTTTTATATCTTTAAAGAATTCTCCATGAGCTTTGCCGTATTCTTCCCAGAGTGAAATATCGGTTACAAACATTCTTGTTCTTACTACATCATTCAAACTTGCACCAGCTTCTATCAGCGCTTTTTCAATTTTCTGCAAACAGAATTTCGTTTGAGCATATGCATCACCAATACCAATTACTTTATCACCATCAACAGGTGCTGTTCCTGAAACTTCTACTATGTTGCCAATTCTTACTGCCCGTGAATAACCTACAATATCTTCCCACTTTGCACCGGAAGAAATATTTATTCTTTTCATATTTTCCCTTTTAAATAAGCCAAACGTTTTTGTTCAGGAAATTTTTCTATTGCATAACGAAGCATTGTACGCGGCATTGTTTTATAATGTTTTTTTAGAAACTCTTCTTCCGTTTCTAAATCACGATTGCCGATTTCTCTCAACATCCATCCAACAGCTTTGTGAATTAAATCGTGTTTATCTCCGAGTAATGTTTTAGAAATGTTTAATGTGTCTTCAAAAAAGTGTTCTCTTATAAATGCTTGAGTGGAAATAATCGAAATTCTTTTTTCCCACAGATCTTTTGAGTTCGCAAACTTGTAGAGTAAATCTTTTTGTTTATCTATTAGATAAGCACCAACAATCTTAGGAGCAGAGAGGTCAACTAAATCCCAGTTATTAATGCCCTTTCTATTCTTGAGATAAAAATCATACACTGATTTTTTCTTCTTTTCATCTCCCCTTTTGTATTGATCAACAAGTATAAAAGCAGCGATCAATCTTTCCTCATGCACCTTAGAAAGAATCAGCTTTTTTATATCAGCAAAAGACAAATCCTTAAATTGTTTGGATATCGTCCGCTGTTCAGGAACTTTTATTCCGTAAAAAATATCACCTTCACCATATTCCCCTTTTCCTGTTTTAAAGAATCTTTGCAGGATAATAGCTTGTGCGGGATTTTTTTGTTTTGAAATTGTTTTTTTTACTTCAGTTAAACTCATTTTAACAATTCTTATTTAGTATGATAAAAAATATAATGTCATTCCCTCGAAAAAGGGAATCACCACTTGATTTCAAAATAGATTCCCACTTTCGCGGGAATGACAAACAATAAATCCTGACTAAGCTATTCCGTGATTTTCTTTATCCAATCTAACATTGTTTGCAATGCTAAAGGTGAAATCGTTTCTTCAATTTGTCCGTACTCAGAAATTTTACCTGTTTCAGATTTTTGAAATAAATGATTTAAACCTTTAAGTTCGATGATCTCAAAATTACTATTACCACCTTTTTTTAATGCAGTTTCAATTGCTGAAAGATTTTCTTTCGGTGGAACTTGCAAATCCTTCTC
>CXWK01007526.1_pt3 | contig 20730 bp, 17 predicted proteins | sample 590851 | NCBI WGS metagenome assembly CXWK01 (sample SAMEA3498364, study PRJEB10139) | wastewater metagenome | biome: wastewater treatment plant; material: activated sludge | place: Denmark | collected 2014-08-01 | reverse complement strand
GCTCGGCGGCATCTGCGCCTACATCGACATGGAGCACGCCCTCGACCCCTCCTACGCCGCCAAATGCGGTGTCAACATCGACCAGCTCTACGTCTCCCAGCCCGACACCGGCGAGCAAGCCCTCGAGATCGCCGACGCCCTCATCCGCTCCGGCACCATGGACATCGTCGTCATCGACTCCGTGGCCGCCCTCGTCCCCCGCGCCGAGATCGAGGGCGAGATGGGCGACAGCCACGTCGGCCTGCAAGCCCGATTGATGAGCCAGGCGTTGCGCAAGCTCTCCGGCGCTATCAAGCAGACCAACACCGTCGTCATCTTCACCAACCAGTTGCGCGAGAAGATCGGCGTCATGTTCGGCAACCCCGAGACGACCACCGGCGGCAACGCCCTGAAGTTCTACGCTTCGGTGCGCCTGGACATCCGCCGCATCCAGGCCATCAAAGCCGGCAACGACGTCGTCGGCAACCGCACCCGCGTCAAGGTCAAGAAGAACAAGGTCGCTCCCCCCTTCACCGAGTGCGAGTTCGACATCATGTACAACGAAGGTATCTCGCGCACAGGTGACGTGCTCGATCTGGCGATCGAGCGCAACCTGGTCGACAAGCGTGGGGCCTACATTCGCTACGGTGATACACTACTGGGCCAGGGGCGCGAGAACGCCAAAGCGTACTTGGCCGAGAATCGGGCCATATTGAGCGAATTGGAGAGCCAGATTCGCGCCGCCGTCGGGATTCCCGCCGGCCAATAAGACAGAGCGGCGTGGGGCCATGTCGCCCCGCGTTTAATGCTTCATTGAACGTTTATTGCACACAGACGGCTTACTGCCACTGCTGACAATCGGCGCGACCCAAATGGGCTGCGCCCAGGGCAATAGTCGATAAGGAACAACCGGCTTAGCTGGTGCGTCAGGACGAAATTGCGTACGGGATACCCGCTGTTTGGAATCGATAGCGTGCCGCAAGGCGGGCCGCCGCCAGGGCGCCGCATCGTGGTCGACAACGATAAGACGTAATGATACAGCATACAGGTTCGCCGCCGCGGCGCGCATGCCTCACGGCAACAGCGCGTGCGGCCAACTGTAAGGGGATCTGTCTCCGCATGACCTCATAGCGCCTGCTTTGCGGGTTCTCTGCCCAGCGCGGCAGAGCTTTATTGACAACAGATCGCAAGACCTGGATTCGCCTCAACGTTAGCCGTGGCTCTATTGCCACGGCTTTTTTGTTACTAACATGAGCACGATTACCGCCATTACGGCCCAGGTGAAAAACCCGGAGCGCGTCAGCGTCTTCATTGACGGCGCTTTCGCCTGTGGGCTGGCGCTGGATGTGGCCGTCGGGCTGCGTGTCGGCCAGACGATTACCGTCGCCGAACTGGCCGCGCTGGAGCGGCGCGAGGAAGTTCACCACGCTCGCGAGCGAGCCGTTGCCCTGTTGGCCCGACGGCCGCGCAGCGCCAACGAGATTACCCGCCAACTGCGTCGCCATCAGCACGATAACGATGTGATTCAACTGGTTATTGATGATTTAACCGCCGCCGGTCTGATCGACGATAACGCCTTTGCCGCCTTCTGGGTCGAGCAACGGGACACGTTCCGCCCGCGCAGCCGACTGGCGCTGCGCCAGGAGCTGAGCCAAAAGGGGCTGGAACGCGAGGTCGTCACGGAAGCCCTGGAAGGGCTGGACGAGATCGAGGCCGCGCGGCGAGTTGCCCGCAAGCAAGCCGGACGTTGGCGCGCACTACCCGAAGCCGAGTGGCGCGCCAAGCTGACTCGCTATCTGCTCCGTCATGGCTACCCCTATGACGTGGTCGGCGAGGTCGTCACCGAGACGTGGCTTGCCCTGAAACCTGACGACGAAAGCTAGAGGAGACAATATGATGGAGTTATTAATTGGCCTAATCATCGGCCTCCTGGTGGGCGCAATCGCCGCAGCGCTCATCATGCGGTCGATTATGCAGCCCAAAGTCGATGCCTTGGTGGCGGCCACCGAGGCCGAACTGGCCGAGAAGCGCGTGACCGCCGAGCGGGAAACCGAGACCATCCTGCGCACCTCACGCGAAGAGGCGCAAGAGATTCGCACCGAAGCCGAAAAGGCAATCGAGCGGCGCTATCAGGACCTGGCCCGCACCGAAGAGCGCGTCGACCGGCGCAGCGCTAACCAGGACAGCCAGGCCAGCAAGCTCGAACTGCGCGAGCAAGTGCTGAACAAGCGCCAGAGCAAGCTCGACAAGCGTCAGAACGAGCTGGCTGACCTGGAGACGATCCACCGCCAGAAGCTGGAAGAGATCGCCGCCATGACCACCGACGAGGCGCGCGCCGTGCTGCTGCAACAGGTGGAGCGCGAGGCGCAGCAAGACCTGGCCCGCGCCATGCGCGAGATTGACAACCGGGCCAAAGAGACGGCCGAAGTGCAGGCCCGCCGCATCATCGCCCTGGCCATCCAGCGGCTGGCCAGCGACCAGGTGGCGGAGATGGTCGTCTCGACCGTGCCGCTGCCCACCGACGAGATGAAGGGGCGCATTATCGGTCGCAACGGCCGCAATATCCGTGCCTTTGAGCAGGCCGCGGGCGTAGACATCATCGTGGACGACACCCCCGAAGCCGTCACCGTGTCCAGCTTCGACCCGGTGCGGCGCGAAGTGGCCCGGCGGGCGCTGGCCAAGCTCATCGTGGACGGCCGCATCCACCCGGCGCGCATCGAGAAGCTCATTAGCGACGCCAACGAAGAGGTGCAGCGTGACATCAAAGAGGCCGGCGAGCACGCCGCCTACGAGGCCAACGTCCACGGCCTGCACCCGGAGATTCTGAAGACACTCGGCCGGCTGAAGTACCGCACTTCCTACGGCCAGAACCAGCTCAACCACTCCGTCGAGGCCTCCCACATCGCCGCCATGCTGGCCGCCGAGCTGGGGGCCAACATCGAGACGGCCAAGATGGGCGCGCTGCTCCACGATCTGGGCAAGGCGATGGACCACGACCAGGAGGGCACGCACGCTCAGATCGGGGCCGACTTCGCCAAGCGCTTCAAAGTCCCGCCGGTCGTCGTCAACGCCATCGCTTCCCACCACCACGAGGTGGAGCAGGAGACGCTGGAGGCGATCATCGTCGAAGCGGCCGACGCCATCTCCGGCGCGCGGCCCGGCGCGCGGCGCGAGAACCTGGAGAACTACATCAAGCGCGTGCGCACGTTGGAGGAGATCGCTACCTCCTTCCCCGGCGTGGAGAGCGCCTACGCCTTGCAGGCCGGGCGCGAGATTCGCATCCTGGTCAAGCCTAACCAGATTGACGACCTGGCCGCCGTGCGCCTGTCCAAGGAGATCTCCAAGAACATCGAGGACAGTATGCAGTACCCCGGCCAGATTCAGGTGACGGTCATCCGCGAGACGCGGGCCGTGGGCTTCGCCAAGTAGAAGAAGCCAGAAACCACAGATTACACCGATTTCACAGATTCCAGGTTCTGGAATCTGTGAAATCGGTGTAATCTGTGGTTTTTATTCTGAAGGCTATGATTAACACAGTCGCGGTCATTGGCAGCGGGACGATGGGGCGGGGCATCGCGCAGGCGGCCGCCCTGGCCGGGCATTGGGTGCTGCTTTATGACCTGACCGACGAGATCGTCGAGCGCGGCCTGCGCACCATCCGCCATAGCATCGAGGAGGGTGTCCGGCGCGGCAAGACGACGGCCGACGCCGCCGCGCGAGCGACAGCCGCGCTATCGCCCACGACCGACCTGGCCGAAGCCGCCCGCGCCGATCTAGTCATCGAGGCCGTGCCCGAAGAGCTGGAACTGAAGCGCAAGCTCTTCGGCCGCCTCGACGACGCCGCCGCGCCCCACACCATCCTGGCCAGCAACACCAGCAGCCTCAGCCTCAGCGCCATCGCCGGCGCTACCCACCACCCCGCCCGCGTCATCGGCCTGCACTTCTTCAATCCCGCCCACCTGATGCCGCTGGTAGAGATCATTCGCGGCGATCTGACGGCCGACGCAACGGTGACCACCGCCCATGACTTCGTCGAGCGGCTGGGCAAGACGCCGGTGCTGTGCGCCGACTCGCCGGGCTTCATCGTCAACCGCGTGGCCCGGCCGTTCTACGGCGAGGCGTTCCGGCTGTTGGGCGAGCAGGCGGCCGACCACACGACGATTGACCGGCTGATGCGCTCCCTGGGCTTCCGCATGGGGCCATTTGAGTTGCTGGACCTCATCGGGCTGGACGTAAACCTGGCCGTCACCCAGTCGGTCTACGACGCCTTTTTCCAGGACCCCAAGTACCGTCCCCACCCCATCCAGCAGCGCATGGTGCAGTCCGGCCGCCTGGGCCGCAAGAGCGGGCAGGGGTTCTACGAGTACGAGAAGTAGTAAATGAAAAAGGTTCCAGGTTCCAGGGGCCGGGGGCCAGGGAAGAACCGTCTTCCCTGGAACCTGGCCCCTGGAACCTGGCCCCTCTTTTAATGCCCCAAGACCGGGTGCGGCTGGTAGGCTTCCTCTAGATAGGCGCGGTCTTCGGCCGACAGCTTGACCTCCACCGCCGCCACCGCCTCCTCCAACTGGTACATCTTGCTGGCCCCAATGATGGGCGCGACGACGCCGGGCGCGCCCAGCAGCCAGGCCAACGCGACCTGCGCCGGCTTCACCTCCAGCCGTTCGGCCACCTCCACCACACGCTCCACGACCGTGTAGTCGTCGTCGCGGTAGTACATGCCGTGGGCGTAGTTATCGGTCCGGCCGCGTAGGGTGTCGCCGCGCGTCTCCCGCGTTCGCCGGCCGGTCAGGAAGCCGCGCGCCAGCGGGCTCCACGGGATGAGGCCCACGCCCTGATCGACGCAGAACGGATTCATCTCGCGCTCCTCTTCGCGGTAGGCGAGATTCCAGTGGTTCTGCATGGACACAAAGCGCGTCCAGCCGTGCAGGTCGGCGGTGTACTGCGCCTTGGCGAACTGCCAGGCGTACATGCTCGACGCGCCGATGTAGAGCGACTTGCCCGCCCGCACCACGTCGTGCAGCGCCTCCATCGTCTCTTCGATGGGCACGGTCTTATCCCAGCGGTGAATCTGGTAGAGGTCAACGTACTCCATGCCCAGCCGGCGCAGCGAGTTGTCAATGCTCTCCAGGATGTGCTTGCGCGACAGGCCGCCGCCGTTGGGACCTTGGCCGATGGGGAAGTAGACCTTGGTGGCCACAACGATCTCCTCGCGCCGGGCGAAGTCGCGCAGCGCCCGGCCGGTCACCTCTTCGCTGACGCCCAGCGAGTACATGTCGGCCGTGTCGAAGAAGTTGACGCCCAGTTCCAGCGCCCGCTGCACAAACGGCCGGCTGTCCGCCTCCGGCAAGACCCATTCGCGCCAGGCCGGCGTGCCATAGGTCATCATGCCCAGGCAGATGCGGGAGACTTTGAGGCCGGAGCGGCCGAGATTGACGTAGTCCATATTGACCTCTGATGGAAGAAACCACAGATTTCACAGATGACACAGCTTAGACGATTTGTGTCGGCCAGATCATATGTCCGCGCGCAGTGGCAGGCAAAGAACTGCGTCCTTATTTCATCCTTCTCGCCTGCTCTCCTGCTTCCTTGCTCCCGGAAGTGTATCTCCCCTGGCAACGGTGCTATAATCACGCCTTCTATGGAGAAAACACCCCGCCAGGGCAGTTGGCAAATCTGGGTTGGGATGTTGGTGGGCGTGGCCTGTTTGGCGGCCGTGTTCATCTTCTTCGCCGAGCCGGGCGAGATCATCGAGAGCCTGCGCCACGTCCACTTCGGCTACCTGCTGTTGGGTGCGGCCGGCGTCTTGCTGTTCCTGGCCGTCCGCGCCGTGCGCTGGCGCTTCATGCTGGCCAATGCCGCCCCCTACGCCCCCATCTTCCACATCCAGAACATCGGCTACATGCTGACCCAACTGCTGCCGCTGCGCCTGGGCGACGTCGCCCGCGCCGTGCTCATCGGCAACGTTCCGCCGGTGACCATCGCCCAGGGCGTCTCGACCATGGTCGTCGAGCGCCTGCTGGACATGGCGCTCATCGTCGTCCTGCTGCCGTTCACCCTGTCGGGCATCCCGGTGCTGCCCGATTGGATGCAGTCCTTCGCCCTCGTTTCCGGCTTCGCGGCCATCGGCGGCATCCTGGTGCTCATCGTCGCCGCCAACCAGCGCGCCCGCGCGGTGCGCTTCACGGATTGGGCCTTGGGGCGCTTCCTACCGTTCCTGAACCGCGCCGCCTGGGTCAAGCGCGCCGACGAGCTGCTGCTGGGCCTGAAGAGCCTGACCAGTCTGCGCGACGGCGCGGTGCTGATTGCCCTGAGCGTGCTCACCTGGCTGCCGGTGCTGGCCGCCTACTACTTCACCATGCGCGCCGTCGGCCTGTCGCCCACCTGGGCCACCACCGGCTTCGTCATGTGCGCCGCGGCCTTCTCTGTCGCCCTGCCCTCCACCCCCGGCCAGGCCGGCCCCTACCACGTAGCCGTCACCGCCGCGCTGCAACTGGCCGGCCAGCCGGCAGCCGATGCGGCCGCCTTCGCCTTCCTCTACCACGCCATGAACATCGTCGTCATGGTGCTGCTGGGGCTGGTTGGCATTGCCGCCACGGGCGTCACCTTCCGCAACGTACTCAACTCGGCTCGCTCTTTCACGGCCCGCGGTGAGGCATCGCGCTGATGAAGGTGTATAAGTAAGAAGGGGCCAGGTTCTAGGGAAGAGCGCTCTTTCCTGGCCCCTGGAACCTGGCCCCTGGCACCTCTCTTCGCATTAAATCTGCCCTATGAAGATTCTCGAAGTTCTGACTTACTATCGTCCCTGGGTCAGCGGCCTGACCATCTACGTCGAGCGCCTCAGCCGGGCGCTGGCCAAACAGGGGCACGACGTGACCGTGCTCACGTCGCAGTATGACCCGGCCCTGCCGCGCTACGACGTGATGGACGGCGTCAAGGTCGTGCGCATCCCCGTCGCCCTGCGCGTCAGCAAGGGCGTGTTGATGCCCGACTTCGGGCCGATGGCCTGGCGGCTGTCGCGCGGGGCGGACGTGCTGCACCTGCATCTGCCGCAGTTCGACGCGCCGGGGCTGGCGCTGCGCGGCCGTCTGCTGGGCAAGCCGGTTGTGCTGACCTACCACTGCGATCTGCAACTGCCCGACGGGACGTTCAACCGCGCCGTTGACCGCGTCGTGCGCCTGCAAAACGATGCCGCCGGGCGGCTGGCCGACGCCGTCGTCACCTATACCCGCGACTACGGCACGAACTCCCCCTACCTGTCGCAATACCTCGACCGCAAGCTGGTCATCATCCCGCCGCCCATCACCCTGGACGAGGCCGACGACGCCGTGGTGCGCGCCTTCGCCGAGAAGCACGGGCTGGGCGAGCGGCCGATCATCGGCATCTCTGCCCGGCTGGCGGCCGAGAAGGGGGTGGAGGTACTGCTCAATGCCCTGCCGCGCGTCCTGGAGGTGTTCCCCGACGCGCTGGTGCTCCACGCCGGGCCGTTCAAAGGCATCATCGGTGAGGAGGAGTACGCCGCGCGACTGGCCCCGCTGTTCGAGCAGTACGCCGCCCACTACCGCCTGCTGGGCACCCTGGGCGGCGCGGAGCTGACCGCCTTTTACCGCAACCTTGACGTGCTGTGCATTTGCAGCCTCAACAGTACGGAGAGCTTCGGCCTGGTGCAGATCGAGGCCATGCGCAACGGCGTGCCCGTGGCCGCCTGTAACCTGCCCGGCGTGCGCCAGCCAGTGACGATGACCGGCATGGGCGAAGTGACCGAGGTGGGCGACGCCAACGCCTTGGCCGTAGCGCTCATCCGCATCCTGCGCGACGCCGAAGCCTACCGCCGCCCGGCCGAGACCATTGCCGACAGCTTCTCCCCCGCCCAGACCGCGGCCGAATACGTGCGCCTCTTCGAGAACCTGCGCCGCGGCGACCGCCCCGGCCCTACCCTGGAACCGCCTGCTTACGAGCGCCTGCGGGCGCTCAGGGGGTAGGGATTAGGGATTAGGGGTTAGGGACTACCGACCAACGACTGACCTACTGACCTACTGACCCACTGACCCACTGAATACTGACCTACTGAACACTGATGACCGACCTCCTCTGGCAACAACTCAAGTCCCTCCCCGCCTTCCGCGCTCTGTTGCGGGCGGTGGAGGCGCGCTTCTACCCGCTCATCCCCCTGCCGGAGCCGACGCTCGACGTGGGCTGCGGCGACGGCCACTTCGCGGCCATGACCTTCCCCGGCCGGACGTTGACCGCGGGCATTGACCCGTGGTGGGGGCCGCTGCAAAAAGCCGTCCACGCCGAGAAGTACCACTTATCCATCCAGGCTTTGGGCGACCGCCTGCCCTTCGCCGACAACACCTTCGCCAGCGCCTTCAGCAACTCGGTGCTGGAGCACATCCCCGACCTGCCGCCGGTGCTGGCCGAGGTCAACCGCGTCTTGCGGCCGGGGGCGCGCTTCGTCATCACCACACCCAGCCATCTCTTCACCGAGTACCTGGGCGGGGCGGCGTTCTTCGAGCGGCTGCGGCTGGAGGGAATGGCCGGGCGCTACCGGCGGCTGTTCAACGCCATCTCGCGCCACGCCCACACCGACTCGCCGGAGACGTGGGCCGCGCGGCTGGCCGAAGCCGGTTTTGCCGTGGAGCGCTGGCAGTACTACTTCTCGCGCGGCGCGCTGCGGGCGCTGGAGATCGGCCACGTCCAGGGGCTGCCCTCGGCCGCCCTCCACGCCCTGACCGGCCACTGGATCGTCGCGCCGTGGGAGAGCAGCCTAGGGCCGACGGAGCGCTGGGTGCGGCCGTTCTATGAGGAGGAAGCCGCGGTGGACGGCGGGGCGTATCTGCTGTTCATCGTCCGCAAGCAGGCAGCCGGGCCTATCGCCGCCCATCTGCCGCCGGCGCGCCCGCTGCCCGTCGGCCAACCCGCGCCCGGCGCGACCAATATCGCCGCTTCGACCTGATCCCCTTGCCAAACATGCCATAGGCCCGTATGCTTCAGGGAAGTTCGCCGGAGTCGCCCGTCATGCCAGAGCCGACGCTGTCCAACAACTCGCCCCTGTGGAGCCGCACGACCAAGACCATCGTGGTCATTGGCGGGTTGCTGCTTCTGGCGGCGCTGGTCATGCGCTTCCGCACGCTGCTCATCATGCTGGTGATGGCCGCCATCCTAGCCTATCTACTCGATCCGCTGATCAGCTTCATAGACCGGCGCACCAACATCCGGCGCGGCCTCATCATCGCCGTCGTTTACCTGGTGCTGGCCGCGGCGCTGGTGGGTGGCTTCTTTGCCCTGGGCGTGGCCTCCTATCAACAGGCGGCGAACCTCATTGAGCAGGCCCCGGCGCTCATTGAGAACTCGGCCGCGGCGCTGGCGCTGCTGGCCAACCGCACCGAGCCGCTGACAATCGGCCCCTTTTCGTTCAATCCCGATATTGTGCCTTGGGAGCGCCTGCCGGAGGAGCTACTGGGGATGGTTCAGCCGTTACTGACCCAGAGCGGCAGCGTCGTCAGCCGTTTCGCCAGTTCGACGGCGCGCACGGTGTTCAATCTGCTGTTCATCTTTGTGCTGTCGATCTATCTGGCTACCGACCTGCCCCGTTTCGGCGGCTACGTGAAGAGCTTCGCCCAACGGCCGGGCTATCGCGAAGACGCCGAGCAGCTCATGCCCCGCTTGCGCCACGTCTGGAGCGCCTATCTGCGCGGCCAGATCATCCTGGCCCTGATCATCTTCCTGACCGTCTGGATCGGGCTGACGCTGCTTGGCGTGCAGAACTCGCTGGCGTTGGGGCTGTTGGCCGGGCTGCTGGAGTTTCTGCCCAACGTCGGCCCGGTCATCAGCGCCGGCGTGACGATCATCGTGGCCTTCTTCCAGCCCAGCAACTACATGGGGCTGGCGTCGTGGCAGTTCGCTCTGGTAGTGCTGGCGTTGATGATCGTTATCCAGCAGTTGGAGAATCACTTGCTGGTGCCGCGCATCGTCGGCGGGGCGCTGGATTTGCACCCGATCATCGTCATCGTCGGGTTGTTCATGGGCGCGTCGCTGGCCGGCATTTTGGGCGCGATTCTGGCCGCGCCGATCATCGCCTCGCTGAAGCTGTTTGGCAACTACGCCTGGCGCAAGCTGTTTGATCTGCCCCCCTTCCCCGAAGAAGAGCCGCCGGAGGAACCGCCGCCGCATCCTTATCTGGCGGAGTAGGGTTTGGGTATTCAGTATTCAGTGGGTCAGTGGGGCAGTAGGTCAGTGGGTCAGTAGGTCAGAAGGGGGCGGCTCTAGCCGGGGCCGAGCACCCGGTAGACCTCTTCCAGCGTCTGCCGCCCCTTGACCTGCACCGGCGGCAACTGCTCGGCGCGGACGCGGCGGCGCACCCGCTCATAGACGACGCGACTGACGAGGATCTCATCGCGCCCGGCCATCTCCTGTAGCCGCTTGCCCAGGTTCACCACGTCGCCGACGGCCGAGTAGTCCTTGCGCTGGGCGCTACCCACGTTGCCCACGACCGCCTCACCGGTGTGGATGCCGATGCCCACGTGCAACACCTGCTCCGCCGGCAGCCCGCGCTGGTAGGCCGCCAACCGCGCCCGAATCCGCAGCGCCGCCCACACCGCCTGCTCAGTGTGGTCTTCTTGCGGGTTCAATGGCGTGTTGAACAGCGCCATCACCGCGTCGCCGGTGAACTTGTCAATCAGCCCCTGGTGTTCGCTGATGGCCGTCACCGCTTCAGAGAAGAAGCCGTTGACCAGATCGATCAACGCCTCCGGGTCGAGGTATTCGGCGAAGCGGGTGAAGTCGCGGATGTCGGCGAAGAGAACGGTCAGCAGGCGGCGCTGCGGCCGTTGGGCGGCGTCCAGGTCGCGCACGCGGTCAACCAGCGCCGGCGGCAGATAGCGGCGCAGGCTCTCCACGCGCTTCTTCTCCGACACGTCATCGAGCAGCAGGGCCACGCCGTCGAGTTGCTCGTTGGCCGGGGAGCGCAGCGGCGAGACGGTCAGGTTGACCGTGGTGGTTCCGGCGCGGCGACGCACGGCGGCCAGGTCCAGCTCGATCGTCTGCGTGCGGCCGTCGCGCTGTACCGCTTCCACCAGCCCGCCAATGGGCAACCCCAGCAGCGGCAGTACCGTGCGATAGGCGCGCCAGAGGATGGAGTCGGCCGGCACGCCCAGGATGCGCTCGGCGGCGCGGTTGTAGAGGGCGATGCGCTCGGCGGCGTCAATGGTGATGACGCCGCTGGCGATGGAGGCGAAGACGTTGTCCAGCAGTTGTTTGATCTCGGTGACGGCGCGGAAGAGGCGAGCGTTATCAATGGCCACCGCCGCCTGGTCGGCAAAACCGGCCAGCAAGTCGCGGTCGGCGTCGCCGAAGATGCCGCTGGCCACCCGGTTGTCGGCGTAGAGCACGCCAATCATCTCGCCCTTGATCTTGAGCGGCGCGCAGAGGATGGAGCGCAACTTATAGCTGACGATGCTATGCTGGGCGGCGAAACGCTCATCCTCCTGAGCGTTGATGGTCACGATCGGCTCGCCCGTCTCGGCCACCCGGCGAACGATAGAGCGGCTGATGTCGAGCGACGCCGGGCCGAGCGTCTCCTGCGACACGTTGCGGGCCATCTTCAACTCCAGTTCGCCGTCGTTGTCGAGCAGCAGCATGGCCCGCTCGGCGCGCGTCAACTGGACGATAGCATCCATGACCTGCTGGAGCACCACGTCAAGGTCAAGTGAGGAGTTGATAGCCGCGCCCACGTCTTGCAGAACGCGCAACCGGCCGCGCTCAGTGGCCAGGACGTGCAGATCGCGCTCAAGCCGCCGGGCCGACTCCTGCAAGTCAACCAGTTGCCGCACCAGCAGCCCGGTCGCCCGCAGCGCGGCGGCCCGCGCGCTCTCGTCGGGGGCGCGCATCAGGCTGCGCTGCTGGTCGGCAATAAGCGCCTGCATCTGCTCGATCTGTCGCAGCAGTTCGGCGGCACGATCGGGGACCGGCGCGTCGCCCGGCTTCTCCGCTGGTTGGTTCACAGTGGCATTACTCTTTTGAGCCGCGGGCGCGGTTGAGGAACTTGACGACGCTCTGCCGTAGGAGCACCGGGCGCAACTGGCGCCATTCGCCATAGGGATCGAAGTCGGCGTCGGTGGCGCGAGCCGGGCTGAACAGTTGCAACACGTATTGCCGGGTCAGATTGCGGATCGGCTGCTGCCCCTGGGGCACGGCCGCCACCAGCGCGTCGGCCTGCTCATAGGGTGTCTGCGTCGTGCGCCAGGGGATACCCAGCCAGCGCGCCCATTCGCCCAGACGCAGATAGCTGCGGCCCACGTTCCCCTCGACGCCGCGGTTGTAGCGATTGGCCGCCCACAGGGCTACCCCGGCGCTCAGCAACAGCGCCACGCCGATGGCCACCTGCCACCAGGGAACATCGCCAAACGGGCCGCTGTCGCGCGCTGGGTCCAGGCCGTCCAGCAAGCTGTTGGCCCGCTCCAGGTCGGCCAACTCATCATCCGTCGGCAGCCGATCCTCGTTGGGCAAGGGCACCGGCGGCGTCAGCCCTTCGCCCACCGTCATGGAGTCCGGCCGCTCGGCGACGGGGATAGACTGCGTCGGCTCGAAGTGAATCCAGCCGTAGTTAGGGAAGTAGACCTCAACCCACGTGTGGGCGTTGACGGCGCGGACGCGATAGTTGCGCGCCGCCGGGTCATACTCACCCAGAGCGTAGCCGCTGACAACTCGCGCCGGCACGCCCTGCGACCGCAGCATGACGGCCATGGCCGAGGCATAGTAGGTGCAGTACGCTTCTTTGAGGTCGAACAGCGTATAGTGGATCGGCTCGACCCCTTCCGGCGCGGCGGCGATCTGGTCGTTGTAGTTGACGTTGGCGCGCAGGTAGTCGCGGATGGCAATGGCCTTATCGTAGGAGGTGGGCTGTCCGGCGGCCAGTTGCTCGGCCAGCGCGAGCGTCTGCGGGGTCAGGCTGTCGGGCAGTTGCAGATAGCGGTCGGTGACCCATTGCGGATAGACGACGGACGCGGCGCGCAGGCTGGCGGCGTCGGCCGTCGAAACGCGCGAGGCGACCTGATACTGATCCCCCTGGCGCAAGATGAAGCGCGACCGCAACGACGTGACCAGCGCCTGGCCCGCCTCGTCGTAGGTGGCATCCACCAGCATTTGTTTGTCGGTGCTGACCACCTCCGGCGCGGCGTAGAGAAAGCTGGAGTTGGGAAGGTAGTTGGTGACAGTCTGGGTGATCACCTCGCGGGCCAAGCTGACAGGAACGTTGAGCGGCCCCTCATCGGGGAAGCGAGTGATTGGCTCGGCGTCGTTTTCGACCACGCGCCAGCCGCCGTTGACGTAGGTGTCGTAGACGATGGCCTGCCAGTAGACGCCGTAGGGTAACTCCTGCGACACCTGCACGTCCATGATCAGCGTGTTGCCCACCGTGCGCGGCCCGCCCAGCACCAACGTATCCTGATAGGGATCGCTGGTGCCCGCGCCATAGGAGCGCAGCGAGGAGAAAAGGCGCGTCCACGTATCCTGGAAGGCGCGCCACGGACTGCCGGCCTCGGTCACGGCCTCGCTGATGCCGGTACTGGCCTTCAGTCCGGGCAGGCTCCAGGCCATCAACAGAGCCAGCAACGCCGCCAGCAACCCGGCGCGCAGGAAGTCGAACTGGATGTTGCGGTCATAGCGCACCGCTTCTTGCCGCCAGCGGTTCTCTTCGCCAGCCAGGTAGGTGACGGCGATGAACACCAGAGCCAACAGCGTGTAGATGGCCAGGTAGATGAGCAACGGCCGCGGCCCGCTATAGTAGTAGACGACGCTAAGCAGCACGATCCCCAAGGGGATGACGACGCGCCAGACCTGGATGCGGCGGAAGGTGTACCAGCCGGCAATATACCCCAGCAGCCAGAAGACGCCCGTCGTCTGGATGACAAAGATGACGCCGTCGCGGCTGGTGCCGCCGTCGAACAGCTTCTGCAACCACTCCACCTGCCGGCCAACGAGATCGAGCACGCGCTCGCGCCACGGCCCGTCATAGGGCAGGGTCGTGCCCACCAGCCAGGTGACGAAGAAGAGACCATAGAAGAGAGCGAAGAGGTGGGCCGTGCGCTCCGAAAAGACGCTTTTGCCCAGCAGCCAGCCGGCCAGCAACGCCAGCGTAGCCGCGATGGGCACGATGTGCAGCCCGTCAATCAGGTCGGCTTGCATGATAGCCATGCTGGCCACCAGGAGCATGGCCCACACCAGCAGCAATGAGGGCCAACCGTCGCGCAAGCGAGCGCTTGTTTCCATATTGCCCGACTCCTCGTGTCGCAAGTATTTGTCCACGCAGCCGCCGGGCCGAGAGGAGCGGCGCTGCTGTTTGAGCGCCTATTATAATGTGACTTTACGGTGACAACACAGTGACAACCACATACTCAGTTGGAACTCATGCAGAGGTGGGCGGTGAAGCGATTGGCGCGCCCAATTCAGCCCGCCGCGACGAGCGATTGACATACAGCACGTAGCCCGCGCCGAACCCTAGAGAGAAAATGAACCATTGAATGGCATAGCCGAGGTGCGGCCCTTCTGACAGGTCAATCTCCTTGGCAATCTCGATAGGTAGTGTCCTATCCGGGTCTTCCGTTGGCGACAGCTTCACGTAGTAGGGAACGAGCGGATAGGGCAGCTCTGCGGCCAGGGCGGCAACGTCCACGCGAAAGATCTCGTCGCCAGGGGCCGTCGCTGCCTCGGTGTTGGCCGCGCGGCGCAGCGTCTCCGTCAGGGCAATGTAGCCGCTGACCGCCTGCGGCCCGCCGGCTTCGATAAACAGGTGGCCCGCTTCGCGTTCGGCGTCGGGAATCCAGCCCCGGTCAACGAGGACAGCCGCGCCCGAATCGAGCACCAGCGGCGTGATAAGATGGACGCCCGGTTGATCCTGGTAGTTCTGAAGCACGAGAATGCGCTGGGCGGCGAAGTCGTACTCCCCTTCCAGGAACACGTCGCGGTTGGCCAGATCGGGCGCAACGTCGGCCGGCGGCTGCCCGGCCAACGCGGTCAGATCGTCGTTGACAAAAATGGTGGACGAGGTCAGAACGGCCATGAGTTGCGCGTTGGCAGCCCGGCGTTCGGCCAGCCGGTCGAGCTGCCAGACGCCCAGCCGGGCCAGAACGAGCATGATAGCCACCACGGCCACTGTCACCCAGCGCCAGCGGCGGCCGACCAGCGCGCGCGCCGTCTCAGCCACAGTGCCTACCTCCCGCCTCCGCCGGCAATACCCGGCGCGGCCAGCGCGTCCCCGTCGCTCCAGACCGCTTCTTTGGCCGCTGGCTTGCGCCCTTCGCCGCTCAGCATCAGGAAGACGAGCACCCCAGCGGACATGAAGTGCATCATGTTGCCCGGAATCCACATGATGATGCCGCTGATGCGCTGATCATCGAGGGCGGAGATGCCCCACAGCCGGGGCATATCGTTGTAGAACGAGTAGATCGGCTCCTGGCTGAAGGCCAAGACCACGCCCAAAGCCATGTTGGGCGGGATGACCGACAGGATGAAGGCGATCTTGGCCATGCGGCTAAAGCCCTTGTGCAGCCGCGGCCCGGCGCTGGTAACCGTCCACCAGTAGAGCATCCCCGCGCCGAACATGGTGATGTGTTCCAGGTCGTGGACCCACTCGCTGCGCAGCGCGGCGTTGTAGAGCGACGGGTCGTGCCAGCCAATGATCGTGCCGACGAAGATAAACCAGACGATGGCCGGCGAAGTTAGCCAGCGCAGCCCGCGGCCAATGGCCGACTCTTTGTTGATGACCCGGTTGAGCGCCCCGCCCGCCCCCAGGCGCAGCGGCCCCGGCAGACCCCACAGTAGAAACGGCAACGGATTGGGCAGCAACAGTAACGGTGGGGCAATCATGATCAACAACAGGTGCTGGATCATGTGCATGAAGAACAGTTGCTGGACGAGCACGTCGAATGGCGACAGCAGCGCCAGAGCGATGACCAGCAGACCGGCGATGTAGGACACCGGCCGCCACGTCGCGCCCAGCGTGCGCCAACCAGTGACCCGCCCGCCGCGCGCCCGCAGCCGCCGCCAACCGACAACGAATAGCGTGCCCAGAATGAGCAGGGGAATGATGACTTCGGGGCGCCAACTCCACGACGAGAGCGCCGCGCGGGCAACGGGGTCCATAACGCGGATTGTATCCGGTTAGCGGGAGAAAGGGGATGGCGCGGGGCCGCGGCTCAGACAACGTTCAGCCGTGGCCCCGCTCGTTCGCAGCTAGCCGGCGACGTGACCCATCAGGTAGAGGGCCGGATAGAAGAAGACCCACACCACGTCAACGAAGTGCCAGTAGATGGCCGTGGCTTCTACGCCCCAGTGGTCGCCCGGCGTATAGCGGCCGCGCCGGCCGTTCCACCAGATGATCAGAATGAGGATGATACCGCTGAGGACGTGCAGAGCGTGCATACCGGTCATGGCATAGAATATGCCACCGTAGACGCCATCCGCAGCCGTCAGATGGCCGAACAGCTCCACGCCGAACAGATTGCCCTCCAGGCCGAAGACGTTCCACTCCAGCACGACGACCATGACGAAGAAGAGCGTGCCCAGAGCCGCGGCCAGCAGCGCGCCGTTGAGGAACTTCGACCGGTCGCCGTGGGCCGCGCCCATCTCGGCGCGATACATGAAGAAGCTGCTGAGCAGCAGTACCGACGTGGCGATCAGGCCGATGACCTGGCTCAACTCCGGCCGCGTGTTGCCCCACAGGACGAAGCGCGACGCCAATAGCGCGCCGAACAGGAACAGCTCGGAGAAGCAGAACAGCCACAAGCCCAACCGGTTGGCCCGCAGTTGCTGCCCATAGGGCAGCGCATGATCGACGTGGGCCTCGTGCGGCGCGCCGGGCGCGGCGGCCAGGGACGGCGCGTGGGCCGGGTTGCCCGCGGGAACAGGATTGACGACGCTCATCAGTGACTCTCCTCCCGCCACAGGCGCGTGATGTGCATGAAGTTATTGACGATGATCGCCGCTTTGATCAGGGCGACGATCATCAGCAGGATCAGCGACCCGGTGTAGATGCTCACAAAGTACTCGGCCACGGTCAGCACGGCCAGGATGATCAGGGTGATCAACCCCAGGCGATAGGCGGCCGCTTTTCGGTTCTCAACTTCCATTTTCTGCTCCCTCGACTCGCTAATCGCCCGAAGGCACGGACACCGGCTTCACGTCGCGAATGTAAGTCGTGTCGGCCAGGCCGTACTCATACGGATCACCGATGACCTCGAACGGCACGTTGTAGTTGAACTCCGGCGGCGGGCTGATGATCTGCCACTCCGGCGCGCGCGAACGCCACGGGTTCGCGTCGGCCACCGGGTGCCGCCGCTGGCTGAATACCAGGTTGTAGATCATGATCAGCACCGACCAGCCAATGACCAGCCCCGCCAGGGTAATGAGAACGTGGGTAAACTCGATGCCCAGCGCCGGGTCATAGTCGGCGATGCGGCGGCGCATGCCCAGCAGGCCGACGCTCATCTGGCCGATGCTCATCACCCAGAAGGCGGGCAGCATGAGCCAGAAGTGCAGCTTGCCCAGCCGTTCGTTGTACATCCGCCCTGTCATCTTCGGGTACCAGTAGTAGAGCGCGCCGAAGAACGGGAAGATGAAGCCGCCGAACATCGTGGCGTGGAAGTGGCCGACGACCCAGTAGCTGTCGTGCAGGTGCAGGTCGGTGGGGATCGTACCCAGGATCGGCCCGGTGACGCCGCCGATGAGGAAGACGGAGATGGCTCCCAGGATGAAGAGCAGCGGTGTCGGTGGGTTCTTGGGCAGCTTGCCCTCCCAGATGGTGGCGATCCAGCTAAAGAACTTCACCCCGGTGGGCACGGCTACCAGCATCGTCGAGAACATGAACGGCACGCGCAGCGCGTCGGCCATGCCCGAAGTGAACATGTGGTGGGCCCAGACCAGGAAGCCGACCAGGGCGATACCCAGGCTCGACAACGCCACCCAGCGATAGCCAAACAGCGGCTTGCGGGCGAACACCGGCAGCAGTTCGCTGATGACGCCCAGGCCGGGCAGCACAAAGACGTAGACGACCGGGTGCGAGTAGAACCAGAAGAGGTGCTGGTAGAGGATGGGGTTGCCGCCGCCCGACGGGTCGAAGAAGTTCAGACCCATCACGCGCTCGGCCACGCTCATCGTCAGGGCCACGCCGACGGTCTGCGTGGCCGTCAACTGGATGATCGAGGTCGCCACGGCGGCCCAGACGAAGATGGGCATGCGAAACAGCGACATGCCCTTGGCCCGCATTGTGGCCACCGTTACCAGTAGATTGGCCGAGCCGGCAATGGAGCTAAAGCCGACCACCCAGAAGCCCAGCAGGAAGAGCACCATACCCAGCGGGGCGCGCAGGCTGAGCGTGGGGTAGCCCACCCAGCCGGTGTCCCAGCCGCCCACGGCCAGGCCGGACAGAATCAGCAGCGCCGCCGGTACGGAAACCCAGAAGCTAAAGGCGTTCAGCCGCGGGAAGGCCATGTCCGACGCGCCAATCATCAGCGGGGCCAGATAGTTGACCATTGCGCCGACGCCGCCCAGCATGGCGGCGATCATGATGATGCCGTGGGCGCTAAACAGCGTATTGTACTGAGTGTTGTTCAACCACTGCATTCCCGTCTGGGCCAGCTCGATGCGGAAGATGATGGCGAAGATGCCACCGACCAGCAAGATCAACAGGCTGGAGATACCATACTGGATGCCGATGACCTTGTGGTTGTAATCCACGTTGAAGTAGCGCGACCACTCCGGCTGGCCCTCCGGCGCGCCGTGGCGCAGCGGGGTGCGGCGGCCGACGATCCACTTCAACCAGTCGGTCAGCACGCCCGAAGCAACCAGGAAGCCAATGACGCCGATGATGGCCCCAAAGGCCAACGCCGGCTCATAGATCCAGGGCGTCTCCGCGCCGCGCAGCGCCCGCAGCCCGGCAATGAAGCCATAGCCCAGGGCCGTGCCGATCAGCTGACCCAGGATACCGCGCACCAGCGCGGATGTCAGAATGATGCGTAGCGTTTTAAACATACTCTCTGCTCCCTGAAACGAGGCCCTTACTCCAACGTCTTGATGAAGGCGATCAGATCGGCGATGATGTCAATGTCTACGCCTTCGGCGGCCTGAATCTCCTGTTCGCGCGCGGCGATCTGGTCGGCGTAGTTCTGCGGCATCAGGTTCGGGTTATAGCCGGCTACGATCTGCGTGTTGGGATCAATAATAGACGTAGTGATGTACGCGTCATCGGCCGTAATCGTGCTGCCGTCGGCCATCTCTTCCTGCCGGCCATACAACCCCTGCCACGTCGGGCCAACGCCCGGCGCGCCATCAAGGCTGTGGCAAGCCACGCAGCCGAAGCCCTCGGCGCTGTGCCAGAACGCACCGCGCTCTTCGGGGGTCATATCGGCAAAGGCCGGCGCGGCGTTCTTCTCATCCGCCCAGGCCTGGAAGCCGGCCGTATCGAGCACGCGCACGGTGGCGGCCATCTGCGTGTGGTTCAGGCCACAGATCTCGGCGCAACGCAACTGAAACTCGCCCGCCTCGGTCGGCGTGATGCGCAGCGTCGTCTCCCGACCCGGCACCAGGTCCTGCTTGACGCGGAACTCCGGCACCCAGAAGGAGTGGATCACGTCTTCGGCATTCATCTTCAGCACGATGGTGCGGTCAATCGGCAGCACTAACTCGCTGGAGGCAATATCCCCTTGCTCCGGGTAGCTGAAGCTCCACACCCACTGCTTGCCGGTCACGTTGACCGTCATCTCGTTGGCCTTGGGCGAGGTGATCTCGTTGAGCGTGACCGCGCCCCAGAAGCCGAAGGCGAGGACGACGGCGGTGGGGACAATCGTCCAGCCGATCTCCAGCGCCGTGTTGCCATGCACGTAAGGGCCGTCTGTGTCATCGTCGACCGGGCGGCGGAAGACGAACAGAGCGTACAGCATCATGACCATGATCAGCGAGAACAGAAAAGCGATCATCCAGTAATGGCCGTTGAACAGTGCGTCAATGGGAATTGCTTCCGCGCTCGACGCCCTGGGCAAGGCCAGGATTACGCTGAACAACGCTCGCAGCCCCACGGTCGAGAGCGCCACCAGCACGGCGACGAAGATAAAGTGTCTGAAGCGTCTCATTCTCCCTTTCCTAAATTGATAGATCCNNCCGCCAAAAGGCAAGCATCCGATCGGGCGCATGACGCGCAATGGGCCGGACAAGCCGGCCTCTGAACAAAACGCAAGGCGCGATCAGCTCCCCGAGCGCGCAATGCAGCGAAATTTTACTACGGGGCGTTGACGATAGCAATAACGGCGATGCCCAAACCGACGACCAAAAGGCCGGTCACGACGACGGCGATGAAGTCCCACGGGATGGGCATTGTGCCCGAGCGATCCGGCGCGGTCAGACGGTCGCCGCGCAGGGTCAGGGCCATCACAACCAGAGCCGCCAGCAGCGCCCCCAGCGCGAAGAGGCTGGTGATGTTGACGACGTTGTCCTGGCGGACGATCTGGTTGCTGGGGAAAACAAAGCCGGCGATGAGCAGCGCACCGAAGCCGACAAACATGAGGATAGTCAGCGCGGTCGTAATAACCGCCCAACGCTTCCAGGTGGAGTCGGGGGCCTTGCTGGTTGGCCGCGTCTCGCGCATTTTGGCGACGCGCTCAGCCGTCCGCTTGTCCACAGCCGTCACGGACTCCTGGAAGTCAGGCGTGCTCTTGGTGCGGTTGATGAACCGCGCGATGAGGATGCTGACCAGGCCCAACGTCA
>CXWK01000266.1_pt1 | contig 20819 bp, 21 predicted proteins | sample 590851 | NCBI WGS metagenome assembly CXWK01 (sample SAMEA3498364, study PRJEB10139) | wastewater metagenome | biome: wastewater treatment plant; material: activated sludge | place: Denmark | collected 2014-08-01 | reverse complement strand
CTTGCCATAGCTCCATCCTCGTTTCCAAGGTAAGGAGCCTCCGGGATACCCAGGCCGGTTCAGGGCGACGCGGCCGGCGAGATGGGCGACAACCTGCCCGCGGTCAACCTCGGCAGCGGTCGGAATGCGACGGCTCTTGCGTCCGGCAACGGAAGGAGCTGCGCGTTGTTGGACGACGGCACCATCAAGTGTTGGGGCGCCAACCCGTCTGGGCAGTTGGGGTTGGGTGACACCAGCGCCCGAGGGAATGACCCGGGTGAGATGGGCGACAACCTCCCCGCTCTCGCGTTGGGTACGAGTCGGACCGCCGTCGCGATCACCGCCGGCGGTTTCTTCGGCTGTGCTTTGTTGGACGATGCCACCGTGAAGTGTTGGGGTGACGGTGGTTCCGGGCAGCTGGGTCAGGGAGACACCGTCGATCGCGGCGACGGGCCGGGTGAGATGGGCGACAACCTGCTCGCGGTGGACCTGGGCACGGGTCGGACCGCGCTGGCGATCTCGGCGGGTAACGGTGATGTGTGCGCCTTGCTGGACAACGGCACGGTGAAATGTTGGGGCTACAACTACTGGGGCGGATTGGGGCTGGGTGACCGCGGTCCGCGTGGCGACGGGCCGGGCGAGATGGGCGACAATCTGCCCGCCGTGGCGTTGGGCACGGGTCGGACCGCGCTTGCGATCTCGGCGGGAGGCGGCCACACCTGCGCTTTGCTCGACAACGCCACCGTGAAGTGTTGGGGCCGCAACGACAAGGGTCAACTGGGGTTGGGGGACACGGCCGACCGCGGGGACGGGTCGGGTGAGATGGGCGACAATCTGCCCGCAGTGGATCTGGGGGCTGGCCGGACGGCGACTGCTATCACCGCCGGCGGCAGCCACACCTGTGCGCTGTTGGACAACGGCACGATCAAGTGCTGGGGCGGAAGCGATGACGGGAAGCTCGGCCTCGGCGATACAGCCGACCGGGGCGACCAGACCAACGAGATGGGCGACAACCTGCCGGCCGTCGCGTTAGGCACGGGGCGCACGGTTACAGCCGTGACCGCCGGGGACGAGCACACCTGTGCGCGGTTGGACAACGGCACCATCAAGTGCTGGGGCCGCAACTACTGGGGCGGATTGGGGCTGGGCGACCGAGATTCGCGTGGCGACGACCCCGGCGAGATGGGCGACAACCTGCCCGTCGTGGACCTGGTGCACACCGGTGTCTCCGGCAAGGTGACCGAGACAGGTTCCGGCACCCCGGTACGCGGCGCGTGGGTGGCGGTGTTGCGCACCGCCGACTTCTCGTTGGCGGGCGGCGCTATCGCGGACAACTCCGGCGATTACAGCGCCGAGGTCCCGGCCGGGTCCTACTACCTGTACGTGATCGACCCGCGGTACGTGGGCGACCCGACCGGCGGGCACGCGGCAGGATTCTTCGGTGCGCCGACCACGGTGCCCGTGGTCGTGGAGCACTTCACAAACGCCGACCCTTCGATGGTCCCGACCCGAGGCTCGGTCAACGGTACCGTGGCCCAGGACGGCACCGGAACCCCGATCGCGGGCGCGTGGGCGGTCGCTCTGAACGGTTCAACCGGTGCGCCTGAGACCGGCGTCGTCGCGAACGGGTCCGGTCAGTTCACTCTTCCCGGCCTCCACCCCGGGAACCACTACGTCGGCTACTTCGACCCGACCGGCGCCCACGCGACCCGGTTCTACCCGAACTCGCCGAACGTCCCCGACGCCACCCCCGTGCCGGTCACCGGAGGCGGCACCACAATCGCGAACGGGTCGCTCCCCGCTCAGACCGCCACCCCGGGCGGCGCGCTGCTGACCGGCCTCATCACCGAAACCGGCACAGCGAACCCGCTTCCTGGGGTGTTCGTGATGGCGCTCCACGCGTCCAGCTACCAGCTCGCCAGAGCCACCGTCACCAACGCCGCCGGCCGTTACACCCTCAACGTCCAGGCAGGCGCGTACAAGTTGGCGTTCATCGACTCGACCGGCCTCCACGACATGGAATGGCACAGCAACCAGCCCGCAAACGGTCTCGCCGGCGCGGTGTCGGTCACCGCCCCCGCAGCCACCAACGCCGCCCTCGACCCCAACACCGGCACGATGGCCGGCACGATCACCGACGACCCCACCGGTGCCCCGATCGCCGGCGCCTGGGTCCTCGCCATCGGCCCAACCGGCGTCACCGGCGGTGCCGTCACCGACACGGACGGCACCTACACCCTGCCGACCCTGCCTCCTGGCACCTACCGGGCTGCCATCATCGACCCCACCGGCGACCACACCCTCGAATACATCGACGACAGCCCCACCTACGCCGGCGCCGCCGCGTTCGCTGTCGCCGCCAGTGACACCACCGTCATCGACGCCGCTCTCGCCCACCCGTAGCCTCAGCGAAGAACCGCTCTTCGCGCCCGTTTCGCACCCAACGTCTGTGAGCAGGGAACATCACATATCGGGGTGGGGGCCGGTGGCACATCCCCGGGTCGTCGCTGAGGCGGAGACAGGAAGGCCACGCCAGGAAGGCCGTAACAGCCCATACTACTTCTTATGTAAGCCACTTTTCGAGCCTCAACCGCCCTTTCCAGCCCCCTACACACCATCTTGGAGCGGAAGCCGGCCCGTCCTCTATCTGCGTTGCGTTTGGGGCTGGATCTCGGCCCATCCTGACCGTCTCAAGGTCCCGCCTGCTCACGATAGTAAGCAAAATGCTAACGATTGCAAGCGAGGTCCATGCGTACCCAGCCTAGGAGATCCAGGCTGAGTATGCCGGGTGCGCCGGGCGGTTCACTGCCGCCCCCGGCCGGCTTGGGACCTTCGTGGCGGTCGAGGTGGTGGTGCCAGCGTGCGGTGTCGAACAGTAGGGACAGGGTCGATGCTGGGTTCGTTGGTCTGGGGTGCTTGGGTTGACCCTGTCCCCTGTCCCCTCTGGAGAGGGGGACAGGGGGACAGGGTTGGGCGCCGTGTCCCGGGACAGGGTTGGGACAGGGTTGGGACAGGGGGACAGGGTTGGTCATGGGGCCTCCTGGTGTGCGTCGATGTCGTCGCCTTGGTGGTACCGATCGAGGTGCGTGTGGTAGTTGCCTTGGCCCTGGACGCGGCGGGTGACGTACCCGGCGTCCACGAGGGTTTCGAGAGCGATGTCGATGAACTCGCCCTTGCCGGTGACGTTCTTGCGGACGGCGGTGAGGCTGTGCTCGCCGGGGTTGGACTCCAGCCAGCAGCTCACGCGGTCCATGAGGGTGGTCCGTGACCACCCTTCGCGCCGCTCGGCGTCGGCGTTGGTCGGGTTGCGAATCTCGATGGTGAGCGCGCCGCCGTCGGCGGTGGTGACGTGTGCTTCGGCGACCACCTCACCTTTGCGCCAGTGGCCGCGCTTGGCCTTGCGGCATATCAGCTTGAACATGCCGTCGTGGCCGAGCGCGAACGGGGTGATGGTCTTCACCTCATAGGACGCGCCGGTCATGCCTGCCCGCTTGTGTTGGGCACCGATGGCGTAGCCCTTGGAGTCGTTCTTGGTGACGTGGTCGACGGTGAGGACGGCCGCGCCCATCTTGGCGGCGGGGTCGAGAGCGACGCGTTTGAAGGTGGCGTAGTCGTCGTTGTCGCTGGGGCTGAGCCCGTGCAGGTTCATGCCGTCGGTGATTCCGTCGACGACCACGAGGGACGGGGTGAAGTCGGCGAGCGCGTGGAGGTAGTCGATTCCCCCGCCGGTCCACACGCCTTGACGGTTGATGAGGGGTTCCTCGGGGGCGAGGTAGTGCCAGAACTCGCGGAACTGGACGTAGTCGTAACCGAGGGCCACCAGGTCGGCGGTGACTTGTTCGTAGGCGTCCTCGTGGTCGGTCCACAGAACGTGGTGACCTTGGCGCATCTCGTCGCCCGCGGCCACCTTGGCGGTCCAGCTCTTGCCTTCGCCTGACGGGCCGTGCAGCCCGTTGATGGCAGCGGGGTAGATCAGGGCCTTGCCGTCGCAGCGGACGAGGATCGTCGGCGGTGGGGCCGGGGTGATGTCGCCGAACGTCTCGGGGTTCGGCTGGGGGTACCAGCTGGTGCGCTCCGAGCCGCGAGGGTTGTCGAGCAGACCCGGCGCACTCGGTACTGCTGTGATTGCGTCGTGGTCGGGCTGCGGCGGGTTGTCGACCCACTTGTCGAATCCGGGGTCGTCGTACTCGTCGTCGTGATACTGGTGATCCTCGGTCGGATCTGTTGCGACGGTCATGCTCGTGCCTCGGCCCATGCGCCGGCCACATCGAGGCGTACCGACACCGCCGGTCCTTCACCGTGGGTGCGTTCGGGCTGTTCAAGTCGGGCCCGCAACCCGACGGCGTCCTCGATGTGGTCGAACATCACCCGGCGGGTCGACCATTCCGACGGCCAGTTCTCGCGCCGGTACGACACGACCACGACGGTCAATGGCGGTTCGGGCGTGTGGGCGAGTGTTCGTGCCAGCGGGGCCGAGGCGGAGGTAGTCTGAGCCTCGCTGAACCACCCGCCAAGTGAGTTTTCTGGAACCGTCGCCTGCTGAATGGGCGACGGTTTCGCGTGGTCCATCATGCGGCCGTCCCCTTGCGGCGAGCCTGCGCTGACTTGAGAGCGAGGCCGGTGAAATAGGCCTTCCGGGCCGACTCGGCCCGACGGAGGCGTTCGGTCTCGGGAAGCTCGCGGTCAGGATCGACCTCGTCTACGAAGCGGTCGAGAAAGGTTCCGCGAGCCTTTGCGGTGCCCTGAACCGAATCGCTGTGCGCCCACTTCGTGTAAGCGGCCTTACGGGCCCTCATACTCCGCTCGGCAGGAGTCATCTGGGACATCGGGAACAAGTCCTCCTTTGAGGAAATGTTCCGATGGCCAATGCTCGGAGACGGCTTCGGCGTATTGCCTGGCCCGCTTGAAATCCGGTGGGTACGACTGACCCACCGAGCACAGCGTATCAGTCGCGATTGGGCTGAGCGAGGATAGTCCATTTCTGCCGATTCCATTCCCGCGGAATCCAGGTCCGGCCCTCGCAATCCCATCCGATCCTCAGGGATCCGTGCCGGATGCAGTGAAACGAGCAGAGGGGCTGGTAGTCGTCCCACATAGCGTCGAGCTCGGGCGAGACGCGGTGCTCCCAACCCAGCAGATACGGAGTTCCCCGAACGGGCAAATCGATGAGCATGGAACCCATTGGTGTCCTGACAATCGCCCCGACCCGGAGTCCGCATCTGGATCCATTGCAGCGAACCTGGTCAGTCTCGATCTTCGAGAGATCCGCTCGCTTCAGATCAGCGTCCGTCGCGCGCATGATCCTGCTTAGTTCGGCTGCGCGTCGGTTGGCCATCTCGTCGTGCTTCGCGGGTGGACCGTAGAGCCGCTCTCTCACAGTCGGTCGCCTGGAGACAGACGGCGGTGCGCCTCTTGGGCTCGTTCAGCGGCGGCGGAGGCGCCGTAGCGGCGCAGCATGGCGTCTGACTTCCAGCCGGCGAGATGCATGAGGTCGCCTTCTTGGCCGCCCTCGGAGAGCCACTGGTGGGCAAACGTGTGCCGGAAGCGGTGGGGGTGGATTCCCTCGACGCCTGCCTGCGCTGAGCGGCGCTTGAGTAGTTGCGTGAGTCCCGAGTCGGAGAGCCCGCCCTTGCGACCGAGCCAGAGCGCGGGGCAGTTGGCGGCAGGGTGGGAGCGGCGGACGCGCAGGTATCGGCCGATGGCCTCGGCGGTCTTGGCGCCGATCGGCACGGCCCGGCCTCGGTCGCCTTTGCCGGTGACGTAGACGACGTTCAATCGGTCGAGGTCGACGGCGGCGGTGGTGAGTCCGGCCATCTCGCCGAGCCTGATCCCTGTATCGATGAACAGTCGCAGGATGGCGGTGTCGCGGCGCTCCTCGAATCCCTTCCCCTCGCAGGCGGCGATGAGGGCCCTCAGGTCGTCGGCGTCGATGACAGGGACCGGGGTCTGCGGGGTGGATGGCTCGCTCATCTTCTTGAACGGGTTGGTCGTGATTTCGTCCTCGCGCTCTAGCCACGACCAGACGGCGCGCAGCGAGCGGTACTGCATGGCGACGGTGGTCGGGCCGATCTCGTCAGCAAGGTCGACGAGATAGGACTCAAGGGTGCGACGGTCGATTGCCCCGACCTCGCTGGCGCGTCCCTCCTGCGCGAGCCACGCGACTAGGCGGTCAGCCGCCACGGCGTAGAGGTAGATGGTGCGCTCGCTGCGTCGTTTCGCCTTGAGGTGCCGGCGGAAGTCGGGGAGCAGGTCGGCCAGTGGGATTCCGCTACTAGTCTCGGTGATCGTCATCGGGGTTACCTCCCGGTGTCCACGCCCCGGGCCGGTGGTAGCCGGTGCCGGGGCAACTAATGGGTCAGAGATAGCTTACTCTAGGAGCGCAGTGCTAGAGGAGGATGAGCGAAGAAAGTGCCTCTGACCTGCGGAAACGTGGGGCCCGTAGCTCAATGGTTAGAGCAGGCGACTCATAATCGCTCGGTTGCAGGTTCGATCCCTGCCGGGCCCACCCCGGGGCTACCTACATGACTTCGATGCCGGTACCGACATGAGTGGCCCAAATCGGCTCCATCGGCGACCGGCCCCGGCCGAGGTGGGGTTCAGGTAGCTCGGCTGGCCTCAGCGGAGCCCGCCCAACGCCCGCACCTCGGTCGCGCACTCGCCGTGGGCCTTGACCAGGCCGGCCACCTCGGTGGCCGCTGCTGGGAGCATCGGTTCCTCGGTGGTCATCGTCCGTACGGCGTGGTCCGGTCCTCGGCGCGGAAGTCGGTGTGATCCTCGGGAAGGACGAGGTGGGAGGGAGTGAGCTCGCCGTCACCGTCGACATCGACCCACACGGGGTTGGTGATGCTGAAGGGTGTGGCCGGGTCGACGACATCGCCGGCACGCAGCCTCTCGATGGTCAGTGCGGAGGGATCCGACTCGTTGTAGGGGACGCCGGGGAACAGACCGGCGCGTCCGGTGACGATGATCGTGTACCACGCGTCCTCATCGGGACGCACCACCTTGGTGAGCGTCGTCTCCAGTCGTTCCGACTCGCCGTCTGCGGCGTCGACGACCTCGGGCTCCACCTGACGTTCGACGAGCTTTCGCCCGGTGCTGCCCTCGTACACGGTGACGGTGTCATACGGCAGCCAGGTGGGCGCCTGCACCCGGGCGGTGAGGGTGACCGCACCGTCAGCGTCAGGGGTGACCGTGTCACCGATCTGGCCCGTCCCGTCGCCACCCTCGGCCTCGAGAGTCACGAACGGGCCAAAAGACACCGTGTTCGCTCCCGCACGGATCGCCGATACGAAGTCGCCCTGGTCGAAGTCAGCCATGTCGTCCACGCCCACCCCGACGTAGTTCCGGGGCCAGCCGCTGGACTCGACCCGGGTGGTGTGCGTGTCCGAGTTCCCGGTGGCGGTCAGAGCGATGCCGGCGTTCAGGAAGTTGGTCCAGTCGGCCAGGCCCTGGACGTTGAGCCAGGTCATGATCTCCATGGCGGTGAACCGCTCGCTGAGGAGGTCGTCACCGGGTTGCAGGCGCTTGTCCTCGGGACGCACGGCGTCGGGGCCCACGCGCGGGCCGCTCTGGTCGAACGTGAGGTCGATGAGGGTGAAGTAATTCCCGGTCCCTGCGGGGGCGGGGATGGCCCGGGGATGGTTGACCTGGATCACGCCGGCGGGATCGGCATCCTCCACGATGCCCGCCAGGTCGTCGGGAGTCTGGCCCACCCAGTCGATGGCGCCGTTGGTGGGCGAGTCGGGGTCCCGGGCGAGAGGGAACATGCCGAAGTGGCCGTAGTCGAACGTCGTCACCTCCTGGCCCGGCACCGTGACCATCCGGCCGGCGAGGTCGAGGGCGTCGATCTGCGGCTGGTAGTCGGTGATGCTGACGTGGTCGGTCGCCACCAGCACCTCCACTCCCTCGGCCGCCATGTTGGCGACCCGGTCACGGTTGCTCACCGTGGAGTCGGGGCCCGCCTGGGCGTGCACGTGGAAGTCGCCGCTCAGGTAGCCGGTGGTGTCCACGACACGGTGGAGGGTGGCATCGAGGTCCGCCCGGCCGTCAGGTTCGATGACAAAGGGCTCGATCACCTGGTCGTATTCGGGGCCGTGGGTGAACACCGCGTCGTACTCGCCAGGCTCGAGCGGGAAGTCGAAGGACCCGTCGACCCCGTCGACCGCCGCCGCGACGCCGGGAGGCAGCGGATCGAACCCGTCGCCGGACAGGCGGTAGCTGTGGGGGCTGGGGTCGACGCCGACGATCACCACCCGTGACGGGAGTCCGTCGCCGTCGCCGTCGGTCACGGTGGCCTGGAAACGGCCGGTGGGCGGCAGCCGCAACTCGACCGGCTCGACGGTGTCGGTGACATCGACGTCGACGCGCTCCGGTTCGCTGCCCCCGCCGGCGTAAGGGCGGCCGTCCTGACCCGCGATGAGCCGGACGGGACCGGGCGGGACGCACAGGGAGAACGATCCGTCGCGGTCCGTGGTGCCCTGCACGATGTCAGCCCCGTCCTCGCCGGTGTCGAGCACGTCGAGCGCGGTCACGTCGGCCCCGGCGATGGCCGCGTCGGTCTGCTCCTCGAGCACCCGACCGGACACCGGTGTGCACGGCGCCTGCCCGGCTTCGTCGATCACGATCTGCCGGGCGGCGTCGAAGTCGGGGGCGACGACGAACAGGGTCTCGTTCACGGCGGTCTCGCCGGGCGCCAGGGTCGGCGTCGAGCCCGGGAAGCCGAGCACGTCGGCGGTGGTGGCGTCGTGGGCGATGGCGTACCCACCGACGAGCGCGGCATAGAAGTGCTCGCTGACGGGATCGTCGGTGAGGGGGACCACGGCGTAGGTCTGGTCGTCGCCCTCGAACCACAGTTGCTCGACGTTGCCGAACCCGGTGACGGCAAAGCCGTCGGCGGTCGGCCGGAACGGCTCGACCAGCCCGCCGTGCGCCAGGTAGGCCAGCGCGTAGGGCACCGCTTCGTCACCGGTGTTCTCGGCCTCGATGCGCATGTGCACCGCTCCGTCATCGCGGCCGAGGCGATACTCGACCCGGAACTCGAGTGGCCACGGCTCGTCGAAGTTCACATCGCCGAACACCCCGGGCGCCACGGCCCCGAAGGCCGTGCTGGGGTTGACGAAGTCGCTGAGCACGTACTTGCCGGTGGCGACCACCACCGCGTCCTCGCAGTCGGCCCCGTCGGCCTCGATGGTCACGTCCGTGGCCTCGTTCGTGCCGGCGAGGTTCACGAAGAGCCCCACCTCACCGAACGCGTCGGCCCCGTCCTCCTCTCGGCGGATGTCGGCGTCGATGATGTTGCCCCCGTAGGGGTTCAGCTCGTTGTTCCGGCCGGGCGCCTGCACGACCACCTCGACCTGATCGTTGAACAGGACGATGTCGCCTGGCCGGCCCGTGGCCAGCGGCCCGCCCGGCAGGTCGTCGACCGTCTCGGCCTCGAAGGCACCGGCTCCGCCCGGGCAGCCCTCTGTGGCCGGCTGCTCGGCTGTGCCGTCACCGCCCGTGTCGTCGCCGCCGCCGGAACAACTGGCCGCCAACACGGCCAGCAGGACCCCAACCGCGGCGAAGGTTCGACTGCGCCAGCTCATCACCCGTCCCCTCCCGTGGCCACCGGCTGCAGCTTGGCACACGGCAGGGGAGGCGCCGACTGTCGGGTGATGCCTCCGTTGGTGAGGTTGTTCCATCGGTCGTTGAGGTTGAGGTCGGTGGATCTGACCACGCTCACGTAGTTCCCACCCTGGTGTGGCGATCTCGAGGTCGCCCCACCGGACTGCCGTTCGTCGCAACTGAGGTGGAGTCGGACTGGGTCGCTCGTGGTGGACCTACTCTCGCGGCGACGTGTCTCGATGGTCCTGGCGAGCACTGGGAAACCCGCCCGCGTGCGGCACTCGTCCGATGGGGTCGGGACCTTTGGCACTATCCGGCAGCCCGAGCTCGGGCCCATCATCAACCCATCGGGCCTCAGAGGTACAGCGGTACCGATGAAGCCAGCGATCCGACACGAATGGGGAACTGCAGTGACTTCGACCACGACACCGGTCAATCCAAGGGCGATGACATCGGCCGCCGACGAGGTGCCCGTGAAGGGCATGTGGGCCTGGACGATCCTCCGTCTCTTGCTCGGCTGGTCGTTCCTGTGGGCCTTCATCGACAAGATGTTCGGCTTGGGCTTCGCCACCTGCCGGGTGCCCGAGGGCGGCGGGTCCATCGACTACGTGTGCAGCGCCGCGATGGTGAAAGGCGGGTCGCCCACGTACGGGTTCCTGACCTTCGCCACTGAGGCAAGCCACACCGGCTCGTGGTTCGCCTGGATGGCACCCTCCGCACCGGACGCGATCAACGTCGCCGACGTGCTGTTCATGGGAGCGCTGCTGTGCCTGGGCGTGGCCCTGATGGCCGGCGTATTCACCCGGACCGCCGGCATCGGCGGCGCCGTGCTGATGCTGTTCATGTTCCTCGCCAGCGAGGTCTTCCCCGAAAACAACCCGGTGAACAGCAGCCACATCATCGAGATGGTGGCGCTGCTCGGCATCGCCACGGTCGGCGCCGGGCCATTCAGCCTCCACGCCGTGTTCCACAAGCGGTCGGACTCGAGCGCAGCCGAGTGACCTGACCCGCCGCTGGCACCTGGCTCCATGGGTGTCGGCGGCGGCGTCGCGTCAGGTGACGTCGGCCGGGCTCATTGGTTTCGAGCACGTGGCGGTGCTCTGTCGTGCGTGCACGCCGGAGGTGGCCGAGTTGTTCGTCCAGGCCGAAGGCGAGCTGGTCGCTGCGTCGCGGACGCTGGACTTCGATCCGTTCTGTCGGGCGGTGCGGGCGTGGTGTGATTCCGTCGACCCCGACGGTGTCGAGGAGCGGGCCCGCACCCAGGACGAGCGGCGGTCTGGGTCGCATCCGGCACGCTCGCATAGGGTCGATTCATGCACCTGTTCCATGTGATCGCTCGGCTTCCGGACCGGCCTTTCGCCGCCTACGACGTCGACGTCGAGCGCTTTCGGCAGAAGGAGCCCCACGACCCTGATGCCGTGGTCGCCGAGCTCTCCCGTCTCGTCGAGGCCGGCGCCCTCGACACCTGTGTGAGCACGTGCTCGTGGAAAAACGGCGATGCCCCGGGGCTCGAGGTCAGGCTCTACAAGCTCACGCCCGTGGGCGAGGTGGACGTGGCGCCGTATCGGGTCGACTGACGGGTCGGCCGCGTGATCGGCCGCCTGATCGGCCGCCTGCTCGCCCAATCGCCCGAGCGCGGTTCCCTCGGCGGTAGTAGAACTCGGCGACCATGTGGCTCCTCTCGCTTCGGGACCTCCAGTGGCGGCGGCGCAGGTTCATCATCGCGGTGGTGGCCACGTCGCTCATCTTCGCTCTGACGCTGCTGATGACCGGAGCGAGCGGCGGCCTCGACAACGAGGTCACCCGGATCGTTCGCAGCTTCGGGGCCGACCGGTGGCTCGTGGCCGACGGGGCGACGGGCCCCTTCACGGCCACCCGCCCGCTCCCCGAGGCCACCGTCGCCGACATCGTCGGCCGCCCCGGCGTGGATGCGGCCGCCCCGCTGATCCTGTTCCGTGGCTCGATCGGTGGCGACCAGCCCGAGGACGTGAACCTCATCGGCTACGACGGCACGACCTTCGCCGCCCCGCGGCTGGCGGAGGGCCGCCAGGCCCTGGCGCCCGAGGAGGTCGTGGCCGACACGGCGCTCGGCTACGACCTGGGCGACCGAATCGAGTTCGTGGGGCGCGAGCGCACCGTGGTCGGCACCGCCGACGGCATCACCTTCTACTTCGGGCTGCCGACCCTCTTCGCTCCCATCGCCGACGTCCAGGACCTCGCCTTCGGCGGGCAACCGATCGTGACCACGGTCATCACCGAGGGCGTGCCAGAGTCCTTGCCGGACGGGGTCACCGGCCTCACCTCCGCGCAGGTCGAGAATGACCTGCGCCGTCCGACGGCCAACGGCAAGAGCACCATCGACTTCATTCGGATCCTGCTCTGGCTCGTGGCCGCCGGGATCATCGCCTCGATCGTCTACCTGACCGCGCTCGAGCGGGTCGGCGACTTCGCGGTGCTCAAGGCCACCGGCTCGCCCACGCGCCTCCTGGTTTCGACGCTGGCGGTGCAGGCGATCGTCCTGGCGGTCGCGTCGGCCCTCCTCGCCATCCCACTGGCCCTCTTGCTGGCCCCTGGCTTCGGTTTCGAGATCGTGCTGCACGGCACGGACTACCTGCTGCTGATCCTCGTGGCGCTCGTCGTCGGGCTGGTGGCCAGCCTGGCCGGACTGCGCAAGGTGCTGACCATCGATCCCGCCCTGGCGTTCGGGTGAACACCCGGCGATGACGGACACTGCGAGCGCCCCGAGGGCCGACCTGCATCTCGACGAGGTCACCATCGAGTACTCGAGCGGCGGGTACGTCGTGCGCCCCATCGACAGGCTCACGCTCGACGTCCCCTCGGGCGAGCTGGTGCTGCTGCTCGGGGCGAGCGGCTGCGGGAAGACCACGCTGCTGTCGGCGCTCGGCTCGATCCTCACCCCGGCCAGTGGTCGCATCAGGGTTGGTGAGACCGACGTGGTGGGCCTTTCCGGCCGGGCCCTCACCGAGTACCGCCGGCACCAGGTGGGCATCGTCTTCCAGAGCTTCAACCTGATCCCGAGCCTCACCGCGGTCGAAAACGTGGCCGTTCCGCTCCGGGCGGGCGGCGAGGGGCGCCGACAGGCCCGGGAGCGGGCGAGCTCGCTGCTCACCCAGGTCGACCTGAGTGACCGCCTCGATCATCGCCCGGCCGATCTGTCCGGTGGCCAGTCCCAGCGGGTCGCCATCGCCCGGGCCCTCGCCTACGACCCGCCCCTGATCCTCGCCGACGAGCCCACCGCCCATCTGGACTACATCCAGGTCGACGGGGTGATCCGACTGCTGCGCGAGCTGGCCAGCCCCGGGCGCCTGGTGGTGATCGCCACCCACGACGAGCGCCTGTTGCCCCTCGCCGACCGTGTCGTCGAGCTCAGTCCGAAAGCGTCCGGACGGGCGGGACCCCCACGGCGGGTCCACCTCGTCGACGGCGAGGTCCTGTTCGAGCAGGGTGACGTCGGCGACCTCGTGTACGTGGTCGACGAGGGGAGTGTCGAGATCGTGCGCAGGCGGGCTGACGGCGACGACGAGCTGCTCGGCCATTTCGGCCCCGGCGAGTACTTCGGCGAGCTGGCCCCCACGTTCGGCCTGCGCCGATCGGCCACCGCTCGAGCGGCGGTCGACTCGGTCCTCACCGGCTATGGCCTGAAGGACTTCCGCGAGCGAATGGGTGAGTCAGCCTCGTCGAGTGGCTCGACTACAAGATCCGCCTGAACCGGTGGCGTGGCGCTCATCCTGGCGAGGTCCCACCCCCGATTGTCTGACGCGGGGCGTGGTCCCGGCCCGACAGCGCGTCGGACATGGGAAGGGACCTTCGGCCCTGGGGAGGCCACGGACCGGACCGCAGACTGGCTCCGTGACCATGGCGCCGGCTGCACGCATGCTGGTGGGCGTGACCGCACTCGCGCTGCTCACCGGGTGCGGGGATGGTCTTGAGGAGCGCTCATCGATCACCTGGCCGGTTTCGGCGACCGCGGCCGTGGTGACCGTCGACTCCGGGGGCGGCCTGCCCCCGCCCGACCCCGCACCAAGTCGATTCGGCGAGGTCCCTGACTTCGTCCTCTACGGCGATGGCACGGGTGTCTGGAACGCCGACGGCGACTTCCGATCGGCCCGCCTCGACGAGGAAGGCGTGCGGACCGTGCTGGGGTGGGCCGACGAGGCCGGGCTCCTCAGTCCAGACGGAGTCGACACCGGGGAGCCCCAGGTCTATGACGTGGGTGTCACCCGGTACGAGGTGACGACCGATGCAGGAACCGTGCAGACCCAGGTCGACGCCCCCGGCTTCGAGGACGAGGCCGTGGGCCTCAGCATCGGAGAGATCGAGGCCCGAGCGCGGCTCGAGGACTTCCGGCAGCGCCTCTTCGACCTCCCCGGAGCCCTTCCCGAAGCCCGGTTCCTGGCGCCTGAAGGCCCGTTCGTCGCCCAGGGCTGGGAGCTCTTGGCCAGGCCGAGCACTGCCTACGACAGCCTCGCCGGCGACGAGCCCCGGTGGACGTTCGACGATCCGTCGGTGGTCGGTCGCTGCCGGGTTGTCACCGGCGTGGACCAGGCGCGGTTGGAGGCTGACGTCGGCGCGACGGGGGAGGGCCGCGTCTGGGCCGTGGACGGCGAGCCGTGGTTGGTCGTCGCCCGACCCCTGCTGCCGGGGTCGGCCGCCCCCTGCCCAGCCCACGAGCCGGGCCCGTAGGCGAACCTGCGATCCGCGGGAACCGGCATCGGTGTCGGGGTCGTCGAAGGAAACCCGGCATACTGCCGGACCGAAAGGGGTGACCGAGCATGCGCACGCAGACCCGCAGTGTCCTGATGGGTGTCGTCCTGGCCGCGCTCGTGTTCGCGGCCGCGTGCGGGAGCGACGCTGAGGACGTGGTGTCGGGCGGACCGTCGACATCGGACCCCGACACGGCCGTCTCACTGACGGGAACCACCGACGACGCCACCACTGGCGACACGAGTGGTGAGCATTGGACGCGCATCGAGCCCCGTGACGACCTGGTGAACCCGACGGTCGCCGAGCCCACGGCGCTTCTGGCCGATCCCGACGACGATCAGCGCGTGCTCGTGCGTTTCTACGGCGGCGTGCAGGACTGCTACGGCGCCCGTGCCACCGTCGTCCGCGAGGACGACAGCGTCGTGAAGATCCGCCTCGAAGTGGGTTCGGTGCCCGGGTCGGCCGACCGGGCCTGCATCGAGATCGCCGAGGCCCAGGAACTGGCGGTGGGTTTGGACGCTCCCCTGGGTGACCGCCGGCTGACGTCGGTCCCCGCTCCATAGCCGACGACAGGAAGGGCCCGGTTGCCATCGCCGCACCCGAAATGGCGGCGCGGCACTCTCCACGCCCGTCGTGGCGGTGCCCAAGTGGGGAGCGCGAAACGGGCTGTGGGAGACTGGACGCATGGCTGATCTCGAACTCCAGCTCCAGCACCTGACCATCCACGGGCACGACGTGGGCTACCGCATGGGCGGCTCGGGACCGGCCTTGTTGTTGATCCACGGCATCGCCGGCAGCTCGACGGCGTGGAAGGAGGTGATGCCCACCCTGGCCAAGGAGTACACGGTCATCGCCCCCGACCTGCTGGGCCACGGCGAGTCGGCCAAGCCGATGGGCGACTACTCCCTCGGCGCCGTGGCGAGCGGGCTGCGAGACGTGCTGGGTGTGCTCGGCGTCTCCCGGGCCACCATCGTCGGCCAGTCGTTCGGCGGCGGGGTCGCCATGCAGCTCGCCTACCAGCATCCCGAGCTCTGCGAGCGTCTCGTGCTCGTGGACAGCGGGGGCCTCGGTCGCGAGGTCAGCTGGATGCTGCGACTGCTCACGCTTCCGGGGGCCGAGTACGTGATGCCGGCCCTGTTCCCCAAGTTCCTGCGCGGTTGGGGCGACAACACGGGGCGCTTCCTCGGTGACCACGGCATCAGGTCCGCCCGGATCTCCGAGATGTGGCGGGCCTACGGATCGCTCACCGAGTCCGAGAACCGCTACGCCTTCGTGCGCACCATGCGCGGGGTCATCGATCCAGGCGGGCAGACGGTGAGCGCCATGGATCGCCTCTACCTGGCCGCGCACATGCCCACCCTGATCGTGTGGGGCGACCGCGACGTCATCATCCCGGTCGAGCACGCCTACGCCGCCCACGAGGCCATTCCCGGCAGCCGCCTCGAGATCATCGAGGGCGCCGGCCACTTCCCTCACGTCGAGCGCCCCGACGAGTTCCTCGAGATCCTGCACGACTTCCTCGACACCACCGTGCCTGCCGACGCCGACGTGGCGGACCTGCGCGAGATGCTGCTCAGGCACCACTGAAGGGAGCGGGCGACGTGAGCCTGAGGGACGAGGGCGGGGCCCGAGCGGCCCGCCGACGGAGTCGGCAGGAGCGGGAGACGTGAGCAGGCCCAACGTCTTGTTCGTCACGCTCGACCAGTTCCGGGCCGACTGCCTGTCGGTTGCCGGCCACCCACTCGTGCAGACGCCCCACCTCGACCGTCTCGCGAGCGAAGGTGTCCGACTCGCGAACCACTACTCGCAGGCCGCCCCGTGCAGCCCGGGGCGGGCGGCGCTCTACACCGGCATGTACCAGATGAACAACCGCGTCGTGAGCAACGGCACGCCGCTCGACGCGCGGTTCGACAACGTGGCCCTGGCCGCCCGCCGAGCCGGTTACGCGCCGGCGCTCTTCGGCTACACCGACCAGGGTGTGGACCCGCGGCTGGCCACGGCGCCAGACGACCCGCGCCTCGACACCTACGAGGGCGTGCTGCCGGGCATCGACCCAGTCGTCTTCCTCCCCACACCGGCCCGCCCCTGGATCGACTGGCTCACCTCGCTCGGCCACGACCTGCCCGGCGACATCGACGAGGTCCTGGCCACCGAGCCGACCCGACCGGCCGAGCACGGCGTCTCGTCCTTCCTCACCGACCGCCTGATCGAGTGGCTCGGCGAACAGGACGGGCCGTGGTTCGCCCACGCGTCCTATCTGCGCCCGCACCCTCCCTACGCCGCCGCCGGGCACTGGTCGACCGCGTACGACCCGGACGACGTGCCCGACCCGGTCCCGCCAGGCGAAGATCGCCACCCGCTCCACGAGGTGCTGCTGCAACACCCCATCACCGGAGCGCCGGTCGACCGCGCCGCGATGCGGTCGTTGCGCGCCCAGTACTACGGCATGGTGAGCGACGTCGACGAGCAGTTCGGACGGCTGCGGGGCGCCCTCGAACGTCTCGGCCAGTGGGACGACACCGTCATCGTGGTCACCTCCGACCACGGCGAGCAGCTCGGCGACCAGGGACTCGTCGAGAAGGCCGGCTTCTTCGAGGCCAGCTACCACGTGGTGGCAATCGTGCGCGACCCCCGGCTTCCCGACGCCCACGGCTCGGTGGTCGGGCAGTTCACCGAGAACGTCGACATCTTCCCGACCCTCTGCGACGCCATGGGCATCGACGTCCCCGCCCAGTGTGACGGCCTGCCCCTCACCCCCTTCCTGCGGGGCGAGGCCCCGCCGTGGTGGCGCGACGCCGCGCACTACGAGTGGGACTGGCGCGACATCCTGTTGCCGCTGTCCGACCACCCCTGGCCGTGGGACCGCCGCCTCGAGCGCTGTCACCTGGCTGTCCGAAGGAGCGAGGACCGTGCCTATGTGCACTTCGGCGACGGCGGGTGGAGGTGCTTCGACCTGGCCACCGACCCCACGTGGCGCACCGAGATCCACGATCCCGAGGTCGTGCTCGCCGAGGCCCACGCCATGCTCGACTGGCGGTCGAACCACAGCGAGCGCACCATGACCGGCCTGCTCCTCCGTGACGGCGGCATCGGCCGCTTCCCGCCTCCGCATCCGCCTGCGGCCCACGCGGCCGCTGTTCTGTAGGGCGACGTCCCGCAGTGGCGGTTTCTGATTCGCTGGCGAGGGCCGCGGAGGCGCTCGGCTCGGGGAGCGAGACCTCGGTCGGGCTGGTCGAACAGGCACTCACCCGCGCCGCCTACCACGCAGATCTGAACGCCCTCGCCCATCTCGACGCCGAGGGCGCGCTCGCCGTCGCGGCCGAACGGGACGCCGAACTCTCGGTCGGCCGCCTGCGGGGCCCGCTCCACGGTGTTCCCGTCACCGTGAAGGACCTGTTCGTGGTCGACGGCATGCCGACGGCGGCGGGGACCCGGGCCCCGCTCCCGGGCCTCGGGACCACCGAGGCGACGGCGGTCAGGCGGTTGCGGACGGCCGGGGCGGTGATCCTGGCCAAGGCGAACCTGCACGAGGTCGCCTATGGCATCACGGGCGAGAACCCGTGGACCGGTGACGTGCGCAACCCCCACGACCCGGCCCGTCAGTCGGGCGGTTCGAGCAGCGGTTCGGCGGTGGCGGTCGCCACAGGGATCGGCCTGGCGTCGCTCGGCACCGACACCGCCGGCTCCATCCGTGTGCCGGCGAGCCACTGCGGCATCGTCGGCTTCAAGCCCACTGCGGGCCGGGTCCCGCTCGACGGTGCGCTGCCCCTGAGCGTCACCTGCGACCACGCCGGCCCGCTCACCCGCACGGTCGCCGATGCCGCATTGGTGACCGCCGTCCTCGCCGGCGAGGCTCCTCGCCCGGTCGGACTGCGCCCGCCCGTCCGGCTGGGGGTGCCGCTCGCCTTCCTGACGGGCCGCCTTGGCCGGTCGGTGCGTCACGCCTTCGAGGGATGGCTCGACCTGGTCCGGCGTGCGGGCGTCGACGTGGTCGACCTCGACCTTCCCGGGGCGGAAGGCGCGCTCGACGTCTACCGGGCGATCCAGGCACCGGAGGCGGCTCGGGTCCACGCCGCCGCACTCGCCGCCGATCCCGACGCCTTCGGGCCCGTGGTGCGGGCCCGGCTCCTGGCCGGCATGTCGGTGGCCCCGGAGGCCGAGGTGGCCGCCCGCGACGATCGGACCGGCCTGGTCGACGCCTTCGACGCCGCGGCCCAGAGGGTCGACGCCGTGGTCCTGCCGGCCGTGCCCGTGCCGGCCCCGCTCAGGGGCACCGACGAGGTGCTGCTCGAGTCGGGTCCCGCCGATCTGCGCTCGTCGTTCCTGCATCTCACCGTCCCGTTTAGCCTCACCGGGCTTCCCGCCCTGTCGCTGCCGTTCGCCAACGTGGACGGCCTGCCGGTGGGGGTGCAGGTCGTCGGGCGGCGGGGGAGTGACGACGACGTGCTCGCGGTGGGCGCCTGGCTCGAGTCGGGGGCCCCGGCGGACCACTGAACTCGGCGGCGGGTGTGGCCGGGTCAGACCTCGTCGAGCCACGCGGGGGCGTGGTCGAGCAGGAACTGGCTGACGGCGAGGCACCGGTCGAGCACGTCACACAGCAGTTCCTGGCCGAGGAACACCTTCGCGAGCGACACCTCGATGCGGGCGACGATGGCCAGGCTGCGCTCGGCAGCGTCGGTGACCGAGGCGAACGAGTCGATGGCCGACACCTCGAGCGGTAGGTCGGGACCGCCGATGCCGGCCAGCTCGGTGGCGAGCACCAGGAGGTCGGGACCCGCGGGCAGCGGCGGGAGCGCCCAGGTGAACAGCATCGGGAAGTGGTAGTCGTCGGGCGGTTCTTCGGTTTCCGGGAGCTCGACCACCTTGTCCTCGAAGGACAGGAGCACGCGGGGGTCGACCTCGAGCGACAGGTGCAGGTCGAGCGGTCCACCGCATGCCTCTTCGGGGTGCAGGTCGACCTCCCACGCCTGGCGCAGCGAATACGACTCCACGAAGTGACGCTCGTCGTGCACGTGGAACCCATGGTCGACCGCGTGGTCCTTGAGGTCTGCGATGAAACCGGCGACGTCGATGGCGGCCACGTCCATAGCCTGCCACGGAGGTACGACGTTGAGACAGGAGACGCCTTGGACGATGCACGGTTGACGGACCTGCTGCGTCGTGCCGCGGACGCGGTGGCCGCCGCGCTCGGGCCGCTGGAGGACTGGGGCCCGGCCGGCACCCGCGCGGGCCAGTACCGCAGCGACCTGGTCGCCGACGCGGCGGTGGGCCCGTTGCTCGACGAGGCCGGTGTCGGTGTGCTCAGCGAGGAGTCGGGCGGCCGGCGGCTCGACGCGCCGTTGGTGGTCGTCGTCGACCCGCTCGACGGCTCGACCAACGCCTCACGTGGTCTGCCCTGGTTCGCTACGAGCCTCTGCGCGGTCGATGCCGATGGACCACGGGCGTCGGTCGTCGTGAACCTGGCGAGCGGTCGGCGCTACGAGGCCCTCCGAGGTGGGGGAGCGACCGTCGACGGGCAGCCCTTGCGGCCCAGCGGCTGCGAGCGGCTCGACGAAGCCATCGTCGGCATCTCGGGCCTGCCGCCCCGTCACCTGGGGTGGCAGCAGTTCCGGGCGTGGGGTGCGGTGGCCCTCGACCTCTGTGCCGTCGCCGAGGGCCTGCTCGACGGCTACGTCGACTGCTCGACTGACGCGCATGGCGCATGGGACTACCTCGGTGCGCTGCTGGTGTGCCGGGAGGCGGGGGTGGGCGTGGTGGACGCCGCCGGGCGCGATCTGGTCGTCCTGGCTCATGACGCCCGCCGCACCCCGGTGGCGGGGGCGACCCCCGCGCTGCTCGGACAGCTGACCGCTGAGCGGCGCTCGTTCGCCGACATGGCCCCCGTATCCTGACCCGATGCGCGCCCGACTGCACCGCTTCGCCCTGCGGTGCTACCAACGGTTGCCGGTCACCGGGCGGCGGTGGGTGGTCCGCACCATCGCGCCGTCCTACACCATGGGCGCCATCTGTGTGATCGAACGGAGAGACGGGGCGATCCTCTTCGTCCGCCACTCGTACCGGACCCGCTGGGGAGTCCCCGGCGGGCTCCTGAGTCGGCGCGAAGAGCCCGCCGACGCTGCCCGCCGCGAAGTCCTCGAAGAGGTCGGGCTCGCCGTTCAGCTGCTCGGTGAGCCCGTGGTCGTGGTCGACGCCGCGCCCCAGCGCATCGACCTGGTGTACCGGGCCCGCCCGGCCGCGGGAGCCGATCTGTCGGCCATCGGCCCCGTGTCGCCCGAGATCACCGAGGTGCGGTGGTTCCCGCCCGACGAGCTGCCCGAACTGCAGGTCGAGACCACGAGTGCCCTCATCGCCCTCGCCCGGAACGCCAACGAGGCCAGGCCCGGAAGGGACGTGGCGTAACCGAGGGTCGGGGTAGCGTGACCAATCCCGGGGCGCTTAGCTCAGTCTGGTCAGAGCACCTCCCTTACAAGGAGGGGGTCGGGGGTTCGAGTCCCTCAGCGCCCACTCGTTGT
>CXWK01098230.1_pt1 | contig 20839 bp, 18 predicted proteins | sample 590851 | NCBI WGS metagenome assembly CXWK01 (sample SAMEA3498364, study PRJEB10139) | wastewater metagenome | biome: wastewater treatment plant; material: activated sludge | place: Denmark | collected 2014-08-01 | reverse complement strand
GATGCTGGCAGCTGTGACATGGAACATCGCGTCCTGCATTCCGGCATCGTCAGCCACGGCTATGACATCGCCACACTGGCCGGGGGCACGCTGCACATGTTGAGTGCCCACCCCTACCCCATGCTGTCGGCGGCCGACTCCGTATTCCAGCTCAAGGAAAGTATTCAGGCGCTCTATCGCGAACTGTGCAAGACATTCCAGGCCGAATTCGACGTCAGCGACGAACGCCTGCATATCGAGGAAGGTCCTGCCGAGGTTCTGATCCCGTACATCGCGCACAAGCTCGAAGCGGTGCTCACAGTGATCGGTAGTGTGGCCCGCACCGGACTGTCTGGCGCATTGATCGGCAACACCGCCGAGATGATCCTGGACACCCTGGACAGCGACGTACTGGTGCTCAAACCGGACGACATCATTACCCACCTGGAGGAACTGGCCGCCCCATCACACGGTACATCGGCAGACACTACGACATCCTCCTGGCCGTATCACCACCATAACCATCGGCCACATACTTAAGAGCCCGACAAGCAGTCTAGCCAGCTATCCCACCGACGTCGCCCTTGCAGCCCGCGCCGGTTCACGGGATGTCACCAGGCCGATGAAGGAAATCGCCAACGCCAGGCCGATGGTCGCGCTCACTTCGGTGCGGTGCTCGGGCGTGATCATCATCACCGCCAGCGCCGCACAGATGAACAGGATGACCAACCAGGTCAGCCCTGGGAACAACCACATGCGAAAGGCCAGTTCGACCTTCTGCCGACGCAACATCCGCCGCATGCGCAACTGCGACACGGCAATGGCCAGGTACACCAGCAAGGCGATGGCGCCGGAACTGGCGAGCAGGAACTCGAACAGGCCGGCGGGCATGAAGTAGCTCCAGACAGTGATCGCGGCACCCAGCACCGTGCTGGCGATGACGGCGGCCCGCGGCACGCCTTCGGAGGAGGTCGCCTTGAGCGCCTTCGGTGCGTCGCCACGACGGCCCAGCGAGTACAGCATGCGCGAGGCAATGTAGATCGAGGAGTTCATGCAACTGGCCACGGCGATCAGTACCACCACGTCCACCATGAACTTGGCGTGGGGAATGTTCATCAGCTCAAGCGCGCGCTGGTAGGAACCCACGGAAGCCAACAGCGGATCATTCCAGGGCACCACGGAGATCACCACGAAAATCGACAACAGGTAGAACACCCCGATCCGCCAGATCACCGAGCGAGTGGCCCTGGCAATGTTTTGCGCGGGGTTATTCGATTCGGCAGCGGCGATGGTGACCGCCTCCGTACCGATGAAGCTGAACATGATGGTGATGAAAGCGCCGACCACCGCGGACAAGCCGTTGGGGGCAAAGCCGCCGTGCTGGGCCATCAGGCCGCTCAAGCCGCTGACCTGGCGATCGGGAACCCAGCCCATCAGCACGGCAAAACCCACACCGATGAAACCGATGATCGCCACGACCTTGGCCATGGCGAACCAGAATTCGAACTCCCCGTACTTGGACACACTGAACAGATTGGTCACCACCAGGGCGATGATCGAACCCAGGGCGAACAGCCAGGCATCGACCTGGGGAAACCACTGGTGCAGCACATGGCCGGCCGCCAGGGCTTCGATGGGAATCACCAGGACCCAGAACCACCAATAAAGCCAACCGATGGTAAACCCGGCCCAGCGCCCGATGGCCTGGTCGGCATAGGTAGAGAACGATCCGGTATCGGGATTGGCCACCGCCATTTCCCCGAGCATGCGCATGACCAGCACGACCAGCAGGCCGGAGAACAGATAGGCCAGCAAGACGGCCGGGCCAGCGGCGGCAATGGCATGCCCCGACCCGACGAACAGGCCGGCACCAATGATACCGGCGATGGAAAGCATGGTGACGTGACGAGGCTTGAAGCCCTGCGCCAATTGGCCGTTCGAATCCTTGAAACTGGGGCTTGTCATTGTGGGCACCGCGGCAAAAGATGCGCCACCTTACCCGGCTTTTCCGCCAAATCAATTACCTGATCGCGCCACCCCCGTACCTGATCTCGACACGGGACCCGTGTTCGGTCGCAAACAGAACTGATCAGTCATCAACGGCTGATCCCTTGTCTTCGGCCACAGTCATGGTGTGGGGAAACACCACGCCCACCCGCTCGGCATACTTCATCCAGGCCGCCTTGAGCCGTTGCACCGTCTCCGGCTGAGCAGCAGCCAGGTCGGTGGTTTCGCCGCGGTCCTGCGCCAGATCGAACAATTGCCATTGCGGCGGCTGGGCGTTATCGCCAAACCCGCCCTGCGGGCGCATGCCAAGCAGCTTCAGGTTTCCCTCGCGGTAATAGGCATTGCCGAACAGCTCTCCGGCCAGGCTGTCGTCAATGTGCGGGCTGCCTTTACCGGCGAGCATTGGCAGCATTGATTTGCCGGTGATCGGGTGTTTATCGGCATCGGCTGGCAGGGCGATACCTGCCAGTTCCAGGAAGGTCGGCGCCAGGTCATCCACCCGCGCTACGCCGCGTTCCACCCCCTGACGACGCAATGCCTTGGGCAACTGAACGATCGCCGGCACGCTGATGCCGCCTTCTGCAGTGGTGCCTTTGAGCAGGTGGAAGGGAGCCGCGCTGACCTCGGCCCAGCGCAGGCCATAGTCGATCTGTGATCCCTTCTGCCCGAGGTTGGCATAGCTATTGTCGGTGCGCACGCCCGGTGGATAGAACTGGGCGTGGTTCTCCCCCGCCGCCCCGTTATCCGACATGAACACGATCAGGGTGTTGTCGTACTGGCCACTCTGGCGCAGGTAATCGATCAAGCGGCCGATGTTATGGTCGAGGTTATCGACCATGGCAGCATAGATTTCCATCTTCCGCGCCTCGACGCGTTGCTGCTCAGGGCTCAGTTGCTCCCAGCCCGGCAGTTTGGGATTGACCGGCAACGGCTGCGCCGGCCGGGCGTCGCTGGCCATGATGCCAAGGCTTTTCATTCGTTCGATCCGCGCCGAACGGACGCTGTCGTACCCTTGATCAAACCGCCCCTTGTACTTATCCAGGTACTCCTTGGGCGCTTGCAGCGGCCAGTGCGGCGACGTGAAGGCCGCGTAGGCGAAAAACGGCTTGCGGTCTTTCTGGCTGTTTTGCAGGTAGCCGATCAGCTTGTCGGTGTAGAAGTCCGAGGAATAGAAATTCTCCGGCAACTCCACGGCCTTGCCGTTTTCGCGGTAGTGCACCTGCTCGATTTTGGTCGGGTCGAGGCTGGAGGGTTTGAAGTGCGATGCACCGCCCTCCAGCAAGGTGAAAGACTGCTCGAATCCTCGTTGATCAGGTCCTTGATCCGCCTCCAGGCCCAGGTGCCATTTACCGACCATCAGGGTGCTGTAGCCGCCCTGTTGCAGCAGTTCGGCAATCGAGTAAGAACGCTGGTTCAGATACCCCTCGTAACCCGGCTTGCCCCGTTGAAACGGTTGCAAGGCTTCAGCCATGGTGCCGAGCCCGGCGAGGTGATTGTCGGTGCCGGACATCAGCATCGAGCGGGTGATCGAACAGGTCGGTGCAGCGTACAGGTTGGTGAACTGCAGGCCATCCCTGGCGAGTTGATCCAGGGTTGGCGTATTGATTTCGCCGCCGTAGCTGCCCAGGTCGGAATACCCCAGGTCATCGGCTACGATCAGCAGGATATTGGGCTGCGCGGGGCCGGCGCTGGCCGCCATGACCAGGCTGCTGCCCAGTGCCAGCACGGCCGTTAGAAACGTTTGAGGCAGACGCATGTGTTCTCTCTTATTGTGTTTTATCAAGGGCTGTTCCTGGCTTTTGCGCTGGCGGCTTACTCTTCGAAAATCGCCACCGCGCGAACAAACCCCGCCGATGCGTGCTTGATCTTGTAGGGAAAACACGACAACACGAATCCACTGGCCGGCAGGGATTCCAGGTTGGCGAGCTTTTCCATTTGCCCATAGCCGATATCGCGTCCGGCCTTGTGCCCTTCCCAAATGATCGAGGCATCGCCGTTGGCTGCAAAACGCTCTCGGGTGTACTTGAATGGTGCATCCCAACTCCAGGCATCGGTGCCGACCACCCGCACCCCACGCTCCAACAGATACAAGGTGGCTTCACGACCGATTCCGACACCGGCATCCAGATACCCCGGTTGACCGAATAACGCCCCGGCACGGGTGTTGACCAGCACGATATCCAGTGGCTGCAATTGATGGCCAATTCGCCCCAGCTCGGCTTCGATCTCGTCGGCCGTCACCACATGACCGTCCGCCATGTGCCGAAAGTCCAGCTTCACCCCCGGTTGCAGGCACCAATCCAGCGGTAACTCATCGATGCCAAACGCCGGCTGACCGCCGTCGGTGGTCGAGGCGTAATGCCAGGGCGCATCCATGTGCGTGCCGCTGTGGGTGGTGATGTGCAGTCGCTCGGCCGCCCAGGATTCGTTGCCTGGCATCTGCTCGAGCTGCAGGCCGGGGAACATCGCGGCCATTTCCGGCCAGCCTTGTTGGTGATCCATGTAATCGATCTTCGGCAGCAAGGGTGGCGGATCGGTATAGGGGTTGTTGTCGAGGGTGACCGAGAGGTCGACGAGACGACGCTTAGGCTTGTTTGGCTGTGACATGAAGGGTCTCTCCGGTCAGGGGCAAGTGTCGGGGGGTGGCGGGATTCAGTGAGTTGCGGACCAGCGCGGCAGCATTACGGTCATGGTTGAAACCAGCGGCTCGCGCTTGCGGGGTTTTCAGTGGTGGCATGCGCCCGAACAGCGCTTCGAGTCGGGCGTCTGGCGCATAGCTGATCAGGTTACGGCGCTCTTGCCCGTAGCGCTCGGCCAATGCGTCGATCACCTGGGCCATGGACAAATGCAGAACCGGCAACTGCCACACCCGTTGCGCGCCCAACACGGCGCCATCGAGCTCTGCAGCGTGGATCAGGTTGTTCACACAGCAGCGCGCCGACATCCACCAGGCTGTCGCCTCTGGCGAGACCGGGCAGCGATAGGATTCGCCTTCGGCAAAGGCCCGCATCAGGTCGCTCATGAACGCCGAACGCAAGCCATTGGGCTCGCGGGGCCGGGCGACAATGCCCGGCAGGCGCAACACGCGACCATCCACGTCGCCGCGCCGGGCAAGGTCGCTCACGGCGCTTTCCACCATGGCCTTGTGCGTGCCATAGGACAGTTCGGGGTGCAGCTCGGCAGCCTCGTTCATCCGTTCCGGCAAATCACCGCCATACACCGCGACGCTGCTGGCATACACCAAAACGGGTGGCTGGCTGTTGTTGCGCAGCTGGTTGAGCAATTCCAGGCTGGCCAGCAGGTTCACCTGGTAACCGAGTTCATACTGCTCTTCTGCCGCGCCACCGGGAATGCTGACCAGATGGAACACCACGTCGATGCCGTCGGCCAACACCCGGCGCATCAAGGCCGGATCGGTCACGCTGCCGAAATGACGACGCAGGCGAGCGTCTTCCGGCAAGCCCTGCAAGTCCCTGTCCAGCACCAGCAACGAGCCAATGCGCTGGCCACGCAAGCTGCCCCGCGCCAGCAAGCAGCGCACCAGCTCTCGTCCGACAAAACCATTGGCACCGGTAATCAACACACGCATAAGCCGCTCCTCAGCCTTGGGCCTGGACCACGCATTGATCGATGCCGCCGAACAACGACTGGCCGTCGCTATCCAGGACATCCATGCGCACGCGGTCGCCAAAGCGCATGAAGCCCGTCTGTGCGGCACCGTGCTCGATCATTTCAATGGCGCGACGCTCGGCAATGCAGGCCGAACCCGCACTGCGTTCGGCATTCGAGACCGTACCGGAGCCGATCAGCGTGCCCGCGCGCAGCGAACGAGTGAGCGCCGCATGGGCGATCAACTGGCCGAAGCTGAAGTTCATCTGCCCGCCGTTCGGATGACCGAACCATTGGCCATTCCAGTGCACCTGCAACGGCAAGTGCACTCGCCCGTCGCGCCAGGCATCACCCAGTTCGTCCGGGGTGATGGCCAGCGCAGCGAAGCTGGATGAGGGCTTGGCCTGCAAGAACCCGAAGCCGGTACGCATTTCCCGCGGGGCCAGGGCGCGCAAACTGACGTCGTTGACCTGCAGGATCAACTTGATGTGCTGCAGCGCCCTTTGCGCGTCGCAACCCATTGGCACGTCATCCACCAGCACCACGAACTCGCCTTCGAAATCGATGCCCTGGCTCTCGCTCGGCAGCGCGATATCGTCGCGCGGACCAATGAAATCGTCGCCAGCACCCTGGTACATCAGCGGCGTGTGTTCGACGCCGTCGATGGGATCGAGGTTGAACGCTTTCTGCATCAGCGCACCGTGACTGAGGAAGGCCGAGCCGTCGCACCACTGATAGGCACGCGGCAAGGGCGCCATGGCCTGGCTTGGGTCGAAGGCAAAGGCATCCGCCGCTTCGCCGGCATTCAATTGACGGGACAGCGCCTGCAAGCGCGGCTCGCTGCTGCTCCAGTTTTCTATGGCGTGCTGCAAGGTCGGCGCCACGCAACTGGCGTCCAGTGCCCAGGCGAGGTCCTGCGAGACCACGACGAGCTGACCGTCACGGCTGGCGTTTTTCAGGGTGGCGAGTTTCATACCGATGCTCCTTGCTCAGGGTTCAACTCAGCGGCGAAGCGCCCGTCGAGAAGAATGAAGACCATGCGCGCCATCGCTTCGGTGCGATTGCTCCAGGCGTGGTTGGTGCCGCGCTGTACCACGACGTCGCCGCGCTTGAGGTGCACCTCTTCCTGATCCAGTACCAGCCACACTTCCCCCTCGGTGACGATGCCGTAGTCGAGCGTCTCGGTGCGGTGCATCAATTTGTGCCGGGAGTCGGCTTTGCCGGTACCGGCGTGGGATTGGCCAATTTCGGCGAACGCTGCCGCGGCCTCTTCAGCGCTGACCTGGTTCTGCACGCTGTCCGGTGGAATATCCACCACCCGAATCACGCTGCCCTGTGGTCCGGGGCTCAGTTGCAACGGTTTGCTGCTGGGATCGCTGGCGTTGTCCAGCAACGCCGGGCTGGCGCTGCTGTTCCACAGTTCATGAAACACCGTGCCCGGCACGGACAACAGCGGGAACACGTTCGGCGTCGGCCCATTGCTGGCGACGATTGCCTGGCCATGTTGATCGTGACCGGTAACCACTCGTTTGAATTCAGGAAGCGCTTGCATGGAAAATCCTCGTTCAGTTTCCGTCGCCGGCGGTGGTGCCACCGACAACAACATTCGCATGAGGTGACAGGCCACCGAGCCGGGGCACGGCCAGGCAAACCGCCGCCACCAACAGTTGCAGCCCACGCACGATGGCCAACGCTTGGGGCAGCGCGGTGACGCCGCCACCGGTCACGCCGAGTACCACCAGGGGGCTAATGAATTCGCCGGCGAAGATGGCCGCGGTAAAACACCCCGCCGCCCGCCCGCGTTGATGGAAATTGACTTGCGCCATGATCCAGGTGATCAGCGTGGGCAGCATCAAGCCGATGCCCAGGCCGTTGATCTTCACGGCAACCACGACCTGCACGTGGGTCAAGGCGTCAGCCATCAACAGCCCGCCGATGCCCGCCAGTACGAAGGCGATCAACAGCATGTGTTGCCCCCGCATCCCGCTGAACAAACGGAAGCTCAACGCCCCGATGAGCACGCCCAGTTGATTGGCGCCCATGGTCATGCCGATCTGTTGCGGGGCATCCACGTGCAGCAGGTTGAGCAGGTAGCCGGCCTGTACCGGCACGATAAACAGGCTCATGCCCGCCAACAGCGACAACACATACATGGGCATAAGGGCGCGCCATGGAAATTTGCCTGCCGGCACCGGCGGCGTTGCTCGCTCTGGCTGCGCGCGAGGCTGCGGCTCCCACAGTTTCCAGGCCATCAACGGCAGGAAAACCAGGCCCACGGCGTACAAGCCAAACGGGGTACGCCAGTCGTTTTGTCCAAGAAAGCCACCCAGCGCGATGAACACCGCCGCCGACAACGACGTGGCGACCATCTGCAAGGCAAACAATCGCTCACGCCTGGCACCGCTGTAGTAGTCACCCATCAATGTGGTGCAGCAGGTCATGATCCCCGCCTCGGCCAATCCGATGCCCGCACGACTGAGCACGATTGCCGCAAGCGAGTCGAGCCAGAGCGGCAGCACGCCGCAGAGCACGTACAACAACATGCTGGCCAGCAACAATGGCTTGCGCCCCAGCCGATCGGCGATCAGCCCGGCGAACGGCGCCAGCAAGGCGATCATCAAAGCCGGCAAGGTCAACACCACAGGCACCAGCACGGCGCTGCCGGAGACGTCGGCAAAATGCGCCTGCATCCGCGGCAACACCGGGGCCAGCAACACCGCGCCCAGCACGGGCAGACAGCTGCCCAACAGCAACAACAGCGATTGCGCCAAGCCGGCTTGTCGGCTGGCGTTTTCTACGCGGGAATTAGCGACCATGGCAGAGCTCCTTGATTCGCAGCTGATGAACGTCGGCGATAACCGCCGACTCAGACCCCGCCACGTTGGCTGACGTCATTGGCACAACGGCACCCTGTGTCTCGCTGCGTGCGGGTAACAGGAAGTACGCCAGCGCCGGCAGCAACACCAAGGCACCGACCATGTTCCAGACGAACATGAACGCCAGCAGCACGCCCATGTCGGCCTGGAACTTGATCGGTGAAAACGTCCAGGTCGCGACGCCAATGGCCAGGGTGATACCGGTCAGCATCACCACCTTGCCGGTAGAAACCAGCGCGCGGTAATAGGCTTCGGACAGGCTTGCCCCCTGGCGCAGACGACCCAGGAGAATGCTCATCACGTACAACGCATAGTCGACACCGATACCGACGCCCAAGGCGATGACCGGCAGGGTGGCGACTTTTACGCCGATGTTCAGCCATACCATCAAGGCTTCACAGAGGATCGACGTCAGCATCAACGGAATCACCGCGCACAGCGTGGCGCGCCAGGAGCGGAAGGTGATCAGGCACAGCAGAATCACCGCGCCGTAGACCCATACCAGCATCTCGCGGTTGGCTTGCTTGACCACGATATTGGTCGCCGCTTCGATGCCGGCATTACCGGCGGCCAGAAGGAATTGCACCTCGTCGGTGTTATTTGCCGCGGCAAATTTTTCCACGTGTTCGACCAGGCGCGTCAGCGTTTCGGCCTTGTGGTCGGTGAGGTAGGCATACAGGGTCAACAGGCTGCAGTCTTCGTTGTACAAGCCACGCGGTGCGCTGGCGGTGATCATGTTGAGCATCGCCTGGTTGTTCTGCAGTTCGTACCACTTCGGGTTGCCTTCACTGAGGCCGACCAGCATGCGTCGGTTCAGCAGCGCCAGCGAGTTGGTCGAATCCACGCCCGGCAAGGCACGCAGTTGCCAGTCCAGGGCGTCAACCTTGGCGAGAATGTCATAGCGCGCACAACTGCTGGGCGGGGTTTTCACCATCACCGCAAACAGGTCGCTGCTGGCGCCGTAATGACGGGTCAGGAAGGCATCGTCCTGGTTGTAGCGCGAGTCCGCACGGAGCTCCGGCGCACCGGCGTCGAGGTCACCGATTTTCAGTTGCAGGCTGACCAGAAAACCCATCGCCGCCAGCGCGAGGCTAATGGCAATGCACAGGCTGGCCCAGCGCCGATGGGTGAACAGGTCGAGAAAACGCCAGAAGGCATGGCGCGTCTGCCCGGTTTGCTCGGCCTGTTCGCTCTTGAGGCTCAGTTGTGCCGCGCGCGGGGTGACACCGACATACGAGAGCAACACCGGCAGCAGGATCAGGTTGGTGAAGATCAACACCGCCACACCGATGCTGGCGATCACCGCGAGGTCTTGAATGACCTGGATCTTGATCAGCATCAGCACCGCGAAACCCACGGCATCGCACAGTAGCGCCGTCAGCCCGGCGAGAAACAATCGGCGAAAGGTAAAGCGCGCGGCCACGACCCGGTGCATGCCGCGACCGATGTCCTGCATGATGCCGTTCATCTTCTGCGCACCGTGGCTCATGCCGATGGCAAACACCAGGAAGGGCACCAGCACCGAATACGGGTCCAGTTGGTAGTCCAGCAAGGGCAGCAAACCGAGCTGCCAGACCACCGCCACCAGCGAGCACAGCACCACCAGTACGGTGCTGCGCAGGCAACGGGTGTACCAGAAAAGCACAGCGGTGGTGATCAGGATCGCGACGGCAAAAAACAACAGGATCTGCTTCAGGCCGGCAATCAGGTCACCGACCTTTTTCGCGAACCCGGTGATGTGAATGTCGATGTTGGCGCTTTGATACGTGCTACGCAGTGCCTCCAGTTGCTCGGACAACTCCGCGTAGTCAAGCGGTTTGCCGTCGGCGGTGGAGGCCAGCAAAGGCACGTAGATGATGCTCGAGGTCTGGTCGAACGCCACCAACTGCCCGATTTCATTGGAGCGCTGGACATTGCGCCGCAGCGCTTCGAGGTTGGCGGCGGTGCCGCTGTAGTCATCCGGTATCACCGGGCCGCCATCGAGGCCGTCTTCGGTCACGGCGACCCAGCGCGTGGCGGGTGTCCAGAGCGACTTCATGTAGGCCCGGTCGACACCCGGCGTCAGATAGAGTTTGTCACTCATGGCTTGCAGGGTTTTCAGGTACTCGGCGTCATAGATATCGCCATGTCGGTTGGCGACCACAATGCGCAGGGCATTGCCAAGGCCGGTGAGCTGTTTCTGATGCTCAAGGTAGTTGGCGATGTAGGGCTGCTGTGTAGGGATCATCTTTTCGAAGCTGGCATTGAGCTCGATACGGGTGGCTTGATACCCAAGCACCAGGGTGGTCAACACACACACCAACAGCACCCACAGGCGGTGGTTGAACAATGTGCGTTCCACCACTGAACCGGAGCGCGGATCGAAATTCGCCAGGCTTGCCGTGGCGTTGTCGAGAGACGTCATAACCTCACTCCGAAGCGGTAGCGATTGACGGCGACAGGCGCGTCAACCCAGTAAAACCAGCCAGCGTCACGCTGCCGTCAGCGGCCTCGATGACACTGGCAACGGGCTTGCCGAGCGGTTTGCCATAAGGCTTGAGCAATGCGCCGGGCTGGTTGTTGGTGCGAAACAAGGCACCACTCTGATTGACCAGCAGTAGCTGGCCGTCAGCGGTGCGGACTGCGTCACTGAAAGACACCGGCATCGACACCGAGGCAGGCTGGAAACTTTCGCCCAGGTCACGGGAGGCAAATGCATTGCCCTTCAAACCGGCCACCAGCAACACGCCGTCGTCGCGCATCTGCAGGGTGAAGAAGCTCCCCGCGTAAGGGCTTTGCAGCTGGGTGAATGACAGGCCGGCATCGTCCGAACGAGCGAGATAACCCTGCTCGCCCGCCAGGAACCAGTGCTCGCCCTGTTGAACGATGGAAGACAAGTGCGCGCCCATCGGGTTATCTATTTGCCCCATGATGGAATGCCAGGTGGTGCCGCCATCGTCGGTGCGAAAGGCCAGGCCGTACGCGCCGACGATCAGGCCGTGCCGGGCATCGACGAATTGCAGGGCGAGAAACGGTTTGTCGGCTCCTTCGGCGCCAAGCCGTTCGGCCGTTTGCACACGTGCCGCTGCGGCATCCGGATCGCTCGCAGAAGGCAGTTGAGCAGTGGCGCCTACCAGCTCTAGCTGTGCGGCACGCAAGCCGTCCATTTGCACAACCCAGTGTTCCCCTCCGTCGCGGGAAGCCAGCACGACACCGGCATGCCCCACAGCCCAGCCGGTATTGGCGTCGACAAACTGCACGGCCGTCAGACTGACCGAAACCGGCACGACGGCTTGCCGCCAGTTGACGCCGTTGTCATCGGAAAGCAGCACGATGCCCCGCTCCCCCACCGCGACCAGCCGCGCACCCGCCCGGGCCAGGTCCAGCAGCACTGCGGATTTCGCTTGCGGTGCCTGCATGGCCGGCGTGTCGAGTGCCTCGCCCACCGCCTCGGCGTGCGCCAGGCTAAACGGCATCGCCATCAGCCACACCAGCCGAACAATCACCTGACAGAATCTGTTCATACCGACCTCGAAATACCGTTTGAAACCGGATCACGCTGCGCAAGCCACGATCCGGCCGAACTCACCGTCCGTTTCAACGAACGCCAGCACCCGCCATCGCCGCCGGCGAGAACTCGGAGGCCTTGTAGCGATCGACCATGCCGTACTGCTCAGGCTGGCCGGTGTAGACGTTCTGGATAAACCAGGCGCCGGAAGTCAGGTCATAGAAACCCGAGGACAATTGCGCTTGCGCGGGCAGGTCCGGCAGGACCGCCGGCAACGACCACAGGGTCTTGGCCAGTTGACCGTTGGCGTCCCAGCGGTCGCCCAACATGGCTTGCCAGGTGTCTTCATCGAGGTAGTAGCGGCCCTTCGGCAACTGGTGACGCTTGCCCGGTGCAAGATCGGCCTCGACCACCCACACCCGGTGCAATTCCCAGCGCACGTAGTCCGGGTTCATGTGGTGGGCGAGAAACAGGTCTTCAGGTTTGCCGGCGGCTTGCACCTTGTTGGTGTTGTAGGGGATGTACATCTCCTGCTTGCCCACCAGTTTCCAGTTGAAGCGGTCCATGCGGCCCTGGAACACGCTCAACTCGTCGAACGACATCACCCCGGCAGTCGCCGGTGTCGGCGTATCGCAGCAGGCATTGGGCAGCTTGCGCACGCGGCGTTGCCCGGTCAGGTAGACGTGCGCCTGGGACAGGTCGCCATTGATGTTGGTGCGGCCCATGATCTGCTCGCCGGCGCGCAACGGCGGCCCGACGTTGAGCAGACGGAACAGCCAATAGTCACCGGCGAAGGATTCCGGCGTCCCTTCCTGGTAGTAATACGGCATCTCCTGGATAGCCTGGCCGTCGGTGGTCATGACCTGCTTGCCGTCGGCGGTCATCAGGTAATGACGGAAATGCATCGATAGCGAGGTACCGCGCCAGTTCAACAGATGGTTCCACATGGCTTCTGCGCCATTTTGCGGGATCGGGAACGGGATGCCGCCAAAGGCGCCTTCAGGCACGGGGCCGGCGCTGCTGTCGACCAGTCTGGCGCGGGTGGCGTTTTTAAGTGTGTTGTCATATACCCACTGCGGCGCCGCGGCTGTGCGACGGGTCGGGTACACATCGATGCGATAGGTGTCCGGGAAACGCTTGAACATTTCCTTGGTGCCATCGCTGAGTTTGCCGGCGTATTGCGCAAGGTTTCTCGAGGTAATGCTGAACAATGGCTTGTCTGCGGCAAACGGATCGGAACGCTTGCCGCCTTCCTTGAACGCAGGATCGACCTTGGTGTAGCCACCGTCCCAGGCAGGAATGGAGCCGTCGGCATTACCGGCGCGCTCGGCCCCGAAAGGCGTCAGGTTTTTCGACAGTTTGGCGGCGTCTTCAGCCGATGCGGCACTCGCCATCTGGCTGCAAATGGCCAGGCTACCGAGCAGTGCCAAGCCAAGGGCCTTGAGCGTGAAGGCGCGGGTTTTCTTGTTGTGGGTCATGCGCAAGTCCTCTTAAAACGTGGTCTTGACGGAGAAAGCCAGGTAGTCCCGGTCTTTCAGCGATTGCTTGTAATTGAACTGGCTGAGCGCGTTGAGGTTGGTGTCCTCGGCGCCGTAGTAATGCGTGTAGGTCAGCCCGGCGGTGACGCGATCCAGGTAGGTCGCGGTGATGCCAATGTTCATGTCGCCGCCGTTGTCGGGGCCGAAGGAGCTGACAACGGCCGATTTGCCCAGCGGGAAATAGCTGAGACCGACCGGAAAACTGATATCGATGCCGGAGAAAATCTGGCGGTAAGTCGGGGTGTAGACCACCTTGAAACCGAGGCCGTCATCGGTGGCATTGGGGTCAAGGGCGGCGCGGTTCTTGGTGACACTCAGCAGGCGGTTCCAGGCGATCTCACCGACCAGTCCCGATTCCCGGGCAAGGAAGTTCGGCCCGAACGAGGCCAGGACGTTGAGGTTGACGTGGGCGGTACGGCCGACGGCATACAGGGCATCATCATCGTTGTCGGCGACCACCCCGGGCAGGACGGTTTGACCGTTGGAAACCAGCGGCATGTTCCAGCGCATCGAGGCTTCGCCAGCGAAGCTGTATTCGTCCATCGTGGTGGAAAAACTGGCACCGAAAGCACGAATATCCTCGGGGTACACCCAGTAATACTCACCGATCTGGCCGGTGCTGAAGTTCGGCGCACCGGTCGACGGCTTGAGATACAGCTTGGGGGTCTTGTCGTGGTACTGGATCGCATACAGGCCGTACTCGACCGTCTCGGCGCTGTACTTCAACTGCAAGCCGCCCTGCCCCGAGCTTTTCGCTTCCTTGTCATTGCCATGGAAGAACGCCGCCGGGCTGCTGGCGTTGCCACCGAGAAACGCTGGAAACGGCGCCCCCACGATCAAGCGTTCGTTGCCTTCACCAATGGTGTCACTGGTGGAGAAGTAACTGCCGGCGCCCGGCAGGCGCGTCTCTTCCCATTCCAACTGGTAGAAGGCGCCGAGCGACACGTCGTCGGTCAGTTGAAAAGTCCCCGACAGCTGACTGACCGGCCGGGTGATTTCCTTGAACTGGGTGTTGGGTACGGACTGCGCCTTCACCACATCGACCGGCGCCATGCCACCGGCAATGCCGTTGGCCCCGAAGAACAGGCTCTCGCCCCAGATCAACCCGTGGCGACCGGCACGCAGGGACGTGGCGTGATCACCCAGCTCGCCGTTCCAGTACACGAACGCATCAAGCAATTCGCCTTTACCGCCATGCAGATGGCGAGTGTCGTCGGTGAATTCGTCGTAGGCCACGGAACGGGCGTTGGCCCTTGCCGGGTCGTCGTTATCGTTGTCCTGCTGGTATTCGGTGTCATACCAGGCGGCCCCACTGAGGCGCGCGCCGACATTTTTAAACGACATATCCAGTTCGGAAAGGATGTCCGTACGGTTGGAAATCAAGCCCTTTTTGAAGGCCCGGTCGCCGTCGTCCTGGTTGAGTGCCACTTGGCCCTCGGTCAGTTTGCTGCTGGGATTTTGCGTGCGCCAGGCAGCGCTGTACTTCACGGTGTTATCCCAACGCAGGTTGAAATCCGGATTGCCGGTATCCACCGAAAAGGCATGGGCCGCCTGGCTGCACAGCACCAGGGCCGCGGCCAGACTGAAAGCAAAGGGTGCAGACGTGCTGACCGGGCGGCGCGCAAGCGTCGCAGTCGTGGAACTAACCATCGCGTTAACCTCTTGTTTTTATAGTGGTAACTGCTGCGGGTGAATCAGATGGGCTCAGCCGTCCGCGCGAGCATCTGCTTGACCAGGCCAATGCGGTCGAACTCGCGGTCGTGTTGCATTTCCTTGTCACCGGCCAGCACCGAGCTTTCGCTGATGTATTTGCAGCGCTCGAAACGGCGTGCCATGAAGCGCTGCAGTTGTTGCTCGATGCTGCCGTCGCGGGTCAGTTCTTCACTGAGCACGATGGCATCTTCAATCGCCATGCCGGCTCCCTGACCGAGGTGCGGCGTGGTCGCGTGGGCGGCGTCGCCGATCAGCAGGACGCGGCCGCGATACCAGGGCTCGTCGACGAACACCACTTCCATCGGCTTGTAGACCACTTGGCTGCTGTCGGTGATTTGCTCACGCAGTTCGCCGATGAGGCCGGTAAAGCCCTGCAAGCGCTGACGCATCTGTTCGGCCAGGGTCGTAGGGTCCATCCACGGGTTGGACGGTTCGTGGGACGTGAGGAACAGGTACATCAGGTCACCGGCCAGCGGCACCAGGCCGGCATTGCCTTCGGCGCTCTGGTAGTTGGCGAGGTGGTCGATCTGCGGCGCGCGCGGGAAGTTATAGCGCCACACCGATTGGCCGGTGAAGCGTGGTGTGTAGGTGTCGCCGAACAGCAGATCGCGAACCTTGGAGAACAGACCGTCAGCGCCGACCACCAGGTCATAGACCGCACTGCTGCCATCGGTGAACAGCACATCCACGCTGTCGCCTGTGTCCTTCAAGGATTCCACGCTCAGCCCCAGGCGTACTTGAGCACCGAGCTCCAGCGCCGTTTCGCTGAGGACCTTGTGCAGCGCCAGGCGTGAAATACCGACGTTGGCCGGGTATGCAGGCCCTGCCAGGCGTTGACCCGGGATGCGCGCCAGCTGCTGACCGGCCGGGCCATAAATGGCGACGTCTTCAAAGGCGTACGCCGCATCGAGGTAACCGTCGAGCACGCCCAGCTTGGCCATCTCGCGGACCACGTTGCTTTGCTGGATGATCCCGACGCCGTACACCGTCCACTCTGACTTGAGCTCGATCAGATCGACTTCAATGCCCTTGCGCCGCAGTGCGATGGCCGCACACAAGCCACCAATGCCACCGCCCACGATCAGAACTTTGTTCACTGCACTCATGGTTTTCTCACTTGTTATTCTTGTGATTCGATGCAGCGTCGGGCACTGCGTCGTTGGGTCCAGCTTCCCGTCAAAGCAGGGATTTGACTAATCGCGAGTAGGGATGCGATGTATCTCCAAACGCGATACCTCGACGGCTGGCGGCGCGATCCGAATGCCGGGCATTTGCAGCACCAGCCAGCCCTCCTCCACACGCCACGCCAAGGCCTCCAGCTTCTGGCCCAGACAGGGGCCGTAGACGCATTCACCGCTGCTCGGCAGAAACTGCGCACCGTGGGCGTAACAGACGATCAACTGGCCGTCGGCGGATAAAAAACGGTCTTTGCGGTACTCCAGGCGTACGTCCAGGTGCGGGCAACTGTTGCGATAAATCCGCAGCTGTCCCTCGTGCACCAGGGCGAAAACACTGTCCCTGCCGCGCTGTAATGGATCGAATCCGCGGGATTGCCCTTCCACCAGTTCGTCTATCCGGCACAGGGGGAAATCGCTGTGGCTCATGACAGAAACCTGTGTAGTAGCGAGCATGCTCCGGGCGGAGTTCCGACGAAAAACCTGAGAGCACCGCGGGGCGTCAGGCTTGCCGCGTCATCGTTAACGACCATCGCTGGCAAGCCAGCTCCTACAAAGGCGGGCCTCCGGGTGCCCATTTTTCTTTCGAGTTGAACAGGAAGAGCTGCGAGTTATCCGCTGATAACGGCGCGCGACGGGCCTCCCAGGCGTCATCGTGTTTGTCCATGTCGGCGTCGTACTCAATGTGGCAACCCAGCGGGCTGTTGAAGTACCAGAACCAGTTGGAGCCAAATAGGTGACGGCCAGGGCCCCAGAAACTGGTCCAGCCCTTTTGCTCGAAACGTGTGCCGGCCAACAACACTTCGGTGCCACTGCCCATGTGGAAGGTGAAGTGTTCGCAGCCCTTCATGTGTGGCGGGGTCTGGATCATGAACAGGCAGTGGTGATCATCGGAAGCTGCCGGGCGCATGAACGGCCCGGCACGGATAAAGGTGTCCGTGGTCCGAAAGCCCAGGCGTTCGGCGTAGAACGCTTCGGCCTTGGCCGCGTCGGGGACGAAATACACCACATGGGACAAGGTGCGTGGCACCGCACTCATGTCGAGTGTAATGCCCGGCTGGTTCAAAGGCCGTTGCGGCGAGTGGCCGGCGGCGTTGGTCAGGTCATCCGGGGCGTTATAAGCCTTGCGCACGGTGACCTGGAAGGCGATTGCGAAGCCCATGTCGTCGACGCTGTGCAGCACGCCGTTTTCCCGGGAGACCTGACGGTCGCGCGCCAATTCGTCTTCGATGGCGTCGAGGTCCGCCGCGCTGGCAACGCCGTAGACGGTTTCGCGTATCGACGGTGCCGGGCCAATCGCAACCGGCAGGTTCGGATCGTCCGCTCGACGAATGATCACGGCAGTGCCGTCCAGCGCTTCGAAGCGCCCGCCCTGGCTGTCGACGTCAACTGGCGCCAGGCCGTAGTCACGCAGGCAATCGCTACAGGCTTGGATGTCATCGACGCCAAAAATCAGGGCATCAAGGCCAATGATGTTCATGGCTACCACTCCATTGAAATTATGATTCGGAAACTGCTGCCGAGCGCTCGACAAGGCCGATCAGCGAGGCATGGAATCCGGTGGTGGTGTCGGCCAGAGGTCCGACTGCGGCAAAGATTGACGTGGGATTTGGCAGCTGACTAATCGCGAGTGGGGATGCGACCTATCGGCAAACGCGATACCTGAATGTGCAGGAGGACGGCGCACAAACGGGGTTGACGAGACGATGAATTCACCGGAATGTATCGTCAAAATAAATACAACAGCGGGCCTGCCTGATGCGTTTCAACCACCTGGATCTCAATCTGCTGGTGGCACTCGATGTGCTGCTCGAAGAGCAGAACATCACCCGTGCCGCCGAACGCCTGCACATGACGCAGTCCGCAACCAGTGGCGTGCTCGGGCGGTTGCGCAGTTATTTCGAAGACGAGCTGCTGGTGCAGGTGGGGCGCAAGATGCAGCCCACGCCCTACGCCCGGGAGCTCGCCAAACCGATCCGCGAAGTGCTGCTGACGATTCAATCCTCGATCACTGCCAAGCCGGTCTTCGATCCCACTACCAGCAAACGCCACTTCCGCCTGGTGACCTCGGATTACCTGATCAGCGTGCTGTTCGCCCAGGTGATTCAGAAGATCCATCAGGAAGCCCCGAACATCACGTTCGAGATGCTCGGCCCTGGCGACAATTCCGGTGAGCTGCTGATTCGCGGCGAGGTCGACCTGATGATCGTGCCTGAGCGCTACATCATCGACGGCCACCCCCACAAGCTGCTGTTCGAGGAAGAACATGTCTGTGTGGTGTGGGACGGCAATACCCAGGTTGGCGACAGCCTGACCCTGGAGCAGTACATGGACATGGGCCACGTCTCCGTCGGTTTTGGTCGCACCCGGCACTTGAGCATCGAAGAATGGTTCATGAACCAGTATGGTTTCAACCGCCGTATCGAAGTCATCACCAACGACTTCAACACTCTGCCGCAACTGGTCGTCGGCACTCAACGCATCGCCACCATGCACCAGCGCCTGGCGCGCCTGTATGCCCAGCACCTGCCACTGCGCATCCTCAATCCTCCGGTGAAGATTCCGGTCATGCGCGAGGTCATGCTCTGGCACCGCAGCGTGGACGGCGATCCGATGCACCGCTGGCTGCGTGAGCGCATCAGCGAGTTCATCCAGCATCTGGAACGCGATCCTATCGCCGCTCGCGATACCTCTCATCCCGAGTCGCGATTGGTCAATTAGCCGGGGCGTCCTTAACGTGCCTTGTGAATGTTCAAGGCAACCACAAGGACAACAACCCTCATGTTCCGTTATTTCCCGACCAATTACGTGTGGAATCTCTCAGTCAACCTGGCCATCGAAATGGGTGCCCGCATGGGCGAAATCGAAGAGATGTGCGCGCCACTGCAGGAAGCCGCCCAGCAGCCTGACGCCGCTGGCACCAAGGCATTCCGCGAAACCTGGGCGAAGATGGCCGACAAACTCTGTGGCCTGGCCGAGGAAGATGAAAGCAAAGGCCGGCTGCTGTCCGCCGGCGAAAAGTACAACCGCGCCGCTACCTACTACCTCACCTGCGAGCGCTTGCAGGCCCATGGCGCGCCGGGTCGCAGCGAGCTGTACCAGCGCTTTTTGCAGACCTTCAAACGCGGTATCGAACTGTCGCGGGAGAACTGCGAGCGCGTTGAAATCCCCTACGAGGGCAAACATATTTCCGGGTTGCTGGTGCGGGCCGAAGGCGTGACCGGTCCCGCGCCGATCCTGGTGCAGGTCAATGGACTGGATTCGACCAAGGAAATGAAATACCGCGTCGGCCTGCCCGCCTGGCTGGCAAAACGCGGCATCTCGTCGTTGATCATCGACCAGCCTGGTACAGGTGAGGCCCTACGCCTGCATAACCTGATCGCCCGTTTCGACAGCGAGCATTGGGCCAGCCGCGTGGTCGACTGGCTGGAAACCCGAAGCGACGTGGACGCCAAGCGCATCGGTCTGGAGGGCGTCTCTCTTGGCGGTTATTACTGCCCGCGCGCGGTGGCCTTCGAGCCACGGTTTGCCTGCGGTGTGGTGTGGGGCGCGAACCATGATTGGCGCGATGTGCAAAAGCGCCGCCTGGAAAAAGAAGGCAGCTTCCCGGTACCGCACTACTGGGCGCACGTGCAGTGGGTGTGGGGTGCAAAAGACATGGATGAGTTCATGGCCATCGCCGAAAACGTACACCTGGACGGTGTGCTGGATCGTATCAAGGTGCCTTTCCTGGTGACGCATGGTGCAAAGGATTCGCAGATCCCACTGAAGTGGGCACACCGTACCTACGAGCAACTGGTCAACAGCCCCAAGCGTGAACTGAAGATCTTCACCGAACGTGAAGGGGGTGTGCAGCATTCCAGCTTTGATAACAGCATCAACGCCGGACAGTACATCGCCGACTGGATCGCCGAAACCCTGGGTGGGCACACGGCTTGACCGATCCTTTGTAGGTGATGGCGGCATCAGCTTCACAATCGCCATCGCCAGCAAGCCGGCTCCTACAGTTTTGTGTGGTGCCAATCTATCCACATGTAGGTACACGGGTGCCATGGAACGAGCTGATCTGCCAGCCCTTGGCACCCAATGTCCAAACCTGCGTCGCAAACCCGTCACCGCGGATCGACTGGTCGCCGCCGCGCTTGCGTAACGTGTTGCATTGCGTGCCGGTCATCACCGCCAAGTGTTCGCCGTAGAAGCGGATCTGCAACTCGCCACGCTCAATCTCCAGGTACTGTACGGCGCTTTTTGCATAGTCCAGATAATCCTCCTTGCCTTGCACCAGTCCAGTGGTGTGCACATACACCAGGTCATCGGCGAAAAGCTCGGCGACGCGTGGGTAGTCTTCTTCAACCAATGCCCGACGGCGTTCCCGCTCAAGTGCCAGGAGTTCGGTTCTTGCAGTTGCGATGGTCATGGGGATTGCTCTCTGTGGGGGACGAGCGCGCACCATAG
>CXWK01003555.1_pt1 | contig 20853 bp, 26 predicted proteins | sample 590851 | NCBI WGS metagenome assembly CXWK01 (sample SAMEA3498364, study PRJEB10139) | wastewater metagenome | biome: wastewater treatment plant; material: activated sludge | place: Denmark | collected 2014-08-01 | reverse complement strand
GCGGAAAATCCGCTTGATAACAGCGCTGTTCATCCGGAAAGTTATTCCATAGTTGCAAAGATGGCAAAGGATTTATCCCAGCCTGTTAAATCATTAATTGAAGCTTCAAATTTGCGTCAGCAAATTGATATCAAAAATTATGTAACAGATACAGTCGGATTGCCAACGTTAAAAGATATTATGCAGGAACTGGAAAAGCCGGGACTGGATCCAAGAGGCAAGGCAGAAGTATTTTCATTTTCAGAAACGGTAAACGAAATAGCAGATTTAAAACCGGGAATGCGTTTGCCGGGAGTAGTAACAAATCTTACAAAGTTTGGTGCTTTTGTAAATATAGGAATAAAAGAAAACGGCTTGCTTCACATTTCTCAAATAACAGATCGTTTTATTAAAGATCCTTCCGAGGTTTTAAAGTTAGATCAGAAAATTATGGTTAGAGTTGTTGAGATTGATATTGAAAGAAAACGAATTCAGTTGAGTATGAAAGAAGGGTAGTAACAGTAGATTCCCACTTTCGAGGGAATGACAGTGTGTTTTTGTCATTCCCAGCTTGGCTGGGAATCTCATTAATAACTTTAATAAAATGAAAAACTACTACGTTTATATTATGACCAATAAACCCAATGGAACATTGTACATCGGTGTTACCAATGATCTGGTAAGAAGAAGTTATGAACATAGAAATAGCTTAATTGATGGCTTTACTAAAAAATATAATTTAAAAATGCTGGTTTACTTTGAAGTGTTTGATAGAGTTGAAGATGCGATACTTAGAGAAAAGNNGATACTTAGAGAAAAGAGATTGAAGAAATGGAACAGGCAATGGAAAATCGATATGATAGAAAAGTCTAATCCGGATTGGGTGGATTTATATCATCAAATAACAGACAATTAATTAAAGATTCCCACTTTCGTGGGAATGACACTTACAAAATTGCCTTTAAAGCTACCCCAAAACAAGAGTTAAATTTTTTTTTGAGCATTTTAATAATGTTAGTAAATTCTAACAGTATAATTATCATAGGGTTATTAGTGGAAGACATTATTGTTTATAAAGATGATTATTGCATTTCAACAGATAAATCTAAACTCGATTTAAATGCAATGCATGGTTTTCTTTCAACACAAGCATATTGGTGTTTAAACATTCCATTTGATCGAATAAAAAAATCAACAGAGAACTCTTTAAATTTTGGTTTGTATTACAAAAACCAGCAAATCGGTTATGCAAGAATTGTTTCTGATTTTTCTACAGTGGCTTATCTTGCAGATGTTTATGTTTTGCCGGAACATCGGGGCAAGGGACTTTCTAAATGGATGATGAATACGATTATGTCACACCCTGAACTGCAAGGTTTGAGAAAATGGATGCTGTTAACTGCTGATGCACATGGATTGTACAAACAATTTGGATGGAAAGAAGTTTCAAATCCTGATAGATATATGGAAATACACAATAAAGATATTTACAAAAACGATTAACGGATTCGTATGGACAAAGTAAACATTGATCAAAAACTTTCTTTAATAACCGGCTATTGGGATCCGAAAATCGTTGGTGAGTTAAACGGGCAATATGTTAAGCTTGTAAAATTTAAAGGTGAGTTCGTCTGGCATAAACACGATAACGAAGATGAAATGTTTTATGTACTTAAAGGAAGTTTTAAAATGGAACTAAGAGATAAAACTCTTTCCATAAATGAAAATGAATTTATAATTATACCAAAAGGTGTAGAGCATAAACCCGTTGCTGATGAAGAGGTTTCTGTTATGTTGTTTGAACCTGCCGCAACACTAAATACCGGGGATAAAATAAATGAACTAACTAAAAATATTTTAGAGAGAATATAGTTTTGAAAGAAGAAATAAAATCATTGTATGTAAGGGATTTATTAAAAGTCAAACAAGAAATTCTATCTTACAAAGATGAGAGTCGGCTTTGGTCGGTTGCAGATGGAATTTCAAACTCGGCGGGTAATTTGTGTTTACATCTTATCGGAAACCTTAATCATTTTATTGGTGCCATGCTTGGCAACACGGGTTATGTAAGAAACCGCGAGCTTGAATTCTCGCAAAAAAACATTGCTGCTGATGAACTTGTAAAAAGTATTGATGACACTATTGTTGTTGTTGAAACTGCACTCACCAAATTATCAGACGATATTCTTAATGAGGATTATCCTTTGTTGTACAATAATGAAAAAGTATCAACAATACTTATGCTTACTCATTTGTTAACTCATTTTGGCTATCACCTGGGACAGATAAATTATTTTAGACGACTATACGATAAAAATTAAATGATTAAAATTTTAAGAACTGATTCTTCCAACCAGGATTTTATTGAACTGGTAAAACTGCTTGATAAAGAATTGCAGATTCGCGATGGTGGAGATCATACTTTTTATGCGCAGTACAACATGATTGATAAACTTAAAAATGTTGTTCTTGCATATTATAATGATGCTGCTGTTGGCTGCGGCGCAATAAAGGAATATGAAATAAGTACAATAGAAATAAAAAGAATGTTTGTTAAAGATGAGTACCGAAGCAAAGGAATAGCGACAAAAGTTTTGATTGAGCTTGAACTCTGGGCAGGAGAACTTGGTTACAATAAATGTATTTTAGAAACCGGGTTCAAACAACCCGAAGCAATAAGATTATACACTAAGAATAATTATAAAGTTATACCCAACTATGGGCAATATGCCGGTGTGGTTAATAGTGTTTGTATGGAAAAGGTTCTCCCGTAAATATATCTAAGAGTTAACACTTCTCTAATTAATTATCTATAACAATAAGAGGCAATTATGTTTATTGGACATTTTGGTGCCGGCTTTGCAGGTAAAAAATTTGAAAAGACTGCTTCGCTCGGAACTTATTTTATGGCTGCTCAATGGATTGATCTTATCTGGCCAATACTGCTTTTACTAGGAATTGAAAAAGCAGAAATAAAACCCGGTGTTACAACTGTTACTCCTTTAGATTTTACCTACTACCCCTTTACTCATAGTTTATTTGGAGTACTTGTATGGGCAGTACTTTTTGGCGCTGTTTATTTTTTTATAAAAAAGAAATCTAAAACGGCAATTATACTTGCCCTGCTTGTTTTGAGTCATTGGTTTTTAGATTTACTTGTCCACATTCCAGATCTGCCGATATTTCCCGGCTCAAGTCTTAAAGTTGGTTTTGGTTTATGGAACAGCTTGCCCGCAACAATTATTTTAGAAGGATTGATTTTTACACTGGGGGTTTACTATTACTACAAATCCACAAAGGCTAAAAATAAAGTTGGCACATACTCGCTAATTGGATTAATAATTTTTTTATTAATAATGTATATCTCAAATCTTATTGGTCCTCCTCCGCCATCGATTGAAATGATTGGTATAGTTGGCAATGCACAATGGCTTATCGTTCTTTGGGGTTATTGGATTGATAAGAACAGAGAAACAAAATAGTTGTGTTACAAATATTTTTGTGTTTAATAATTAAAATTGAAAATGAACATTGTTTTAGTCCACGGATTTATTAGCACTGGAAAAATTTTCTTTTACATAAAGAAGAAACTTGAAGCACAAGGACATAAATGTTTTGCGCCCACATTAAAACCAATCGATGCAAAGTACGGAATAGAAGATCTTGCATTAAAATTGAACAACTACATACTAAACAATCTGGAAGCTGATTCTAAATTTGTACTCATCGGTTTTAGTATGGGTGGAATTATTTGCAGATATTATTTACAGGAACTTGGTGGAATCAAAAGAGTTGAAAAACTTTTTACAATCTCCTCACCACATCACGGAAGTTATCTTTCTTATTTCTATCCCGGTAAAGGAATGAAGCAATTACGCCCTAGAAGTGAGTTCTTAAAAAATTTAGAAACTAAAGAGTTACTATTAAAAAGTTTAAATTTGTTTTCATATAGAACTCCACTTGATTTAATGATTATCCCAAACAACAGTTCAATTTGGGATATCGCAACAAACAAAAGATTCGTTTCGATTATGCATTCTTCTATGTTGATAAACAGTAAATTAGTGAAAGAAATATTAAACGTTTTATAATTTTATGATTAACAAAAAACAAATAACAAAAGATTACAAACAGCAAAAGCAGCCCGCAGGTATTTACGCGGTTCATAACAAAGCTGATAACAAAATGTATATCGGCACAAGCAAAAACCTACCAGCGGTTGTAAGAAGATTTGAGTTTACTTTACAGATGGAAAGTTTTCCTTACCAGGATTTGATAGATGATTACAAAAAATTCGGCAAAGATAATTTTGAAATAAAAATTCTCGATGAATTAGAATTAAAAAATGAAACCGATAAAGAAATTACTGCCGAGCTAAACGAGCTTGAAGAATTATGGCTAGAGAAACTAAAAGGCGAGAATGTTTCTTTCTATAATAAAAAATAGAGGATTTGCTTATGCCAAAAAATAATCCAAGAATCGATTTATACATTTCTAAATCAGCTGAGTTTGCTAAGCCAATTTTAATGCATTTGCGAGAACTTATTCATCTTGCTTGTCCCGAAGTTGAAGAAACAATAAAATGGAGCTTTGCAAGTTTTGATTATAAAGGTCCGATGTGCAGTATGGCATCATTCAAGCAGCATTGTGCCTTTGGATTCTGGAAAGCTTCGCTGATGAAAGATAAAACACTAACTAAAAATGCTGAATCAGAATCTGCAATGGGACATTATGGTAAAATTACATCGTTAAAAGATTTGCCTTCAGATAAAAAAATTATTGCACACATAAAAGAAGCGATGATGCTGAATGAAAAAGGAATTAAACTTCCACCAAGAAAATTTACAACTGCTAAAAAGGAAGTTGTTGTTCCGGATTATTTTTTAAAACAGTTAAAGAAAAACAAAAAAGCGCTTGCAACATTTGAGAATTTCAGTCCATCACACAAACGTGAATATATAGAGTGGATTATAGAAGCTAAAACTGATGAAACAAAAAATCGCAGAATGGAAACTGCAATTGAGTGGGTGTCTGAGGGTAAATCACGCAATTGGAAGTATATGAAAAAGTAAAGGAAAGAATTATGACAAACTCAGAAAATAAATCATTATTGCTCAGGCATATGCAATGGGCAGATGTAGAGGTCTGGAAAAAAATATTAAGTTTTTCTTCAGCTGAAAATGATGAAAGAATAAAAAAACTTTTATATCATCTTCATCAGGTGCAATATGCTTTTTACTTTTTATGGAATGAACTGCCGTTGGAAATACCAAAACCCGAAGAGTTTTTCGACCTTAAATCCATTGCAAAATGGGGATTTGATTTTCGACAAAAGTTGGATGAATTTCTTTCATCAACTAAGTCTGATGAAAAAGATAAAGTGATCCAGATTCCCTGGTCTGTTTTTGTTGAAAGAAAAACAAAACAGAAAGTTGTTCCCGCAACATTTGAAGAGACAATGATGCAAGTTGCTTCACACAGTACTTATCATCGCGGACAAATTAACACTCGCTTTAGAGAGCTTGGCGGCGATCCAGCCTCAGTAGATTTTATTGTTTGGGTTTGGCTTGGTAAACCAAAATCAGAATTGGGAGAGATTATCAAATGAAAATCATTGTGATAGTTTTATTTTCTATCCTATTAACGAGTCAAAATCATTTTGGCCAGACAGTTTCCATTCCACCCAATTATCAAATCGATGAAAAACTTTCCAAAGATTTATATGATATTATTCGTGAACTTGATCTTGATCTCAACTTCGATGTTGGAGAAGATGGAATTGAACAAATCTCTTTAGCTGTAATCGATTTAACTGACGATCAACCAAAACTCGGCGGCGTTAACTATGATAACTTTATTTATCCTGCTTCCATTTATAAAATGTATGTTGCTGCGGAAATTCTAAACCAGATTTCGCAAGGAAAATATTCTTTATACGAACCTTATGTCGCAAAAGAACCAAATGTTGTGGATAGATCAAAACAGATTGATAATGATCCGAGACCTTTATTGCAATATGGTGATACCGTTACGATAAATTATCTTTTAGATTTAATGATTACGCGAAGCGATAATTCCGCCGCAAATTGCTTGATTGATATCGCACAAAGGAAAAACATTGATAGTCTTTTACATTTATATAACTGGTACGGAAGTGAAGTAACTAGAAAGTTTCTGAAAAGAAAATTTGAAGATCCCGGCTATGAAAAAATAAGGGGTACAGAAACCTGCGCCTTGCACGCAGTTGATTTTATGTATAAGATTTACTCGAGTACGCTGGTTAATAATTGGGTAAGCCTGCAAATGAAAACATTGCTCGGAAGACAACTGGATAAATCAAAACTTGCAACTGGATTGCCAAAAAGCGCAATGTTTTATCACAAAACGGGTTGGTTTGCTTACTGGACAAATGATGTAGGAATTGTCATTGATGGCGAAGTAAAATATATAATTGCATGTTTCATTCCGCTTGAAGAAGAATTCGCTTTGCCGAAGTTTAAAGTGCTTTCAGAAAAGGTTTATGCGTTGATAAAAAACAGAATCTAGTTTTTCATTGATCTTACTGTCTCAGCAATTCCATCTTTATAGCTAGTTGGTATAAAGTTAAACGTCTTCTCAAACTTTGTGCTATCAAATAAATAATCATACTCGTTCTGGTACAACATTTCAATGCTTTCTTTAACAACTGGAACAAACATTCCAACCAATTGGATCATCCATTTTTTTAACACCATAAATTTTGGATCAACACCAAATGCTTTTGCAGCAATCTCAATAAACTCTTTTCCCGTTAGTGCGTTTTTATCTGTGGGTAAATGCCAGATTTGATTGTAAGCAGAATTTGTGTTTCCCAAAAGCGCAGTTGCTTTGCCTGCATCGGGAGTGAAAGTCATTGAATGTTTTTTATTTTCATTTAAAAACCATTGTGCTTTCTTTCCTTTTTTTAGATTATGAAAAACTGTAACGGTTGCAAAACTTAATGGTGTGTTTGGTCCGTAAAAATCAGCAGCACGAGCAATAATTGCATCAAGATGTCCACGCTCAACCTCGCTCATTATCATCTGTGCAATTTGTGCTCTAACCTCTCCTTTTTTGCTTGATGGATTAATTAGAGTATCTTCTTTCATCCAGCCTTTAACTAATCCATATGCGTAAACATTATCAAAAAAAACTAATTTTGCTTTATGTGCTTTGCAAGCATCAATAACATTCTTCACTATAATTGGCCATTGAGTTTGCCAAACACTTGTTTTGTATTGAAGTCCGGCTGTAAGATAGACTACCTCTGATCCTTCAACAGAGGTTAACACTTGCTCAGAGTTTGTCAAATCAGCTACAACTATTTGATCATTTGGATTTACACGTTTTGGATTACGACTAACAAGTCTAATCTTATCCGTGTATTTAGTAAGTGATTTTGCAAGCTCAGTTCCAACTACTCCCGATGAGCCTAATATTGTTTGCATTTTATTCTCTTAATTTTTGTTAGGTAAATATTGGATAAAAATTGTTCCGGTCGTTTAATTAACATCACATAAAAACTATCTTGTGAGGAATATCGCATAAAAATTAACTCATTTATCTATTGAATACTGACTATCTTTTAATGATTTTTGAAACACAAATTTTAATGATTGGAAATGATAACAATAGTTGATTATGGCGATGTTTGCATTGGCGAAGTTGCAGCATCAGTTAAAAAAATAACGAACGATTTTAAAGTATCGAAAAACGAACTTGATATTTGCAAATCAGATAAGATAATACTTGCCGGCTGCGGAAGCGCCCCATCTGTAATGAAAAAAATTCAGATGCTTAATTTGTATTCTGTTTTACGAGTTATTAAAAAACCTATTCTTGGTATTGGGTTGGGTATGCAGTTAATGTCTGATTATTCAACCGAAGGAAATTTTTCTTGTCTGGGATTTTTTCCTGGCACTGCAGTAAAATTTAATCCTGATTTGGATGAATCTACTTACAAAGGAATGCACAAAGTAAGTTTTTGCAAACAGAGTTTTTTGTTTGATGGAATTAAAGATAATACTGAATTCTTTTTTAATAACTCGTACTATTTATCTCAAAGCGATTTATCAACTTCAACTTGCCAAAACGGAATAACATTTTGTTCATCTATAGAAAATGAAAATGCTTTTGGTGTGCAGTTTCATCCTGAAATGTCCGGTGAAGCTGGACTAAAACTTCTTAAAAATTTTTTTGAGATGTAGATGTCTAATTCAGAAAGTAATACTAATACAATTTTTGAAACAGAAATTATAGTTCGTCCTGATGATATTGATATGAACAATCATGTTCACAACTCCAAGTATCTTGATTATATCCAGACAGCAAGATTTATACAGATGCGCGACAATTACAAAGTTCCGATGGAAGAATATATTGGCAAAGGATTAAACTGGTTTGCAAGTGAAGTACAGCTAAAGTACAAACGAGAAATGAAGTTTGGTGATGTTGCAGTTGTTAAAACTCAGATTGGCGAGTGGAGCGGAGCCCAGGTTACAATTAACGTTTGGGTTTATAATAAAGCAACAAATAAAATTGCTGTGGAAGGTAAAATGCTTTATACACTTGTTTCGCTTTCTTCCGGACGACCGACAAGAATTTCTGAAGAGCTTATTGAAAGACATAAAATTTAAGAAAGAAATTACTCGTGAAATATTCAGTTGCTGCTTTTCGTCTTATAGTCTTTCTATTATCACTTTCAATTTTGTTAACAGGTTGTCATTCATTTTATGAAGTGCCAAAGGAGGACTACAATAATTTAGAAAGAATGAATGATATAAAAGTTGTTTATAAAAACGGGAAAGTATTTGTTGTTGAGAAAGATGACACAACAAATATTAAAATGGTTGAAGATTCTTTAATTGTGCACCAAGGTATCGAGACAAAATCTATTGGAATGAGTGAAGTTGAAAATATTAAAGAATCCAGATTTGATTTAGGCGGAACTTTAATTGGGATTGTTGTTTGTGTTATTGTATTTGGTGGGGCAATTCTCTGGGCAATGGGTTTTAACTTTCAATTTGAATAAGAAAAACGATAGAATCCAATATTTGTTGGTCTTTGTTTTGAAAATTAAAAAGTTACATTTAAAAAATCCTCGTCAAATAAATCTTTCTTAATAACAAACTCATAAAATCCATCTTTATATGGAACTGTTTTTGGTGGAAGTGAAAACGAAACAACATATTTCCCGATGAGATTATTAGAAAACAAATTGTAAACAGAAATTTCATTTTTATTTGCGATGATTAAATACTTCTCTGAATTATATTTCTTATTAGAAAAGTGCTGGCTGAAGATTTTGCTTTTATAGTTAGAGACAATCATTGAAGTGCTAATTAATAAAGTATCTTTTATCCTGAAGAAATATTCTTCTTCGTTTTTATAAATTTCAAAATCATTTTGTTTTGTGATTAGCTTGTAATCCGAAACAGATAATTCCGTTTTTATTACTACAGGATTTTGAGATGATAAAGAATCAATAAACAAATTCCATTTATCATCCGATAAAAGATCTTCTTCATTAATTATTTCGGATAATACTTTTTCAGAAGTACCGGAATATTTTCTATAAAGTTTTAAATAATTATCTATTCCAATACTTTTTATCAAAAATTCTGTATAGAGTCCGGAAATTGGATATGATATTGATGCGTCGGTCTTTTGAAAATCTAACTTGCTAAGCAAATCTTTATAGTTTGCAAATCCTGATTTGATCAGGAAGACACCCATTTCAGAAATTGTATGAGCATCAAGTCCGCCACGCCCGCCAAATGCAACTGCAAAACCTTCCTGCAAAAAAGGGTGTGTATAAAGCGGAAGTACTTTTAGCTTATAATTGATAAGAAAATGTACAAGTTCGTGATAATGAGTGTTGTAAGTTGTAACAATATAATCCTGCGCAAGAATGTAAATTCCACGAGTAGCAAATCCAGTAACTTTTTGTATTTCAGATTCATCTTTACATAAAAAGTAATAAATCTTTTTTAGTTTGATTTCATTTTTCTGATGTTCGGAAAACTTAAGAACATCAAACATCTTTTCAACAAACTTATCTAATTGATTAATGGAGTAATCGTTAAACAGAGTTTCTTCGCTAATAAAAAACTTAAAGTGATTTGATTCTTTTACTTTCCAATTTCTTGAATAGTAAAATGGCTTTGAAGCAATTGATGAATCTTTTAAATAATATTCCTGAGAGATGTTTTGTGATGGAATAGAGATCGTAAGTAAAGAAAAATTGTCTTCAAGACTATTTATCTTAAAATCATAATCTGTTATTCCATTTGTTTTTGGAAATTCATTTGCTATAAAAAATTTATTTACTTTTTCTTGATATGAAATCCCTAGTCGATTAGATATTTCAAATTCTTCGGGATAAATGTATTTTGAAATATCGGGAGAGTTTGTGACAATAAGATTTACGATTTCATCGAGTCGCACAGTTGAAATGTTTTGAGAGAAAGAAATGTTGGAAATCAAAAAGATCAAACAAAAAAATTTCATCATCAATCCTGTTTAACTGATGATGAAAATTAGAATTAAAGTTTATTTAAAAATATCCTAAAAAAACCCCATCTGCTCTCTAAAGCTTTCATAAATTCTATCGTATTTTGGCAGCGCACCTTCAAACTGGCAAATTTCAGAAGCAAAATCGTTTGCAAGTTTATTTATGTATGGAATTTCTAAACCATGTAAATAACCGAGACAAAGTATTGCTGAAAATGCATCACCTGCTCCAGTTGTGTCAACAACTTTATTATTTGTACTGCTATGATTGTAACGTTTTCCATTCTCAAAAATCGAGGATCCGTCTTTACCGCGAGTAACTGCAATCATATTTATTTCAAACTTTTCCATAAGTTCAAAAGCCACTTTTTCCGTGCTGTACTCAGCTTGCAGAATAATATCATTTATAATGTGCATTTCATCATAATTTACCTTTACAAAATCAGCAGCCTTAAGTGTAGAAATTAAAATATCTTCATTATAAAAATTTTGTCTAAAGTTTACATCAGCAAAATATTTTAATCCACGATTAAATAATGATTGAATTGTTTCCCTGGAAATATCTGAACGCTGAGCAAGTGTGCCAAAGTATAAACAATCTGTTTCTGCATTTATAAGATTTTCATTTTCCTCATTTAGTTCAATAAAATCAAATGCGCATTCATCATCAATTTTAAAGTTTGGATTTCCATCCTCATTGATTGTTACATTTGCTTTGCCAGTTGCATGTAAATTATCATGCTGCAAAAACTCAAATGAAAGTCCGGAATGTTTAAGTTCGTTAACAACTTTGTTGCCCAAAACATCTTTGCCAACACGACTTATAATATTACCGCTGTCAGTTAGTTTTTTTATATGATAAATAAAGTTAAGCGGGGCACCGCCAAGCTTTTTGTGGTCAGGGTAGATATCAAATAATATTTCCCCGATTGAAGTTATATTCATAAGATGGGAATTATTGTTTCCTATAATTTGTTAAACTTATACTGACTAATATGAGAACTAAATGAAAATTTATCAATACAAAACATCACAAAAATTAAATATTTCCAAGAATGATGCCTGGAATTTTTTTTCTAATCCTGCAAATCTTTCTAAAATTACTCCAAATTGGCTAAACTTTCAGGTAACTTCTTCTTTACCAGAAAAAATGTATGCAGGTTTAATCGTTACTTACCTTGTTCGTCCACTGTTTAATATTCCGCAAACCTGGGTTACAGAAATTACTCATGTAAATGAAGGAAATTATTTTGTTGATGAGCAAAGATTTGGGCCCTATAAAATGTGGCATCACGAACATATATTTAAAGAATCTGATAACGGAAAAATATTAATGGAAGATATTGTTAGCTATGCAGTTCCATTTGGATTTATCGGTGGAATTGTAAACTCAATTGTAATATCAAAAAAGATTGCTGAGATTTTTAATCACAGAAGTAAAGTTTTAGAAAAGTTGTTCTGATAAAAACGAAAACTGAATTATTGAACTGACGCAATTCACATTAAATCGCGTCAGTTTGCTTACTGATTTAAATCATTCCAACTTTTTCATTTCTTCTTGTTTTTGTTGTTCCATTTGTGCCCAGGGATTTGTATTTGTGTTCCAGGTTTCAACTTTAATTTTTAACGATCCATCAGGTTGTTGTTCCCAGATTGTCATATACTTTCCGTTGTCAGGCCATTCAGGAACGCCCGGCCCGGACATATTCATATCATAAGTGCCGATTTCAACAATTAGATTTCCGGAAAATAAAAAATCTGTTGGCTTGATTTCAAAGTGAGTCGTTTTCCAACCAGAATTTGCCTGAGCATCACTAAGCTCTTTAACTTTTGCAATTCCCTTTATTGTTGGTTGATAACTTGGCATTGATATAATATCATCTGTATACATTTTAAACATTGCTGCCATATCATTATCAAGCATGCACTTAACAATTGTTTTGTTCATTTCTTCAATTTTTGCTTTTATCTTTTCTTGATCTTGAGCAAAACTTGTTGAAATAAACATTAGTGCTGTAAGAACTAAAAACAGTTTTTTCATAAAGCCTCCGTTAGATTAAAAATTGTTTGTTATTCGCCCGAATCAATCTAAGAAACTGAAAATTTTTACGCAACAAAAAAGAAATTAATTCTTGAGTATGCTTTAAGTTGTGATTAGTTTGGCATTAAATAATTACAAAAACTAAATATGCAGAAAACTGATTACGGAAAAATCGCGAACACTTACAACAAACGATATGTTGTAAATTATTTGGAAAATATCGAGAAAGAATTAAAGAACTTAATTTCCACAAACAATTATAAAAACATTTTAGAAGCCGGGTGTGGAACTGGAAGATGGATCAAATCTTTAGACCAAAACAATTTAAATGTTTTTGGAATTGATTATTCGCTTGAGATGTTGGGTATTCCTAAACAAGAAAATTGCGATTTAAATATTGTAAATGCTAATGCACTTGAGGTTCCTTTTAAGGATAATTTTTTTGATCTGATATTTTGTGTAAATGCACTTCATCATTTTTCGGATAAGAAAAAGTTTGTAGAAGAATCTAAAAGAACCTTAGCTAACAAAGGAATGCTAGCTGTTTTTGGTGTTGATCCGCATATTGATAAAGATTGGTATGTTTATAATTATTTTGATGGTGTTTATGAAAACGATTTAAAAAGATTTCCATCACTTGAACAATTAAAAATTCTACTATCCCAACTTAGATTTGAAAACATAGAGATAAAAATTGTTGAAAAAGTTTTAGGAAAGAGAGTTGGACAAGATGTTTTTGAAGACCCATTTTTAGAGAAACATGGCAATTCTCAACTGGCAAATCTAACCGATGAAGAATATCAAAAAGGAATTGAAAAAATTAAACATCAAACAGAAAAAAATCCACAAACTGTTTTTACGACATCAGTAATATTTTATCTTGTAACTGCAAAAAAGATTTAATGGAGAACAAAATGCCGATACTAATAAACAAACCAACTATAATTGAAGCCGCTGGAAATAAACCAAAAATTATTGAAGAATTTTTTGGAAGAGTAAATTCTAAAACTTCAGAAGTTAGCATTGCAAAGATGACAAGTCCACAAGGCTGGGTTGAGCCCGGACAGCGACCTGAGTTTGATGAATATACCGTGGTACTTAAGGGAACTTTGCAAGTAAAAACTGAAACAGAAATTATAGATGTTGAAGCAGGCTCGGCAATCTTAACAAAAAAAGACGAGTGGATTCAATACAGCACGCCTTTTGAAAGCGGAGCAGAATATGTAGCGATCTGTTTACCCGCTTTTTCGCCCGATACTGTTCACAGGGACGAATAACAGCTGAACTTCTCACAATTAAGAACTTAGATTTATTTCTCTTCTTTGATATGAAAAGCCTAGGGGTCTCATCTTTGATTTTTATCAATATTTGCTCGATTATCGCCACAATTTCTTATGGAATATTATTTGACTATAACAAGCGTCAACAAAAAAAGAAGGCATCTTATCTATGTTTGAGTTTAAGTTCACTGAAGAACAAACTATGCTTCGCGAAATGGTTCGCGATTTTACCAACAATGAAATCAAACCTATTGCTTCTAAAATTGATGAAGAAGCAAAAATTCCTAGAGAATTAATTACAAAAATGGCTGAGCTTGGTTTTCTTGGAATATCATTTCCCGAAGAATACGGCGGCGGCGGATTTGGTGAAGTTGGATATTGTTTGATGCAAGAAGAAATTTCCCGCGGTTGTATGAGCACTGCTACTTTTATTGGTGCACATCAATCAATTGGTACAAATGCAATATTTAATGGTGCAACTGAAGAACAGAAAAAGAAATTCATTCCTCCATTAGCAAGTGGCGAAAAGATTGCAGCATTTGGATTAACTGAAGCACAAGCTGGTTCAGATTCTTTTCATCTAAAAACAAAAGCTGATTTAGTTGGTGATGAATGGATAATCAATGGAGAAAAACTCTGGATAACAAATGGTGCTATTGCAGATTTTGTTTCTTTGTTTGCTAGAACTGAAAAAGGAATAAGTCTTTTTGCTGTTGATACTAAAACTCCGGGTTTTAAAGCTGGTCCACCAGAAAAGAAAATGGGAATTAAGGGTAGTGTAACAAATCCACTTAGCTTTGAAAATGTACATATACCAAAAGAAAATTTAATCGGAACTGACGGACGCGGATTTATTTATGCAATGAAAACTCTTGATGCAGGAAGATTAGGATTAGGCGCTGCTTGTCTTGGTGTTTCAAAAGAATTGTTAGAACTTTCTACAAAATATGCGAAAGAACGTGTTCAGTTTGATCATCCAATTGCCCATTTTCAAGCAATACAGTTTATGCTTGCTGAAATGGCAGTTATGATTTACAATATGGAATCAATCGTTTACCGCACTGCTGTTGATTATGATTTGAAAAAAGAGATTTCCAGACAATCTGCAATCGTAAAATATTACTGTTCAGAATCTTTAGATAAGATTGTGGATTTCGCAGTTCAGGTTCATGGCGGTATGGGTTACTCACAGGAATTACCTATTGAAAGAATTTATCGTGATAGCCGTATCAATAGAATCTTTGAGGGAACAAATGAGATCCAAAAAGGAATTATTGCTAGAGAATTAATTAAGAAAAACGGTAAAGTTTAATCCAACAAAAGTTTTGGAGAGAGAAAAATGCCAGTAAAAAAATCAGTTAAAAAACCTGTTGCTGCAAAAGCTAAATCTAAACCAGCAAAGCTTTTTTATTATCGTATATTCTTTGATGACAACGAAAAAAAGAATTATATGAAAAGTACGCTTACTCACAAACAAGTTGAAAAACACCTTAAAGTATATGAAAAAACTCATCAAAAGTTTTTGAATACTGAATTTGTTGAATACCTAAAGAAATACGACAAAAAAACTGAGATGATTGAAATAAGCGATATCTCGTACTAGCAATATTGTTCTCATCGCTTAATATTCCCGGCGGGTTGTTTGTTGCCTCCTTCAATCTGTCCGGGATTTATTTTTTTTCATTTCTACCTCGTTCCATTTATTCATAATTTTGAATCATAATTATTCTATTATTTGCATAAACTAATGCAAGGAAAATTTTATGAAATCTTATTTGTCATTTCTAGTTCTTATCATTTTCATTTCCTCATCATTCATAAATCCACAAACAAAAAACAAAGCAATATTTGAAGAAACAAAACAGGGATTCTTTAAAGAAATACAAAAAGGAATTGATGAGTTTAAAAATCCAACTAAAGAAAAAAAGAAAATACTTAAACTCGATTTTTCCGGAATGGATCTGCCCAAATCTAAAGATGAATTTAAATCCTATTGGCACAATGATCCTATTTCACAAGGAAACACCGGAACTTGTTGGAGTTTTTCTACAACTTCATTTTTTGAGTCGGAAGTTTATCGATTAACAGGAAAGAAAGTTCAACTTTCTCCAATTTATACAGCATACTGGGAATATGTTGAAAAAGCTAAGGAGTTTGTTCGTACTCGAGGCAAATCAATTGTTGAAGAAGGTTCTGAAGCAAATGCTGTTACGAGAATTTATAAAATGTATGGCGCAGTTCCTACAACTGTTTGTACAGGATTATTGCCCGGCCAACAGTACCACGATCATAGCGATATGATAAAAGAAATTCAGACTTATTTACAAAATGTAAAAACAATAAATGCATGGAATGAAGATGAAGTTGTTACAGTTACAAAATCAATCCTTAATCATTACCTTGGCAATCCTGTAACAGAAGTTGATGTTGATGGAAAGAAATACACACCAAAGGAATATTTAACAAATTATTTAAAATTGAACGTTGATGATTATGTTGATGTGTTATCTTATATGCAACAGCCTTATTGGCAGCAAGTTGAATATGAAGTTCCTGATAACTGGTGGCACAACAAGGATTACTATAATGTTCCGTTAGAAGATTTTATGAAAGTGTTGAAGAATGCGATAAAGAATGGCTACACACTTGCAATCGGAGGTGATGTTAGTGAAGCAGGATATGATAGCTGGACAAAGTGTGCGATCATTCCAAGTTTTGATATTCCATCTGAATATATTGATGAAAACTCAAGACAGTTCCGTTTTAGTAATGAAACAACAACCGATGATCATGGAATTCATTTAATCGGGTATGAAGAATTAGATGGCAAAACATGGTTTTTGATCAAAGATTCTGGTGCGGGCTCACGTAACACTGGAGATAAAGGTTATTATTTCTATCACGAAGATTATATAAAACTGAAGATCATGGATTTTATGGTTCATAAAGATATGTTTAACGATTACCTCTCAAAGTTCAATAAATAAACTTAGTGAACCTTCGTGACTCTGTGTCTTAGTGGTGAAAAAATTTTTTACCACCAAGACACTTAGCACACAAAGAAACACTTAGAAATCATAATAAAAATTCTGCGACACACTTATGTATGATTTTATCTTCAAGCCCTTCAATGAAATGACAGAAGACGACTATAAAACAGTCGGATTCAAATCAGGATTAGAAATTCATCAACAACTTTTAACCGAGAAAAAACTTTTCTGCCGTTGTCCTGCGGGAAAATACACAAAGGAATTTGATGCAGAAATATTACGCCACATGCGTCCCACACTATCTGAAATGGGAGTTTATGACGGCACTGCTTTGATGGAATTTAAAACAAAGAAGAATATTATTTATCACATCAAACGCGAAACTGTTTGTACGTATGAAATGGATGATACTCCGCCTTTCCTGATAAACGAAGATGCTCTTGATATCGCAATTGGGATTGGAATGTTATACAACTGTAATGTTGTAGATGAACTTCATATTGCACGTAAACAATATTTGGATGGAAGTATTCCAACAGGATTCCAGCGCACAGCAATTTATGCACTTGATGGTTGGATTCCTTACAAAGATAGAAAAGTTAAAATTGTTCAGATGTCTATTGAGGAAGATTCGTGTAGAGAAGTTTCTGATATTGGACACGATCGAGTTTATCTAACAGACAGACTTGGAATGCCGCTTATCGAAACAGTGACAGAACCTGCAATGAAGACTCCGCAGGAAGTTGCAGATGTTGCATGGCAATGCACCAAGCTTGTGAGAAGCACACAAAAAGTCCGTCGAGGAATGGGCGCGGCTAGAGAAGATGTAAACGTAAGTGTTGAAGGTGGAACTCGTGTTGAAATTAAAGGGGTTCCTCAAATAACCTTAATTCCACTTCTTACTTATAATGAAGCGATGAGACAATGGAATCTTCTAAGATTACGTGAAGAATTAAAGAAACGCGGAATTACTCCCGAAACATTTAAATCTGAATCTTATGACATTACAAAACTATTAAAGAAAGTTCATTACGCTCCTTTAAAAAACGCTGCTGATTTAGGGATGAAGTTAAGTGCAGTTGTACTAAAAGGTTTTAAAGATTTACTTCACTGGCAAACACAAACGGATACATATTTCTCAAAAGAAATTTCTGATCGTGTTAGAGTAATTGCTTGTTTAACTTCCATCCCAAATCTTATTCATTCTGATAGCAAGAGTGATTCGATAAGTTCTGCTGATTGGTTAAAAATTAAAAAGTTTACAAATGCTGCTGATAACGATACTATGATTATTGTTTGGGGAAGTGAAGATGATGTTAAAACGGCAGTTAGTGAAATTATCATTCGCGCTAAAGAAGCAACAATAGGAATTCCATCTGAAACCAGACAAGCAATGAGCGATGGAACAAACGGATTTGAACGTATTCTTCCAGGTGCAGATAGAATGTATCCCGATACTGATCTTCCGCCGAAAAAAATTACAAAAGAAAAAATTGAACAGATAAGGTCATGGTTACCCGAACAATTCTGGAAAAGAATAGAGTGGTATATCAAGCTTGGAATTCCAAAAGATATCATTGAAGAACTTTCTGTTTCAAATTATGCAGAGCTTTTTAAGAAAGCTGTTCTTGATTGGAAAATAAATCCAACCACGGTTGCAGTATTTCTTATTCAATATCCAAAGAGATTAAAAAAGCGAGGTGTCACAACTGAATGGCTTAACGAAGGTATGCTTGAAGAAATTCTTAGATCCTTTGCGGATAAAAAAATTCCACAGGATGCTTTGTTAACAATATTACAAACAGTTGCTGAACTAGGAATGTTTACAGAAGAAGTGATTCAGAATCCTGCCAGCAAAAAAGAAGTTGATGAAGTTATTAATTCTGCAAAATCAGATTGTGATAAGATGACTATTTATAATGAAAGCAGTAAAAGTATTTTGTTGATGGGAATGATAATGAAAAAACTTCGCGGAAGAATTCCTGCAAAAGTTGTTGCCGATAGAATTGGTTTTTCAAATAAATAATTTTTATGAATTATGAATAAAGAAACCGCAATAAAAGTATTTGAGCAAAAGAAAATACGCTCACATTGGGATGATGAACAAGAAAAATGGTATTTCTCGGTTGTAGATGTAGTTGGAGTATTAACTGAAAGCCCTAACCCAAGAAAGTATTGGAGCGTATTAAAAACTCGTCTTAAAAAAGAAGGAAGTAAGTTGGCTACAAATTGTAGTCAACTGAAAATGCGTTCAAGCGATGGTAAAAATTATAGTACTGATGCTGCCGATACAGAGCAATTGTTCCGTTTAATCCAAAGCGTTCCCTCACCAAAAGCAGAGCCATTTAAATTATGGCTTGCCAAAGTAGCAAGAGAGCGAATTGATGAAATAGAGGATCCGGAAATAGGTATCGATCGTTTGATGGAAACCTATCTTAAAAAAGGGTACAGCAAAGAATGGATCAATCAACGGCTAAAGAGTATTGAAGTACGAAAAGACCTTACTGATGAATGGGAAAAACGAGGTGTATCAAAGGGGCAAGAATATGCGATACTTACGGACGAAATTACAAAAGCCTGGAGCAGTTTTTCTGTTAAGCAATACAAAAAACATAAGGGATTAAAAAAAGAAAATCTAAGAGATAACATGAGCAATTTAGAACTTGTTCTAAATATGCTTGCCGAAGCAACTACAGCAGAAATTAGCAAAGAAAAGAAACCAAAAACATTTATTGAAAACAAAACCATTGCTAATCAGGGAGGAACGATTGCTGGAAATACTCGAAAAGCAATTGAAGAAAAAACAGGCAAGAAGGTAGTTACAAAACTTAACGCAAAAAAATATTTAAATGATAAAAAGAAATTAAAATAATGGCTGAAATAAATCTAGAAGATTATAAAGGTTATCGTGGAGTTGCATTAAACACTCTGCAAAAATTTAAAACACCAATCTGGAGTGACGTAGAAATTCTTACAGATGAAGGAAGTTTTAAAGGATTAATTCTTCCCCGATCAGAAACTGCGGATGAATTTCATATCGTTCTTAAAATGCCAATTGGTTATAATATTGGAATAGATGCAGAAAAAATAAAAGATGTAAAAATCTTCGGAAGAAAAGAAGCTCATTATAAGATTCCAGAAAAAGATTTTCCTTACGATCCTAAAAAACCAAATGTAAAATTACTTGGTACCGGTGGAACAATTGCTTCTAGATTGGATTATAGAACCGGTGCAGTTATTCCAGCATTTTCACCGGGAGAACTTTATGGTTCAGTTCCAGAACTTGCTGATATATGTAATCTTGATACTGAAAAGTTGTACGGTGTATTCAGCGAAAATATGGGGCCGGAACAATGGATCGGACTTGCAGAAGCTATCGGCAGAGAAATTGAAAAAGGTGTACAGGGAATTGTAATCGGACATGGAACAGATACGATGCATCACACAGCTGCAATACTTTCTTTTATGGTTCAGGATTCTCCAGTTCCGATTGTAATGGTTGGTTCACAGCGTTCGAGCGATAGACCTTCATCAGATGCAGCACTTAATCTTATTCATTCTGTAACGACTGCAGCGATAAGTGATATTGCAGAAGTAATGGTTTGTATGTTTGGTCCGACTAGTGATATGTATGGCTTACTTCATCGCGGAACACGTGTAAGAAAAATGCATTCAAGTTACCGCTCAACTTTCAGAACTATCGGTGATATTCCAATCGCAACAGTAAGTCGCGATAAAGTAACTCCAATTCGTGATGATTATAAACGCAGAAGATTTGATAACGATGTAAAAGTAAACGCTGTTTTTGATGACAGAGTTGCGATAGTTTATTACTATCCGAATATGAAACCGGATATGATTGATTCATTGATTGACAATGGTTACAAAGGAATTGTAATTGCAGGAACTGGATTAGGACATGTTAACAAACCACTTTATCCAGCATTAAAACGAGCAAAAGAAAAAGGTGTTGCGGTTTATATGACAGTGCAAACACTTTGGGGTTATGTGCAGATGTATGTTTACGATACCG
>CXWK01098012.1_pt1 | contig 20998 bp, 23 predicted proteins | sample 590851 | NCBI WGS metagenome assembly CXWK01 (sample SAMEA3498364, study PRJEB10139) | wastewater metagenome | biome: wastewater treatment plant; material: activated sludge | place: Denmark | collected 2014-08-01 | reverse complement strand
TTGCGTTTGTGAAACGTGCCTCGAGAATCAAGGAAACGAATCTCGATGTGCTCAGGACGACTGATCTTTAGACGAGCAAGAGGTAATGAATTACTGACCTCTTCCATCTCAACGACTTTTCCTCCGCGATCGATGATTGCAGGGTTGAACATCGCTTCATCGATTCCTGCAACAACAATCACTCGATAATCGATACCGAATTGAGAAGCTGCAACACCAAACATCTGCCTTTCGTAAACTTCTGTAACCAGCTTGTTCGAAAGAACAATTGGATGGTGGGACGCATGCTGACTAAAATCGAACACCTTAGCAGCTGGACGATCAAGGAATTGAGACCCGATTCGGATCTCAAACTTTGCATCAATCAGCGTATCATAATCGATGTTGATGAAGTTTGTCTTGCGCTGCTCAGCGCCAAACAGCGTACCAGAAACGCTAGGATTCGTTTCGGTCATTTGATTTCTACGTACTCACTAAAGTTGCCATCTGAAGTCACTTCGATCGCCTTGGTAAAGACGTCTTTGTATCCCTCATTGTGGCTGATAAGATATATTGTTGTACCCAATTCCGTCATCGAATTCAACAGATTAGTGATCTCAGCGTTTCCTTCTTGGTCCATTGATCCATCAAATGTCTCGTCAAGAAACAGAAGGTTCGACATTGTCGAATTACGCATCATTGCAATATCACGCCACGTGAACAATAGAGCAAGATTAATACGAGCTTTCTGTCCTTCTGAGAATGAATTGTACGTGAAGTTATCACGGTGACGTGCAAGAATTGTCTCGTTAAACTCTTGATCAAGAGTAAACTGAACAAACATGTCCAACTTATTCAAGTAGTGGTTAAGACGTTCATTGATCTTAGGAATGTATTTGCTAATGATCAAGGACTTCAACCCACCGTCAGAGCATAGATCAATTGCTTTCGTCAACTTTGCGATCTTGACGTTCAACTGATCTTGTTCTTTGACGACGTCACGCAACTCGTTCTTCAACTTGTCGAGCTTCTCTACATCCTCAGCAGCTACTTCACTCTGTTGTTTAGAGATCTCATCAATTCTCTGATTGATACGAATGATTGAATTGTTGCTTTCGTTGATCTGACGATTTAGTGAACTGATTTCACTCTTCTTATCAGAAATCACCTTATTATACTGGCGAACAGTTGAAATCATCGGAACGATCACAGCAATTCGACGTTCATAAAGTCCAATTTTCTTTGTCGCTTCTTCAATCGTAGAATTGATTGAGTCTTCGATCTCTTTCTTATGAGAAGAGCCGACATTCTGTCGGCACGTTGGGCAGCAATCCAAAGCACTGATTCGTTCCAACTGAGTCTTTTGTTGACGAATCAAAGATTCAGCAGATGTTTTGTCAGCACGTAGCGTATCGTATACTTCTTCTGCTTTATCAATCTTGAATGGTTGAGCTTCGAGATGCGTTTCGTTCTCTGCAATATCGATTTCCAGAGCGTGAATTTGGTCTGTGTAGTCTTTGATTCGATCGTTTTCTGTTGCGATTGATTCTTTCAACAAATCGACTTTGCCATCGTTGTGTTCCTGTTGGCGTGAGATCAGTGTTTGTTGCGACTGAATTTGTAGCTTCAATGTGTCGAACGACTTACCAAGAACTTCAAGTTTGCGGCGGCTTTCTTTCAGATCAGACTTCGCAATATCTGACATCACACCGTAGACGTGAAGATCGAGAAGATCTTCAACGACTGCACGTCGATCAGCAGCCTTCAATTCTAGGAATGGAATGAAGCTCGTCTTTGACAGGACATCGACCTGTTTGAATGTCTTGTAATTGAGGTTGAGAATGTCCTTCTCAAGCATTTCCTGGTATTCATCAAGGCTTGCAGTCGGCTTAATCAGTTCGCCATTCTTATAGATTTCAAATAGATTTGGCTTCAATCCTCGACGAATGATGTAGTTGTCACCCTTAGCCTGAACAGCGAGCTCGACGACGCAGTCTTTTTTGTTGACCGTATTGACCAATTGAGGAAGATTAATCGACCGAATTGGCTTCTTGAACAATGCAAATGAGATCGCATCGACGACCTGACTTTTACCGCGGCCGTTCTTACCGAAGATCAAAGTGACGTCTTCATTCGAAAGATTGAATTTGACGAAGTTGTTTCCAGAACTGAGGAAGTTCTTGAATCGAATACCGATCAGCTTAGCCATTCTTCATCACCGAAAGAGCTCGAGTGTACATATCAACCATCAGATCCTGTAGCTCGAGATCATCTGTAGTTGCGTTTTTGATGATTGTGATCGAATCTTCAACTTCAATGTCGGAAGCAGTCAAACTACCCAACTCGACTTGTTGTTCGGATGCACGAATCGAACGTTGCTCGATTGCAACCTCACCAATTGCTCTACAGAACTCATCCAGCTTCGACTGTTTCGTCACTTCATCATAGTAAACACGAACATAACGGCCACGAGCAGCATCGAGTTGCGCTTGTGAAACCTTCTCATTCGTGTACCGAATTACTTCATACAGATTATACGGATTTGGAATGAATTCCAAATCGCCTGTTTGATCATCGAAGATATGAAAACCGCGAACGTCACCAACATCCTGCCAATTCTGTTGAGTTGGAGAACCGAGGTAGACGATCTGACGCTGTTGGCTACGGAAGTGAAAATGACCCGAACAAGTTAAGTGGAACTTATCGAAAAGGTTACTTTCAGTCCCCTCTTCCTTGACCTTTCCACGATAGAGCTGAAATCCTGCCAATTCCAAGTGCCCGAAGCAATATCTCTTGGCTGACTGTTTAATAGCAGCAAGGGTTTCGGCTTCGTTTTCCTTGTTAATCCAGGGAATATAGAGGCAAGGTCCAACTTCTGTTGGTTTTGTAAAGACATTCAATACACCTTTGTCGATGAAATCTTGTAGAATCTCTGTAGGTGAATTGATTTCATTACTATCACGCATATAGATGTCGTGATTACCAATGATCAAATCTTCACTAATACCTAGTGATTCAAGACGACGATAGTAACGCTCGCGTGCTGCTTTGATGATTGCAGTGTTTGTATTCTTACGAACGTCAAACAAATCACCGCAATTGATCACTTTCTTGATTCCAAACTCTTCTAGCTTCGGAAAGTAGACCTTATCAAGAAATTCGAGTACGTTGTTCAGATGATGAACTGAGTTCTGTCTGATACCAAAATGAATATCGGTTATCAAAGCTAGCTTGGTCATGTGTGTTCGTCCACGTAGTTAATCATATTTTGCATGAATACCTTATTTTCTTTAAGAAGACCTAATGCTTTGTTACACGGACCACACAACAACTTGCGAATTTGACCTGTATTGTGGTTATGATCTACTGCTAGACGTCGTCCTGACGGATCGGGACGCTCGCAGATATAACAAACGCCATTCTGCTTGTCCAACATTTCGTTAAATTCTGATAACGTTATTCCGTACTTCGATCTTAGATCAGAATTTTTGAAATAATCAGGCTTACGTTTGTATTGACGTTTATTGATACGCTTGTATCCTTCCACATATTTTTCCGTTTCCTGATATTTCTCCCTCGTAGCTTTACCTTTATCAGACTTATTGTAACGATACGATGCTTCTGCACCATGATCCTTAACTCTTTGATTTTGACAAACTACACAACCACAACCGGAAGTATACCGTGTTGTGCCATTACATTTAGCACACGCTCGACCTTGATACGTCAGCTCACCATTACAACGAGCTCGTTCACGATTCTCCGACTTCTTCATTTGATACTACAGAATCAGTTTCTTGTGATTGATTGCCAGATTCAAAATATCTGATCAAATCATAATTTCGGTCTCCGTGCTCGAATAGTGGCACGTCAACGTGTTCACCCGCAAGCATTGAATCCGTGATGTAGTGATCCAGTGCTTTGTGTTTGATATATGAGTGAACCTTCTCCAATTTTATTATTCTTACCATCTCATTGTACGCAATTTGCGTAAAGTAAGCGAATGGATTTTTCTGTGGAGCGTCGAGTCGGTACTTCTTTTCTTGAACAGCACGGATACAGACGACCAGTGCAGAAGCAACCATATCTTCTCGGTACGTGTAGTTGACGAAATTCCCTTTACGTGCTAATCTCTCACAGATTTGCATAATCGCAAGAGTGACCTTATCGGGGATTTGTTCAGTGTTCTGTTTATACCACTTTTCGATTTCGTCATGCAATTCTGAGTTCTTGACGTAAAATCGATCACCACGCTTCGCTTTCGCCATGGAACCGAGCATTGGACCTGATTTTGCTTGAGCAGAGTTCATCCTCTACCTCTTTGTTTTCATTATGGAAAAACCAAACTCGTGTCCAGAACCGAATCTGGAGACCGAAAACAAAAGCGTTGACGTGATTTGTTTGGCCAGGGATAATAGCTTTAGAAAAGCTTTTAAAGCTCTTTTTAAAGCTTCATCAAGCGCTTATAAACGATTCTAGACCAATTGACAACAATTATAGGCTCAAACGAATTGTAAAAGCGAATGAAATGAGCTTTTACAATTCGAACGCGAAGCGTTCCAAATGGTTACGTACGCTTCGCGTCGGTCTTTCAGACCGGATACAGATAAATCGTTCTATGAATGACAGTGAAGTCGTCTTTCTTATAGAGCTTTTCACGCGCTTTGAAATGACGCATTGACATGTTCTCGTACGGCTGGCCATCGACAACAGATGTCAGATCATCACCAAAGTCAATAACAGTCACTTCTGTTTTTGTTGCAGTGATACGAAGAGCTCGTCCAATCAACTGAGGCACTGTAATAGCACTCTTCAACAAGCAAATGTTGATCAGAGTGTTGATGTTCTTGATGTTCACTCCAGTTGAAAACGTTCCAATCGACACGACACCGATAGCATCAAGCATCTTGTCAATTAGTTTGCTGATTTCAATACGACGTTCACGTTTAACTTCACTGTTAGCGAAGAACGGATCATGACCTCGTTGTTTTAACTGATCTCTGATCAATTTGCCGTGCGACTTGTTCTTGAATGCAACAAGACGATTGCCTTTCGTTGCCTCAATCGTCTTGATGATCATTTGATTGCGCAGAGGATGATTTTCAATGAAATCGCACTCGTCAGCATATTCCATTCCTCTCACTCGTGCAGCATCTTCTTTGTTGTAGACAAAGCGAACCATATAGATCGTAGGACGAGCGGAGATGCCAGCGTCGATTAGTTCCTTGATCGTAGCAACACGATGAGCAGGACCGAACATACCCATAATTGTCAGTCGGTCTGATACACTGTCGTTGTCGAGCGTAGCAGTGAAACCAAATCTCCAACTAATATGACCAATTTTCTCATTGATCGTTTGAAGTGACTTTGCTTTGAACTTATGCAATTCGTCACCAATGATCACGTCAAACTGTTTGAACCATTTTGGATCGTTCTCATAGCAAGACTGCCATGTTGTCAAATAGACATCAAGGCTGGATATATCGAGCTGAGGGTCATAAACCATTCCAGTGCGGAATTTCTTATGGCCGAAATATTCTTCGTCGATGTTTTCTTTTAGCTGTTGGACCAACTGCGCTCTATCTACCATGATAAGCACACGTTTTTTCTGCAATGCAAAGAAAGCAGCCAAGCCATGAATCATGTAGGACTTGCCGTTGGAAGTTGGCGACAAGATTATCGCACGACCATTGTTAATGCAATGGGAAACAGCATCAATCTGTGTATCGAGAGGTTCAAAGGGCCCTTCGATGCGCTTATAAAACTCGATTACACGCTCGTCATCGATCGTATATGGGCTAAGCGAAGCGAGGACATCTGGGTCGTAAGATACGGAACGTCGGTTGTGCTCAGCCCATTCTTCCAAACGGGTCAGTAGGCCTTTCGGTAAGAGACGTGTCATACTCTTGAAGAGCGAAATCTTTCCATCCCAGAGACGTGGCTTTGCTCTGTATTTGGGATGGAATTGATAGTTCGGTGCGTAAAAGCTGAACTCTTGATGGATCTCTTTCAGGTAAGGAACATCAGCAACGATTCGAACAAACGATTCGTTATAATGCTGGACTTCAATATCCGCCATTCTTGAATTTTAGGAATTCCAGTACGTTGCGAACGTGATGTCCGCGATTGTTGATCGACTTGATGATGCTTTCGAGAAATTCGACTGCTCTGTTGACCTCAGCGAGTTTGAGGTCCGTCGTGATCATGTCATCGTCTGCTGCCAGATAAACCGCCATATCGGTCTTCAACAGACGCTTCTGGAATGGTTTCCATCCTCTCTGTTCGAGTTCTTCTTTGCTCAGTTCGCCAGAGTAATAATCTGTCTTCAACTTAAGCAACCGAGAACGATTCAACTTACGTTTATCGTATTCACGTGCTAGTGTTCGGTAATACGAATAGTATTTACCATGTAGCTTCGCTGTCTTTTGGGTCTCAGCTGCAAGATCAGTGACGTCGATTTCACTATCAACGAGCCATTGTGCTTCGATTTCATCAATACTGATTGTCATTGTTATCTCCGTTTAACGGAAACATAACCCAAAAGTACTGAAAAATCAACTTTTTCCTATCTCGAAATAGTCGTATTCAAACGTGACGGAGAACGTCAACACTGCGGTGCTTGAGTTGGTTGTCGTTAGTGTTGGAGCTGTGATCGACGAAGGGTGACAACTTTTGTAGTTGAAAGCAAAATTTTGGTTGCCTTTATTCGTCAGAGAATAGATTGTAATGTCTGCGAACTTAGAAAAGTTCTGTTTCTGAGGTGTTAGTGAAACAGGAGTCTTGTACTGCTCCATGTCTTTTGGCGTGACGTATGAGAACATCCATTCAACAGCCTCAACATAAGATGTCCAGTCCTCATCAAGCGTGAATGTGATCTGGAGGTCAGACACATCAACACGGTCACCATGTTGTTTGACAACGACACCGAGTGGTGTAGGAACTGGCGTAGCAGGCACACTAAGTGTTGGCAACGTCACCTCAGAAGCAAAGTTAACCAAGTTTGGAATGCGATCGCATACCATACGGAATTTTGGATTCTGAAGGAGATTTTTATTATCGGTGAGTGACATCGTTATATTTGAGAACAGAAAACAGTTTGCTGATCAAGTATTTATTCAGAAGAAGCTAGATAACTGTTCAACGTTCGAAGCGATCATGACTGTGATCGAACAATTCAACGTCGATATCGACACAGCAGCAACGTTTGTTAAACAGTCTCACAATCTGAAGAATGAACTGAGCGCAGATGCGATCAGAGTGAAGATGCTAAAGGCAGAATGAATACAGTTGATGTGTACGTTGCGTATGTCTATATGCGTAGACACGTGACAACGAAAGCGATCTATGATCGATTTCGAATGAAGTCCCTTCGTAATGCTGAACAGCTTGTTCAGAAAGACAAATACTTCAAACATTTTGTTGCAATAACTCGGGTCAATGATCCGAGAGCGTACATCGTTGGTAACCTGATTTACACTGGTGGATACATTGCTGAGTTCCGAGAAGAAAATTTCGCTCGCTACCAAAACTTTCAATGCAATATGTTTCCATTTCGCAAGGAGTTGGAAAAGCTTCAACTCCCTCTGAATCAACTGATGAGTTCGGTTGACGATAATCCTCCACCATTGCTGCAAATGTCAATCGATGGCAAAATCGATTGGATGGCAGTGTTGATCATAAACACGCTACTGAATTTCCACGTCAAATGGAAGACGCAGGCGTTTGTTCAACAAAATAAGAAGATGACAAAGCTGGTTCACAAGCTAGAAAAACTTGCATCTTTGATCGAACTCAAGAGTGATTCAGATAAATATAGGATGGTCATTCTAGATCATTTTGAACGCTTACAAAAACAAAACGCTTAACAGTTTAATGGAGATTAAAGATGGCAAGTTTTGCAGAACTGCGTAAGAAACAGAACCCGATTGAGCAGATGCAGGCGAAGCTCAAGGCCGGTGATAAGACCGAAAACAAGAACAACATCGAAGACGATACGTATTGGTCAATGAACCACCTTCGTGGTGAAGACGGTACTGGTTACGCTGTCATTCGATTCCTTCCTGCTCCTGAAAACGAAGACGATTCCTTCGTTACCTTCCACGAACACATTTTCCAGGGTGAATCCCATTGGTACGTTAACCGTTCGCGTATGACGCTCGGTAGCAACGAGCGAGATCCTGTATGGGAGCATAACGGAAAATTCTTCAAGGACAAGTCTCTTTCTGACGAAGCTCGTAAAAAGCTGTTGCTTCCACGCAAAGTCAATTACGTGTCGAATATCCTGGTTGTTGAAGATCCGGTTAAGCCAGAGAACAACGGTAAGGTGTTCCGCTTCAAGTACGGTCCTCAGATCTTCAATCTGATCAACGAAGCAGGCTTTCCGAAGTTCGGGGCAAAGCCGATTCCTGTCTTCGATCCGATCGATGGTGCGAACTTCACAATTCGCGTTTACACGAAGCGTATCGGTAACAATGACGTTCCGACGTACGAGAAGTCCTCGTTCAATGAAGTCAGCGCAATCTGTGCACTTGAAGATTTCGACGCGATTTGGGCAAAGCAGTATTCGCTTGCTGAGATCGTAGCGAAGGACAAGTTCCCTCCTTATGCAGAACTCAAGCTGCGATTCGACCTCGTGATGGGCAACATCAGCGAAGAAGAATACAACAACGGTCTTGCAGATCTCAAGGACGGCTTTATGGCTCCTCAGAGCCGCAAGGATGCACCAAAGCAGACTGCTGCTCCAAAGGAAGAGCGTGTTGAGCCAGCGAAGACTCTCAAGGAAGAAATGGACGATGATATTCCGTTCAGCACTTCCGAAGCGATCAAGATCGACGCTGGAACTGATGAAGACGGCGGTGACGACGACTGGTTCGCTGCACTTAAGAAGTAATGGAAGCCGCGTTTAGCGGCTTCTAAAGAAATCCAAGGATCCTTGTAGGATTCTATCCATACCAGACTGTTCAGGGCGTGTTGAGATCGAACCGATCGCACGCCCTGCTTTTTGTCCAGCGCTTGTCACAGCGTTGCTGACATTCGTGATCGTCTTGTTATCACTGATCATGTTGATCATCTGGTTGACGTTAGTAGGCATCGCTGAAACCTTCTGTTCAATGTCAGAGAGGTGACGATCCGGATCTGCTTGAATCGTTGTAGCAGCAGGAGTTTTAGTAACTTCTGGCTCCAAATCAAGTTTAAGCATCTCAGTGATGTAGTCTGAAGGACTCCAAGATGCAACAGTGTCGTTGATGTACTTGATGATGTCATTCTTTGTCGGAATGAAATCAAGAATAACTTCCATCAAATCTTTGATACGTTCCCAGATATATCCAAGTAGAGTGTCGTTCTCAGACATCCCAATCAGTTTGTCGAAGTTCGTCAGACGTGCAATGTACGTTAAGATAGTGTCGTAGATATACACATACGCTTTTCCGATATCAGCAAGGATCGCAAGCGTTCCTTTATTGAAATAGTCAAGGATTCCATTCCACATATTGGTAAATATTTCACCTATACGTTGGAAGAAAGTTTGATCCTCACCCATTCCAATTGCTTTATCGATTGTGAAAAACCGAAGAATGTACGTCACGGCGTTGTCAAGTGTCTTCCATAAAAACTCAACAACACCTCCAATGATCTTGTCAAGTGCAGAGCTGATCTGTTCAAACCCAGCGTAGATCTTTTTCGCGCCTTCTTCTGGATCCCAAGTGAACAACCCTGTGATAATATTGATCACACCATAGACAAGATCAGCAAACCCAGCTAGAATAGATGTTGCAGCATCTAAACTTGTCAGTAGTTGATCTTTAACAAGTCTAAGAGATGCAGGTAGTGCAGTTCCCAATAAGAAGATGATTGTATCGTTAATGAAGGCACCAATCACATTGAAATTACCTTCGCCTTCGCTTGACCACCATCCACTTAATTTAGTACTGAAATCTCCGAAAATATCCTTAATCGCACTCCACACGTTTTGGAATGCTTCGAAATAGCGACTAAGACCGTCTGGACGTGTCCAGAAATCGAGAGACGCAGTCATCACGGCGATAACAGCAATACCTTGTGCAGCAAGTTTGATCAGACCATCTTTAACACGATCCCAAATAGTGAAATGTCCACCATCTTCGAAGAATCTGATGATAGAGTCACGGATCTTTGTTGCAACCTTGTCGAAGATGTCGCCGATTGTTGAGATGATCTCACCAACCTTTTCCATCACTACGTTGCCAGCAGTCTGATGATCTTGAGCTTCACCGAGAACTTCGTTGCGACGCTGATCTTCATATTCTGTTGCTGAGATGTCAGCACTACGATTGACACCGTCAGAGATATCTGTCGTTGCCTTATACAGAGAACCAAACTGCCCTGTAAACACACCGATAAGTGAGTCGAACCCTTTAGTCAGGATCCCACCAATCGACGTCAGAACGTCAGAGATAACATTGAGGTGCTCAAGAGATGATTCTGAAGAATCTTCAATCGCGCTTACAGACATCTCAGTATCTGAGATCAGTTCAGACAGACTGGACACAACATTCTTTTGTGTTGACTCTTTCGCAATATCAGCGAGAAGATCAAGCTCACGATCAATCGAAATCTCCTGCACAGGCAACGGAATTGGCTGAACAACATCCTTATTGTCGTCATTGTCCGCTTGTAGGTTCTGTGAAGTGTAATCTCGCGCATTCAACTTGTTGTCATTTGCGATTGACAAGTTGAAACGTGGAGAAGAAGTCGTATTACGGTCAAGTTGAAGTCTGTCGCTGATCTGACGAACGATATCGTCGTGGTCATATGACTGACCATCGACAGTGTCTTCCTTATAAGCGTTGACTTTCTGAACAAGACCTTTCGTGTTAAGCATTATAGATCCTTAGCGTTGAACTTGTAATTCGGATCCACATACTGTTCCGAAGTATCTCCTTGATACTTATCGATTCCGGTTTCGTCAGTCTTATCCTTTTCGCCTTCATCATCAGATGATGAAGACACCTGGATTCCCTTGCCCTTTCCGATGAACGGAAGTGTAGTGAATCCCATATAACCAAGAACGACACCCATTACTGTCATCGTGAACCAAGAGTATGATTCATGAATAGCAGCAGCCCACGTCACTGAGATTCCAAAATACGTCATCCACAACGGGACGAAGAACCAGTAAATCAGTGTGTAAACTAGGAATGCATAGAATGCGTTGATAGCAAGGCGCTTGCGTGTCGCCCAGCTAACATTGATAGTGTTGGTTTTCTTCTTGGTCATTTCTTATATCTCTCGGCTTCGGCTTCTTTGTCCTGAATTGCAAGTGACAGGAATAGTTCTCGTTCGTAAGGCTTCATTACCTCTTGTTCGAACAAGTCGTATCCAATCTGTTTTAACCGATGAGACAGCTTATAGTACGTGATTACGTCGATGTAGCTGTAGGCGAGGCTAAAAAATCAATCTGATTCCCAGCCACCTCCTTGATCACGCCATCGACGTCGATCTTGATCATCAGTTGAGGTGTATTGCGTACAAATTCGTACAGCTTCTGCTTCTGCTGCGGCTGTTTGATCTGCATCACAAAATCATAAACTTCTTCGCGCGATACGCCGTTTCCGACGATCGATACGTTGTCTTCTTCGTAGATTGACTCGATGCTATCGACAATCAATTCGAAAATGATATCTGACTTGTTTGTTGCGCCTGTAAGTCGAGCAGCATGTTCGGTCTTTTGAAGGAACGTTGGCTCCTTCATTTTCATCCCGATCGTATCTGTAAGCTGGATGATGTAATCATCTGCATTACGATCTGTGATATAGAACTTTGTCAGATCTACTTCGACCTGAGATACTTTCTTCGTTACTGGATCTGTTGTCTTTGCCGAAACAATTTCACCAACAGATTTTGAACGAAGCATCATCATCAGATATTCAACGTCGACTGCAGCAAGGGTGTAAACCAATCCTTTTGCTTCGACAAGGCAGGCATCAAGTGCTTTCAATGTGTTGTCGACAAAGAACTTAGGGTCGCTCTCACGAGCAGCTGCACCAGCGATCAACAGTTTTTCTTCACCAAGACCATAAGACGTGTAAACTGTCTTCTTTTTGCAAAGTGGAAATGTGATCGGATACGTAGGTCCTTGGAGTTTTGGTAGAGCCATTCTAACCTCAGATAGCATATAGACGTGCGAGATAATCGGAAACGTCTGGTCGGTTGATTGCAGTCTTCACTGCAGCGAGACGACGATCGGTTGTATTGGTCAGCGTTGCAAGCTCAGCTGACGAGAAACCAGGATCATCACCAGAAAGAGATGTCAGGTGTTGACGATACGTGAATGTAACAGGGATAACGACCAACTGATCGTTGTCACCCCACCCAACTTTGACGTTGCCAATATTGACTGGCCAAGCGTCTTGGTACGTGTGCGTTGAAACTTTGTTCGCAGCTGAGTCGTACATATACACTTCAATTGTTCCGTAATATTCGTTTGGATATCCGAAACGTTCAGTACCAGGTCCAGTTGACGTATGTGAATTGACGACCTTGTTGCCCCACTTATCAAAGAACTTAATCAAGTGGCTGCGAGCATCACCAATAAACGACAAAGAGACGTCTTCTGTTGCAAGTCCATTGGGACGACGTTCATCCAGACCATATCCTTTATGACGGAACGTGTCTGTGTTGAACATTGTTCCTGGAATTTCAGCGGTATCACACATCAACGGAATGTCACGAACAATTGAATCATTCAGAACAGAAGGTGGAGTGATATTAACGGCATAGTGCGAGGTGCGCTGAACACCGTTTCGCGCCATGTGCGCTCGGAAATCATTGATATTGAATACCATGCCGTCTAAATATCCCAATTATTATGGGAGTATTTAGCTGCAAATGGCTGGCCTTGTTCAAGGGATCTTCAAGCCTGCTCACCCTGAGAAATACAAAGGTGACGTACGCAATATTGTATACCGCAGCTCATATGAGTTGAAGTATCTTATGGAGCTCGATCGAGATCCAAGTGTGATCCGATATTCATCAGAAGAAACAATCATCTGGTACTTGTCGCCATTAGACAAGCGCAAGCACAGATATTTTGTTGATTTCTTTGTTGAGCGTAAGGTCGGCGATAAAGTCGTTGGATATTTGATTGAAATCAAACCATCTCATCAAACATCAGCTCCTGTAATGACAGACAAGAAGAAAAAGAGAACGTACCTAAGAGAGGTCGCCACTTTTGTTGTCAATGAAGCAAAATGGGAAGCTGCTCGTCAATATGCTGAGAAACGTGGATGGGAATTTCAAGTGTTGACGGAACGTGAACTGAAAATCAAGAGATAAGGGCTAAATACCAGATGGTTTCTACGATTTTTACAGGACGATTTACCGACACGGTTTCGAAGCGCTTTAACAAGGGCGATGTAGAACTGCGCGACTGGTTTCGTGACAAAGCTCTCCAGGTAACGAGCAAAAACACGAACATCTCTCGTTTGGTCAATAAGCAGACGAGCAAAGCAAATGCTGTGCCGAATGTTCGTATTGGCCGTCTTGTAATGTATCGATATGACCCAAAATGGAAAGACGAGCTTCCATATTACGACCGTTTTCCAATGATCTTCCCAATCGAGCTGTATGACAACGGCTGGCTTGGCGTCAATATGCACTACCTTCCGCCTGTCTATCGTGCTCGATTGATGGATGCTTTGTGGGATACAGCAAACAATGCGTCGTTCGACGAAACGACGAAACTTCGTGTCTCCTATGAGATTATGAAATCTGCCTCCCAGTTCAAATATTTCAAACCTTGCATCAAGCGTTATCTGACCACTCATATTCGTTCTCCGTTGATGGAGATCGACGTCAATGAATGGGACTACGCTCTATTCTTGCCTCTCGCTCGTTTTGCGAAGGCTCGTCAGCGTCAGGTATGGGATGATTCTATCAATATGATTCGAGGAACGAAATGACAGTTTCATCGCACGATCCAAATAAAACATCAGGAAGAGCAGCAGCGAACGTTGATTCGCTTCGCTATCCTCTAACTGAAAATCCAACGATGAAGACGCGTTTGAAGTTCTTCTCTTATTCTCGACTTAATCCAAACAGTCTTGGTAAGATGGAATTGTCTGCAGTGATTACATTGCCGCTGCCGATGAACTTGCCAGACTCAACTGGAATTGCAACAGAATCGTTTGATGCTGGTCTGTTCGGCAATATTCCAGTTGCTCAAATGGCACAAACAGCTCAGTCTGCTGGAAGTGCAGGTGCGTTTGCACAGGCTTTGCTTGACCAAGGTCAGTCATTGTTTTCTGAAACGATCAAAGGACGTAACCAAAACGATGCTACTGGCAACCTACTTCGCGATCTTCATACTCTTGCTGTTGCTCCAGGGATCAATGATACTGAGGCTGGAAAGATGGCACAACGAATCGTTGGTGTTGTGCGAAATCCCCATACAAACTCAATCTTCTCTGGTGTTCGCCCAAGAGCGTTCAACCTAGGATGGCGTTTCGCTCCTCGTTCACGCCAAGAAGCAGACGCTCTGACAAAGATCAAAGATCTGATCAAGATGCGTATCCTTCCAGAAGAGAGCATGAAGGGCGTCGCACTTGATTACCCAGACGTTGTTGATATCGAACTTGTTGGAGATCTAGCACCTCACGTTGGTAAGTACTATCGCGCATTTGTGACAAATTTCAGCGCGACACCCACAAGTGGTCAGTGGTTTGAAAAAGGACAACCAACTGAGCAAGAGTGGAACATGGAACTGCTAGAGCTGAATCCAATCACTCGTAACACACTTCGCGGAGAAAAGAAAGAATGACCGATATCCTCTCAAAGATGCCTCGTGTGAAGTATGATCAGTATCTACTAACTGATCTGACAACACGCGCTGAGATCTATCGTCGTATCTTGCGTCGCATTCCTGTGTTCTACAACTACACGATCAAAGACGGTGAACGTCCTGATACCGTTGCGTACGACTATTATGGATCTGAAGACTATACGTGGCTCGTAATGATGTCCGCAAACATTTATAGTGTATATGATCAGTGGCCGATGCCTTACCAAGACTTCCGTTCATATCTGTTGAAGAAGTACGGAAACATCACAACAATCATGGGACAGGTTCATCACTATATCTATACCGGAATCAATGGGACAGATAGACCAGAAGACATCACTCGTAAGTCGTGGAGACTAACTCCGACAACTTATGCTGCTCTTCCAACACTCCAGAAGTCTGGTTGGAGTCCTGTTACAGTGTACGAAGAAGAAGTGGCGGTCAATGAAGCAAAGAGAACTATCAAATTGCTTTCGAACGTGTATCTCGATCAAATCAATAGAGAATTGGATACGATCTTTAAATGACAACAACAAGTAATTTCTCGTTTGAGATCGTATCAATCATTGTGATGAAGTTTGCTTCACTCATCGGTGGTATTCCAACTGTCGCTGATAAGAAGACTAGCATTGATTTGACACCTCAAGTTCGAGAAATCAATACATTTCAGTCAATCTTTTCGCCTTATATGAAGGCAGAGCTTGCTGTTGTTGACCCCATTGGATTGTTTGTCAACTTTCCGCTGTCTGGCGAAGAAGCTGTGTTCGTTACATATAAGGACATTGCAGACAACAAGACGCATACACTTCCGTTCGTCATCGATAGTATCCAACCAATCAACATTCACGACACAGCTCGTGAAGTATCGTATATTATCCATTGTGTCGCTGTAGAAGCGTATGCAAACGCAAAGCAAACTGTACAACAGGCATACAACGACAATGCTGCGAACATCATCAAAAAGGTGTTTGATGAGCACATTGTCCAACGAATCAAGAAGTTCTTCCGAGCTTATACACCGTTGCCTTTGATGATCGACAATAATGATGCGAAGACAGGTGTCGTTGTGATCCCGAATATGCTTCCATTTGTTGCGATCAATATGTTGTCTCAGTTGTATGTTCATACAACTCCCGGAAAGGATACAGCGCTCTTTTTTCAAACGCCGTCGAAGTTCTGCTTCACTACGTTGCAGTCGTTATACGACCCGTCTACGCGGCGTAATGCACGCCGTAAAGCGGTAGATAACCCTTACAAATACATCTCAAATGAGATTGGTGAAAAGGGGTCCAAAATGGAAAATGATGGTAGAGTCATTACCAATTTGGTCTATAATAAGCGCTTCAGTTCATTCGAAAAGCTTGCACTTGGATATTTCCACAATACGCTGTTTGAGATCAACATTGCTCAGAAAGCTGTGTGGGCTGAAAAGCGCCTAATCGAAGATCTCAAAACGATTCACGAGAACAAACTGAACACAGAAGTGTATCAGCAGCTTGCGATCGTCGAGGGAGATGATGAACAATCAAATCGTACTCGATATGTGGTAACAACACAGAAAGAGAACGACAACCAATTCCCAGTCTCTCGACAGAGAGATAAGTGGGGAGCAGAGACGCAATCGCTGCTTGCTCTAGGACAGATTGATCTAACAATCACAGTGCCAGGGACGTCTCAGTTTGAAGCTGGAGATCTCATATATGTTGAGATTCCAGAAATGCACGGATTCAACGAGATCAACAATGATGATTTGATTTCAGGAATCTTCGTGATCTCAGAAATCAAGCACATCCTAGCAGCAGGTGGCTTTCATTCAACCGTAATGAGAATCAACAAAGATTCTTATGCAACGTCAATTGATAGGCCATCCCGATATGCTTAATGACTTTTACGGGAACAAGTATTCGTGGTTTGTCGGCGTTGTTCGAGAGGTCGTCGATGAAGTATATGTTCGAGTCCGTATCTATGGTATTCACCCAGCGTTCGACACTACGTCCGTTGCTGATAGTGACTTGCCTCTTGCTATTGTCGCTTATCCTGTAACAGGAGATCAGGCAACATCAGGAGCACCAACACACAACTTGGAAGTTGACAGTTGGGTAATCGGTTTCTTTGTCGATTACCCATTCTGCCAACAACCGATTGTTACACATGCGATTCAAGGTACGGACTACTCAATGTCCAATTACAAGTCGCAAGGAGGCGAGTTTGTAGGACAAGGAACAGAGTCTGGAAGCAATGACGATGGAGGAGACGGTGATCCAGATCCAAGTCTCGATCCTAATGCATCCGTCAACATTCCTGGCGGATCAAACATTGAGAAGACGTACAACTACCTGAAAGAAAAATTGAAAGCAGAAGGATCGTCCGATCCTCATCTCCACGCATCAGCAATTGTTGGTGGATTAATGGTTGAGACGACCAATATCAACCCAGCCGTTGTCGGTGGATACAAAGGACGCGCTTGGGGGATTTGTCAATGGCTTGGTCCACGTAGAGCTGCCTTGTTTCGAAAGTACGGTAGAACAAAACGACTGGATCATCAGCTTGATTTCATGTGGTGGGAAATGAACAACACACACGGAAAGGCCAAGCGAATGATTCTAGCAGCTACAAATATGGCAGATGCTGTTGCTGGGATTAGTATATTCGAAGGAGCAGAAGACGTCGACAAAAGCGGCCGTCTGCACCGATCTCATTTTGTATACAAAAGACGGTTTAAATTTGCAAATCAGGTATACAACTCAATGAAGGGTAACAGCTGATGACGTATAGCATGGCAGGAGCAAAAGCATTAACGGTGACGTATTCATATACACACCCAGATGAGCCTTGCGAACCATCTGGCGACATCTTCATTGATTTTAATGGAGTTGTTACAAGATCTGGCAGCGGTTCTCCGTCCACAATTGTTCTGAGAGGTGGTAAGATGCTAAGCAAACATGCTCTTTCGGACCTCGACGATTCGTTGTTTACTCTTACTGCAGGACAACGAGTGTCTTTGATGCGACTTCTAAAATCGTTCGCGTCAACAACAGATCGTGGATCAATCTCTTCTGAAAATGGATCGTTGCAAGAAATGTGCAACGCAATATACAGCAATTATTGTGGATAACAATGGAATCAGGACGCCTTTATAACAAAGCAAAAACTGCGCTTCATGGCTCTGGTGTAACGAATTCAGGATCAACAGTTCAAGTTGAAACGCGTTTAACGCCTACATCAGTAGCGACAACATCTCAGAACCCTCATATGGTAGGTGAAGACGATTCACATCGCACTCTTACCGGACCAGGCATGGGTGTGATTTCTGGTGGACCTGGAAAGCATACTCAGAAGTGGGGGCATCGTGCGCAGAGTGGGTCGCAGATTACGATTGACGACACTCCTGGCGGAGAAACAATCAGCTTAATCCACCATTCTGGTGCAGGTATCGTTGTTGAACCAGATGGTTCTGTGTTCTTTAGTTCAACGTCAAAGAGAGGGGCTGGTCTTTCCGCCCCTCTTGGTGACGTTTATATCCAAGCTGGTGGCGAAATTGTCATTGACGGTCCTGGATCGATCTCGATCAAGACTGCAGGCGATCTCAACCTTGAAGTTGGCGGAACTCTGAACATCGTTGCAAGCGCAATCAAAACGACAACGAAAGCGCTTGATGAGACAATCGATGGATATAGCACACGTTCAGTAACCAATGATCAATCGTTGATTGTTGGTGGAATCAATCGAACGACTGTTGCAGGCGATCAGCGTATGCAGGTTGCTGGAACAGATATGCTTGATGTCGGAGGCGTTCGTCAAGAGCGTGTTGACGGTAACCGTAAGATCCAAGTTAAAGGCAACTATGATAATTCTGTAGCTGGAAAGACGAAGATTCACACAACAGGCGATGCTGAATATGTGTCAAATGGAAAGGGCCGACTGAACAGTACAGGTGCACTTGACGTTGGCACAAGCGATAAGATGCTCGTATCAGCAAGTTCTGATATCACTGTTTCGGCAGGCGGAGATCTCGACGCTGGTGCGACAGGTGATGCTGGATTCACGTCTGGAGGAGAAACTCGCATCTCAGGTGGATCAATCAGAAGCACGACAACAGGAACAAACATCATGACAGGAAGCACATCTACTGTCAGCGGTTCAGAGGTTCGTCTCGCAACCGGAACAGTGATTGGACCGATTCCATCAGGTTCTTCTCCGGCGATTTCTGGTCAAAAAGATGCTGTTCCCGCTCGTGGTTCCGTAACATCTGCATCAGAAGCAGAGGCGGCAGATTTCCCAGCTGCGAATGATGTCGTCGACAATCTGACAACTGTTCGGAAGTATCCTGAATATCCTGGTAACGGTAAACTGGAAAGTGCTGCTGCAACTGCATATGGTCAAATCGACCACGATAAGACTCCACAAGCAGATGAAGTGTACAACGAAGAGACAAGTGGAAATCAGGGCAACATGAATCCGTCAACAGTTGGCGATTCAATCGATACTCTACCAGAAGACCCTGTTAACCGTGATCCAAACATTGAAGCATCTGATCCTGGGATTGGTGTTCCGTCACGCCACGACACCAGTGCGAAGATCTCCAAGTATTTCACTCTTGGAGCGTTGACTCGTGCACATCACTCAAAAGCAATTCCAGCTGCACTTTGGGAAAGTGTGGTTAAAAATCACATCTTGGCTGCTTACAATGTTCTTGACCCTATCAAGGAGAAATTCCCAGATATCATCATTACGTCGGCATATCGTCCAAACAGTCGTAACCACAAGACAGGTCGAGCGATCGATATGGTTGTTGGTTCACGTTCTTTGACTCGTCATGCTGAAATCGCTCGATACGTTCGTGACAATCTTCCAGTAGATCAGGTCTTCCTTGAAAGAAACGATTCTGGACGTACGCACGTTCATATTCGTGTGTCTGAATCTGGACAGAAGACGTCCTCTCCAACAGTTCTCACTTGTGGTGACAAGCTTTGCAAATCGCGTACGTCAGGGATCAACGTCGAGTGGCTAAAGAGAAAGATGTAATCGATCTCTTCACTCCAAGATACAGAGTGGGCAATAAAGAAATGGTAGTCACACACGATTGGAATCATTCTGCTTTCAGAAATGGAATGCAAGATCGATTTAACGGATTACCATTTGACGTTGATAAGTATGGTGGCAATATTCAACTTGCCAGCTATTATGAACGCGGTAGAATGTACGCATCACTTTGTATGAATGAGAATTGCAAGCCAGAAGAACAGCATTACATGAATGCTAGGTTGAAAAGACTGATATTATGACAATTGAACAGACAGACGAAGTCTCTCCAGACAAGTCAAGAACTTCCGATCAAGCTCCTACAGAACTAAACATGGATGATCCAGCTGATATTCAGCGTGGATTGTTTCGCAAACCTTCGTTCTTTGCTGATATGGCAATCAGTGCTGTGTTTGACGTGTTCAACGGAGCAGTCAATACTGCTCAAGGATATTCTGGTTGGACTGGCAGTTCTGCATACAAGCAAAAGATCACAGATGCGCAGTATAGCAAACTCGAGAAAGTTGCTCGACTGATCTCAGAGAAGTTTCCAATCAATTACGAAGCGATTCGTGACTTCTTGATCATCTTGTGTTGCATCGACAAGAAGGCAGATATGCTTAAGATTGCCGAAGCAGTCGAGATCGATTCACTGTTTGATGAGTCAATTGTAGGCAACGTCAATCTTATTCTTGACTTGCCTGATCTATATAAGGTTGCATTCGTTGCAAATGCTTTGGATGGCATTCTTAAGCTGTTTTCACGGTTCTTGAGAGCTCAATCGAATTCCAGCTCAGGAAGCGGGATGACTGTTGACAAACTGTTTGGATTGCTTGGAGGAGGATCTCTGGGTGCAGGTGCATCGATGCGTTTGATGGCACCTGATAGCCAAGACGTGCTTGGACAATTCATGTCAGAGCTTCTGACAGGCAAACGCATTCCAATGACGATGATTGCGAAGAACCCGAATCTTCAAGTTCCGTCGTATATTGGGCAGGCGTTTATGGGCGAATCTCCGATTGCACTCCCAAACATCGACATCACTCAGACATTTGCAAAGAAGATCGGATGCTTTCCACAGCCAGGAAATGGTTCAGGATCAACATCATTTCCTTTCCAAAACAGTAGCTCTCTAACTAAAGCAATGTCGGTCGATCAGCTTGTTGGTAAAGTGTTGTT
>CXWK01005179.1_pt1 | contig 21001 bp, 23 predicted proteins | sample 590851 | NCBI WGS metagenome assembly CXWK01 (sample SAMEA3498364, study PRJEB10139) | wastewater metagenome | biome: wastewater treatment plant; material: activated sludge | place: Denmark | collected 2014-08-01 | reverse complement strand
CGCCCCAGTTTGACCAAAGTAGGCTCATACCGGCCTTGCCCGCGATCCATGAATACGAGTTGACGAAGCCCAGTGTTCAGCACGGCTTCCTTTGGCACGACTAAAGTCTTGGTCGCATTCGTCTGCAAAGTCACGTTTCCGTACATGCCCGGCTTCAATTTCAGTTCGGGATTCGGCAATTCGAGACGTACCCTTACAGTGCGGGTTTCAGTGTTCAGTGTTGGATAGACGTAGGCCACCTTGCCGTGGAACGTTTCTCCCGGATAGGCTGCAAATGTGATTGAGGCCAGCTGACCAACTTTCGTGAGCGCCATTTCCGATTCGTAAATATTGGCAGAGATCCAGACCATAGAGAGATCCGCGATCTCGTATAGAGTCACGCCTGGCTCCACATACTTCCCCGGTACGGCCTCACGCTTTATCACGATCCCGGAGGATGGTGCGTAGATCGTGAGCACCGGCTCGGCTTTTCCGCGATGCTCAAGAGCCGCGATTTGCGCATCGCTTACATCCCAGAGCCGCAAGCGCTCCCGCGCACTCGCCACGAGATCGCCAGCGTTGGCTTTCGCGTCGTCGAGCGGGCTCGCAGCCAGTTGCGCCTGCATTTTCACAACGAGGAGATACTCGTCCTGCGTGGCCAGAAGATCCGGCGAATAGAAGGTGAAGAGCGGTTCACCTTTGCGTACCGGTCGACCGATCGAATCGATGAAGACCTTGCGAACCCAGCCGGAGATTTTCAGCGTGACTTGCGTGAAACCCCGTTCGTCGTAGCCGACCGTACCGACCGTGCGGATCTCCTCCTCCAACGTTGCGTGGGCAGCCGGGGCACTTCGGACACCGATCAACTGTCTCAACCCAGCCGGGACAGCCACAGCTCCGGATGGAGTGTCGGACACGCCTGGCATTGGTTCCATGTCTCTCATGGGCTTCGCAGCTTCCATCGGCATCCCTTTCATGTCGCCCATGCCCCCCTTTCCTTTCATGCCTTTCATCCCTTCCATGGACATACCTTCCATCCCATGGCCCTTCATCTCCCCACCGCTCGTCATCCCCGACATGTCGTCCATCATCCGATGCGCGGCGAAGAATCCGGCGGTGATTCCGACGAACAAACAGACGACTGCAACACCGACAACAAAACTTTTTCCTCGCATGTCCTGACTCATGGCCTATCCTCCCTTCTAGCTGTTTCCATTCAGATCCGATCCGATCACCTGTTCGAGCTCCGCGAGACGCTGCTCCCGCTCGACCAGCGCTCGGTAGTATTCAAGTTGAAACCCCCGCCAGGCCCTATCTGCATCCAAGAGGTCCAGAAAGTTGGACTTCCCCACCTGATATCCGACCCGCGCAGCCTCCACGCCTAGTTCGGCTTGCGGCAACACGGTNNGAATCTGAAAGCGAGTCATGTTTTCCAATGTGTGGAGGTTGGCGCGTGCTGCTGCGCTCGCCGCGGCTGCTTCCTGAACCGCAGCATCGTATTTCGGCTTGGTCCAAGGCGAGAAAGGTATGCTCATCGCCACGTAGGCGCCGAATCCGTCATCGGCTTGATAGTTCTGGAAGCGCCGAAATGACAGATTAAAGTCCGGGTAGTACTGACGCTGGGCGAGCGCGCGGGACTGTTCGTTCCGCTGCACGGCCAGCTCGGCGGCTTTAAGCTCGGGTCTGGCGGTCGCCGCCGCGCGATAGAGGTCTTCAAAGTCCAGATTAAACCGTCCTTCATGCGGAGGCTGCGGAGATGCGAGTGGAAAGCGTGGATCCTGATCCAGGAGGGTGTTCAGCATCGCTTGGGCAGTCTGCCGACGCTGTTCCAAGACGGGAAGTTTCTCGTGAAGCACGGAAAGTTCCACCTGGGCTTTGAGGACATCGACCTGAGCTCCCTTGCCCGCACGGAACTTCGCGTTGGCTATTTCAAAAAATTGTTTGAGCAGATTAATCTGCTCATGATGAATCTGGATCGCCTTATCTGCAAGAAACAGGTCGTAGTAGATCTGCTTGAGACGGGCGATGAGTTCACGTTCCTTCGCGCGGACCGATTGCCCCATCATATCGGCTGAACGACTCGCCACGTCGCCTTTGAGCGCGAGTTTGCCGGGGAATGGGAAACTCTGGGAGAGACCAAAAATACTGTTCTGAGTCTGGGTTACATTAAAGGTCTTGGGGGCATTAAATAACTCGACGAATAGGGTCGGGTCATCCAGTGACCGAGCCTGGGCAATCCGATTCGTGGCAGCCTCCCATTGCTTGCGCACCGCCACAAGTTCTGGATTTCTAGCCAAGGCTTCCGGGATCAAATCTGGTAACGCCAAGGACGATTGTGCAGCCTGATCGGCGGCATGGACGACATGGCGTCCATCTGTTCCGAAGGTTAGGCTTGTGACTGTTATAGCGAGCAATAAAACCCGAATTGAACGAGTCATTGGATGGTCCTCCTCAAGAGCTTTCCTGCCCACGTCTGTCACGGATCTCAGAGTCTCGTCCCGCTACAGAAAAAACGACGGGATGAGCTCAGGCTCCGAGCAGGGCAGATAACGCCATGATGAAACGGTATAAGGAAGAGCCGGAGAGATCAGATACGAAGCACTGTGCTTGTGAGAGACTGATGCGGAGGAGAACTTGATTCGAGAGCGCAATATAGACTGGAAATCTGTACGAGCCGAGGGCTCACCGTGGGAAGCGTAGGCAACGTATGGTCTGCCGACCAATGATGGTCCACGAGCAACGATGACGACTGAGCCTGGGATTCGACTCCCAAGATCTTGAAGGCGTCACATAATTGCCGACTAGGTTGTTCGACAGGAGTTGAACAGCCGTTGGCCATTGACGCATCGGTGGTCCCTGACAGCGGCAAGAGACAGGCGTATGCGTTGAAACTGAATACCAGCAGAAACACTACGATGGTCGTAGCGAGAAAAGATCGGGAGTGATACGAACTTAATCGCATAGTGTAAGCCTATCCCTTCGTCAGCTTAACTGTCAACGGTATTTCGACTACAGGTTCTCGATCAGCGGCTCCGCACAATCTATTGTTCTTCTGAGAGCATCGTCATTGCGACTTCGAGAAATTCGATCAGTTCGTCCTGGCTGACATCCTTGGCCTGCGCCATCTTGACGTAGGCCCGTATGCAAGGTTCACAACGAATCGCGATTGAAATCGTTATGACAGTGAGCAACTTGTACTTCGCGGCTACAGCCCCATCCCGGTACGCCTGTTGCCGCATGCGCAACAGCCCGCCGGTGACCACAGGACTTAGCTTCCGTAGTTCAGCAAACAGACCGTTTGGAGCATTCGTCTCCTGAATCATGACAACGCCTCCTTCAACTTCATAGTCTGACACCAATGACCGTCGCCTACTTGTCAAGCGCCAGGGCCCTGTATTTTGACAACGGGTTGCCGGCCGCCTCGACGGCCCTGATCAGCGTCTCAACGTTCGTCTTCTGTGGATCAAACGTCACTGATGCACGTGCGTCCGAATAATCGGGGAAAACGATCCACTTCTTTCCCGTGCTGAGTCCCACCTCGCTGACACCAGGCACCTTTGCCAACGCGGCTTTGACATCCTTCACACACCCCCCGCAGGTCATCCCATCGATTTGTAATGTGACGGTCTGCTGGCTTTGCCCCCAGCGACAAATCCCTGGAATCCTGCCAGGCTCAGAGTCACGACACCGATCACGATCATCATATGAATGAGTCTCCACATAATCGTTTCCTCCTCTCCATCACCTCGATGATTCTGAACGCGCGTATCCCCGTGGTAAGGGAGCCATTGGGGTTTTTAGTATGGTGTCCACTTCGAGATAACCGCATTTTTTCAATCCACCATCGGGGTCATGCGTGAGGTCTTTCACACTACAAATTCGGTCTATGAGGAACCGGCACTTCTTTGGCTTCCCCTCTTCGTTGGGTCCANNAGTCCGCCGATCACCACGGTGGCGAGCGGGCGTTGCACTTCCGCACCAGCGGAAGTCGAGAGTGCCATAGGCACGAATCCCAAGCTGGCCACTAGCGCGGTCATCAAGACTGGCCGCATGCGAATCAACGCGCCTTCGTAGGCTGCATCTTCCGCCGGACGCCCTTGCTTGCGTAAATCCAAAATGTAGGACATCAGCACGACACCATTGAGAACCGCTACGCCGAAGAGCGCAATGAACCCGACTCCGGCGGAGATGGAAAATGGCATCCCACGAAGCGCCAAGGCTAAAATGCCCCCAGTTGCCGCCAGCGGCACGTTGAGATAGACGAGAAGCGCGGGCCTGACGCTATTGAAGGTCGTGTACAAAAGCACAAAGATCAGAAACAGGGCAATCGGCACGACGATGGCGAGTCGAGCGGACGCCCGCTGCAGATTTTCAAATTCACCACCCCATTTAATCCAGTACCCAGGCGGCAGAGTCACGTGGCTCTCCACCGCCTTCTGCGCGGCGCCCACAAATCCGGCGAGGTCTCGACCACGCACATTGGTTTCCACGGCCAGCCGCCGTTGAATATTTTCCCGGCTGATTTGCGCCAGGCCGGTTTCGGTACGAATATCCGCCAGTTGTCTGAACGGAATGAGCCGACCCTGTGAATCACTGATGCGAATATCCAAAATGCGCTCGAAATTCTTGCGGTCTTCAGGACTAAACCGCACTTGCATGAAGAACCGGCGGTTGCCCTGGACGACTTGACCGACAATGCGTCCCCCTAACGCGGTGACGGTATCCAAAACCTGCTCCGCATTAATGCCATAGCGAGCGAGCTTTTCCCGGTCAATGGCCACCACATGGTACGGCATGCCGGCCACCTGCTCAGCCTTGGTGTCTGTCGCTCCGGGAACCTCTGAGACCACCCGGACCACCTGATCGCCAAGGCTGCGGAGGGCCTCCATATCTTCACCGAAAATAGTAATGGCGATGTCGGACCGCACCCCCGCAATCAATTCCTGAACACGCAGCTCAATCGGCTGGGAATAACTGAACGTATTGCCGGGAACGGCCTTGGTCAGCGCCCGGTTGATCGCCTCAATCAAATCGTCCTTCGTCCTAGCGGTCGTCCATTCTGAATCAGGCTTCAAAATGAGATAGATATCACTAACCTCGACACCCATTGGATCGGTGGCGATTTCGGCACGTCCAGTTCGCGATACAACGGTGACCACTTCGGGAAACTGCTTGAGGACCTGTTCAATGCGAGTGGTGGTCCGAATTGACTCCTCCAGAGAGACACTCGGCAGCCGCCACGCTTGCAGGGCGATGGTGCCTTCATCGAGCGTCGGAATAAACTCTGCGCCAAGCAATGCCGCGACACCGAGGCTTGATGCAAACAGTGCAGTGGCGACGCTCCCAGCAATAGCCGGATGCTGCATGGTCTTTGACAGGAGCAGACGATACCCTCGTTTGGCTTGGCGAATGATCCAGGTCTCCTCCTCCTCAACGCCTTGGCGAAGGAAGCGACTTGCCAACACCGGCGTCACGGTCAAGGTCAACACGAGAGATCCGACGAGCGCAAAGATGACGGTCATGGCCATCGGCCGAAACATTTTTCCTTCAATGCCTTGCAGAGTCAGGATCGGCAGGTAGACGATGATAATGATTCCGACCGCAAACACGATCGGATGGAGCACTTCTCGCCCGGCCTCGATGACTACTGTGCGCATCTGGTCTTCCGTCATGCGCCTGTCACCTCCGGCGGCATGCCGTCGTTCGGCAAGATGCCGGATGGTGTTTTCGATCATGACGACGGACGCATCGACGATCAGTCCGAAGTCGATCGCGCCCAGACTCATCAGGTTACCGGAGATGCCGGCGGCCAGCATTCCAGTAAACGCCACCAGCATGGAAAGAGGGATGGCGGCAGCGACGATAAGGCCGGCACGGAGATTTCCTAGAAGAAGAAACAGCACCGTGACCACTAACAGAGCCCCCTCGGTTAAATTGGTGCCGACGGTTTTGATGGTCTTTCTAACTAAGTCGGTACGATCGTAATAGGGCTCGATGGTCACGCCGGGAGGCAGAGTCTTTTCGATTTGCTGCAGCTTAGTTTTCACCCGATCCACGACGACTCGTCCATTCTCGCCGATGAGCATCATCACAATGCCCGTGACCGCCTCCCCTCGGCCGTCGCGAGTGACCGCGCCTTGTCGGACCATTGGAGCGAACCGCGCCTTGCCCAGATTGCGGATATAAATGGGCGTCCCGTCGTGTCCTGTCGCCACGATGATGTTGTCGATGTCCTCCAGTGTCCGCACAAGGCCTTCGCCGCGAATCAAATACTGTTCCTGTGCGTGTTCGATATAGCCACCACCGGAGTTGGCATTGTTCTGTTCGAGCGCACGGAAGACTTGCTCGATCGGAATCTTGTATGAGACCAGTTTGCCGGCATCCAGTTGCACTTCATAAGTCTGCAACTCTCCGCCGTAACTGTTGACTTCTACCACCCCAGGAACGGAGCGGAGCTTGAACGCAATATCCCAATCCAGGATCGTCCGCAGCTCCATGAGGGAATAGCCAACTCCCTTGACCTCGAATTGGTAAATCTCGCCCAATCCCGTGGCAATTGGCCCCAATTCTGGATGGCCAAAACGCACCCCGATCGCCTCGCGAGCCCGAGGGAGACGTTCCATCACCAGGCGCCGACAGAAATAAATGTCCATTCCCTCGTCAAAATAGATGGTTACCGCCGATAGCCCGAACCGGGAGACAGATCGGATCAGGGAGATACCCGGCAAGCCGGACATTGCAGTCTCGACAGGGAAGGTGATGAATTGTTCAACTTCAACCGGGGAGAGGCCCGGAGCATTCGTGAGAATTTGGACTTGGTTCGGAGTCACATCCGGGACGGCATCAATGGGCAGCTCCCGCATGGCATAGATGCCGCTAAAGACAATGAGGCTGGCAAACACCAGAATCAGAAACCGGTTGGCCAGCGAGAATTCAAAGATTCGATTCAGCATGGAAGGTGCCCCCCAGACGCATCACTCGCTACTCTCCCCCGATTCGTTCTTTCAGCAAAATCGACTTGAGAAAGAACGAGCCGTTCGTCACGACTCTCTCACCCTCGCGCAGACCTGATCGAATCTCGCCATGCGACGGTGATCGTCGTCCCACGGTCACCTCCCTCACCTCATACGCACCTGGTTTCTTTTCCACAAACGCCACGGTCTGGTCGTTCACCTGTTGAAGCGCGTCCAACGGCATGATAAGCGCATCAGAGCCGCGCCCCGATAAGATGACCGCCGCTCTCGCAAACATGCCGGGCCGAAGGCGACGTTGTGGATTGGGAATCTCGACTCGCGCATCGATCGTGCGGGTCGCGGGATTCAGGACGTTGCTGAGATAGACGATTGTTCCCTTGAAGGTTTCACCAGGAAAGGCGTCCACCGTAATCTCTACCTCGGCTCCCTTCCGTACGGCGACAAGATTCTGTTCGTAGATATCAAGGATAATCCACACTGTAGACAGGTCTGCAATCGTAAAAGCCTTATCTTTCGGAGTAATTAATTCTCCCAACGTAATCGGCCGCTCGATGACGGTCCCGTCCAAGGAGGAGACCAAGGGGAAATAGGAGAGAGGTTGGCCTTTAGTACTCCAATCGATACGCTTGATGTCTTCCTCGGACAGGCCGATGAGGCGTAACGCTTCATGCGCGGCGCGGAAGGCGGCAAGGCTCTTTTCATAGCGCCCCTTGGCGTCTAAGAATTCCTTTTCCGAGGTAATCTGTTCTTTATACAATCCCTCTTCGCGAACATAATTCCGCTTATCGACCTCGTGGTTTGTCTTCGCCTGAAGGAAATCTGATTTCTTTTGGCCCAGTTCGATGCTATCCATGAGGGCTAGGACGTGTCCTGCCTTGACGTGTTGACCAAGCACTGCTTTCACATCGATGACCCGGCCGTCGATGCGAGGGCTCAGATGCGCCAGACGGTATTCGTTTGGTTTGATCGTGGCCGTGGTCGCGATTTCATCACGAAAGGGGCGGCGTTCAATCCGGGCGGTCTGGAACGCTTGTCCTTCCCGCGCCTCGGGTGGAACTGCAAGTTGGTGTGGTTCACCGGGCTCATGACTAGGCTGGATTCTCTCTTGCTCAGCCGTTGCCTTCCGCGTCGGCTGTTCCACGCGACTGTCATTGCAGCCCAGGGCAATGGAAACAAACAGACTACCCAAAACAATGCCTGCATTCGAACTGAGGCCAGACTGTTTGGTGCGCCCGCTCATCGAAGCTCCCCTGTCCAACGTTCCAACCGCGCCATCTCGACGGAGAAACTCGCCTGTGCCTGCGTATACTCGAGCAACATTTGTCGATGCACTCGTTGGGCGTCAATGAATTCGAGCAGGCTCGCCGCGCCCTGCTGAAAACTTATCCTTGCGATTCTCAACGTTTCCTCCGCCTGTTTTAATAACCCTTTTTCAAACACCCCGATCCGGTCCTGGGCGGCGTGGGCTTCCTCCACAGATTCGGTAATTGCTGCCACCAGTTCGTTTTGTAACTTCGCATGTTCTGCTTCAGCGCGTTGCTTCGCCGACAAGGCCCCTGTGATTTCTCCCTGCCGCCGATACCAGAGCGGTATGGGGACACTCAATCGAGCCAGGTAGGCCGTCTCGGCCGCTTCCTGTTGAAAGATGCCGGAGATGGTGACAAAAGGAATCAGCGATTGGCGTTCCTGCACCACGCTGTGCTCCGCTCGTTCAATCTCTTTTCGGACACGACGGACAGTCGGGTGCTGTGTGCTAGCGCTTGCGACCAGGCCATCAGGGTTAAGTTCTAATGGGGGTGAGACAAAGTTGCCCTGAACGTTGAAGTTCTTACCGAGCAGGCCGCCGGTCAGCGCATTGAGTCGAGAGCGTCCGACAACCAAGACGTGTCGTGCATGATTCAGATCATTACTTACCTTTTGTACTTCCACGTTTGCTTTCAGGGCTTCAAACGGCCTCGCCTGCCCAGCATCCACCCTGGCTTTGACGCCGCGCTGGAACTCCTGCACGCTGGCGAGAGCTTCCATTATCAGTTCTTCATTGCGCTGGGCGAGAAGGAGTTGGTAGAAGGCGATCTTTACCTCAGCCAGCAGATTCAAACGACTCGCATCAACAGCCGCCTGGGACCCCGCGAGCGCGGCCTCTGCCGCCCGCTGACGGGCTTGACGCATACCTGGCCATTCCACCGGTTGGCTCACTGCCACTCCACGCTCGAAAAAATTGCTATCGCGGAGGCCCTCTCGCGTCCTGCCCGGTCCCAATGTTCCGGTAATGGATGGATTGGGATAGGCCGCTGCAGTCGCTTGAGCACCTCTCCCTTGATCGATGAGAGTGGCCGCTTCCTGCAAAGCTGGATTGTGTTTCAGCGCCATATCGGTCATTTCGTCCAATCGATAGGAACGAGTTTCTTGCGCCAGGACCACTGTGCAGCTCAGGAGAACCGGCAAGAGCACTCCTGAGAAAAGCCAAGGGCGCAGGGATAGATGTGTCATGACTACTCCTCCTTAACTGTGCGGCCAGTAAATTTTTAAGCGCTATCGATCGAACTCAGTAGCCGAATGAAGAATAGGAGGATGGAAAAGAGACTCTACAAATGTGGCCGTGTACAAAGGGGGACTTGGAGTCTCCCTGCTTGTTACTAAAGACACCGGCTGGAAGGTAGGAAATAGGAAAGACTGAAACACAAGATGACAGGGACATCCGTCCGCGTCTTTATCGGGAATGTCATTGGTCCCTCCTAATGCCCCATCCTGAGAAGAAGTATGATTTACGAGAGAAGGAGAGGACCGTGATTGCAAATCATTGATGCAAGATAGCCCCGTGAGCTGAAATGCCAGAAGGAGAATCAGCCCTGTTACCAGCAAACGCTCTGAGGAGATGCTGGACCGGAAGAGACGGGTCATTGATTGCCCTTTAATGTTATTCGTCCTTATTGTGTTCACACGGCCCATCTTATTTGCGCATCAACCAACCGATAAGCGGCGGCACCCAACAGAGATTCGCAACAATTGTCTCGACGGCCGTTAGGGTCTGTGTCGTGGGACTGAACCCCAGCAGCCTCGCGGTTAGCAGGCCAATAGGGACCACGAGAACAATTGCTGCACTGCTCAGCATGACGGGATGTCTCACGTATTCGCTCAGGGCTCTTCCCCAGGTCCCTGTTTTGTTTCGAAGGAAGATGAGTCCGGCGACATTCGCCCCAAATTGGTCGCTCAACGCGTAAAAGAACGGGATGTAAAATCCTTCCACGCCGTAGACATCAATTCCGACCATTCGGCTTCCCCAATCAATGATCCACGGGAATACCATCCCAGACAACTTTCCCCATCCGTACGCCTCGGCCATTGACCCGGCTGAACCTCGAATGCGTTGCCGGATGGCATAGATGCCTTCAAACAGGCTTTCTCCTTCTCCGGAAAGCGTGCGAACGAGCCATTGACCGAGTGCGCTTTGGTGGAATCCAAAATGATCGAGTACTGCGCCGGCAATAAGTCCCCCCGCAAATCCTGCCCCGGTATACCGGAGCAGCTCACCGAATTCTTCCTGCTCATTACATGAGTGACACTGCGATTCGTGACTCACCATCCTTACTCCAAATTATCTCAAACACGGATTAGAAGAATACGTGCTTATTTCAGGAATCTTCTGCACTATCTGTCCGCTCCCTTTATTAACAGTAAAGTGGCAACGATGACGTAGGCTACAATCCACTTAATATTCTCAGTGTCCGACGACACGAACTGCGATATCGGTACATAACTAACGAGGAGGATCACCAACATCGCAACACCTACCCAATTCCACCAGCGCATATCCATCATGAGATTGCTCCCTTCATCCTCACGCTCTTAGAGCGCCTATTCGCCTCATCGTAAAAACCAAGAATCAGGATAGGTCGCGATCTGGACCTCCTCGTATTAACAATACGACCGCAGCAATGACGTAGGCTGCAACCGGAATAGCCCACAGGATCCTCCTGCTATCAAATTCCGGGGTGTCGAACCCCAGGAACAGCCATATCGGCTCAGCAGCGAAGATCAAGATCACCAACATCACAAATCCCACCCAATTCGCCCCTCGCATCCCCATCATAAGATTGCTCCCTTTCGTTCACCTCTGGACCTTGTATTGAGCCATCGTTCATGCGCGGCGATCCCCGATGCCTTCTAAGCGCAACGTGATGCTGCCGATAAGCCACATGATCGTATAGTGCAGGAATCCTCATTGTCCGCAGGGCGGACAATGCTAGCCTCGATCGCACTATGTGCAACGACTCTGGTGATGTGTTAGATGCTGAGAGGAGGATGGAAGAGGGACACGACGAAGGTTGGCACGTATAGCGTGTGACTTGAGCTTATATCATCTGTGTGAGGAGACAGGATCTCAGGAACGACAAGGGATACCGACTGGAATATAAAATGACAAGGACATCCATGATCCAACACGTTCCCCTCCGGAGACGAAGAACTGTCCACGATTTCAACTTGTGCTGAGTCGATCGCACCTTGCCACTCATCCAGACACGTGAGACCAGTGAGTTGGACTCCAAGAAGAAGAACCAGCCCGATGAGCAGCAAATTTGAGTATCTACGCTTTAACATTCATTTCAAAGAATAGCATAGACCCTGTGCCCATCGCACATTTATTCAGCCAGTCTCCTATGCATGGGATCGATAGCATTCGCAGCTCGCCGCCGTAATGCTTGACAAACTACTATTAGTCCATTATTCTGGACATATGGACATTAATGAAGCCATCACCGCCTTCGATGCGCTGTCGCAGGAAACCCGTTTGCGGGTGTTCCGTTTGCTGGTTGAACATGGAAGAGACGGCGCACCAGCCGGAGTGTTAGGTGGGACACTCGGCATCCCGCATAACACGCTGTCATTTCATCTATCGCAGATGAGCCATGCCGGGCTTGTCCTGTCACGACGGGAAGGCCGCTCTATTATTTACACGGCCAATTTTGAGTTCTTCACCGACCTCATCCGCTACATGGTGAAGGATTGTTGCCGCATGGAATTCGCCAGTATCCGCGAGGACAAAAAGCGCGGCTGTTCCGTGATCGAGATGCCAAGCTGTTGTCCACCTCAAACCAAGGAGAAACCATCATGAAACGCCTTCACATCCATGTGGGAGTAGAAAATATCGAGGAAGCCACCCGCTTCTATAGTGCCCTGTTCGGCGCGCAGCCAGTCAAAACCAAAGCGGACTACGCGAAGTGGCTGCTCGATGACCCGCGCGTGAATTTTGCGGTTTCGACCCGCGCCAACAAAAAAGGCGTTGACCATCTCGGCATTCAGGTTGATGACAATAGCGAGCTGGATGAACTGCGCGGGCGGATACAAATGCAGGGCTGACAACCTTCGAGGAAGGTGAAACGGTGTGCTGTTATGCCAAGTCCGATAAAACATGGGTGCAAGACCCCGCTGGGGTGGCCTGGGAAACCTACCGGACGATGGAAGACGCACAAATCTTTGGAGAGAAGCCAGCCATCACGGAAAGTGCGTGCTGCACACCGGAAACCATGGGAACGCCCAATTGCTGCGAGCCTTCGGAAAAAACGGCAGGGTGTTGCGGCTGATGGAAAAGCCTCCGCTCAAAGTGCTGGTGCTCTGTACGGGAAATTCCTGCCGCTCCATCATGGCCGAAGCCCTGATTAACCATCTGGGGCAGGGCCGCTATCAGGCGTGGAGCGCGGGAAGTTTCCCAACCGGGTATGTTCATCCCAAGTCGATTGAAACGCTTAGGAAGCACGGGATTGACCCCGGCCAGCCGCGCAGCAAATCATGGGACGAATTCGCCAACCAACATTTTGATGTGGTGGTGACGGTCTGCGACCAGGCCGCCGGGGAAAGCTGCCCGCTATTTCACGGTAAGCCAAAGAAACTGCATTGGAGCACCCCCGACCCGGCCAAGGCTTCTGGCAGTGAGGCCGATGCGGCCTTTGATACCGCGTTTTTTTATGCTCAGAGAAAAAGTAGAGGAGTTCACCAATGGCCGCCTGCTGCTCACCCCGACGCCTGTCGTTTCTTGACCGCTACCTCACCGTCTGGATTTTTCTGGCGATGGCCGGAGGTATCGCGCTTGGTTCCCTGTTTACGAAATTACCGGATGCGCTGAATAGCCTGTCGGTCGGCACGACCAATATCCCCATTGCCATTGGCTTGATTCTGATGATGTACCCGCCACTCGCACGGGTGAAATATGAAGAACTCCCGCTTATCTTCACGGATTGGAAAATCCTGCTGCTCTCCCTTGTGCAGAATTGGATCATCAGCCCAGTGCTGATGTTTGGCTTAGCTGTGTTCTTCCTGCATGACTATCCCGAGTACATGACCGGAGTCATCCTCATTGGCCTCGCCCGCTGCATCGCGATGGTGATTGTCTGGAACGACTTGGCCGAGGGCGATAATCAATATGCCGCCGCGCTGGTGGCTTTCAACAGCGTGTTTCAACTGTTGTTCTTTAGCGTCTATGCGTGGCTGTTTATCAGCGTACTGCCGCCGCTGTTTGGGCTCAGTGGGCAGATTGTCGAGGTCAGCTTCCGCGCTGTGGCCGAAAGCGTGTTCATGTACCTTGGCATTCCTTTTTTCGCCGGATTCCTATCCCGCGTGGTGCTCATGCGGCAGAAAAACCGCGATTGGTATGAGCAGAAATTCTTGCCGAAGATTGCACCGCTCACCCTGATAGCGTTGTTGTTTACTATCTTTGCGATGTTTTCCCTGAAAGGCGGCATGGTGATGGAATTGCCGCTCGATGTGCTGCGGATTGCTATCCCGCTGGCGATTTATTTCGTGGTGATGTTCTTTATCAGCTTCCTCATGGGCAAGGCTCTAGGGGCTGATTACGGCAGGACGACCGCGACCAGCTTTACAGCGGCCAGCAATAATTTCGAGCTGTCCATCGCCGTGGCCATTGCGGCGTTCGGACTCAGTTCTTCCGTCGCGTTCGCTACCGTGATCGGCCCCTTGGTTGAAGTTCCAGTTCTCATTTCTTTAGTGAGTGTCGCGTTTTGGCTACGCGATAAATTATTCACCAACTACCAAAACACGCCCGCTACGGATTTAGCGAAAGCCCAATCCTAACCTGCACCTTGACAAATATCGGCTTTTAGGAAAGTTTGTGCCTACACTGACTGAAGCAGCAAGGCAGGTATGTTCACACTTTTAATCTATGTTGCGGCGGCCATTGCTGAAATTGCCGGGTGTTTTGCCTTTTGGTTTTGGTACCGTGAAGCCAAATCCATTCTCTGGTTGTTGCCCGGCATGGTTTCCCTCGCGTTGTTCGCATGGCTACTCTCACTGAGTCCCGCAGAGTATGCAGGGCGCGCCTACGCTGTCTATGGAGGTATCTATATCGCAACCACGCTCAGTTGGCTTTGGGCAGTGGAAGGCATCCGCCCCGACCGTTGGGATATCATCGGAGCCACGGTCTCTCTCATCGGCGCGGCCATCATTCTGTGGGCTCCACGTCCATAATCTATTCACAAGTGGCCGGCCTCCTGACCTTGTTTTCGGCCGCATACCGGCTTGCCCTGACGCTTCATTCCTGCATCTGCGCCGGCGGGCATTTTACCGAGCCATAAGAACAGAACACGCAGCAGTCTCCGTCTTTTCGCCGCAGCACCGCTTTACATTGCGGGCATTCATAAACCTGTAAACATGCGTCTGTCGGCATTGTTTCTTCCACAGCGTTCTGACAGTGCGGACACGTCAGAACCGATAGAAGCAGTACCTCTGCCATATCACTCCTTTCATGGCGCAACCCACGGCACCGCCAGCAGGGCGAGCGCCAGCACCGTGACCACCAAAAACATGCTGCGCTGGCGTTTGATTGTGCGCGGATCGGCGCATGGTGTGCCGGGGACACAAGGTTGTGGATTTAGATAGACCTTCCGAAAGGATAGTCCTAAGAACAGCAACGTTAAACCAATGAACAGCGGGCGCAACGGTTCCAGCACGGTCAAGGTGCTAATCCATGTCCCACTGATACCAAGTGCCAGCAGGACAAGTGGCGCGACACAGCACACGGACGCGCCGATCGCAGTCAGCACACTCGCAATGAGCGTTCCCTTTCCATTTCCTAAATCCATAGCTTTACCTCCAGAGCCGCTTGGTTGATTCATCCTAAACCCTGTACTAAGGTACGGAATCAAGGGGGTAATTCAATGGCTCAGGAATTAACGATAGGAAAGGTGGCGAAGCTGGCTGAGGTCAACGTCGAAACGATCCGCTATTACCAAAGGCGGGGGCTTCTCGCGGAGCCGGACAAACCTTACATGGGATACCGCCGCTATCCGGCGGACATCGTGAAGCACATCCGCTTCATCAAGCGCGCTCAGGCTCTTGGGTTTACCCTGAATGAGGTAGCAGTCCTTATGGAATTGGAGGAAGCGCGTGCCTGTGGCAAGACCCGCGCTCTCGCCCGAGACAAGATCAACGCCATTGACCAGAAAATGAGCGGACTCACGAGTATGCGTAAGGCATTGGCCACGCTCGTTCGGCAATGCGAAGCCGGAGAGGCTACAAAAGGCTGCCCCATTATTCGAGTTCTTGAACAGAGTGAATCTTCTCGTACTGCTCCTGCACGGTAGAAGAGTCCTCCCAGCCAAATTTCTGCTGGTTGTAGGTGGTGCTAGTGAACAAGTTCACATGCCCGAGTTACCATATCCTTCGACAACAGATCCACCGCATCCGGGTGACACGATCCGAAGACCTCCACCAGGAAAGAGCAGCTCTGCGGCGTCATTGGTCCCACTGCGCAGGGAAAGGTCTTACATTGCATTTGTGTTCCGCCGCGAGCGCGTCATCAGAGGCGACCCGCACATCGAAAGGAGCGTACCCAATATGCCACGGTGGCGCGTGAAATCTTTGAAGGGCTATGAAGGGCGGGTTGTCCTGGATGCGGAACGGATCCTGAGCGCGATGAAGCGCTACAAACATGCCAAACGGAGGCCGACCAGTGTCGACTTGGAGAAGCGGACGATCCGTCGACTGAAGATTATTGCCAAGGAGCAGGGGATTCCCTCTCAAGTGGTGATTCGGATCTTTATCACCTATGATCTGGAGGCTATGAAGAAACCTCGTGACGTGCCCTGGAACTAGCTGATGCGAACACCGCTCACGCAGATGAGCAGTGAAAGACCAACCAGACGCACAATCAGTCGCAGACGCTCGCGAGCATGAGACGAACAGAAGAAAGAGGCGAGCCGTGAAGTTCCATCCCGTCGTCCCCATCTTCTGGGGATAACCTTGTGAACAGATCAAGGGGTACCCACACCTCGCAGAAAATTAACGTTTGTTCAGCAAGTTGCCTGCTCTTTAGGTATCTGTATTATGCGGACCTCGCCACAACTGGTTGTGACGGGCCAGCGACCGATCCAACTGGAGGCAAGCCGGGATAACGGAATTTGCGATCAGATGACCGATTCCCTTGGCTCATCCACGACTTCGGTCCTGCCGTCGAGACTCTCACCTGCACAGACCGTCTCCTCCCCGCCCCATGAAGCCGGGAGGAGACTATGGCCACCAGCGATCGCTCAGCTATCCGCACTTTCCTCAGAAGGTTTCTCCACAGGATCGGGAAAGTCCTCTTCTATTGTAAGGCGTGACACATTTTAGAATGCTCGAACGGGGTAACCATCTGAAGGAGGTCCAATTTCGCTGAGGAGAGGTCGGAGATGTATCAGTGAACGGGGCTCTAGAAATCCAGCAAACATAAGTATATATACGTTTGGAGACGTACCATTTCCCGAATGGCGTCACATCTGAGAAGGAGACGTGTGGGCCTCTTGGTCTCGAGGTGATGCAACGCAGACGTCTGACGGTAGGCGCACGGGTCACCTGACCAAGGAGGAAGAGACGTGCCAGGACTATCTCGCCACCAACCTGTAGAACCGAGAAGGAACACACGATCACACGTCCCTCGTCGGAGCGGGAGGGGCGTGAACGGGACCGCTGTTCGAGATAGCACAACGCGTGCCGACCCACCGATGATCGTCTGTGCCCGCTACGATGTCTTACGGGCCTTAGCGGAGGCCTCTGGTGTGGAACAAATCACGTTATGGGCCATCCCGAATAAAAAATATCAGGTGAGTTTTCGGATCAAGAACCACGCGCAGGAATGGTATCTCTCCACCCTTCGGAATAAAGCGACGCCTCGTGCCTTCGTGAATCTTGGCGCGACGGCCCCTATCGCCTACAGAATCGCCCACGCGCCGATCATGATCGTGAACCTGTCCAAAGCGCGGCCAAAGTAACCTGTCCGGTTCACTGTCCTCCCCTGCCTACACTGTTTCAATAAGGACAGCCTTTCTGTAGAGGCGCATTCCTACACGCCCATACACGGCAGAATTAATTATCTCTCATTCAGGACAAGCATCTTGACAGGCGCTCTGCATCCGCGTAGTAGTGCACACAACAAACGCCTAAGGAGAAGATATTAGTAGTACTACATACAGTGTGGTGCGTGCTGACCTCGGAGATAGTTTGCACAAGGACTCACATGGATGATGGACCCTCGACGAAAGAGCGAGCCCGCCGGATGATTGAGCGAGATATGGGGGCCCTGTTACTCGACACCCTCAATGATGCACGCACCGTGGAAGTCATGCTGAACGCGGATGGGCGGCTCTGGTGTGAACGGTTGGGGCAGGGGATGACGTGCATTGGGACGTTTCCCGCCGCCCGCGCGGAAGCCATCATCAAAACCGTGGCGGGATTTCATCGCAAAGAAATCACGCGCCAGTCCCCCTACCTCGACGGAGAGTTTCCCCTCGATGGCTCCCGCTTCGCCGCACAGATCCCGCCGATCGTGCCCGCTCCGACGTTCGCCATTCGCAAACGAGCGCTCGCGGTCTTTCAGCTGGCCCAGTACGTGGAGCAGGGGATCATGACGGCTCGGCAAGGAGACGTGCTCCTCACCGCCATTACAACCAGACGAAATATTCTTGTGGTCGGCGGGACTGGTTCGGGCAAGACCACGCTCGTGAATGCTCTGATCGACACCATGATGGACACCTTTCCCCATCTCCGCATGTTCATCTTCGAGGACACCGCCGAAATCCAATGCCGTGCCGACAACTGCGTGCAATACCACACCACCGTCGATGTCACGATGGCGAAGCTTCTGAAGATTTCCATGCGCATGCGACCCGACACGATCTTAGTGGGCGAAGTCCGAGGGCCGGAAGCCTTGGATCTGCTTATGGCCTGGAACAGCGGACATGAGGGTGGCATCGCCACATTGCATGCGAACCATGCCAGAGCCGGGCTCTCGAAGCTGGCGCTGTATATCAGCATGAATCAGGACTATCCCAAACCGATCGAACCGCTGATTGCCGAAGCCGTACAGGTCGTGGTGCACATCACGCGCTGTGCAGAGGGACGGCGAGTCGAAGACATTCTCGAAGTCCAGGGCTATGAGCAAGGACAGTACATCACCAGGTCACTGATTGAATCGAAGGAGCATCATCAATGAGCATTGCATCGCACTGGAAATACTATCTGTTGGGCTTGGGCGTCCTGCTGACGCTGTGCGTCATCACCCTGCCGCATGAGGCCTACGCGGCGGGGACGGCCGGGGGCGGGCTCCCCTACGAATCCGCCTTGACCCGGTTGCGCGCGTCGATCACGGGACCCGTCGCCTTTACCTTGTCCTTGATCGGGATTGTGGGTGCGGCAGGAGTCTTGATCTTCGGCGGCGAGTTGACCGGATTTCTCCGCATGATGGTCTTTTTGGTGTTGCTGATCGCCATCCTCGTGGGAGCCCAAAACGTGCTGACCACGCTCTTTGCCGCTGGAGCTGAGATCTCATGGATTGAGGAGGGGAGAGAGGTGATGGTGTCATGGCCCCAGTCTGATCTCATGAGGCTGAGCTAGCGATGGCGCTCCGCAAGATCCCGATTCGTCGTGTCATGCACCGAGACAATCTGTTCTTAGGCGGGGACCGTGAACTGGTGCTGTTCTGTGGCGCGGTCGCGTTTGCGCTGGTCTTCACCGCGCAAGAGCTGCGAGCCGGGATCGTCGGCGTGACCTTGTGGTTTTGTCTGCTCTATCTCCTGCGGCTCATGGCCAAAGCCGATCCGAAGTTGCGCTACGTGTATCTGCGCCAGCTCATCTACAAACCCTACTATCCCGCACGCAGTACCCCCTGGCGGGTCAACAGCGCCAGGCAAGGGAATCAGTACCTATGATGGTGACGCTGACCGTCCTGATTGCTGGGCTGGGCCTCGCATTCCTCTTGTTGCTGATTCAACGCGTCCGGGAAGCCGACGCACAGGTGACGGTGAAGAAGCATCGGTCACAGGACGCGGGCCTGTCGGATCTCTTGATCTACGCCGCGATGGTGGAGGATGGCGTGATCGTCGGGAAAAACGGCTCGCTCATGGCGGCTTGGATCTACCGCGGAGACGATCAGGCCAGCAGCACGGAACCTCAGCGTGAAGCGGTGTCGTTTCGGATCAATCAAGCCTTGAGTCAGCTCGGTAATGGCTGGATGGTGCATGTGGACGCCGTGCGGCGTCGGGCGGCCGGCTATGCCGCACCCGGCCTCTCCCATTTTCCCGATGTCCTGACCGCCGCGTTGGACGAAGAACGGCGGCGGCTCTTTGAAGGACTGGGAACCATGTACGACGGCTATTTTGTCGTGACCCTGACGTATCTGCCGCCATTGGTGGCGCAACGCAAGTTTGTGGAGTTGATGTTCGACGATGACCAGGCGGCAATCAGTGCCCAGGACTGCACGAAGGGACTGGTGGAGCAATTTACACGAGACTGTTCGTCGTTTGAATCGCGGTTGTCGTCGGTGTTTCGGCTGCAACGCCTCCGCGGACAATCCCTCATCCTCGAAGATGGGTCGACCGTCAGCCATGATGAATTCCTGCGGTGGGTGCAACGCTGCGTGACCGGTGTGAATCAGCCGGTCCTTTTGCCGTCGCATCCGATGTATCTCGATGCCGTGGTAGGCGGACAAGAATTGTGGACGGGCGTCATTCCGAAAATCGGTCGTCAGTACATGCAAGTGGTGGCGATCGAAGGCTTTCCTTTAGACAGCACCCCCGGCATCCTGACGGTCCTCGCGGAGTTGCCCATCGAGTACCGCTGGTCGTCGCGCTTCATCTTCATGGATCAACATGAAGCCGTGCGAGAATTAACGCGCTATCGACGGAAATGGAAGCAGAAGGTCCGCGGATTCCTCGATCAAATCACTAATTCTCACACCGGTCCAGTCGATCAGGATGCGATGGCGATGGTCGCCGATGCGGAGGCTGCCATCGGAGAGGTGAACAGCGGCCTGATCGGGATGGGCTACTACACGAGTGTCGTGGTCCTCATGGATGAAGACCGGGGTGAAGTAGAACGGTCGGCGCGTCATATCGAAAAGGCGATCCATCAGCTCGGATTTGCCGCACGGATTGAAACCCTCAATACGATGGACGCATTCTTGGGCAGCTTGCCGGGACATGGTGTCGAAAACGTCCGGCGGCCACCGTTAAATACCATGAACCTGGCGGATCTCCTCCCGACCAGTACGATCTGGACCGGCAGCGCGACCGCGCCCTGTCCCATGTATCCGCCGAACGCGCCGCCGTTGATGCAGTGTGTCACGCATGGCGCCACCCCGTTTCGTCTGAATCTCCATGTGCGTGATGTGGGCCATACGTTGATGCTGGGACCAACCGGCTCAGGCAAATCGACGCATCTAGGGATGCTGGCCGCACAACTGCGTCGGTATGAGGGCATGTCCGTCTTTGTCTTCGATAAGGGTCTCTCGATGTATCCCTTGGCGGCGGCGATTCGCGCCCACACGAGCGGGCGGAGCGGATTGCACTTTACCGTGGCGGGCGATGCCAACGAGTTGGCCTTTTGTCCTCTTCAGTTTTTGGAGACGAAAGGGGATCGGGCCTGGGCGTTGGAGTGGATCGACACGATGTTGGCGCTGAACGGCGTGAAAACTACGCCGATCCAGCGGAACGCCATCGCGGAAACGGTCATGGCGCTGCATGCCAATGCGTTGAGTCATGACCACAGCAATGGACTGAACCAAC
>CXWK01004521.1_pt1 | contig 21002 bp, 19 predicted proteins | sample 590851 | NCBI WGS metagenome assembly CXWK01 (sample SAMEA3498364, study PRJEB10139) | wastewater metagenome | biome: wastewater treatment plant; material: activated sludge | place: Denmark | collected 2014-08-01 | reverse complement strand
TTCAGATCGTCCGTTCAGCATTGGATGACTTTGCCGAAGGCCATCGTACAAGCATCCCGCGACAAGCCATCGTTCGATCGATTCGTAAGGAACTTGAGGCCATGCTGGAAACCCTCCGACTGAAAGGGCGTCCAGCCGCGGTCTTTGGCATCGCTGACCATGGTATCCTCTGGAAGGAGGACAACCACGATCTCGAACGGATCTCAATTTCGGGTGCACGTTATGCAGAAGGGATAGCAGGCTCGGGTCGAGGCTATCGCGTCGAATTTGAGAATCGTGCATACTGGGTACTAGACTATTTCCAGATGGGACGTGCTTGGCGCGCAAACGAACAAGGCATCCATGGCGGAATCTCATTTGAGGAATCTATCGTGCCTTTCATTCATTGGGAGGTCAACTAACTATGCTCAGTATCGGCCGAGATATTAAGACCAACGACTATGTCTATCTGGATGTGTCACGCTCACGCGCCGCGCTGATTTGTGGCAAGCGAGGAAGCGGCAAATCCTATACACTAGGGGTAATTGTCGAGGAGTTACATCAGGCTGGTAACGTACTGACTTTGATCATAGATCCGATGGGGATCTACTATCCTATGGCGCAGCCAAATCATAGTCAAGATCGGCTTCTTTGGGACTGGGGTCTCAGTGCGCAGGCATTGCCTACACTCCTCGGCGCCTGGTGATCCAGAAATGCTCTACGGAGGCAGAGAAGTCCTCAAGGCGATGGAAGACATGGGCGTGCGGTTCCGTCAATTTCGGCTCAACCCCGCAGATCTGTCTCCTGACGCCTGGTGCGAACTCTTCGATTTCAGCATTGCAGATGTGATGGGAATCGCGCTATTTCGGGCAGTCCAGACTTTGAGCCGCAAGCAGAAAGAATACTTCTTTATCCCCGACATCATTGCGGAAATCGAAGGGGACGGGCTGATCGCAGACCGGACGCGTGAGGCGTTGCTCAACCGCCTAAAGATGGCCCAAGACTGGGACCTCTTCAGCTATCGCTATCAGGAGATTTGGGAGATCTTTGACCCGAAGGCCATCAACATCGTTGATCTGAGTACACTCGATCCAGGCCCTCGCGGCCGGCGCAATCTCGTTGTGGATGTCTTGGCCCGAGATATGTTCAAACGGCGCACGATTGCACGCCGCAAAGAGGAACTGGGACTAATCAGTGAACTTCCGAGGGTTTGGATGCTGATAGACGAGGCCCATCAGTTTGCGCCCTCGGGCCGAGGTACCCTTGCCAAGGAAGCACTAATTCGGTGGGCGAAAGAAGGGCGACAGCCTGGGCTTTCGTTGACAGTCGCCAGCCAGCAGCCATCTGCGATTGATAGAGAGATCCTGACTCAGTGCGATGTTTTGCTGTGCCAGAAAATTACCAACAGCGAGGATATCCAATCCATCAACGGCTTAAGCCAAGACTATATGGGTGGTGAGCTAAAAACCTTCATTCGCAAGTTGGAGCGCCGCGGCGAGGCTGTGTTGGTAGATGATGAACAGGAGAAGGTTACCATGATGCAAGTTCGTCCGCGAAGAAGTCGCCATGGTGGAGGAGAAGCTGCGGGATGAACGAAGTCGTGAGGTCAGCTTGGAGCCTGGGAATAAGTGATTCTTAAGAAGCAACTTCCTAGCACTCATTCGATCGCTCACTGTCACAGGTTCGACCAACGATCGTACTGCGAGCGCCATGTCGGGGCTTGCGACAGATAAGACGATTTCACCAATGCGAAGAACTGCAACAACCGGTGCCATGAACTCTGCCCCAGTCGGCGTCAGCTGGCTCTGCCGGTCTCTCGCAATCGCCGGCACATTAAGTCGCAGCCTGCATCGCTATTTCGAGTGACCTCAAGTCTGTTGACGAATTCCGCACCCGCTTCTTTCCGACGGAGGTTAGCATTTTTCTCTGCCAGGCTTATTGACTTGTCCTCCCGATACACAGCATAATCTGGATTGACGACAACGTGTGGCGGCGTCAAACCGATTGCGACATAGACTTGCCACACCGAACCGGAGGTCAAGGTGCTTCGTACTGGCGTTATTTTGTGGCTGTTGTGTGCTTTACTTTTTGCACCGCTAATCGGGTCTGCTGCCATATCTGCTTACGCAGACCCTTGCCTCTCTGTTACCTCGTCGCAAGAGACCGAAACCACAGCCACCGTTAAAGTGGCGGTTCTGAATGTGCGTGATGGCCCAGGAACAAATTTCAGGGTCCTTAGCCAGGTCCGCCGTGGTACGCGCCTGATCGTATTGGACTGGACAGACCGACGGGATTGGCTTAAGGTAAGGACACCAGTTGATATGACTGGCTGGGTTAGCGCTGCACTTGTTGACCTGGATTACTCCCCGGAAACTGCTCAGTCTCCAACACGCGCGTCACCTGCCAATCATTCAGGTCAAGGCAATTCGCTCCCAGTGTATGCCTCTTTGCCATTCCGACCAAATATTGTAACCAGTCGCCAGGCTTACGTTCACGAGTGTTTCGGGACAGGGGATAGCCCCCTGCGCACCGTCTCCGCCAATACTCCCGTCCAGGTGGTGGGTAAAGCTGGGTATGAGCCACCGCCTGAAGAAAGCGCCGCGTTGGGTCAGGGTATATTCCTGAAGATCCGGCTGTGGGATGGGCAATATGCCTGGATCCTGGCCGATGCTGTGCAGATTGATGCTTCGAGTCTTGCCAACGTATCGAATCAGTGCGAGGCGTATGACCGGATTGACTGGACTAAGGTTGTCAGGCCAACTCCCACGCCAATATCCCAACCTGGTGCTGGTGGCCGTTCATCTGGATGCTGCAAAATCTGTCGTACGGGCAAGGCCTGCGGTGACACCTGTATTGCCCGCTGGAAAACATGCCATGTCGGCCGTGGCTGCGCCTGCAATGGATAAGAGAAATATGGAACATGTTCCATAACCTGCGCTGCGATCTTCCATCTTCAGGCGTGTTTTTGGCAAATGAAACCTGGGCCACTTGGCAATGAAAAACAGGGCCAGCAAGGTCACCCCGTTTTCAGCTTGGCAATCAAAATCAGGGCCGTTTGGCAATGAAAATCAAGGCCATTTGGCAATGTAAAACAGGGCCACCCGTGATTTTGGAAACCCAAAAAGCGGGGAGGGTGGGATGACAACAGGCGCAGGGCTGGGCGTTGCGATAGTCTGTTGGTAACCCGCAACTTCGTGCGTCAGACTTGGCGCTGAAACGCCGACCACTAACCATGTTCGTCGTGTGTGCTTCAACGCATTGGGAGGGACATATGACAAAGTCAAGCGCGCCTGATCGTGCAAAACTGAATGCTTCGCTCAAGGAGATGGTTAGCCGGATTCTAGTTACCGGTCACCATCAGAAGGACGCACGGCAGGTCATACTTCAACTGCAACTGCATGGCTCCTCCATGTGCTGACCGATCTGCTCTCCAGGATCTCCAACATCTCCCGACTCGTGTGGACAAAATAGAACTCGCGTTGGGGATGTTGCCGATGCAATTCGTTGTAGCACTGCATTGCCGTGGTCCCATCTGGGCAAGTCTCGATCACGGCAATACGGTCGAGAATACGATGATTCTCGGCAGAGTGCGCTTCTAGTGCTTCGATCACCAACCATCGGTCGGGATAGGCGTTACGGACATCCAACCATCGCATGATTGCCTCCAACCATCATGAACTTGAGCAAACCCTTGCAGATCATCCTCGGACAATGTGGGCGCGGTTAAGAGCAGGCGTTGAAGTTGCTGAGGCTCATGATCATTCTCCCCTTCCAGCGCTCGCGGCACCCCGTCAGGAGAAATTATACCCGCAACGAAGCCAGGTGACAAGGGTGCGCGCCGCTGGTTGGAATTGATCTCTTGCGGCGTGGCTCTCTTCGGTCTCACCCCTGTCTCCGTCGTGGTGGGCGCTGATCCCGCTCGGCGCAGGCGGAGACATGAGATCACCCACGTCAACCGGCCGGGCGTTGACGCACCCAAGTGGCGGTGGTACAATCACGATCAAGACCGGCTGCCTGGTCACCCTCAACCGCCGCCATTTCATCGAAGACCCGGAAGTAGCCCGGCGATCGGGCTTGCGCATCGAGACGCCAGGCGACGCGCTGGCGTGGGTGCGGGGCGAGATCGGGTAAGCCTTGTGTAAGGAGAAACGGCTCATATACGGCAACAACATGACAACGACGCACATCCCAAGCGGACTGCGTCCCCACTTCCAGGAATACGATCTGCCGAGCCTTGACCTGGACCGAGACGCTGATCTGATTATCCAACGCACACTCGAATACGGCACCTGGGACGAAATCCGCTGGCTGGTTGCCAGCTACGGCGTTGATCGCGTCCGCACCTTCGTGCGCGTGCGAGGTGAGCGCATGCTCTCACGCGTGACCTTCAATTACTGGCGCAAGCTGCTGCGCATCCATCGTTGGCGCCACTCGCCGTTCGCCAACGAAGCGAGGGAAGTATGGATGTACTGACTCTTGCGAACCCGCACTGGGAAGCGCTCACACCCGAGACTCAACAGGCATTTCATCTCGCTGCTACTCTTCCCTTTCTTAACCGCTATTACCTGGCCGGCGGTACAGGATTGGCCCTACATCTCGGCCATCGCTTGTCAGTTGACCTTGATTTCTTCTCAGCGGCCGCTGACGCCGTGGGACCGGAAGAGCGCTCTGCTATGGCAACAGCTTTTGACGACCCCACGCTCTCGGTCAGCCATGACAAGGACATGACCTTTGTGGCCACATGGCGAGGAGTTGGTATCAGTTTCTTTCGCCTAGCCCTCTACCCATTGGCCCAGGCGCCATGCTGGCTAAAAGGCGTGCCGGTGGCCACGGTGGCGGAGATCGGCGCCATGAAGTTGGCGGCCATCATGTCCAGAGGTACACGCAAAGACTATATTGATCTCTACTTCATTCTGCAACGAGTAACCATCGGCCAGATCTTCGAGGTTGCCGCCGTGAAATACGCGCGCGTACGCACTTTTGCCGTGAGCGCAGTTCGTGCGCTGGCCTACTTCGCCGACGCCGAGGCTGCCCCCATGCCACAGATGCTAGATCGTACCTCCTGGACAACGATGAAACGGTTCCTGGAGCGCCAAGCCCTGGAGGCTGGNNGTCAGGTTGAGGGCCATGGTCCGCACAGGCAGGCTTTGCAGCGGCTACAACGATTTGAGTCGCCCGACCTGCTTCGACGTGGGCGGCTCGACCGAGACTTCGGGGAGCTCGGTCGAGTCGCTCACGACGAAGCCTCAATCGCCCGACCCGCCCCCATTCTGAAATGCACCCCACACAGACTGATTGGTTGCGCAATGCGCCAGCCGTTGGTATAATGTCCGCCGGGATGATCCAGGTTGGTGTGACGCCAGCCCCGCGCAGGCCAGCCGTGTCACCCTCCCCGCCGCTATCCTTGACTTCGAGATGCCTATGACCATGTTGGACTTGATCGCCGCGGTCGAAGCGAAGACTGCCCTGGTCTTCCAGGACAAGACATTGTTGCAGCGCGCGCTGACGCACCGCTCCTATCTCAATGAGTTCCCAGACTTCCCGCTCTCGGATAACGAACGGCTCGCATTCCTGGGAGATGCCGTGCTCGGTTTCGTTATCGGCGCCTATCTCTATCATCGGTTCCCCGAACAGCCAGAGGGCTACCTGACCAACATGCGCGCCGCGCTGGTGCGCCGCGAAACGTTGGCTGATTTTGCCCGGCGGCTGAACCTGGGACAGTATCTGCTGATGGGGCACGGCGAAGCCGAATCGGGCGGCCGTAATCGCCCAGCCACGCTGTGCGCGGCGTTCGAAGCGCTGATCGGCGCTGTGTACCTGGACGCCGGCCTGGCCCGCGTGGATGACCTCCTGCTGCCGCTCATCGTTCCGTTTCTCGACAATCTGCAGCAGCAGGCAGATTACAAGGATGCCAAGAGCCGGCTGCAAGAGCGCGTGCAAAGCCAGCGCCAGGTTACTCCGCGCTACCAGACGGTCAGCGCAGAAGGCCCTGATCACTTGAAGGAGTTTACCGTCCAGGTCTTTCTGGGCGACGCGGTGTACGGCGAAGGTCGCGGCAGCAGCAAACGCCAGGCCGAACAGCTCGCCGCCATCCAGGCGCTGCAGCAGCTCGAATTGGAAGACCTGGATGATCTGCGACGCAAGCACGACTAACCCGGCGGCGCCGCGGCCAGCCGCAATGCCCATCGCCCAACACGAACAATCCACCCTGCTCATTACCGGCTTGTCTGGCTACGTGGGGCAGGGGCTGGCCCGCCATCCGGCCCTGGCCCGTTTTGGCCGCGTGGTGGGCACCTACTTCCAGCACCCCGTGAGCTTGCCCGGCCACGCAACCTGCCGGCTCGATTTGACCGACGCCCACGCCGTAGACGCGCTGTGGTGGGCCGTGCAGCCCACGGTAGTCATCCACACCGCGGCCAATTTTGCGCAGCCGGCCCGCCTGACCGAAAGCATCGTGGCTGGCACGCAGCATGTCGTGGCCGCCGCCGCCAAACACGGCGCTCGCCTCGTGCATCTCTCCTCTGATGTCATCTTCGATGGCGAACATCCACCCTACGCCGAAGACGCGTCCCCCGATCCCATCACGCCCTACGCACAGGCCAAGGCGCAGGCGGAGACGCTCGTGCGCACGTCAGGTTTGGCAGACTGGGTTATGGTGCGTACGTCAATGGTGACCGGCCTGGCGCCGGTTGACCCGCGGACGCAGTGGGTGTGGGGCAGCGTGCGCGCACGGCGGCCGATCACGCTGTTTACTGATGAGTACCGTTGTCCGGTATGGGTTGAGGATTTGGCCGCGGCCCTGCTGGAGCTGACGCAGCTCGATTTCCGGGGTGTGCTCAACGTCGCCGGCCCACAGCGCCTGAGCCGTTACGCGTTCGGCGTGAAGCTCTGCGCCTTCGCCGGCCTTGATCCCGCGGCCATCACGGCCGCTGTCGTCGCCAACAGCGGCCTGGTGCGCCCGCGTGATTGCACGCTGGATATCCGCCTGGCCCAGCGCGTGCTGCGCACGCGTCTGCGCAGCGTGGACGAGGGATTGCTATCTGCTCACAACAGGTAGAGGACAATAAAGAAGGGCAGCCACATCAGATCAAGGAAATGCCACACCATTGCAGCCATGGGCGTGGCGCGCAGGCGCTCGGCATCCACCGCGCTGTGCAGTTGATCGAGCAGCCGCGTCAACAGAACGAGGCCGAGAATGATGTGCATCGCGTGAAAACCGGCCATCGTAAAGAAGACCGCGCCGTAGACGCCGCTCTGAATGGTCATGCCGGCCGTCGTAAACTGGTAGATTTGACCAGCCAGGAAGAGCAACCCCAGGATGATTGTGACCAGCATGAGGCGATTGAAGCGGGTTGAATCGCCCTGGCGTCCTGCGCGCAGGGCCAGGTGCAGGGTCAGGCTGCTCGCCAGCAAAAACAACGTCACGACCAGGCCCTTCCACAGCGAGAGAGGCTGCACCCCGGCCGGCGGCCATTCATCGCTGATGTTGTGCAGGTTGAGCACCACGATCGTCAAGGTGACGAAGACGAGGGCATAGGATCCAAGAAAAACAAGCAGCGCAAAACGCTCGTGGCCGGTCGTCCGTGATTGCTGGCTGCTGCGCATCATACGATTTTGCATGGCGAAAAACTCTCCCAACGCAATGAGTCAAGACGAAGTAGTAACAGAGTGGAGTATGACACCGCTTACCGGATGTTCTGTGATAGATTTCTCAATTTCACCTTTGTCTCGATCATCACGCTGTTTCACGTCCAATACCCTCTGAGAAGGATCCTACGATTATGACCACTCACTCAGTGGCCTGGCAGGAGCTGGCCGGGCTGGCTTTCTTGCCCGCCGCCGATCAACTCTGGCGCCAGACGCCCACGCCGTTGACCGCGCGCTACCAACCGCTGGGCGTGCCGTTGGCGTTCGCCACCAATGCGCCCATCCTGGCCGCGATGGCCGCCGACTCCTTTGGCCCGTGGGGCGCGCCCGACTCGCACGCGCCGGCCTTGCGCCTCAACTTTTTTTTGCACACGGCCAGCGAAACTCTTGATCGCGCGACGCGGCCGGCGCCGGTCTTTCGTGCGCAGGATGATTACTTCATGCTCAGCGTTGGCAGCAGCCTCGGCATGGCCGATCGCGCGGCGGGGTTTGGCATGGCCTTCATCTACCCGACGCTGCTGGCTGATCCCCTCTTCGTGCAAGAAGGCTTCCTGGAATGTCTGGCCTTCTTTCTGGTTACGCGCCGCCGCCGCGCCGTGTTGCACGCAGCCGGCCTGGTGGATCGCGGGCGCGGCGTTCTGCTGACCGGCCCCAGCGGCGCGGGCAAGTCCACGCTGGCTTTTGCCTGCCTGCGCGCTGGGTTTCAACTGCTGGCCGAAGATGTAATCTACCTGGATGAAGACAGCCGCCCGCTGCAAGCCTGGGGCGCGCCCTGGCGCCTGCACCTTCTGCCTGACGGCGAACGCTTCTTCCCCGAGCTGGCGACCGCGCCCTATGTGACGCAGTTGAACGGCGAAATCAAGCGCCGCGTCGAGGTCAACCAGCTTTGGCCCGGGGCGGCCGTGCCAACCGCGCCGGTAGCAGGCGTGCTAATGCTGCGCCGAGCCCATGGAAAAGCCAGCGCGCTGGAAGCGGTCAACCCCGCGGCGTTGCGCCGCACGCTCATCGGCTTTCAGGATCAAATGGGCGCTGACTACCTGGCCGCCATGCACGCCGCCGCTGATCGCCTGCTCGCCGGTCGCGCCGCAACCCTGGCCGTGGGCAGCGATCTGGATGCGGCCGTGACGCTCATCCGCGCGTGGATGGATGCTGACGCTTGAGCCATGACGAGTGTTGGAATGACTCCAGGTTGCCCCCCGGCTGGAGCCTTGTTCTTTTTACGATCTCTAAACGACTCCTTCGTATACTTCCAGGCATGTCGCCTCCGAGAGCGGCAAAGCTCACAAGGGCGTTGGCCCCGCAGTCGCCAGATCAAAGGACACATCCATATGCTTCCGACACCTGTTGCGCTTCGTTTGCACCTGGCCTGGGTCGCGTGGGCGATCGGGTGCGGGCTGCTGCTCTGGCCGGCAACGGCTTCGGCGCACGCCGGGCGTACGGACGCGCCTGTCTCCAGCCCGTCCACCGTGTTCTTGCCGATGATCAGCCGCCAGCGCCTGCCGCCGACGACCGATCTGATCGAGCGCGCGCGTGAGCGAGGGGAGATCAACGCCGAAACCGCCCTGATCTACAAGGTGTTTGCTGTCTTTGGCGATACGCGCCTGCCGTCGCGGCTGCGCGGAGACGACCGCGGTGTGATGGACTCCAACGCGGTGGCCGAGGCGACGCAGCGCTTCGAAACCCTGACGCCGGCGACACGCCAAATCCTGGTTCCTTTCCTGATCCCGCCGGTGTACGTCGGCAGTTGGTACGACCGGCGCATCCATGGCGCGCAGACGATGGCGGCGGCCGCGCAGCCAACCGATCACATCGGCGATCGCTGCAACGAAGTGGCGCAGAACCTGCTCATCCCCCTGGAAACCGACCATTTCGTGGTGTGGTTTCCGCCCAATGACACCGGCTTCTGGCAGCGCGCCCAACGAATCAGCGCCGACCTGGAGACGCGCATCTACCCCATCCTGACCGATCTGCTGCGCGCGCCGTTGAGCGACGCAGGCCTGGGCTGCAATCCCAGCGATGGCCGTTTGGATGTCTACATGGTGTATGATCCCCTGCCCGGCTACGAGAGCACCCTGGCGATGGTCAGCACCTATCCTGGTAAAGGCTGCAAAGCAGCGCCCGCCTACATGCAGGTGCTCAAGCAAGGCTCATCTGAAACCAACACGGTCGCGCATGAGTTCATGCACATGATCCAGTTCGCCTACAACCCGGCCGCCGACTGTTACGATTCATGGTGGATGGAGTCAACGGCCAATTGGGCCATTGACTATTTCGAGCGCATGGACGGTCAACCCGACGCGCAGACAGAACAAGCCTATGCCAAATCGTACCTGGAATCGGCCTGGCGTTGGCTGATTGACACCACCGGCATCCGCGAGTACGGCGCCTATCTGTGGCCCTTCTACCTGAGCCATTACACGGGCAGCTATCACCCGGAACTGATTGCGCAGATCATGGCCGCCACCGAAAACGCGGCCAACGGCGACCTGTACCAGGTTATCAACGATCGCATCGCCGGCGGGTGGGAGCAGCGCTGGCCCGAATTTGCCCTGCTCAATTTGAACCTGCCGCCCAACAACCGCTACGCGGCGTGGGATAACTTCCAGCAACGGTGGATGACGGACTGGCGCATGACCGATTCCCGCGTGGCGCTGCTCAACGATCCTTACTGGGTCTACTATCTCGATGGCCGGTCTGCGGGCGATCCGCTCGCCTTGCCCGACCTGGGCATCTTCTATGAGGAGATTGCGATCGCTGATGACGTGCGCATGTGGGCGTTGGCTAATACGTTCAACAACATGCCCTCCATGCGCGTGCAGGCATTGCTCTACCGCAATGGGCAAGGCTGGCAAGGGCCGGAGGACTGGTCGCAGCGCAAATGGAGCCTGTTCTGCCAGGACAATCCCGCGGAGCGGGTGCAGAGCGTGCTGGTGATCATCAGCAACAGCAACTGGCAACGGCGCACGAGCAGAACTGCCCCCAATGGTGATTTGCGCGTGGTGAGCAGCGATCTACCCTGCGCCGGCTGGCGGGGAACCAGCAGTTGGCAGATGGTGGGCCAATCGGTCAATGCGCTGGGGCAGACTGACTACACGCTGCGAGGTGAGGCCGCACCGACCTTCACCCTGGCGCGGCGCACCTTGACAGGCGACCAGGTGAGTTTGGAGTTCCAGGCGACCGCAGGCAGCGCCACCTGGCTGACTACGATCACCGCCGTGGATTTTCAGACAGGACAAACAACCAGCTGCACGCGCACCGGCGGCGGCGCGCTCATTCCCAGTCTGAGCAGCTTGCTCATCACCGAGGATTTGAGCGGCGCGACCATGCGGCGGCAGTTCTTTGGGGCGGGCCTGATCCCGGCGCCGGAGCGCTGCCCAGTCTTCACGACCTGGACGCACATCCCCTGGCTGACGACCGATATTCAGAATACTGCGCCGCGCCCCTGGCCGGCTTCCGCGCCGCATGGCCGGCTGCAGGGCAGCGACACCTTCACGCAGAGCAGCGATGGCGCGACCAGTACGACGACATCGGCCTGGAACCTGACGGGGTTCGCAGCGCCATAACGGGTGATGTCGTCTGCCTGCGGCCGCGGCGAGCGCTCGAACGCGCGCGCTTTCCCGATCAGGCGCGGCGATAGCGCAGCTGCGCCAGGCCGCTCGCATACACCTGGCCGCCGATCAATTGCAGAGGCTCTTCCACCTGGATGCCCTGGAACAGCGGGATGCCGTCGCCCAGGATCAGCGGCACGATGGTGATGATGATTTCGTCAATCAGATGCTGGTTGACAAACGCGGTCGTCAGCCGGCCGCCGCCCACCAGCCAGATGTCCTGGTCCGTCATCTGCCGAATTTGCGCCACTAGATCGGCCATGTCGCCGGCAAAGGCGTGAATGTCGGCGGCGGGCGGATTCGGCAAGGGCTGCGTCGTGACGACGAAGGTGGTCTTGCCCGCATAAGGCCATACGCCAAAACCGAGCACCTCGCGGTAGGTCCTGGCGCCGAGGATAATGGCGCCCACGCGGGCGTAGAACGCCGCGTAGCCATAATCCTCGTTGGGACCATCGTAGGCTGTCAACCAGGAAATATCATCATTGCGGCGCGCAATGAAGCCATCGAGACTGGTTGCGATGTACAAAATGACGTTTCCCATCTGCGTTCTTTGCCTCACATGAGAGCGATTCAGTGTGCGGCGATCCATCAGATGCCGTACCGGCCACATCATACCTCGTCTGCCAAAACCGGACAAGCCAGAATCAGATGCCTCACACGAAGCCACAAGGTCACCAAGATACCAAGATACCAAGATACCAAGATACCAAGATACCAAGATACCAAGATACCAACCGATTCCTTTGCGGCTTTGTGGCTTGGTGTGAGAACCTCTGATGCCTCACACGAAGCCACAAGGTCACCAAGATACCAAGATGCCAACCGATTCCTTGGCGGCCTGGCGGCTTGGTGTGAGAACCTCTTGCTCGCTCTACCAGGATTTCACAGGCGAGGCGCAACCTGTGCTAAAATACAGGTATGTGGTCAAATAACTGGCGTGAGGAAACCTGGTCGCGCTTGGACCAGGCATGGGATTTGATTATCATTGGCGGCGGCATCACTGGCGCGGGCATTCTGCGCGAGGCCACGCGGCTGGGACTGCGGGGCCTGCTGCTCGAACAACGCGACTTTGCCTGGGGCACCTCCAGCCGCTCGTCCAAATTGGTGCACGGCGGCTTGCGATATCTCAAAGAGGGTAAAATCGGGCTGACGCGGGCATCGGTGCACGAGCGCCAGCGGCTGCTGGATGACGGGCCGGGTTTGATTGATCCGCTGGGCTTTCTGCTTGCCACCTACCGCGGCGATAACCCCGGCCGTTGGATGTACCAGGCCGCGCTGACCGTCTACGATCTGCTGGCGCTGCAGTGGAGCCATCAGCGTTATGACGCCGGCGATTTCCAAAAGTTGGCGCCGAACATCTCGCAGGAAGGGTTGAAGGGCGGTTTTCGTTACGGCGACGCGCAGACCGACGACGCCCGCCTGGTGCTGCGCGTTATTCGCGAGGCGGTGGCGGCCGGCGGGACCGCACTGAACTACGCGACGGTCGAGACGCTGCTGCGCAATCACCGCCAGGTGTACGGCGTGCAGGTGCGTGACGGCGTCAGCGGGGCCGTGGCTGCCCTGTCGGCGCGTGTGGTTGTCAACGCCACCGGCGCGTGGGCCGATCGCCTGCGCGGCCAGCTCGGCGCCGCGCCGCGCATCCGCCCGCTGCGGGGCAGCCACCTGATCTTCTCTGCGCAGCGACTGCCGCTCAGCCAGGCCGTCAGCTTCCTGCACCCCTTCGACCGCCGGCCGGTCTTCATCTTCCCCTGGGAAGGCGTCACCCTCGTGGGCACGACCGATGTGGATCATGATGAGGCGTTGGATGTGGAACCGGCGATTACCGCGGCCGAAGTTGCTTATCTGATGGCGGCGGCTGACGCCCAATTCCCCTCGCTGCGCTTGACCCTGGCCGATGTCGTTGCCACCTACGCCGGGGTGCGGCCGGTCATCGGCTCGGGCCAGGCCGATCCCTCCAAAGAATCGCGCGACCACGTGGTGTGGGAAGAAGAAGGCTTGCTGACCGTCACCGGCGGCAAGCTCACCACCTTTCGCCTGATTGCACTGGATGTGCTGCGCGCCGTGCGCCACCGCCTGCCAACCCTGCCTGCGGTGGATGATCAACAGCCGGTGTTGAACCAGGTTGATGTGGAATTAGCAGCCGTCGGGGCGGAACCGCTGCGCCGACGGCTGCTTGGCCGTTATGGCGCTGATGCCGTGGCCCTGGTGACTGCGGCGCAGCCCGGCGAGCTGGAGCCGCTGCCAGGGACGCTGACCACCTGGGCTGAGCTGCGCTGGGCCGCGCGCGCGGAAGGCGTGGTCCACCTGGACGATCTGCTGCTGCGCCGCGCCCGCGTGGGGCTGCTGCTGCCGGAAGGCGGCGCAGCGCTCCTGCCCGCGGTGGCCGCGATCTGCCAGGCGGAGTTGGGTTGGGATGATGCGCGTTGGCAGGCTGAAAAAGCTGCCTACCGCGCGCTCTGGCGGCGCTGCTACAGCATTCCCGCGGCCGCCACGATCCCCGATTGGCGGCCGCGCCTGGACGCGCTGCGGGTGCAGCGCCAACAGAAAATCGCCATGCGCCAGCAGCGCCGCCGCTTGACAGCCGTCCTCGTCAGCCTGGTGTTGAGCATGACCGGGGTGGGCTTGCTGTGGGGGCTGCGCCGCAAGGCAGAAGCGAGGAGTCATCATGCAGGGTAAGTATCACGCCGAAATCGTCCAGACCGCGTTGGGCGCCCATTTCAGCCCGGCCGACATCGAGCTTATCACCGCAGCTAACCTGGGGCTGGATGTGCTCGCGGGTCAAATCGGGCACCCCGAGTACCATTTCGATGACAGCGCGTTCGCGGCCGGCGAAGCGTTCATCCGCCAGCAGCGCCAGGCGGTCGTGGATGCCGTGCGCCGCGGCGACCGCGCCGCCGCCCTGGCTGCGTTCGGCCGCCTCACCCACACCCGCCAGGATTTCTACGCCCATTCCAACTGGCTGCGCCGCTGGGCCGAGAGTCAAGGCGGCGTCGAACACTGCCAGCCGGACGCAGCCCCGCTGTGCCTTGACCCCCTGGCCGTTCCAGGGTTGATTTCCGGCCGCAGCTCCATCCGCGTCTACATCCTCCACCACCTGCCGCTGCTTGGGCCGTTGTTCAAGCGCCTCTACATGCCGCCGCATTCGCACGAAGTGATGAACCTGGATCACCCTGGCCGCGGTCCGCTCTTTCCGTTGGCGATGGCCGCGGCCATCGCACACACACGCCGCGAGCTGCAGCAGACCACCGCCGCGCTGGAAAGCGCCGGCGGCGCGGCCGCCGTGGACTTTTTCGCGCCGCCGCGTGAGCGCACAAACTGATCAGGGGTGCATTTCAAACCAGGGGTGGTTCCGACGTCGAGCGATCGCATTCGCTGAAACCGCCGCCAAGCCCACCCTGCGGGAGCTACGCCCTGAAATCGAAACTCATCCCCAGCAAACCGATTGGGCCTGCTCAGCGTCCTGGCTCGCCAATGAGGATGATCACCACGTCGTTGACGTTGGTGCCTGTCGGCCCGGTGATGACCAGGTCGCCCAGGGCCGCGAAGAAGGGGTAGGCGTCGTTGCGCGCCAGGGCGGCCCGCGGGTCAAGCCCCAGGGCGCGGCTGCGGGCCATCGTGCGGCCGTCCACCCAGGCGCCGGCGGCGTCGGTGGGGCCGTCAATGCCATCCGTGCCAAAGCTAAGCAAGCCGACCGGCAGATCGGCGATGGACATGGCCGCGGCCAACGCCAACTCCTGGCTGCGGCCGCCCTTGCCCGTCCCGCGCACAGTCACCGTGGTTTCACCGCCGGCGATCAAGCACGCGGGCGCACGCTGCGGTCGTCCCTGCCGGACCACCTCGCCGGCGATGGCCGCCAGCACGCGCCCCACCTCGCGCGCTTCGCCTTCCAGGCCCGTGGTCAGAATGAGCGGCGCAAAGCCATGCCCGGCCGCCGCCTGCGCCGCCGCTTCGACGGCCAGACGGTTGGAGCCAACCACCAGGTGCTGCAGCGGCAACGCACGCGCCGCGCTTGGTTTGAGCGTCTCTGGCCGCGCGCCAGCCAGGCCAGCCTGCAAGTGCTGGCGCACCGCGTCCGGCGCATGCGCCAACGCCTGCGCGCGGTCGAGCGCGGCCCACGCGCCGGCAAACGTCGTTGGGTCGGGCGCAGTGGGGCCAGAGGCGATGACATCCAGCGGGTCGCCAGGGACATCGGAGAGGATCAGGCTGATTAGCGGCGCGCTCCGGGCAGCCAGGGCCAGTCCGCCGCCTTTGACCTGGTCGAGGTGTTTGCGCACGGCGTTCAATTCATGAATCGTCGCGCCGCTGCGCAGCAGGAGTTCGGTCGTGGCTTGCAGGTCGCCGAGGGTCAGGCCCGGCGCGGGCGCGGTCAGCAGGGCAGAGCCGCCGCCGCTGAGCAGGCAAAAGACCAGGTCGTCAGGGGTTGCCTGGCGCAGGAGGGCCAACGCCGCCTGACCGGCCAGCACGCTGCCAGCAGAGGGCAGTGGATGTCCCCCGGCCATCACGCGCAGGCCGCGCGCCCGCATCCACGCCGGCGCGTCCCCAGCCAGGGACTCTGGCGTCACAATCAGGCCAGCCGCCAGTTTGGCGTCGGCCCACGGCCCCAGGCCGGCCAGCAGCGCCTCGGCCATGCGCAGGCTGGCTTTACCTGCGCTGAGCACAAAAAGCCGCGCCGCAGCGCGCAGGTCGTAGCGTTGATCTCCGATGGCGAGAAGTGGCCCATCGCCGCGGATGTGGCGCGCCACCGCGGCCGCCGGGTCGGCCGCGTGCAGCGCGGCGCGCTGCAGTTCATCCGCTATGGCGCGAGCTGCTTCCCATCTGGTTGGCATCTGATCCTCAGCCGTGGCGGCGTATGGGCGCCTGCGCAAGCGGCGGCCTGCGTCATACGGCGCCTTCGAGAATCTCCGCGGGCACCCGCGTCATGCCCAGGCTCTGCGCCGCCCGCAGGCGATAGAGACCATCCACCAGTACATACCCGTAGCGCGTCCGCCGAACCTGCAAAGGCTGTTGAATTCCCTGCCGGCGTATGCGCTCGATGGTCTTGTTGAGCTTGTCAGGATTAAGTATCACAGCATGCTGCGTCGCCGTGAGGTGAATCAACCCAGGCGCCAACTGCAAGACGTTGTCAGCCGGTTTGACTGGCGTCGGCGCGATCGGCCGCGGGGCGATAATGCGCAAGCGAAAACCTGTTTGTTGAGCAAACGTATCCACCAGGCGCGCCTGCGCCTCTGGCGTCAGGGGCGCGGCCAGGGTCACACACACGTCCTGGTTCTCTGGGAAAATACTGGGTCTTTTGAGGACCGCGAGTTTCTCACGTTCCAAGAGAAGGCGCGCAGCTTCCAGGATGGCGCCCTGGTTTGGCTGCGGGTTGATCGTCAACTTCCAGCCGATGCGCGCCTGCAGCTCACAGATTTGCGTTTGATAGCGCTCGCCCACCGTCGCGGAGATGAAGGAGAGCAAAATATCGTCGCCGCGCAATCCCACACGATAAAGCGTGCTGTCGGCTAATGCCGCGCGAATCGCGGCGTAGGCCGCGTTGATCTCCCATGGCGCGGACGCGCGGCCAACGGGCGGATTGGCGGCCGGCGGCGCGGTCGCTTCCACGGGCGCGGTCAAGGTCACGTCCAACTGATAGCCGGACATCTCGGCAAAGCGGGCCGCCAGGACTTCGGAGAGCTCAGTCGAGCCGCCCGCGGTCGGGCTGGCGTCCGCGGCCGTCGCGGCCACGGTTACGGCCACGCGGCGCTGTTCGCGGTGAATAGATGGCCCTTTGACGATCTTCCAGCCGGCCGGCAGCAGCTCTGTCGCCAACGTGGCGAGCGCGCCCTGCTGAGCTTCAGGCGCCACTTCGACCACCCACCCGGACGCCTTTTCGACCGCGGCAATCAGGTCGGCATAGGCTGCCTGCGCGACATCAGGGAAATCGAACGTCAGCACCAAGACGCGTTCGGCCAGGCGATAGCCAGTTTTGCGCAAGCGCGCCGCGGGCGGGAACTGCTGGCGAGCGAAAACCAGGGCCTGATTTGGCTCCAGGGTGACGGCCTGCGGCGTGCGCGGCAGTTTCGCGGCCAACTGCGCCGCCAGGTTGATCGGCGGTTCGTCGCCTGCCCCCAACAGGCCCACCACATCCTCCGGCCAGATCGTAACCAGCGGCGTATCATCGTCCCAACGCGCCTGGTCATCCGGCAGGGGCGTCGCCTGCAGATGATCGGGCGCCCAACCGACGCAGCGCACCACGGCCGGCTGTCCGTCTGGCGCCTTGACCAACAGCCATTGGCCGGCCGCGTCCGCATAGCGGGCCATCTGCTCGCGACGGCGCTCGCCCAACTGCACCTGGCCGGCCGACCGCACCCTGAAGACGTGGGCGCGCTGCGCATCAGCCGCAAAGTAAAGGCTATCCTGGGCCAGCGCGGCGCCCAGGGTCTGCAGGTGCTGCGGCGCGGGCTTGTCGCCCCACCAGGCCATCGCCAGTTCGGTCAGGGTCAAATAAACCGGCGCTGCGTCACTGGCGACCTGGCTCACTGCTTCCCACAGGCGGCGCAGGTGCAGCGGCCGGTCGGCGCCGATGCCGCGCAACGCCGCGACCGGCAGTGAGGCGGCAAACCGCAGATCAAAGGCTTGACCGGCGCGCGGCAGGTGCACGAGGCGGCCGCGGCTTTGCAGCGCGTGCGCCAGGCTGCGCCGCGCGGCCTCATCCCCATGCACCAGGAAGACCTGGGCCGGGTCGAGCGTTTCCACCAGGCTGACTAACTGGGCTTCATCGGCGTGCGCGGATAACGAATAGGTTGCGAGCCGGCAGCGCACCTCAAGCCGGTCCTGGCGCAGCTGCAGGGCGCCGTGTCCGCGCGCGGCAATTTCCTGCATACGGCGTCCGGGCGACTCTTCGTCCTGGTAGCCGGTGAACAGGATGGCATGCTGCGGCTGCCGGGCCAGGCCGCGTGCGTAGTGCAGCGACGGCCCGCCGGCCAACATGCCAGAACTCGCCACGATGACAAGCGGCTCTGGCTGCCAGAGAAGCTCGTTGCGCTGCGCGCTGCGCTCAATGGGGCGAATGGTTTCTTCATTGAAGAACTGGGCGTCACGCGCCTGCAAGGCCACTGGCAGCGCCTCGGGAAAGCTGGTGTACGCGCGACAAACCGCGCGCACCATGCCATCAGCCCAGATGGGAATCGGCGGCAGCTCCGCGCGGCGCTGAAATTCGGCCAGGGTCAGCAGAATCTCCTGCGCGCGGCCCAGGGCGAAAGCCGGAATCAGCACCTTGCCGCCCGTCGCGATCACCTCATTGATCGTGGCCACCAGGCGGCGCTCCTCCGCGGCGCGATTGGCGTGCAGGCGGCCCCCATAGGTGCTCTCGATGATGACGACGTCTGGCGCAAACGCCGGCGGCCGCGCGCCGTCCACGGTGCGCTGCGGCGAGACGGAAATGTCGCCCGTAATCAGCACGCGGCCCTCGTCGCTCTCCAGGCCGATCATGGCCGCGCCCGCGATGTGGCCGGCGGGGAAGAAGGTCGCGACCAGGCCAGGCCCCAGGGAGACGCGCTGCCGAAATGCCACCGGCGCAAAGGCCGCCAGCAGGCGGCTGACCGCGACATCGTCGAAGAGGGGCAGTTCACCCTCCTGATCCAGCCGCGCCTGCATGATGCGCCGGGCGTCCTGCTGCAGCACGCGCGTCAGCTCAATCGTCATCGGCGTCGCGTAGATCGGCGCCTGAGGGTAGCGCTCGCACACCAGCGCCAACGCGCCGGTGTGATCGGTGTGCGCGTGGGTGACCAGGATCGCATCGAGGCCGCCCGCGCGCTCGATCTGGCTGAGATCGGGCAGTTGATCGCCCGCCAGGTCCCAATGCGTCTTGGGCGATGGACGAATGCCGGCGTCAATCAACAGGCGCCGGCCGCCAATCTCTAACAGAATGCTGCTGGCGCCTACTTCATCGGCACCGCCTAGAAATGAAATGTTCATAAGGCTACAACTTGATGAGGTAGGCGGTTTGCGGCGCCAATTCGGACAAGGGGCGATAATCGTTGAAGCTGCCGTCGTCTTTCAACGCCGGCGCCGGCAGCGGGGTTTTGGTGAGCAAGTCAACCGGACTGGGCGCGCCGCGCAGCGCACTCGGCGGCAGCGTCAGTTGGTAATCGCTGACGGCCACATCGTCCAGGTTGATGAGCACCAGGATGTTCTCCTGGGCGCTGTGACGCAGAAAGGCATAGACTCTGCTGTTGCCAGGGTCGAGCCTGGTGTAGTCGCCCACGCGCAGGGCTTCATGATCGCTGCGCAGATGAATCAGCGTGCGGTAATAAGCCAGCAGGGAATCGGCGGCGGCGCCTTCCGTCTCTACATTACTTGTGGCATAGTTTGGTTTGACTGCGATCCACGGCTTGGCCGCGCTGAAACCGGCGTTGTCCCCCGCGGTCCACTGCATCGGTGTACGGATTTGCTCATCCGGTTTGGAGCCAATCATGCCGATTTCCTCGCCGTAGTAGAGGAAGGGCGCGCCCGGCGCGGTGAGCAGCAGGGCTGCGGCCATGCGCGCTTTCGCCACGTCATCGCCCAGCACGCTCATCACGCGGTTCTGATCGTGGTTGGTGAGGAAGGGGGCAAATTGATTCGACGGATAGGCCTTCCAGACCGCATTCTGAATCGTGCCCACCGACGCGCCAAAGCGGTTGCGCGCCGCATCTACCATCGCGCCCGCCAAATCGAACTCGAAATTCATGTCGAGTTCGCCATTCTTGACATACTCGGCCGCCTCTTTCGTGGCGGTCCACACCTCACCCACCAACAAGGCTTCGGGGTTGATCGCCTTCACCGCGGCGTCATAGCGCTTCCACCACTGGTGAGTTTCCGGCGTGCTGGCCTGTTTCTCCTCATCCTCCAAGATATAGCGCGCGGCATCCAGCCGAAAGCCGTCTACGCCCATCTCCTGCAGCCAGAAGGCGCTGACCTTATCCATCTCCGCGACCACGTCGGGGTTGCGATAGTTGAGATCGGGCATGCCTTCCCAGAAGATGCCGTAGTAGTAGCGGTCGCCGAGCTTGTGCCAGACATTCTGTCCCCACGGCCCCAGGTAAGGAGGCCGCTTCGTGGACCAGATGTACCAATTCTCCTTGGCGGAGCTAGGCTGCTGGGCTTCCAAAAACCAGGGGTGCTCGTTGGACGTGTGGTTGAGCACCATGTCAATCAGCACGCGTATGCCGCGCTTGTGGGCCTCGACCATCAGGCGTTTGAAATCGTCGTTGGTCCCGTAATCTGGGTTGACCTGGTAGTAGTCGGTGATGTCGTAGCCGTGATAGCTGGGCGAGACCATGATCGGCATGAGCCACAGGCCCGTGATCCCCAAGTCGTTGGTCGTGGCGGGGTCGCCGTCGTTGAGGTAGTCCAGCCTGGCGATGAGGCCGTTGAGATCGCCGATGCCGTCGCCATTCGAGTCATAGAATGAACGTACGAACACCTCGTAGAACACCGTATTGTTCCACCAGCCCAGGCCATCGCTGCCCTGCGGCAGACCGGTCACCGGCGCCACGGCGGCAGCGAGCGGCGCGGGCGTAGGCGTTGGCGGCGCGGGGGTCGCCGTGGGGGGCGGTGGGGTTGCCGTTGGCGCCTGTGTCCGCGCCTGGCAGGCGCTTAGCGCAACGGCGATGACGAGCAGCAGTCCAGGCAACCAGAACCGCACCCTGCCCGCGCCCTGATCTCGATTCCTCATGCGGATCATACCAGCTTTTCCCCCCAACATCGTCCTACCATCTCATACTCTGCAGCTCACGCGTGATTTCA
>CXWK01007023.1_pt1 | contig 21028 bp, 14 predicted proteins | sample 590851 | NCBI WGS metagenome assembly CXWK01 (sample SAMEA3498364, study PRJEB10139) | wastewater metagenome | biome: wastewater treatment plant; material: activated sludge | place: Denmark | collected 2014-08-01 | reverse complement strand
AAAATCATTTGGAAGCAGATTGCGAAATAATGGTAGTCCTACTTTTACTGCATTAACAGATATGTTGTTTACTTGTGATTATAGTGTAGATGGAAATCTTTATCGTGATCACTTTTACTTGAATGGATATACATTTAACATAGGTAATCATTCGATTGAATTAAGACAATGCATGATAAATAAAGGAATGCTAACCGGGGATATTGAAATTCTCGGAACATTTACAACTGGCTGGCCAGAAGGTTACGATATCATAGATACTCTTTTATTTGTTGGAAATGTAACCGTTACCGATACACTTAAAGGAAATATTTATGGAGGAGGTTATGGAATTTATAAACTTAGAGTAAATGGAAATCTAACTAACAATGGTGTAATAAAAGATGATTATGATACTGATGGCGCACTTAATGCCGATGACCTTGAATTATTAATTACCGGTAACATTATTAATAATGGGATTTGGGAGTGTAATTATGTAAGTCTAATTGGAACAGAAACCCAATACATTTTCCAAAACTTATATAAGCAATTTGATAGCTACTTTGTTGATCTGAACGCAACTAGTAAAGTTCAGGCACAAAGTAATATTACTATTACAAAAAATTTTGATTTAAATGGTGCAACTTTGGAAATGGAAGATTATTTGTTGTCAATCAACGGAAGGTTGTATGATGGCATTATAAACAACGCAAGTTTACGCAATGGATATCTTCAAAATATCACGAGTACTGGTGATTTAGTTATTGAAGGGACAGTAACGATTGATAATAATAACATCTTTCAAGGCGCCTTAGTTATAGATGATACATTACAATCAAATGAATATGGAGCTGGAAGTACAGTATTTTCTTTACCTGTAAATGGTGATATTACAAATTATGGTGTAATTAAAAACATTAATTCTGGTGATGTACTTTCACTTGAAATTTCTGGGAATATTATTAATTACGGAATATGGGAGAATAGTTTTACAAAATTATCAGGCTCACAGGATCAAAGCATATTTCAAGTAACCGGTAGAAAATTTGTTTCAGATTTCTTAGATCTTGATTCGACTAGTAAAGTAATTGCAACCAGTGATATAAAGATTGATGGTAATTATAATCTCAACCGAGCTACCCTTCAAATGGATAACTATGAAATTGAGGTTAGCCACAATTTATATAATGGCAACATTCTATCACCTAAAATTAAAAATGCTACTTTAAGTAATCTTAAGGCTTATGATAATATTGAAGTTAGAGGTGTGGTAGTTATTGATGATGGAAATTATTTTTATGGAGATTTAGTTGTAACAGATACATTGCAGTCACAGGAATATAATGGCGGATATTACCTTTATGTTCTAAAAAATTATGGCAATGTTCAAAACAATGGTTTGATAAGAGATGAACCCGATCAAAATGAAGACTTTGCTATTCATGTAAAAGGTAATCTTATTAATAACGGGCATTGGACAAATTACAAAACTTATCAACTTTTCTATCCAAACGATAATTCACATAACATAAGTTGTTTAAATAATAGCAGTACAAATTGGTTATTTAATGGTTCAAATATTACAGGAATCGGTGCATCAGCTTTTTCAATTACTTCAGGTGGAGGAACTCAAACTATTTATCCAAATCAATCTTATAATTTGTCGGTTCAATTCACTGCAACGACTGGAGACACAACTGCTTTATTAAATATTGATTGCACAGAGATTGGTACTTTAAATAACATTTATTTAGTTGGTCATAATTACAACAGCACTGTTGATGTTGAAGAGGAGATAAAAACAATNNTTAAATAACATTTATTTAGTTGGTCATAATTACAACACAACAGTTGATGTAAAAGAAGAAATCAAACAAACTATTCCAACAGAATTTGCTCTATCTCAAAACTATCCAAATCCATTTAATCCAATTACTACGATCAGATATCAACTACCAATCAGTTCTGATGTAACATTAAAAGTATACGATTTATTAGGCAGAGAAGTTGCAATACTTGTTGATGACTACAAACAAGCAGGAAGGTATGAAGTGGAATTTAATCCCGCCTCAAGTATTAATACTCCTGCATCAGGAATTTACTTTTATCAACTAAAGACTAGGAATTTTATTCAAACAAAAAAAATGATGCTCATAAAATGATATTGTATTGGTTTACAACTAACAATATGTAGGAGATTACAACAATTGTCATTCATTATGCTTACTTGAATTTAATAAATAATTATTGTTAAATATATTTAGCATTTATAAAACTTCTCAGCAATAATAAAAAATTTAGTTTTGATTTATTTCGCATTTACTTAAGGGCAAGGGTATTGTCGTTTGTTTATGTATATCGATTGTCTTATTTGATAACAAAATATTTCAGAGGAGACTTGCTATGAAAACTCATGTTAAACAACCTACTATTTTAGTAACCATTTTTATTATACTATTTAGTATTTCCGCAACTGCTCAATGGGTTCAAACCAGCGGTGTGACCGGTTCTAATATTGAATGCTTTACTGTAAAAAATTCATATATATATGTTGGTTATAATGATGGTATTGATAGTGGTGGTGTCAGTCGCTCAACAAATTACGGAATCGATTGGACGAATGTTAATACTGGTTTGCCTTCGAGGAAAATAATGGCACTTACTACATCTGGTAATAATCTCTTTACTTCTGAGTATGATGCAGGTGTTTATTTATCTACTGACGATGGGGCAAACTGGAATATTACAGGTATTACTGTTGAGTATATTTATGGATTTGCAACAATTGGTACAAATATTTTTGCTGCAAGTACAGAAAATGGAGTATATCTTTCAACCAATAACGGTACAAGCTGGAATCTGGTTAATTCAGGATTAACTAATGTAGAAATTCGCGCTATATATGCAAAAGGATCGGATCTTTTTGTTGGAACTCGTGGTGGCGGAGTATTTCTTTCTACAAATAATGGAGCAAGTTGGGCCGCAGTTAATGCTGGTTTAACAATGAAATATGTTTATGCTCTTACTTCAATTGGTTCAAATCTTTTTGCAGGAACCTGGAGTGCTGGCGTATTTCGTTCAACTAATAATGGAACTAACTGGACAGCAGCTAATAATGGACTGCCGGCTAATCAAGTTTTTGCGCTTATCACAAATGGTTCGAATATTTTTGCAGCTACATACGGTAGTGGTGTATATCTTTCAACAAATAACGGAGATAATTGGTCTGAAGTAAACAACGGTCTATCCTCATTATCTCTAAGGGCACTTGCTGTCTGTGGATCATATTTATATGCTGGTGGAGATATTAGCGGAGTTTGGCGCCGTCCGTTATCTGAAATGATAACAGATGTGAATGATAATGAAAACGAATTGCCAATTGATTTTATTCTTTTACAAAATTATCCCAACCCATTTAATCCTTCTACAACTATCAGTTTTCAGTTGCCGGCAAGTAGTAATGTAACTTTAAAAGTTTATGATATTCTTGGAAATGAAGTTGCAACATTAAGTGATGAATACAAACCAGCTGGCAGTTACCAAGTTGATTTTAATACATCTTCCATCAAGTATCAAACATCTTCTGGAATTTATTTTTATCGTTTGCAAGCTGGAGATTTTATTCAATCTAAAAAAATGATTCTGCTAAAATGAAGAATTCAAAAATGATATAAAAAATAATTAATGTTCTAAATATTTATTAACAAAATTATCGGAGTCTGAAATGAAACTAATGCATTTTTTTATTCTTTGCTTCTTAATGTTAATATTATTTCCTGTTACTTCTTTTTCACAAGATGAAAAAAAAATCAATAAAATAGATTACAAATTAGATTATAATTTAAATGGAGTTTTCAGTGGAGCAGGTGGAAAATATTATTTAAGACAACTTGGTGACGAGGTATTATGGTATGGTGAAGAAGATGCCGTATCACCAACCTGGTCAAATGTTGCTCATGGAATAATAAAAGGAAATAAAATAATTGTTAAATGGGCTGATGTTCCTAAAGGAGAAATTATGCAAAGTGGAAATCTTGTAATCCGAATTGATTCAAATGATGAACTTGTACTACTTGAACAAGAAGGTGAATATTTTGCAACAGATGCCTGGACAAGAATACCGTAATATTAATTTCAATTCAATATCGAGTAAGGAAAAATCTAAGTTTTAACTCGTTAATTAAATTTGAAAGGTTTTAATATGAAAATATTTTTAAGAATTCTATCAATAGTCATATTTATTTCTTTTATATCTGTTTTTGGGCAAGAGCCTGAAATAACATGGTCTAAATTTTACAGACCTAACAGTACTTTAAGTATTCAAACAATGGCTGTAGCATATGATGGACATCAATTACCTAATGGAGATCTAATAAGCGTTGGTATGAGTGTTAATCCATTTATAATGGCATACATTGTTAAAACAAATTCCGATGGCGATACTCTCTGGACGAAAGAATATTTTACGGATGTATTTAACTATGGAAGTTTTACAGGAACTGATATTGAAAGGACCAATGATGGTGGTTTCTTTATTTCTGGATATGGAACGCGACAAGCAACTACAGGAATATGGATTTTAAGAGTTGATGCAAATGGAGACTCACTTTGGTCAGCTTATTATACCGGGGGAAATGTTGATACTGCATATGTTACAAGGGACATGAAAATAACTCCAGACAACGGAATTATTATACTTGGTTCTCTTGCTGGTGGAATAACTTACGATGATAATGTTTTTGTTATAAAATACAGTTCAACTGGTACGCTACAGTGGTATAAGCAATTTGGAAGTGTGGATGTAATTGACATGGCAATATCAATTGAGAACGCATTTGGCGGGGGATTTATATTTATTAGCAAGTACGATTCTTCAGGCTTCGACCAATTAAAGCTTACTAAAATTAATAATGCTGGAGAATATGAATGGAGTAATATTTATTTGGGTACTCCTGAAGATGCAGATGAATGGGGAGAAATACGTAGAACAAATGATAACCACTATATAATTTGCGGAGAAGATTTTGGTGATTATTTTTTGATGAAAATTGATCAAAGTGGAGGAATCGTTTGGTATCATACTTATGGATTTGAAACTTATCAGGAATCTGCAATGAGTGTTTATCAAACTTCTGATAATGGATATATTATGTGTGGAAATAAGTATCCTGATTACGATCCTGATTATATTCTCTATGTAGTCAAAACTGATGCAAACGGATTGGAGCAATGGAGCAAACTTATAGATTACAATACTTTTGGTTGTAAAGTTGAAAAGATTGAACAAACAAATGATGGTGGGTATGTGATGTTTGGACAAGCTAGATTAGAAGATGGTGGAATGGATCATTTATTAATAGTAAAGTTAGGTGGCACTACAGATGTTAAAACTGATCCCAATATACTGATTCAGTTTAAAATTGATCAAAACTATCCAAATCCATTTAATCCATTTACTACGATTAGATATCAACTGCCAATCAGTTCTGATGTAACATTAAAAGTTTACAATCTATTAGGCAGAGAAGTTGCAATACTTGTTGATGACTACAAACAAGCAGGAAGTTATGAAATAGAATTTAATTCCGCCTCAAGTATTAATACTCCTGCATCAGGAATTTATTTTTATCAACTTAAGACTAGGAATTTTATTCAAACAAAAAAAATGATTTTAATTAAATGATTTTATTGAGTATTTAAGAAACTTCATTTATTAACAAAATCTCCTGCTGGATGTGGGAGATTTTCATATCCAATTAGTTCTCTCTTATATTTCTCAAAATAAAAATTCCATTCAAATTCAAAAAACAATTCTTAAAACTTATATGTACCATCCATAACAAGTTAGTAGCCTTAACAGTGCTTTAAAATTATGTTAGCATTGAGAATTATTTGTTACATATAAAAAGGAGCATGTTATGAAAACTTTATTTATTCTTTTGTTAGCTGTTTTTTCAGCTACGGCGCTAATGGCACAGGGCGGAAATTTTGATGAAGGTGAGAAAACTGCAATTGTTGATAATCTTACAGTTGGAATTGATTCAGATAATCAAGGTCTTAGAACTAGTTCTGCACAAGTGCTTTCAAATCTTATAACAGAAACAAATTTAAATAGTGATGATGCATCAGAAGCTATGATACCATTATTAAATATGCTTGAAAATGGAGAAACAGAATGTGAAAGAATTTGTGCTGCGGTTGCATTATTCAAACTTGGTAATCCAATTGGTATCTATCGTTTAAGAGGTGTTGCGATATTTGATGATAATGAAAAAGTAAGCTCAATTTGTAAAAATCTTTACTATAGTTATCACAAATTAAACGGCACTGAATATTTTATTGATTTTTAGTTTCAACAATGAACTTGCAATAATTTGTTACAGCAGGTAGAATTATCCAATTCTACCTGCTATTTTAAATCTGCATCCAAATCCCTTAGATTTTCTAATCTTATTGTTAATTTAATTTATTAAATTTTTCATAATGATTTATTATACTTTAAATCTTTCCTATTTTTATGCATAACAATAAGGTTTAACTATGCAATTAAGAAAACTTGGTAACTCAGATATAAAAGTTTCAGAGATTAGTCTTGGCTGCTGGACTATGGGTGGATTAAATTGGGTTAACGGAACTCCAAACGGTTGGGCAAATGTAGATGAAAAAGAAATCTCAAATGCTATTAATTATGCGATTGATCATGGTGTAAACCATTTTGATAATGCTGATGTTTATGGTAACGGTAGAGCAGAAAGAATGCTTGCTCGCATACTCGGTAATCGAACAAACAAAATTATAATAGCAACAAAAATTGGCTGGTTTCCAGGCACAGCAGAACATGTTTACGAACCAAAACATATTCGTCATCAATGCGAACAATCATTAATAAACCTTAAACGAGATTATATTGATTTGTACTATTTCCATCATGGTGATTTTGGAGAGAATGATAAATATCTTGATGATGCAGTTGAAGTTATGTACAAATTACGTGATGAAGGTAAGATAAGAATTATTGGTCAATCAGCCTATAAGCATGATGATTTTGTAAAACTGATTCCTAAAGTTAAACCTGATGTTTTGCAAAGCAGATCTAATGCACTTGATGAAGGAGTTTTACAGGATAATTCTCCAACAAGGTTGCTAATGGAGAATAACAATATTTCATTTGTTGCTTTTGGACCAGTTGCACAAGGTTTGTTACTTGGTAAATATCACCAAGGCAATCCACCACGGTTTGAACCTGGTGATCATCGTGCAAACCAGGAAAGATTTAAACCAGAAAGTCTAGCTAAGCTTGAACCTAAAATTGAGAAACTAAAAAACAAATTTGGACCTTCAAACCAGGAACTTTCTCGGGCTGCTCTTCAATATCTTTTACATTACAAAGGTGTGGGTGCAGTAATTCCCGGATTTAGAAATCTAGATCAGGTTAAATCTAATTTAAGTGGAATAGACAACCCATTAACTAAAGAAGAATTTGATTTTATCAAAAAAATATTTGCAGAATAATTCAATTATTTAAATGAAAGTGGATTATGAAAAAACTATTCATACTTTTTTTTGTTTTGATAAATATGCTAATGAGTATTATTTCATTAGCTCAAGATGTGAATAACACAATCAGCATTATTCCTAAACCAAAAAGTTTCGTACTTAGTGAAGGTGTATTTAAACTAAAACCCAGTACAAAAATATTTTATGATCAAAATTCAAAAAGGGTCGCCGATTACTTAACAGAAGTTATTAATCCTGCAACAGGGTTTAATTTTGAACCACAAATCTGGAATGGCAGAGTTGAAACAAATTCTGTTATTCTTTCACTAACCTCTGCAAACAACTATGGTAAAGAAGGATATTCTTTAGCAATTAATCCTTTCAATGTTATAATTGAGGCCAATGAGTTAAATGGTTTGTTTTACGGAATACAATCACTTCGCCAAATTTTTGATGCTCATATTAATTCTGTTGCAAGAGTTGAAGGAATTGATTGGGAGCTTCCTGCAGTTGTGATTTTAGATAAACCAGAATTTGTGTGGCGTGGTTTAAATCTTGATTGCTGTAGGCATTTTATGAGTAAAGAGTTTGTAAAAAGATATATTGATCTTCTTGCTTATCACAAGTTCAATACTCTTCACTGGCATTTAACTGAAGATCAGGCGTGGCGAATCGAAATTAAAAAATATCCTGAGCTTACAAACAAAGGTGGCTATAGGATCTATGATGATGGAAGTAAATATGGTGGATTTTATACGCAAGAAGATATTAAAGAAGTTGTTGCATATGCAGAAAGTAGATTTGTAACAGTTGTTCCGGAAATAGAAATGCCCGGACATTCAACAGCAGCCATTTCTTGTTATCCGGAAATTTCATGCACCGGCGGTCCATTTGAAGTTGGAACTCTTTGGGGAATCTATTATGATATTTATTGTGCAGGTAATGAAAAAACATTTCAGTTTTTAGAAGATGTAATTTCAGAAGTTGTTGATTTGTTTCCTTCAAAATACATTCACATTGGTGGTGATGAAGCACCAAAGAATCGTTGGAAAAGTTGTGATAAATGTCAGCAAAGAATTAAAGATGAAAACTTAAAAGATGAACACGAATTACAAAGTTATTTTGTAAAAAGGATGGAAAAGTTTATCAACTCAAAGGGAAAACAAATTATTGGTTGGGATGAGATCCTTGAAGGTGGACTTGCACCTGAAGCGACAGTTCAATCATGGCGTGGAGTTAAAGGTGCTATTGATGCGGCTAAACTGGGGCACGACGTAATTGTTTCTCCAACAAGCCACTGTTATTTAGATTATCTAGTTGATATAACAGACCTTGCTAAAGTTTATTCTTTTGATCCTGTGCCACCTGAATTATCACTTGATGAACGTAAACATGTTCTTGGCAGTGAAGGGAATATGTGGGCAGAGTATGCGCCACAGGAATTGATCGATGACAGATTGTTTCCAAGAATGCTGGCTCTTTCTGAAGTTATATGGACTTATCCAACAGAAAGAGACTTTGAATCTTTCAGACAAAGAGTTCAACGGCATTATGCCAGGTTAGGTTTGCTTGGAGTTAAGTATGGTTTAGAAACCAAACCTTTTGAGTTTTCTGCATTATTTAATGCAGAAAAAAATGTATTTGATGTTAAAGTAAATCAACTTCAAAATGATATAGATTTAATAATTGGAAGTTATGAACAGGAATTATTGGTAAACCAAAATTCTAACCAGTTCGATTTTACTGTTGATAAATCAAGTTCAGTTTTAATTTATGGAGAAAAGAACAACAACAAAGTTGGGAAAACTTTTAAGTATGGGTTTACTTTTAATAAAGCAACAAGAAAAAAAGTTATTCTTACTTATCCTTTTAGTGATAAATATTCTGCTGGCGGAATTGAAGCTTTGACTGATGGTATCCGAGGTTCGGATAGTTTTAGAGGTGGTGATAGATCCTGGCAAGGTTACCAGGGAACTGATTTTGAAGCTGTTGTTGATTTAGGTGATTTAACAAAGGTAAATAAAATCGCGGTTGGATTTTTTCAAGCAACATCTTCATGGGTTGTTTTTCCGCAATCAGTTGAGTTTTATACTTCAATAAATGGTGTTGATTATGTAAGTGTTGGAAAAGTAGATATTCCTTCAACTTTGAGAAATCCGGATTGGACGCAAAATGATTTTAGTTTTGATATACAAAATGCAGATGTAAGATTTGTTAAAATCTTTGCAAAAAATTATGATGAACTTCCCAAATGGCATCCAGAAGCTGGTGGAAAACCATGGCTTATGGTTGATGAAATTATAGTGGAGTAACATTTATCTTTTTTTCAGAATTTATTTTTCAGATTGTCATTCCCACGAAAGTGGGAATCTTGTTAATTCAAAGATGTAACAAATGAAAACAGCAATCATAATAGGTGCAACAGGTTTAGTCGGAAGTTTTATTACATTAAAACTACTTGATGATAATCGTTATGACAAAGTAAAAGTTTTTGTTAGACGATCATTAGAAATTGTTCACTCAAAACTTGAAGAAAATATTGTAGATTTTGAAAAAATAGATTCCTGGAAAGAATTACTTATTTGTGATGAACTTTTTTCGGCATTAGGTACTACAATAAAAAAAGCTGGAAGTAAAGAAACACAATACAAAATTGATTTTACATATCAGCATGAAATTGCTGAAGCAGCTTCTAATAATGGAGTGAAAAATTATTTTCTTGTTTCATCTCTTGGCGCCGATTATAAATCAAGTAATTTTTATTTGCGGATGAAAGGTAATCTTGATGAGAAAATTCAACAGTTAAATTTTGAACGAATTAGAATTTTTAGACCATCAATACTAGTTGGGTTAAGAAGTGAAGAAAGATTGGGTGAATCAATCAGCATAAAAATAGCCGGAGTAGTTGCTAAACTTATTCCGGCATTAAAAAAATATAAACCAATTAACGCATCACTTGTTGCAGAAGCAATGATAAAAACTGCTAATCAAACAACCTTAGAAAAAATTANNAAAGTATAAACCAATAAAAGCTTCACTTGTAGCTGAGGCAATGATAAAATCTGCTAACCAAACAACCTTAGAAAAAATTAAGATATATCAATCAGAAGAAATATTTTATATATAATTTTACGGCTGATTTAACTTACCAAGATTATATCTTTTTCTATCATTAGTATCCAAGTAAAGTTTTCTAAGTCTAATTGATTTTGGAGTTACTTCAACCATTTCATCGTCTTCAATATATTCCAAAGCTTCTTCAAGTGAAAACTTAATTGCAGGTGTTATCTTAACAGCTTTATCGGAACCTGAGGCTCGCATATTAGATAATTTTTTTCCTCGTTGAACATTTACTTCAATATCATTTTCTTTGGTATGCTCACCAACAATTTGTCCTTTGTAAACAATTTCACCTGGCTCAATAAAAAATTTACCACGATCCTGCAAGCCATCAATTGCATATGCTGTCGATGGTCCCTCTTCCATTGAAATTATTACTCCGCTTTTAACATTCCCAATTGAACCTTTAAAGAATTCGTATTGATAAAACCTATGATGCATTACCGCTTCACCCTGAGTTGCAGTTAAAACTTTTGTTCGCAGACCCATAATTCCACGTGATGGAATATGAAACTCAATTTTATTCATACTGCCTTTGTTTTCCATCTTCATCATTTCGCCTCTGCGCTGTCCAACAAGTTCTATCACTTTACCAGCAAACTCTGCGGGAACATCAACAACCATAACTTCAATCGGTTCAGCTTTCTTACCATCGATAGTTTTATAAATTACTTTTGGCTCACGTATCTGAAGTTCGTAACCTTCACGACGCATATTTTCAATTAGAATTGATAAATGCAAAATGCCTCTACCAGAAACTCTGTAAGCATCTGGTGAAGCAGTTTCCTGCACACGTAAAGCAACATTGTGTTCGAGTTCCTTAAACAATCTATCGCGTAGTTGGCGAGAGGTAACAAATTTTCCCTCTCTTCCGTAAAAAGGAGAGTTGTTAACTGTGAACGTCATACTGATCGTTGGTTCATCTATCGAGATGATTGGTAGTGGTTCTGGATTTTCTGCATCTGCAATTGTATCACCAATATCAACATCTTCAATTCCAACAATCGCACATATATCACCACAAGATACTTCTTCAACTTCTACTCTATTTAAACCTTCAAAAATAAAAAGTTGTTTAATTGATATTGCGTGAATCGTTCCATTTCTTTTTATGATAGAAAGTTTTTCTGATTTTTTAAGTTTTCCACGGAACACTCTTCCTATTCCAATTCTACCTACGTAATCATTGTAATCAAGAGTCATAATCTGAAGCTGAACTGTTCCTTTTTTTGTAGGTGGCGCAGGAATATCGTTAATGATTGCTTCAAGCAACGGAGTTAAATCGGTACGATCATCTTTCATATCTTTAATTGCCCAACCATCTCTACCACTTGCGTAAATAACTGGAAAATCTAATTGATCTTCATGTGCATCAAGCTCAATAAACAAATCATAAATTTCATCAAGTACTTCCACCGGGCGATTATCTGGTCGATCAACTTTATTAATAACAACAATAGGTAACAAGTGAAGTGCAAGTGCTTTTTCTAAAACAAATCTTGTTTGGGGCATCGGACCTTCAAAAGAATCCACAAGTAGTAAAACTCCATCTGCCATTTTAAGTACACGCTCAACCTCGCCACCAAAATCAGCGTGACCAGGAGTATCAATAACATTAATCTTAAAATCTTTATATGGGATGCTAATATTTTTAGCAAGAATTGTTATTCCACGTTCACGTTCAAGATCATTAGAATCAAGAAATCTTTCTCTAACAACCTGGTTTGTTCTAAAAACAGCACATTGTTTTAAAATTTGATCGACAAGTGTAGTTTTACCATGATCAACATGCGCAATAATTGCAATGTTTCTTATTTTTTTCATCGTTCTCCAAGTGATTAAAATTTGAGGTGCCAATTTACGGAAGTATGGGCAGAAGTCAGAATGACTATTTAGAGATTTTGCTGCATATGTACAGAATTCTCGTTATAAATTTGATGTGATTTCAACACAAATGTTTAATTTTGAAGCAATAAATTTTAGAGGATTAAATGAACGAACAACTTATAGAGTGCGTACCAAACTTTTCTGAGGGTCAACGTCCGGAAATTATAAAACAAATAACTGATGAAATTGAAAAAGTAGAAGGTGTAAAACTTCTTGATGTGGATCCCGGTTATGATATGAATCGCACTGTTGTAACATTTATTGGAAATGCTAAAGCAGTTAAAGCGGCAGCATTCAATTCAATCAAAAAAGCATCCGAACTTATTGATATGAGCAAACACAAAGGTTCACATCCAAGAATGGGCGCAACTGATGTTTGTCCCTTTGTTCCAGTAAGTGGAATTACTACTGAAGAATGTATTGAATTTTCTAAAGAAGTTGCAAAACGAGTTGGTGATGAACTTGGAGTTCCTGTTTATCTTTATGAAAAATCTGCAACCAAACCTGAAAGAGAAAATCTTGCTAAGATAAGACAAGGTGAATATGAAGCACTTGAAGAAAAATTAAAGAAGCCTGAATGGAAGCCTGATTTGGCCCCAACTAAGTTTAATCCAAAATCTGGCGGAACAGTAATCGGTGTTAGAGAATTTCTTATTGCATACAACATAAACTTAAATACGCGTGAAGAAAAATATGCAACAGATATTGCGTTTGAGTTAAGAGAAAAGGGAAGAAGTGCTCGTGAAGGTGGTAACGGTCCATTCTATTTTAAGAGTGAGAGAATATTAAAATATGAAAAAGATAAATATCCTTGCGGCAGTTGTGATTTTGTTGGAAAAACTATTAGTGAGACAATTAAACATTGCAGTGAAAAACATAATTACGATTTGGTAGAACTTCTGGATTTAAATGGAATCGATCCTAAAAAATCTGATGGACAATCAGTTAAAATCCCTGGTAAGTTTAAACATTGCAAAGCAATTGGCTGGATAGTAAATAAATATGATCGTGCTCAAATCTCAATTAATCTTACAAATTACAAAGTTACATCAATGCATCACGTTTTTGATGAAACAGAAAAACTTGCTACTGAAAGAGGTTTGCGTGTTACAGGAAGTGAGATTGTTGGAATGGTTCCTTATCCAGCTTTACTTGAAACAGGAAAATACTTTTTGAGAAAACAGCATCGTTCAACAGGAATTCCAATTCGTGATATTCTAAATACTGCAGTTCAATCATTAGGACTGAATGATGTTTCTGAATTTAAAATAGAAGAAAGAGTTTTAGGTTTACCAAAAAATCTTGATACCGCTTTGGTTGAAATGAAGCTTACTGATTTTATTGATGAAGTATCGAGAGAAACTCCAGCGCCAGGCGGCGGTTCAATCGCAGCATTATCCGGTGCGTTAGGTGCGGCTTTATCCTCAATGGTTGCAAACCTTACTGCCAACAAGCGTGGTAGTGATTTAGAGACTGATAAGATACTTAATGAGGCAGCTGAGAAATGTCAGGAAATTAAAAACACTTTAGTAAAAGCTGTTGATGATGATACAAATGCTTTTAATGATTACATGGCTGCACGAAGATTGCCAAATAAAACTGGTGATGAAAAGAAAACTCGTGAAGAAGCAATGCAGAATGGATTGAAGCAGGCGGTACGAGTTCCATTAAAAACTGCTCAATTAAGTTCTCAGGCAATTGAAATTGCGCAGACAGTTGCAAAATATGGAAATCCTAATTCCATTACAGATGTTGGTGTTGGTGCACAAAGCGCTTACACAGGTGTGCTTGGAGGAGTTTATAATGTGCTGATCAATCTTAAAGATATTAAAGACGAAAAGTTTAATTCTGATATGAGAAAAACTTGTGATGATTTAAAAGATAAAGCACAGAAAAAACTCACTGAAGTTTTGCAGTTTGTGGAAACGAAGTTGTAGCAATATACTTACCCTCCCTTTTGGGGAGGGCGGGGGGCTCTTACTCATACACCTCATAAAAAACATTGTTATGATAAAATCTTACATTCTGCCCAAGAGCAAGGAAATGTGCTGTTTCAGGTTGTATGTTTAGTAAAGCAAAATACTCATCAGAATTAAATTGAATTCGTTTTTTGTTTTTTATCGATTGATTTTGCAACTCGCTGTCAACCCAATAATTATCTTGCTGATAAACCGCTCTACCTAAAACATTTCTAACTTGCTGTGAAAGATTTTGTAAATTTCCTTTAGAATCTTTGTACACTAATCGATCTTTGCCTTGTTGAGTCTGGCTATAATTACTTGCTGAGTTTAAGTTTTGAAATTCTTCGCTGACTTCAACACTTCCTCTTCCACTTTTATCATTCATCCGCAAATAGTCAGCTTCATTTTCTTTTTTCAATTCTTGTCTTGGGGCAAAAGACTGTAACCCATCAATTAATCGTCCACCACGAACTCGAATTTCTTCATCTTCCATAATTAGGTAGCTTGTATATGGAGTAATAATCCCGTGTTCTCGTGCAAGCATTGTTACTTCATTTACCAATTCTTTGTCATCACCATTCAATCTAATCAAATCAAGTAAATGTCCGATTCTTCTTGAAGCCCAGAGTGGTGGAATGAAATTATATTTATCATCAGAAGAAGTAAAATTATCCTGTAAACTAAATTCTTTTTGTTTCCCATTTAGTTTACCGGATAGACTAATCTTGGCGTTCCCATTTCCTTTATATCTTCCAAATACAAGAAGATTAGATCCTTTAAACAAATCAGGAAGATCTTTTGGATATGTTTGATAAACTTCAACATTATCAAAATCTAATTTCAAATCACTAAGAACAGGAGATTGAATTTTATCATAAAAGTTGGAGATTTTAATTTCAATATCTTCCTCTTCACCTACATAAGTCCGCCAGGCTTTTGTTGCATCAGTAAGTTTATCAAGTAAATGAGTGTTTATTTCATTACCTATTCCAAAAGTAAATATGCGAGAATTATATTTATTAGTATTCAAAATTCTTTTAATAAGTTTTTCATCATTCATTTCACCGATTGTTGGTTTTCCGTCAGTTAAAAAAACTACAAAGTGAGGTCGATTTGATTCAGCATAATTCTTAAAAGCCAGACTAAATGCTTCTTCAATATTAGTTCCGCCAATTGCTTTAAGATCATCGATAAATATTTTTGCTTCACTAATATTTTGTTTATCAACTTTCTCTAAAGATTTAAACAATGAATAAGCTTCAGTTGAAAATCTTATCACATTAAACTGATCTCCAGCGTTTAAATTATTAACACAATATAACAAAGCTTTTTTAGCTTGCTCTAATTTATCCCCACTCATACTTCCGGAAACATCAAGAATAAATGTGATGTCTTTGTTTTCAATATTATCTCTATCTATTTCTATCGATGGCGAAGCGCTTAATAAAAAATAACCATCATTATTACCAGTTTGATAACTAAGTAAGGATAACCCAACTGATGAAGAGTTTTTAGAAAAGTATAATTTAAAATCAATATCAGGTTTTATGTTTTCATCTTCGTAAGAAATGATTGAATGATTATCACTCTTATTTATAATATCAACTTCGTGAGTTGGGCAATAAATATTTTTAATCTGTTCTTGTGATTTTAAATCAATCTTTACTGAAACATCTTTAAGTGGTTTTGCAGAAAACTTTTCTGTGTTTAAGGGATAAATATATTCAAACAAGTTATTATCGGATTCCAAAACCTGTGTATAAGTTATTGAGATCTTCTTCTCGCTTCCTGGTTCGATAGGGAAGATGCGCAGTTTAAAAATATTCTGTTCGCTATATTCAAGCAAAGCAGGATCTCGCATTTGCCTAACAATATCTTCATAAATCTTTCTGGCCTTATCCGAATCAAGTAATTCTGCTTTTGTTTCCTTGCCATTTATAATCATAGTGAAGTTGTTAATTACTGCTCCTTTTGGGATAGGAAAAATATAGAACCCTTCAAGTTGATATTGGCTTGGATTATAAAATGATTGATCAATTTTTGTTATGGCTGCTTGCCCATCAATCGTTACATCAACATTGTGATACACAACTTCTAATGGAAAAGGATTTGGCAATGGGTGTGGACGGGGAATAACAATAAATCCATCTGCAAATAGATTTGTTGTTAAAACCAAGACAATTAAGATATATTTATTGAAACTTTTCATAAGAATCTCATATTAAAATATTTTTTATCTTTGCGACTTTGTGTCTCTGCGTGAAATGTTCTCTCGCAAAGACGCTAAGACGCAGAGTATTTATTCAAACTTATAATTTTTCTGTTTTGCTTGTTCACGAATTGTTTTTATCATTACAGCATCTAGGGTGTTATCGTTTTTATTCTCAAGCATCTTTTTGGCAACATACTTACTTCGCTCATCATTTAACTTATTAATCTTATCCTGAATTTGAGATCTTTCTTTTTCCTTATTATCCAAATAAGACTTTCTTTCCGGAACACTCATGTTTTTCATTTCAACAGGAAGTTCTTCATCCTTTAGTTCTTCAATTTTTATTGTGCCTTCTTTTTTAGCATCGACTAAATCCCATGTTGAATTTTTATAATGCCCACCAGATTTTGTTACAGATCTTTGAACCATCACTTCATTACTTAAGCTGATTGAGTTTGCATCTTGTTCAGCTTGAAGATCTTTTTTCTCTTTACCATAATTTCCAAATGCAATGTATGTTTTGTTTAGTTCCTGTCCGAGTTTTATAATTTCATCATCTTGTGGAGCTTCGATATGTACAATCTCAGCATTGTGATCAATGTTCATATACTTTCCATCAGAAATATCAGCACCCTCTTTCCACATTGTTTGTACACCTTCATCATAGTTTCCGCAGAATATTGTGTTAACAACAATTCCATTTTTAACAGATTTTTTACAAGCTTCTTTGTAATCAACATCACCTTGCGTGAATGGTTCATTTCCAGCGATAAAAATTATTTTTAATTCATCATTTGATTTCTTCCATTGAAGATTATTTACAGCACTTAAAATTACTTTGCCACAATACTCTTCTCCGCCATCTGTTTTAAGTTTAAAGAGTTCATCAGAAATCAAATCTAAATCCTGAGTAAAAGGAACTATGTTTCTCAAATATCCTTCATCAGCGGGAATACTTTGTTTGCCATACTCATAAAGTGCAACATACAATTCAACTTTTTCACCGTCTTTTTTTGAGGTTGCAAGTTCATTAACAATCTTCCACAATTGACTTTTGGCTTGTTCAATAAGTCCATCCATACTGCCGCTTGTATCTAAAAGCAAAGCAAGTTGGATTGTGTTATTTTTAGAAAGTTTGCTTTCAACTATTTGATTTGTTTGTGTGAAGAAAGAATAGAAAAAAAAGGATACGAGCAAAACTAATGATTTCATACTAACCTCCGTAAAGCAATAATGATTGTTAAAACTAATGCTTTGACTATACTAAATTTAGCTTTGTTCCAGCTTTTTTAGGAAATAATTTAAAGAGATAAGTTTATGACCTATTCAATTACAAAATCAAAGTAAGTTTTTGGAAATTGTTCGTTTCTGAGTGTAAAATGCCACCATTCTTCAGCAAGGTTTTTGAAACCATATTTCTCCATTAAACTTTTAAGCAAGAGCCTATTAGCTCTTAGTTGTGGCGTAATTTCAATATTTTCTGTGTGTGATAAGGAATTAAAGCAATCAAACCCTGTTCCCATATCAACCGAATTATCTTTAAATCTTTCATCTATAGATTTGTAACATTCACATTGATTATCGATATCGAATGTTGGTTGCTCTAAGAATGGAATTGGAACAATTGTCAGATCAACTGTGCTGCCCCGGCTATGGCCAGATTTCTCTGCAATAAATCCATCAACAAATAATCTGCTTTTATCTATGGTAGGATAAAATTCCTTTTTTGTTAGAGTATCTGATAATTCTTTAGCCCATCGCACAAAATGATTAACTGCTTGTTGAGGGCGATAAGCATCATATATTTTTAATGATAAGGAAAATTTTCTTAGTTCGAATTGTACTTTAGCTAGTGAGTCAGCTGCCGATTTTGTGATGTAACATTTTTCAGCTTTGTAACCATCAACCGGAACGCCCAAAAAATTATGATTGGTTAAATAGCGAAGATCGAGAATAATATCTGGGATAACCTCACGGATTTCTACAAAGCCTTCAGGAATTTCCTGACAAAAAGAGTTTACCGAAAATACAAGAAAAAATATAAGAATTAAGTTTTTCATTATTCAAAGATAATATTATTCTTTTTTCCAATGGCAATCTGTACAAAGTTGTAATTGTTCAGCTTTGTCAAGATCAATTGGATGCTGAAAACTTAAACCGTTAAGATCAATTCGTGTATTGCCGGAATTATCTGTTTGAGAAATTATAGTATGACAACTATTGCAATCATTTGAAATAACTTTACCATCATCACTAACATGATTTCCATCGTGACACCGGAAACAACCAGGAGTGTAAGTATGTGCGATATTATCAGGAAAGTGTTTCCAGTTTGCATTCATATATGGAAAATAATTTCTTGAATAGATTTTCTTAACTACCTCTATACTTTGTTTAATAGCATCTTTTTTAGAATTGTAAATGTCCGCATAATTTGAAAGATAAAAATCATTTATGCGCTGCTCAATTGATTCAAGTGCTTGCTGTTTTGTTTTGTAATCTTCCTCAAGCACTTCAACGGCAATACTTTTTATGTATGGAAGTGTAACATCCACCAAACCTATAGTAAGATTTTCATTCATCATCTTATCAGGTTGATGATAAATATGAGATGGACGATTGTGGCAATCAATACAATCCATTGTGCGTAAATTTTCTTGATTGAATTTCTTATCATCAAATTTTGAATTTTTATCTCTAAAGATTATTTCTTTTCCATCTTTAGAAGTTACTTTTACCCAGGGAATTTCTAATCTTCTTTCATCAGTGTGAACATAAGATATTTCAATATCAGGGTTAACATGCCAGTGTAGGTNNCTTCTTTCATCAGTGTGAACATAAGATATTTCAATATCAGGGTTAACATGCCAGTGTATTCCTTCAATCGAACCAAGTTCACTTTTTCCGCCGCCAATTTTTACTAACATACTTAGTTTTGATTGAGAATTCTGTTCATCAGAAAGATAATATGTGTAATCAACTTTCTTTTCATTAAAAAAGTGCGAAGGAGTATGACATTGTTCACATGTTCCTTCAGCTGGTCTAAGTGCATGAACAGGTGTTGGAATCGGCCTTGAGTATTTATTAAACAATACTGAATAAACCTGGTAAGCTCCCGAAAATTTGGATTTTACATACCAGTTTGTTCCGGAACCAATATGACATCCAACGCAGCCAACTCTTGAATGTGGTGAATCGAGATAAGCTGTGTATTCTGGTTCCATTACTTTATGACAAACTGTTCCACAAAATTCATCTGTCTCAGTGTATTCATATGCTTTAAAACTTCCAAATGCAGAAAACAACATTAAGATAATTGTACCGATTGAAAACGTAACAAACATTGCCCGCTTTTTAGGATCATTTAAATCTATTACAGGGAGTTTACGCTCTCTAACTTTTCCTTGTTTTTCTCGTTTTATTTCCCGGATAATTCCGTAAGCAATAAGAAGTAAACCAACAATAAGAAACGAGGGAATAATAATGTAGGTAAGAATTCCCATATAAGTATTTTCTTCACTACTGAATAAATCCAATACGAACAGAAAAATTATTAATCCAAAACTTAATGCGGCTATAGCTGAGCCAATTAATGTTACTGGATTATAAACATAGTGCGGGAATCTTTGCTTCATAAGTTCCTCAATTTATTTAAGGAAAAGTGAAATTGGAATTGTACTTAAGCAATAAAAAAGAACACTAAAAGAAACTAAACTTCATCTGATTTTTCTTCAGACTTTCTTCTTTCTTCTGCTTGTTGTTTTTTAATTCTTTCAAGTTCAAGAGGGTGCTCTTCAGCCATTTCTTCTTCAGTTACTGTTCCTTTAAACCAAGCAAGACTCATTGGATAAATATCCGGATTGAAGATGACAAAATAGAAGTGCCAGATAACAATAGCTAAGAATGCTAACCAGGCTTCGTAGTAGTGAATTGTTCTTGCAATATCCCAATCAATTTTTGAGAAAACACCAATGTAATCAATGTAAATCCACATAAGTAAGCCTGTAACACTCATTACTATTGTGCCCCAAACTAAAGCCCAGTATTCTGCTTTTTCAACATAACTGAATCTATCGAGTTTAGGTTTAACTTTTGATATTCCAAGATTAAATTTTGCAACACCAATTGCATCAGTTAAGTCTTTTAGATTTGGGAAAAGATCTTTTACTAGTTCTCTTCCTCTTTTTGTAAATGCGATATAATAGATATGATATAAACTAACAAGTATCATTGCAATTGCTGCTATTCGATGAATCCAGCTTCTATACTCAACAACATCAGTCCAAAAATCTCTAATGTGGCTAACCCACCAGGAATCAGGATAACGTAACATAAACCCACTTACAACAAGTATCATAAAACTTATTGG
>CXWK01099124.1_pt2 | contig 21075 bp, 21 predicted proteins | sample 590851 | NCBI WGS metagenome assembly CXWK01 (sample SAMEA3498364, study PRJEB10139) | wastewater metagenome | biome: wastewater treatment plant; material: activated sludge | place: Denmark | collected 2014-08-01 | reverse complement strand
GCGCATCCTGCGCAAGATTGCTACCGCTGAGTACGATGGCCTGGGCGATATCTCCACCCTGGCCGATCCGGGGGTGGTGCAGCATTTGATTGATACGCACAAGACGATGAATGTGGCTTAAGTAGCGTTTTTGAGTCGCCGAAGCCCTGCCAGGTGTGAGCCTGGTGGGGCTTTTTGTTGTCTGAGGGTTTTGTGTTGGCTGTTCTGGCCTCATCGCGGGCAAGCCTTGCTCCTACAGGTTTTGTGTCGTCCGCCGGCCCTCGGTACGACATCGATCCTGTAGGAGCAAGGCTTGCCCGCGATGAGGCCCGCCCCGGCACCACATAAACAACAACCAATAATTATCGGCTTCCGCTTTGCCGTGCTGCAACGAGGTGGGCGAGTGAACATGCTACATCCCATGCTTTGTGTTGCGTATTGGCTGAATGGGCACCCATCCGCCACTCGCGACCACTGTAGCAACGTCACACCGATGAAAAACGCTTCCGATAATCACTCGGCCCCACGCCGAGCCGGCGCATGAACGCCCTTCTGAACCCGTCCGTATTGGCATAGCCGACGGTATCGGCCAAGCGCTTGAGGGAGACGTCCGAGTCTTCGATCAGCCGTCTGGCCGCATCGATACGTGCCAACTCGACGAATTCCGCCGGGGTCGAGCCGGTTTCGGCCTTGAACGTTCGGGCGAAGTTGCGCTCGCTCATACCGGCGTGTGCGGCCAGGGCGGGGACGCTCAAGTCAGCCTTCAGGTGCTCCACGACATAATCCTGCACATCTCGGATCACGCTGCGTTCGGCGGTTTGCGCTGCCAGTTGGGCGCTGAACTGTGATTGCCCACCCGGTCGCTTGAAGAACATCACCATTTCACGGGCGACGCTGAGCGCCAGTTCCCTGCCGTGGTCCTCTTCGACCAGCGCCAGCGCCAGGTCCATGCCGGCGGTCACACCTGCCGAGGTATAAACGTTGCCATCCTTGATAAAGATGCTGTCCGCATCGACCTGGGCTTGCGGGTTTTCCCTGGCGAGTTTTGCACTGGAATTCCAGTGCGTGGTGACACGGCGTCCGTCGAGCAGGCCTGCGGCGGCAAGCAGGAATGCACCGCTACAGACTGAGCCGATACGGCGCACGGATTTCGCCTGCCGGCGCAGCCAATCCTGCAGTAAAGGGTTCTGGGCGATTTCGTCGATGTGTGGGCTGCCAGCGACCAGCAAGGTGTCAATCCTGCCTTTATAGGTTTCGAAGGTTTCATCGATGCCAATCTTCAAACCACTTGAACCTTTGATCATCCCCTTGTCGGTACCGATGACTTCGACCCGGTAGGCACGCGGATTTCCCAGTTGCCGGGCCGCTTCGGCGAAAACGTCGGCGGGGCCGACGATGTCCAGAAGTTGCACACGGGGGAATGCCAGGAGGGTGATGCGCATGATGTCTGTCCTCGTCGAATCATTGGCTGAATACGTCGCTTCAAGACTATTTCAGCCAAGGAATGTTTGGCTGAAAATAGCCCCAACAACAGATTCAGTCAAACGGGAGACAGCCATGAACACTGCATATACCTCCACCGTCGCCGCTGCTCAACCGGTAGTCAACAGCACGACATCGATCAAGAACCTGCCCATCAATCTGTTCGGTTCAGTCATGGGCCTGGCCGGCCTGGGACTGGCCTGGCGCTTGAGTGGTCAGTATTACGGCGTCGGCGGCCTGTTGGGTGAAGCGATTGGTGCACTGGCCGGCCTGGTATTCGTGCTGCTGACCCTGGGTTACCTGGGCAAATGGGTGAAGCATCCAGCAGCGGTAAAGGCCGAGTTCAACCACCCGATCGCCAGTAACTTCTTCGGCACCGTCACCATTGCACTGTTGCTGCTGTCGGCAGTCGCCGCCCCTCACAGTGAGTGGCTCGCACAGGCTCTGTGGATACTGGGTAGCGCACTGACGGTGTTGCTCGCAGGGCTGGTGGTTTCGCGTCTGTTGTCGGGCAATCAGGATTCGTTGAATGCCGTACCTGCCTGGCTGATTCCCGGGGTTGCCACCCTCGATATCGCGGTCACCGGTGCGCACATGCCCATGGCCTGGGCTGGCGAGTTCAACCTGTTTTCCCTCGCCGTGGGTGCGGTGCTGGCGCTGGTGTTCTTCACCCGGATCTTTTCGCGGCTGGTGCATGAGGCCGCGCTGGCCAAAGGCATGGTGCCTTCGCTGATGGTGCTGATTGCACCCTTTGAAGTCGGTTTCCTGGCGTACACCAACGTGTTCGGCGAGATCGACCGATTTGCCAGCGTGTTGTTCTACTTCGGCCTGTTCCTGTTCGTGGTGCTCGGCTTCAAAGTGTTCCGTCGCGATGTGCCCTTTGCCCCTTCGTGGTGGGCCATCAGCTTTCCCATCGCGGCCCTGAGCAATGCGGCGCTGAAATATGCACATGCCCAGGACAACACCGTGCTGATGGTCATCGCTGCCGTGATCCTGCTGTTCCTCACCGTGGCATTGACCATACTGATGGTGAAAACCCTGATCAGCCTGTTCAGCGGCAAGCTGTTGGCCAACTGACCTTTTACCTCCCTTTGGCGAGCCTTCACCGGCTCGCTTTTTTTTGCCCATGCAGGTTCATCGAATGACTTACAACACATCCTGGTTACTGCTGATCGTTGCCGGACTCCTGGAGATTCTCTTTGCGGTCGGGTTGAAATCCGCGAATGGCCTTGAACGGCCCTGGCTGCTGCTCGGCACGGTCGTGGTCCTGGCCGGCAGCTTGTGCTTGTTGACGATGGCATTGCGGGTGCTGCCCGTCGGCACCGCCTATGCAGTCTGGACCGGCATCGGCGCTGCTGGCACCGCCATCGTCGGAATGTATTGGCTGGGTGACGCGGTATCGTTCTGGAAACTGGTGTGGATCGGCTTGATCCTGTTGAGTGTCGCCGGACTACGCTGGGCAACCTGAACAGATCAGACTGAGCCAACGAACCGTTTACCCAAGCGCTCGACCAACCACAAACGGCTTGTATAGGTATAGGGGGTATACCTATACTCCCTACACAAAGGTAAGGGGGTATCCCGTGGGCCATATTGCTTCCAACAAAGACGATCTTCTCAAGCGCGTTAAACGCATTGCCGGACAAATCCAGGCCGTTGAGCGTGCGCTGGAATCGGAGCTCGACTGCGCGAAAACATTGCATCTTGTCGCTGCCACTCGCGGGGCTATCAATGGCTTGATGGAAGAAATCATCGAGGATCACGCTCGCGAGCATGTCGCGAACCCTGCCCTCAGTGAAGATGAACGCAACAAGGGTGTTGAAGAACTGCTTGAAGCCATTCGCCGCTACGCCAAGTGAACTCAAGGAGTACCGGCTCATGAGCAACACCAACATCAAACATGTACACGACCACGTATTCCTTGGGCCTGCACACGCAGAAAATGCCAAACGCACGCTTTGGGTCGTGGCGCTGACCCTGGTGATGATGGTGGGCGAAATCAGCGTCGGCTATATCACCGGCTCGATGGCGCTGCTTGCCGATGGCTTTCACATGGCAACCCATGCCGGTGCATTGGGCATCGCGGTGGCCTCGTATGGATACGCCAGGCGCCATGCGTCCAGCCGGCGCTACAGCTTCGGTACCGGTAAGGTTGGAGACTTGGGTGGGTTTGCCTCAGCGCTCATTCTCGGCATGGTTGCGCTGGCAATCGGCGTAGAGTCCGTCATGCGGCTGTTGCAGCCGACAACGGTCCAGTTCGGAGCCGCCACGCTGATTGCGATTGTCGGCTTGATCGTCAACATTGTCAGTGCACTGCTGCTTGGCCACGGTCACAGTCATGGCCACGATCACGATCACGATCACGATCACGATCACGATCATCATGACCACCAACATCACGGCAACGATAATAACCTGCGCTCAGCCTACGCCCACGTCATCGCGGACGCGCTGACGTCCGTCCTGGCCATTGTGGCATTGCTCGCTGGCCGCTACCTCGGATGGGTATGGCTGGATCCTGCAATGGGCATCGTGGGTGCCGTTGTCATCGCGCGATGGGCATGGACCTTGATGGGTGTCACCGCGAGCGTCCTGCTGGATCAAACCGATGAGCACGTTGCAGAGGAAGTTCGCGAGTTGGTTGAACGGCCCGGCGATGCAACCATCACCGACCTGCATGTCTGGCGGATTGGGCCGCAAGCGCATGCAGCGATCGTCAGCGTCATTGGCCAAGCCACTGCAAACACCGAAAGCATTCGTGAACGCCTGAAGCCGGTTCACGAAATCAGCCATCTGACTGTCGAGTTTCGACCTGTCTGATTTACCCGACAGGGAACCCCCACGACTTCTCACAAAGGAGCCCGCCATGCCCTTGGGCAAACGTGAACTTGCGCGAATCGAGCGCCGTTTGATTGCAACACTGACCGACGCCTGCGAAACGGCAAAATCTGAAATCAAAGGCTTTACCTGGCTCACCCACACGGCTGACATGAACGCGTTTGCCCAGACGCTGAAGGTGACCTGGGTGTTCGAAACCCTGTCCGACAGAAAACTCGCCCAGGCTGGCGCGAAAGCGCGGGTATTTGAGTTGACGGCCATCGCGCTGGATGAGGCAGGCATCGATCTGGAGCCTTCGGATCACACTGTCCGATTCGACTCTGAGGAGGAATGCCAACGCGCTCATGATGGCGATTGGCAAAAACGCCTGGCATCGAGGGGCCATTGACGATGGCCAAGGACATCGAAAACCCATGCATTTCCGTATGCCAACTGCGCGGCGATCTGTGCGTGAGCTGCGGGCGTAGCAAGGAAGACATCAGGAAGTGGAAGCGCATGAAGCGGCCTGAAAAAATGGCCGCGGTGCAAAGGGCGACTATACGCTTGAAGGGACTGAAGAAGATCCCGTGACCCATTCACTCACTCGCCCTGCGACGCGGCGGGCGAATGAGTGAACAGCTACATCCCATCGAGCTACAAGGTGTAGGAAATACCGACCTGAACCGTCCTCGGCGCACCCGGGTAGGCATAGACGTTACCAAAGGCGCCTTCTTCATAATCCCGGTCGAACAGGTTCTTCACATCGAGATTGAGCCTGACCTTGTCGTTGACCTTGTAGAAGCCCAGCAGGTCGACGACGGTGTAGCTACCCATCGAAAACGCCGTATTCGCCGTTTGCCCCGCACGCTCATCGACGTACTTGAGCCCGGTGCCCAGCCCCAGCCCCTCGAGCGCGCCCTCCTGGAACTCGTAGACGTTGAGCAGGCTGAAGCTGTTCTTGGGAATGTTCATCAACCGGGTGCCCGACTCGATCACGTTGTCCTGGGTAACCTCGGCGTCGACATAGGCATAGCCGCCAATCACCCGCCATTCAGGGGTGACATTGCCAGCCACGTTCAGGTCAAATCCACGGCTGCGCACTTCACCCGCCGCCACGCTGAAGGTCGAGTCCACGGGGTCGGTGGTCAGGACATTGCGTTTTTCAATCTGGTAGATCGCCGCGTCCACACTCAGCTGGCGATCCAGCGCTTCCCACTTGATGCCCATCTCATAGGACTTGCCCTTCTCCGGGTCAAAACCACCCCCCTCGCGGCTGGCCCCGCTATTGGGCTTGAATGAGCGCGCGGTATTGGCATACACCGCCACGGTGTCGGTCAGGTCATACAGCACACCGAGACGTGGCGTCACCGCGTTATCGCTCGCTTCCCAGCTCCTGCCACCCGGCACGAAGGTTTCGTAGTCATGCTCGAAGCGCTCGAAACGGGCGCCCGCCAGGACTTTCAAGCGCTCGGTCAACGCCACCTGATCCTGGACGAAGGCGGCGTAGGTCTTGAGGTTTTCCTTGTCGTCGGTCGGCGTACGGGTCAGGGCCGGGCGAGGCTGGCCATACACCGGGTCGAAGATATCGATCGGGTAGGCACTCACTGCACCGCTGGAGCGCTGGATGATCGACTTGTAGTCGTAATCCTCGTATTCGACGCCAGTCAGCAAGGTGTGATCGAAACCGAGCGCGGTGAAATGCCCGGTGAGATTGAGTTGGGTGTCCTTGTCTGTCCACTCAAGCTTGCGGTAGTTGAAGTTGCGCCCCAGGGTGCGTCCATCGGCCGCCACGCCATTGGCTTCAACGGCATTGCCCTGCAAGGTGCCATCGAGCCACTGGAAGCCACCGCCCAATGTCCAGTCGTCATTCAGGAAGTGCTCGAAACGCAACTGGGCCATGTTGTTGTCGTTGTGCAACTTGCCAACGTCTTTTTCACCGAAAAACGTGTCGCGTGACGCGGTGCCAATCTGATTCGGATAGCGCGTCAGGCCGCGATCCAGCGGGTGATTGTTGCGCATGAAATCGCCTTCGAAGATCACCTTGGTGTCATCGTTGGCCTGCCACGAAATAACCGGCGTCACGCCATAGCGTTCGGTTTCCACGTGATCGCGGAAGGTGTCACCGCCCTCGCCCACCACGTTCAGACGATAGGCCAGGCGACCCTCTTCGTCGAGCGGGCCCGAGGCATCCAGGGTGCCACGCTTCATTCCCTGATCATCGAGCTGGCTGCCCAGCGTGACGGTGCGTTCGGCAAGCGGTTGCTTGGAGACCACGTTGAACGTACCGCCGGGATCGCCCCGGCCGTAAAGCGTGGTCGCCGGGCCGCGCAATACCTCAAGCCGCTCGATGGTGTTCGCATCCGGCATATTCGGGTAACCACGGTTGATCGGGAAGCCGTTGCGATAGAACTCACCGGTGGTAAAGCCACGCACGGTGAAGGTGGTCAGCCCCTGGCCACCGAAATTGTTGGCTCGTCCCACGCCGCCGGCGTAATCGAGCGCATCCTGCAACCTTGTGGCACTGATGTCCTCGACGACATCCTTGGTCACTACGCTGATGGACTGAGGGGTTTCGTGGATCGCCGTGTCGGTACGGGTTGCGCTGGCAGAGCGGGTTGCGCGATAGCCGTCCACTGGCCGCGTGGCGGTTTCAAGGTCCGCGGTGCCAACGATGTCGGTCGCTTGCAACTCCAGGCCGGTTGCAGCGGTTGTCGCTGGCTCAGCCCAGGTGGAAGTGGAAAACGCCTGGAGCACACAGATAGACAGCAGGGTACGACGCATCTAGGAAGCCTTGAGAGAATAGCCAAATGGGACGGCATACTTGCCAATAATTTCGCGGCGCATGGTATACCGCATCAATAGCTTTTGATAGGCGTTCTCATTCGTATTTTTGCGGGCAATGGTACGAAAAAACCGTGGATCAAGGGAATCGAACGCAGTAACAACGGTCGAATTCGTGGCAGGACAGCATGCTCCTGCCCAAATAACTGCCTGCGGGAGTCCCCATTGTCAGCCGTCTTTCTACGTCAAGCCTTGCGCCTGGCGATTCCACTCTTGTGCGTTGGCACTTCGTCTACGGCTCTCGCCTGCCCGCAAGGTCAGTACCAGGTGTGTGTGGTTGCCTGTTTTTGTGCTCCAGGTTCCAAGGAGGACAGCGGGGAGCTCTTCGAAAACATGAACCAGATAGCGGCCGCAGGATTACAGAGCTGGATCGTTCAATCGCGCAACACCGCGGCAACCGGCGATGTTCAAACCATCCCGCTGAATATTCGCGCCCAGCTTGAACCCTACTACGACATACAGGTGCTCGACTCGGCCCGCTACAAGATCGGCGATGACGAAGAGCTCAATGCCGCGAACACCATGCTGCAGAACCCCGATGTCAATGCCGTCACCCTTGTCGACATCATCGTCTTTCGCAGTCAGGACGATGCACTGAACAACGTCGCGTTATGGGCCCATGAGTTGAAGCACGTGCAGCAATACCAGAAATGGGGCGTCGGCGAATTTGCCACTCGCTACACCCGTGACTACAACGCCGTCGAGGCACCTGCCTACGAGATTCAAACCCAGGTAGCGAAGGCGCTGAAAGCCAGCGTAGCCTCCCCAGAGCTTCCTCGAAATCCGTGAGTCAAAGCGACCGCTACCAAAGCTGGCAGTGGATGGAGCGATGGAAAATGACAGCTAAGCTTCTTCTACTGTGGGGCCGTCTATTCAACCCAAGCCCTTCACCACAGCCTCGGAGAGGAGCCAATGAAACGCATCGTCATGCTCATCGCGATCTCTTTGCTTACCACTGCTTGCCAGAGCGATAACGGCGTCACCCGACTCGACAATTGTGTCTGCTACAAAACGGCCGAAGGACAGAAAACCCAGGCATCACCCATGGACTGGCAAGACACCGAAAAGGTGCGGGAACAATTCTCCCATTGCATTTGCCGAGCCTGGGTTGACCTGGAGAAGGCCGATGATCCCAATCAGTTTTTCGGGCCTGAGACGCAAATAAGAACGGAAATGAAGTCGCAGGAGAAATAGCTGTTGTGGCCGGACATGCTCTGCGTCCGACAGCTTCGCATCCACCATCAATGGATCCCTTAATAAAAACCAATGAAGATGACCGATAATCGAACACTTTATAAATCAAACTAACTCATTGATTTTTATGTGATTTATTAAAAAAATAAAAACATCTCGATAAAAATCCAGTCAAACCCACTTTTCAATGGATCCATATCTTGATTGACTGGCACTGCACGGTGTCAGGTACAGCGCCTGCCCGCTCATAAAAATAACAAGGGTGTCGGGATGAATGACTTCTCAATCGGGCTCAAGCTTCGGCTTGCCCCCACCAACGCGTGCCTTTCTCGCTTTGCCTTTACCCAGCCTCTTCTCGAGGGGCAGCCATGAGTGTCGATCTCAAGAGTGTGGTAGATGAACGTCCCATGGCGCGCTTCCAATGGTTGGCGGTGGGCATCTGTATTGTCCTGAACATGATCGATGGTTTCGACGTGCTGGTGATGGCCTTCACGGCCTCTTCCGTGTCCGCCGAATGGGCGTTGAACGGCGCGCAGATCGGGCTGTTGTTGAGTGCCGGACTGTTTGGCATGGCAGCAGGTTCTCTGTTCATCGCGCCATGGGCTGATCGCTATGGTCGCCGGCCACTGATTCTGCTGTGCCTGCTGCTCTCGGGGGCTGGCATGCTGCTGTCGGCCCTGAGCCAGACGCCGCTGCAACTGGCGCTGTTGCGTGGGCTGACCGGCCTGGGTATCGGCGGGATCCTGGCCAGCAGCAACGTGATTGCCAGTGAATACGCCAACAAGCGCTGGCGCGGGCTGGCGGTGAGCCTGCAATCGACCGGGTATGCCTTGGGTGCGACCTTGGGCGGGCTGTTGTCGGTGTGGTTGCTGACGCACTTTGGCTGGCGTTCGGTGTTCCTGTTCGGGGGCGCCGTGACCCTGGCGGTGATTCCCCTGGTGCTGCTGTACTTGCCAGAATCGCTGGACTTCCTGATTGCCCGCCGTCCGGCAAACGCGTTGGTGCGCATCAACCGACTGGCCGCTCGCCTCGGCCAGCCAGCACTGAACGAACTACCTGTCGCCCTCTCTGCGCCGATTTCAGGCAGAGGGCGCCTTGCGCAGTTGCTCTCGCCTGATTCACGGCGCACCACCCTGCTGATCTGGTTGCTGTTCTTCCTGGTGATGTTCGGCTTCTACTTCGTGATGAGCTGGACGCCGAAGCTGCTGGTCTCGGCAGGTCTATCGGCACAACAAGGCATCAGCGGCGGCGTGCTGTTGAGCGTCGGCGGCATCTTCGGCGCCGCGCTGATTGGCGGCCTGGCCTCGCGCTGGCGGCTAACCCGGGTGCTGTCGCTGTTCATGCTGATCACCGCAGGGCTTTTGGTGCTGTTCGTCGGCTCCGCTTCATCGGTATCGATGGCGCTCGGCCTGGGCCTGTTGATCGGGCTGTTCTCCAACGGTTGCGTGGCAGGTTTGTACGCACTGTCACCGATTGTCTACGACGCTTCGGTGCGAACCACAGGGGTCGGTTGGGGCATCGGTATCGGCCGCATCGGCGCCATCCTTTCGCCGACTGTGGCCGGCCTGTTGCTCGACAGCGGTTGGCAGCCACTGCACCTGTATGGGGTGTTTGCCGTGGTGTTCGTGATGGCCGCCGTCGTGTTGCTGCAACTGCGGCCCAAGGTCCAGGCACAACCGGGCAGCGCACTCAGCCAGGCCTGAGCCGATACAAAAAAGAGGTAGCGAGGCCCTGCCCTCGCTGCCGACTACACCTCCAGGAAAACAACAATAATGACTTACCTTTCTCTCCCTCCCCGGGCTCTGCTCGGCGGTGCAATGGCGCTTGCCCTTTTACCTCCGGCACAAGCCGAGAGCGGCGGCTTTTTCGAAGACTCCAAGACCAGCCTGACGCTGCGAAACTACTACTTCAATCGTGACTTCAACGATCCCGGCGCCAGCAAGAGCAAGATCGAAGAATGGGCCCAGGGCGCGATCCTCAAGTTCAGTTCCGGCTACACCCCTGGCGTTATGGGCTTTGGCCTGGACGGTATCGCGATGCTTGGCGTCAAGCTCGACAGCGGCCCTCAGCGCAGCGGTTCGGAGCTGCTGCCGGTGCACGACGATGGTCACTCCGCCGACAACTACGGGCGCGCCGGGGTGGCGGCAAAGATGCGTTTGTCCGAGACGGAGCTGATGCTGGGCGAACTGATGCCCGACGTTCCGCTGCTGCGCTACGATGACGGTCGCCTGCTGCCACAGACCTTCCAAGGCAGCATGCTGGTGTCCCGCGAGCTCCCTGGCCTGAACCTGCAGGCAGGTCGATACACCGCCGTGAGCCTGCGCAATTCGTCGAACATGCAGGACCTTTCGGCCTGGGCGGCGCCTACCGTCATGTCGGACGGTTTTAACTATGCCGGCGCCGAATACCGCTTCAATGAACAACAGACCCTGATCGGCGCCTGGCATTCGCAACTCGAAGACATCTACCAGCAAAGCTATTTGAACCTGCTGCATAAACAGAAGTTCGGCGACTGGACCCTCGGCGCGAACCTGGGCTATTTCGTCGACAAGGATGACGGCAGCGCCCTGATCGGTAACGTGCAAAGCCATACCGCCTACGGGCTGTTCTCGGCCAACCTGGGTGGCCATACCCTGTACCTGGGGCTGCAAAAGGTCAGCGGCGATACCGCCTGGATGTCCGTGTATGGCAGTAGCGGCCGCACCCTGGGCAATGACATGTTCAATGGCAACTTCAGTAACGCCGATGAGCGTTCCTGGCAGGCTCGCTATGACTACAACTTCGCCGCCGTCGGCCTCCCCGGCCTATTGCTCATGACCCGCTACGGCCACGGCGAGAACGCCACCACCAAGGCCGGCAGCAACGGCAAGGAATGGGAACGTGACACCGAGGTCAGCTACACCCTGCAAAGTGGCCCACTGAAAAACCTCAGCGTGCGGGTCAACAACGCCACCAACCGTCGCAGTTTCAACAGCGATTTCGATCAGACCCGCGTGATCGTCAGCTACCCACTGTCCCTCTGACCCTCCCCCCAGGGGCGCTTGTCGCCCCTGCATCCGTCCCCTCCTTGCGTTACTATGGCGAACCAACCTCTGGAAGTCGCCTGCATGAGCAAACCGGGTCAAATGGTGCTGGTCGCACTGCGCAAAATGATCGCTTCGGGCGAACTGGCAGCCGGTTAACGGCTGATGGAGATTCCGACGGCGGAACGTTTCGGCGTCTCGCGGATGCCGGTGCGCATGGCCTTCGTGACCCTTGAACAGGAAGGCTTGCTGGTGCGCCATGGCGGTCGGGGCTATCAGGTACGCTCGGTCAGTGCCGACGATATCGCCGGTGCCGTGGAGGTGCGCGGGGTGCTGGAGGGCCTGGCGGCGCGCCAGAGCGCCGAACGCGGCTTGAGCGAACAGGCGCAGGCGGCGCTGCGTGAATGCCTGGTGCAAGGCGATGCACTGTTCGACAAAGGCTACGTGACAGAAGAAGACCTTGAGGCGTTCCATGACCTCAACATGCGTTTTCACCAGGTCATCGTCGAAAGCAGCGCCAACCCGGCCATTGCCGAAGCCCTGGCGCGCAACGACCATCGCCCCTTCGCTTCAGTGTCGGCGCTGGCGATCGATCGTGAAGACATGGCGCGCGAATACCGGCGCTTCAACTTTGCGCACATGCAACACCACTCGGTGTTCGACGCGCTGGTCAGCCGCCAGGGCGCACGCGCTGAAGCCATCATGCGTGAACACGCCAATGCGACGCTGCGTTACGCCGAGGTCTTCGGCGCAATCAGCCATGGCGAGCGGGTGAAGGTGATCTCGCGAGGCGAATGATCGGCTCGCTTAGAGATCCAGCACCAACAGTGCTGAGCGGGCCCTCGAACAGCAGGGCGTGAACTGATCATTGGCCGCTTGCTCTTCCTCGGTCAGGAACAGGTCGCGGTGATCGGGCACCCCTTCGAGCACACGGGTCAGGCAGGTTCCGCAGATGCCCTGCTCACAGGAAAGCGCAATCTCGACACCGTGGCTTTCCAGCACCTGGACCACCGTCTTGTCCGCCGGAATGTCGAACACCTGCCCGCTACTGCCCAGCTTGACCTGGAATGCCCCAGCGGCAGCGGTGTCCACCGGCGCTGCGGCGAAGTATTCACGGTGCAATTGCCCCTCGCTCCAGCCCTGGCCCCTGGCGCTGTCGAGCACGTGCTGCATGAAACCCGACGGGCCGCAGACATACAGGTGCACGTCAGGGCCCGGATTGGCCAGGACCCTGGCGGCGTCCAGGCGCGAATCGGCCTGTTCATCGAAATGCAGGTGCACGCGATCAGCAAAGGAAGCGCCTTTGAGTCGCTCGACAAAAGCCGCACGCTCACTGGAACGCGCACAGTAATGCAACTCGAAATCGGCGCCGCTGTGGGCCAGTTCCTCGGCCATGCACAGAATAGGGGTGATGCCGATGCCACCCGCGAACAACAGGCTGCGCCGCCCCTCCACCACCAGCGGAAACAGGTTGCGCGGTTCACTGATGAGCAGCCGATCGCCACTGTTGATTTGCTCGTGCAGGCTCTGGGAACCACCGCGCGAGGCAGTGTCCTTGAGCACGCCGATCAGGTAGCGATGGCGCTCTTGCGGGTGATTGCACAGTGAGTACTGGCGAATCAATCCGCCGGGCAGGTGCACGTCGATATGGGCCCCGGCACTGAAGCCGGGCAATGCCCCGCCTTGCGCGCAGGCCAACTCGTAGCTGCAGATATCCAGGGCTTCGTTGTTGCGGGATGTCACGACGACTTCAATCATGGCGCACCTTCAAGGCCGGCCACCGCAGTGGCCGCGAACAGGATCTATGGGGGTGGACTGGCGTAGCGCCCAGGGGCGCTGCCCTTGGCTATTTGACCGCGGCAATCAGCTCGGCAGCCGGCGCTCGCTCACGGGCAATGAGGCGTTCCAGCACGCGCCGGGATTGCACGCCACCGGCATCGATATTGAGCTTGAGCAAGTTGCGCTCGGGATTGGCCAGCAGGTTTTTCTGCTGCTGTTCGAGCATGTCGAGGTCTTCGCTGAAAATCTTCCCCTGGCCCTCGCGGATGGTGGCGGTGAGGGCTTCGTCGTGGGGATTGAAATTGCGCGCCATGCCCCAGAAGTACCAGATCGACGTCTCGGTTTCCGGCGTAATGAAGTCGACCACGATGCTCGCGGCCTTGTGTTGCGGCTCGGCGTCGTAACCGCCCTTGCCGGCGTGGGCCACGCCGACCTCGATCAGGACATGACTGGGTGGTGTGAAGCGGCAGATCTGCCAACGGTCTACCGGCACGTCGTCGGCCAGGTTGTTGCCACGCAGGGCCATGCGCCAGAACGGCGGCGCCATGATGTTTTCCATGTGCCGCGCAGTGACCACCTCGTCACCCTCAACGGTGGTGACCGGCGCCGCTTCATCGATCTCTTTCTGGCCGATGCTCGAGGCGTGCACGTAGGTTTCGTGGGTGAGGTCCATCAGGTTGTCGATCATCAGGCGATAGTCGCAATTGATGTGGAACAGCCCACCGCCGTAGGCCCACTCATCGCTGACCGCCCACTCCAGATGATGGATCAACGCAGGATCAGCCTTGTCCTGCTCCCCGGGCCAGACCCAGATGAAACCGTAACGCTCTTGCACCGCGTAAGTCTTGTTGCACGGAAAGCCGCGTACGCGCTGGCCTGGCATTTCGACGGTCTTGCCGTCACAGCCCATCACCAGTCCGTGGTAGCCACAGACCAGGTTGCCATTTTCGACATAACCCAGCGAAAGAGGCGCACCACGATGGGGGCAAAAATCCTCGACGGCAGCCACGCGCCCTTCATGACCGCGATAGAAGACGATTTTCTCACCGCATATTTGCCGCCCCAGGGGCTTGGAAGCAATCTCGTCGGGGGTGCAGGCGACGTACCAGGTGTTTTTCGGATACATAGGGTTCTCCGGGACAGGCTTGTTTTTATGGATCCATTGAATCGAATAAAACCGACGACAGTCAAGTTTTTTACAAATAAATGCAGGTTAATGGATCCATTGAGGTCATGCAGTGATGCCCAACCTTTCGAACACTTGATGCGGGCGAAGTCGGTACTGACTACGTGGATGACACTTTTGAAGTGAACAGCTTTAGCGCCTGCCTCGATAATCGATAGCTTACTGACGAACTGTCGAGGTCAAGCATGACGAGCACAACAACGGAACAAGTCAGCCCGAAAACACTGAGAAGAGTGATCGTGGCTGCCGGCATCGGCAATTTCGTGGAATGGTTCGACTTCGCCGTCTACGGCTTCCTGGCCACGACCATCGCCCAGCAGTTTTTCCCCAGCGGCGATGCCAGTGCCGCGCTGCTCAAGACCTTTGCGGTATTCGCCGTGGCGTTTGCGTTCCGGCCCCTTGGGGGGATTTTCTTCGGCATGCTGGGAGACCGGATCGGGCGCAAGCGCACCCTGGCGATGACGATTCTGCTGATGGCCGGTGCGACGACCTTGATCGGTGTATTGCCCACTTATGCCGCCATCGGGGTTACGGCGCCGATCCTTCTTTCGCTGATCCGTTGTGCCCAGGGTTTCTCCGCCGGCGGGGAATACGCAGGTGCCTGTGCTTACCTGATGGAGCATGCGCCGAGTGATAAACGCGCCTGGTACGGCAGCTTCATTCCGGTGTCGACATTTTCCGCCTTCGCCGCCGCCGCCGTGGTGGCCTACGCGCTCGAGGCATCGTTATCGGCTGAAGCAATGGGCAGTTGGGGCTGGCGCCTGCCGTTCCTGATTGCCGCACCGCTGGGCCTGGTGGGTCTTTACCTGCGCTGGAAGCTCGATGAAACACCGGCATTCCAGGCGGTGACCCAGGAACATGCGGTCGCCCATTCCCCACTCAAGGACACCTTGCGCAACCATGGCGCGGCCATCTGCTGCCTGGGCGCCTTCGTGTCGCTCACGGCGCTGTCGTTCTATATGTTCACCACCTACTTTGCGACCTACCTGCAGGTCGCGGGGGGCCTGAGTCGCGCAACGGCGTTGCTGGTGTCGTTGATTGCCTTGCTGTTCGCAGCGGCAATCTGCCCGTTGGCCGGACTGTATTCGGACCGGGTCGGGCGCCGGATGACGGTGATGACGGCGTGCGCCTTGTTGATCGTGGCCGTGTATCCATCGTTCCTGATGGCCAGCTCCGGCTCGTTCGCAGCGTCGGTCGCAGGCGTCATGCTCCTGGCCGTTGGCGCGGTGTTGTGTGGCGTGGTCACCGCGGCCTTGCTCTCGGAAACCTTCCCCACCCGAACTCGCTACACCGCCTCGGCCATCACGTACAACATGGCGTATACGATTTTCGGCGGGACAGCCCCGTTGGTGGCGACGTGGTTGATCAGCACCACCGGCAGCAACCTGTCGCCGGCGTTTTACCTGATCGCGATTGCCTTGCTGGCGTTGGCAGGCGGGCTCGCGTTGCCGGAGACGTCACGGATTTCCCTGCATGATGTGCAGGCGGAGGGGAAAGGTGCAGGTGTGCGGGCTGTGGCCTGATCGCAGATATGCCCCCGATCCAATTGTAGGAGCGAGCCTGCTCGCGATGAACGTCCTGACAACGTGCTCATCCAGACAGGGCGCGTTATCGTTGACGTCCATCGCGAGCAAGCTTCGCTCCTACAGGGGGAATGTGTTCGCTTGAAGTCAGGTCGGCTTTAAGGCCGCCTCGCTTTGGCTTTAGATTTTGGGTGCCCCGTTAACCACGATGGCCGAACGCAGGCATTGCGCAGTGGGGAAACCGGCAGGACGCCGGTTTAGCCGCGCTGGGCCAGGGACGGCCCAGCGCGGCGACCTCTGTAGGAGCGAGTATGCTCCGGGCGGCGTTCCGACGAAAAACTTGAGAGCACCACGGGGTGTCAGGCTTCCCGAGTCATCGTTGACCTTCATCGCGAGCATGCTCGCTCCTACAAGGGACTCGCCGTAAGGGCGAAACCATAAGCCGCCGTTACCGCAGCAATGGATATGCCCCCCAAAAAATGGCCGGGACAACCACACAACCACTGCAAATCCAACAATAATAGAGGCCAAACCCTAAAAGCAGAGCCCCCCGTTTGAACATCGATAACCGAATCAAATTCCGGCATCTGCTGTGTTTTCTCGAGGTGGCACGCCAGGGCAGCCTGGCACGTGCCTGCGACAAATTGGCGATCAGCCAGCCAGCGCTTTCCAAAACCTTGAAGGAACTGGAAACCCTGCTCGATGCCAGGCTGTTTGAACGGGGTAAAAAGGGCTCGACGCTGACCGAAGCCGGCGTGGCCTTCCTGCGATACGCAGGGCCGAGCGTGCAAGCGCTGCGCGACGGGGTCAACAGTTTGCGCTCGGGCGTGCATGAGCCCATTACCGTGCAGCTCGGCGTGCTATCCACGGTCGAAAGCCTGTTGGTACCGGAAGTAGTCTGCCGCCTGCACGACCGTCACCCGGCGTTGGTGGTCAGTGTCGTGACTGGCCCAAGTGCCTATTTGCTGTCCCGACTGCGGGTCGGTGAGCTGGACCTGGTGGTGGGCCGGATGACCGATAGCCCACTGATACAAGGGCTCGCGTTCGAGCACTTGTACAGCGAATCCATGACCCTGGTGGTCCGCAGCGGCCACCCGGTGCTCAACGATCCGTCGGGGCAGAAAAACCTCGAAGACTATCCGCTGGTATTGCCGTCGGCGGGGACGACGATCCGCAAATTCGCCGACAGCCTGTTCGTCCAGCACGGAATAACACCATCGCGCCAACGCCTGGAAACCTTGTCGGTGGCCCTGAGTCGGCGCTACGTGCTGTGCAGCCAGGCTATCTGGGTCGCCCCTCTCGACGCTGTCAGGCAGGATTTGCGACAGGGTGAGTTGGTCGAGCTGGACCTTGGAATGCGTGAGCCGGGTGGCTCCGTCGGGCTGTGCACCAATCCCGCGTTACCGGTATCACCGGCGGCGCAGTGGTGCGTGGAGGCATTGCGCGAGGTCGGTCAGGAGTATCGCGAAGGTCAGTATCCATAACCATCTGGATATGCATAAGGTCGATTTTTTCAATTTTGCGCTGGGACGTACAAGAGGACACTGGGCCACCAGTCGCTGCCAACGCAGTGCCTCCGTCCCACCATAACAATAGGAAAAACGACATGTCTGATGCGCACGACAGCCGTTTCGTCATTCGTGACCGTAATTGGCATCCCAAGGCCCTGACGCCTGACTACAAGACCTCGATCCTGCGCTCCCCTCGCCAGGCATTGGTGAGCATCCCCCAGTCTTTATCCGAAACCAGCGGCCCGGATTTTTCCCATCTGCAAATGGGTCGGCACGATAACGACCTGCTGTTGAATTTCAATCACGGCGGCCTGCCCATCGGCGAACGCATCATCGTCGCGGGCCGGGTTTGCGATCAATACGGCAAGCCGATTCCCCACACCCTGGTGGAGATGTGGCAAGCCAATGCCGGTGGTCGTTACCGGCACAAGAAAGACAGTTACCTGGCCCCCCTCGACCCCAATTTCGGCGGCGTTGGCCGTGCGTTGACCGACCGCGATGGCAACTACAGTTTCCGCACCGTCAAGCCCGGCCCCTACCCATGGCGCAACGGCCCCAACGATTGGCGTCCTGCGCATATCCATGTCTCCATCAGTGGCCCCTCGATTGCCACGCGCCTGATTACCCAGCTGTATTTCGAAGGTGATCCGCTCATCCCCATGTGCCCGATCGTCAAGTCGATCGCCAACCCGGACGCGGTACAGAGCTTGATCGCCCGCCTGGACATGGGCATGGCCAATCCCATGGATTGCCTGGCTTATCGTTTTGATATCGTCCTGCGCGGCCAGCGCAAGACCCACTTCGAAAACTGCTGAGGAGGCCTGCGAATGCCCGTTCAACTTCTGCCTGAAACCCCGTCGCAAACCGCCGGCCCTTATGTGCATATCGGCCTGGCGCTGGAGGCCGCCGGCAATGCGCCGCGTGAGCAGGAAATCTGGAATGAGATGGCCAGGCCTGGCGCGCCAGGCGAGCATATTCTAGTGGTGGGCCACGTGTATGACGGTAATGGCCACTTGATTCGCGACGCCTTCCTGGAGTGCTGGCAAGCCAACCACGACGGCGTCTACGACAGCGCTTTCGACCTGGAGAAAGCCTTCAATTGTTTTGGCCGTACCGCGACCACCGATGCCGGTGAATGGACGATCAAGACCGTCAAGCCCGGCAGGCTGAAAAACGCCTCGGGCGTTACCATGGCGGCGCATATCAACGTGGCGTTGTTTGCCCGGGGCATCAACATTCACTTGCAGACCCGCCTGTATTTCGACGACGAACCCGAAGCGAATGCCGTGGATCCGGTGTTGAACCTGATCGAACAGCCCCATCGGCGCGAATCCCTGGTCGCCAGGCGCTGCACCGTGGATGGCAAGCTGGCGTACCGCTTCGATATTCATCTTCAAGGCGAAGCGGAAACGGTGTTCTTCGACTTCTGACGCGGCGTGGGCAGACACCAAGCTGCCCACACTCCTGAAATGAGTGCCGGGGCGCTTCAAGCGCGCTGGGTCAAACCCGCTTTCAATTCCGCTATGCATGCCTGCAGGCGCTCACGTTCAACTCATCGGCCTGCGCTCCCCGTGTCATGAAATGAAAATTCGCTGTCGTGCAATGCGAGGTGGTCGCCCCCTGCTACACCCTAGAGTCGGAGCAAAATAACAACCGGGCTCAGCACCCGGATAAAAGAGAGCCGACATGAGCAGATCCACCCGAACGAGCGAGTCCGTAACTCCAACCCAGCGCCCCCCAGCAACCGGCCGAAAGCGCCGCGTTCGCAAGGAGGGTGATCCCGCTGGCGACACCCAGCAACAAGAGCTGATCGGCACGGCTTCCAACCAGACCCTGGCGGCCAATCCGCTGGTCAGCGTGCGCGCGGCGGACCTGGCCAGCTCGGCCGGTTACCTGCTCAAGGCCGTGGGCTTGTCGCCGCTCAAGGCTGGCGCCCATCTGGGTGGCTACCTGAAGGAACTGCGCGGCATCGTCGGCGGCAATTCCAGCATCGCGCCAAACCCCAAGGACAAACGCTTTGCCGATCCAGCCTGGCAATCCAACGCCTTCCTGCGCGCGCTGCTGCAGAGCTACCTGGCCGGCCAAAGTGAACTGACCCGCTTCATCGAATCCACCGACCTTGCCCCGCTGGAAAAGAGCCGCGCCCGGTTCGTCGCGGAACTGCTGGCCGATGCCGTGGCACCGAGCAACTCGCCGCTGACCAATCCGGCGGCACTGCGCAAGCTGGTGGACACCGGGGGCATGAGCCTGGCCAGGGGCATCCGCCAGTTCGGCGATGACATGCTGAACAACCGTGGGCTCCCAAAACAGGTCGACAGCACGCCGTTCACGGTTGGCGAAAACATCGCCACGGCCAAGGGCCAAGTGGTGTTTCGCAACGAGATGTTCGAACTGCTGCAGTTCGCCCCCACCACTGAAAATGTCCATGCCCGGCCCTTGGTGATGTCGCCGCCGCAAATCAACAAGTACTACGCCATCGACCTGTCGCCGGAGAAAAGCCTGATCAAGTGGATCCAGGACAGCGGCGTGACGCTCTTTGTCATCAGCTGGCGCAACCCCACCCGCGAGCACCGCGACTGGGGCTTGGCCGAGTACGCGCTGTGCCTCGACCAGGCGGTGGACGTGGCACGCCAGATCACCGGCAGCCCGGACGTCAACATGTGGGGCTCCTGCTCGGGCGGCATCACCCTGGCGGCTTACCTGGGCTGGCTGGCGGCCCGTGGCGAAGGCCACAAGGTGGCCAATAGCAGCTGGGCCGTGTGCGTGCTGGACATGCCTTCGGCACTGGACGACACCACCCTGGGGTTGTTCACCACCCCGTCGGCCCTGCGCGCGGCCAAGGCCAGCTCCCGGCGCAAGGGCGTACTGAGCGGCCAGGGCATGGCCCGCATGTTCGCCTGGATGCGGCCCAACGACTTGATCTGGAACTACTGGGTCAACAACTACCTGCTGGGCAACAAGCCGCCGGCCTTCGACATCCTGGCCTGGAACAACGACACCACGCGACTACCCGCCCAACTGCACGCGGACTACCTCGACCTGGTCCAGCAGAACCCCTACAGCAACCCGGGCTCCCTGGAGATTGCCGGCGAGTCGATCGACATGACCCAAGTGAAGGTCGGCGCCTATGTGATCGGCGGCACCACCGACCACATCACACCCTGGCAGGGCTGCTACGGCACCGCCCGACTGTTTGGCGAGGACGCCACCTACGTACTGTCCAACGCCGGCCACCTGCAAAGCCTGGTGAACCCGCCGGGCAACCCGAAGTCGTTCTACTACGCCGCACCTGCCGCCGCCGAGACCCCGGAAACCTGGCTGCAAAACGCGGGCGAGCGCCAGCAAGGCAGCTGGTGGCCGCATTGGCGCGAATGGATCGGCCAGCGCTCAGGCGAAAGCCGGCAGGCGCCGAAGAAACTTGGCTCGCGCAAATACCCGCCCCTCTGCCCCGCACCTGGCACCTATGTCATGGAGCGTTGATGACGCGCGGCGCCTGGATGAACGCGTTGCCCGGACATTTTTCGCGAGCAGGCTCGCTCCCACAGGTTCCACACGGACCTTTGTAGGAGCGAGCCTGCTCGCGATGGGCTTCAACGATGACGCGGGGCATCTGGATGAACGCGTTGTCCGGACATTCTTCGCGAGCAGGCTCGCCCACAGGGGATCAGGTACAGCCGTGGAGCAGGTCGGCTTTAAAACCGCCTCGTTTTGGTTTTTGATCTGAGGCGCCCCGTTAACCA
>CXWK01010511.1_pt3 | contig 21086 bp, 15 predicted proteins | sample 590851 | NCBI WGS metagenome assembly CXWK01 (sample SAMEA3498364, study PRJEB10139) | wastewater metagenome | biome: wastewater treatment plant; material: activated sludge | place: Denmark | collected 2014-08-01 | reverse complement strand
ACCATCGTCCGCGAACAACTTGATCCCCAAGGACTCTACAGGTAACCCCAACATGACTGCCCATCGTCGCCTATTCATCATCCTAGGCAGCATACTAATTATCACCCTCATCACCGTTGGAGCGGCCTTGATCGTCCTGAACGCACGCAGCAAGGCCATGCCTGCTGCCCAAGCAGCCCTGCAATCGGACAACCAGGTGATCGTCTCGCTCGCGCCGGGCCAGGACTGGTATGTCTTCGCCCCCACGACCGGCAGGGCCACCACCGGCCTGATCCTCTATCCCGGCGGCTTCGTCGATCCGGTGGCCTATGCGCCCATCGCGCGGGCCATCGCCGAGCGCGGCTTCCTGGTGGTGATTGACCCCATGCCATTGGGCCTGGCAGTAATCGACGCCTCCGCGGCCGACGCCATCATTGCCGCCCACCCCGAGATCGAACACTGGGCCATCGGCGGCCACTCACTGGGCGGCGCAATGGCGGCTCAGTACAGCGCTAACGCTCCGCACAATATCGACGGACTGGCGCTTTGGGCCGCCTATCCCGCGCCCAACAACGATCTATCCGCTCAGCCGCTCAAGGTCGTCTCCATTTACGGCGACGCCGATGGCGTGGCCACGCTGGAAGACATTGCCGATTCTGTCCAGCGGCTCCCGCCGGATGCGCGGTTCATTCTCATCCCCGGTGGTAATCACACCCAATTCGGTTCCTATGGTCAGGGCTTGCAGCGTGGCGACAACCCGGCCACCATCGGCCGCGACGACCAGCAGGCTGCCATCGTCGAAGGCACGCTGGAACTGCTCGATCTCATTGGCGCAGACTGACACACGGCAGCCGCGCCTTTCGGAGTGTATCTCATGCTCTATTCGCATCCTCAAGGCAACGTCTTCTATCGTTCCATGAACCGCGCCCGGCCAAAGATCGCCTACGGCCAGGGCATCTACCTCTACGACGAGAGCGGTCGGCGCTACATCGACGGCTCCGGGGGGCCGCTGGTCATCAACGTTGGCCATGGGCGGGAAGAGATCGTGGCGGCGATGGCCGAACAAGCGCGGCGTGCGGCCTACGTCCACGCCACGATGTTCACGAGCGAGCCTCTGGAACAGTATGCGGCTGCCCTGGCCGATATCGTCCCCCTGCCGGAGGCGCGCTTCTACTTCCTCAGCAGTGGCTCTGAAGTGGTTGAAGGGGCCATCAAGCTGGCGCGACAAATTCAAATGGCCCGTGGCGAGGAGCGTCGCCACCTCATCCTGTCGCGTTGGAACAGCTACCACGGCATGACCCTGGGCGCGCTGGCCGTCAGCGGCCGGCCGGGGCTGCGCTCGCCCTATCTGGACATGCTGCACGACATGCCCCACATCCCCACACCCTACACCTATCGCTTCCCCATGACGGGCGAAGATCTGGCCGGGCGACTGGAAGAGGCCATCCTGGCCCACGGCGCGGAGAACGTGGCTGCCTTCATCGCCGAGCCATTCAGTGGCGCATCGCTGGGGGCCACACAGCCGCCCGACGACTACTGGCCGCGCATACGGGCCATATGCGACCGCTATGGCGTCCTGCTCATTTCCGACGAGGTTCTGGTCGGCTTAGGCCGTACTGGCAAGATGTGGGCCCTGGATCACTGGGACACCATTCCCGATATTCTGGTGACGTCCAAGGGCACGGCTGGTGGCTACTTCCCGTTGGGCTTCATGGCCGCCAAAGGTGCTGACGTAGAGCAGGTGCGCATCGCCCTGGGTGACTTCAACCACGGCGGCACCTTCAGTCATCATGCCGTCGGTGCGGCGGCTGGCCTGGCCACGCTGCGCATCATCCAGCGCGAAAAGTTGGTCGAGAACTCGGCGGTGATGGGCCAGCTCATGGGCGCCAAGTTACGCGAGGCGCTGGCCGACCATCCGCACGTGGGCGACATTCGTGGACGCGGCCTCTTCTGGGGTCTTGAACTCGTTCAGGACCGCCTTACGAAGCAGCCCTATCCAAAGAAACAGAGCGTCGTGCTGAAGTTAAGGGATCGGGCCTTTGACATGGGACTCATCGTCTACCACTCCGTCGGCTGCGCCGACGGTATCAACGGTGACGTGGTCATGCTTGGCCCGCCGCTGATCGTCGATGTAGCCCAGGTTGAGGAGATGGTCGGGTTGCTGGCCGAGGCGATCCGGCTGGAACTGGGCGACTAGGGGCGTTCGTCGCAGAGCGCTGTAGCGCGTTCTACGAACCGTTAGGCCGTAGAAGAACCTTCCGCACCCCCGGCCGCGCCGCGTGCTCAAACGCGGCCAACGCGTCATCCAGCGGGTACTCAGCCTCAATGAGCGGCCGCACCTGCACCGCGCCGCGCGCCAGCAACCGCAGCGCCGGCGCAAACGGCCCGCAGCGCGAACCGACGACGTTGATCTCGGCCACAACAAGCTTGGTCAGGTTGATGTTGGCGTTGCCGTGGAACGTGCTCTTGAGGACGAGCGTCCCCCGCGGACGGACAATGCGCAGCGAATGGGCGAAGCCGGCATCATTGCCGGTGGCCTCGACCACGAAGTCGAAGCTGTTGTCGGCCGCCTCGTCAACCAGTCCGGTGGCCAGTCCCAACGCCTGCGGCAAGGCCAGTGACGCCGCCCGCCGCCCCAGTACCATCACCCCGGTTCCGGCCAGGGCCAACACCTGGGCCACCAGCAGCCCCAGCCGCCCCGGCCCCACGACCGCCACCCGCGCCGACGGCCGCACCATCGTCTGCTCCCGGATGCGCAGGGCCGCGGCCAGCGGCTCGGTGAAGACCGCTTCCTCGTCGGCCACGCCATCGGGCACGGCCAGCAAGTTAACCACCGGCAGCGTCACATAGTCGGCAAAGACGCCATCCTTGTGGTGGATGCCCAGCGTCGTGCGGTTGGGGCAATGCTCCGGTCCCTCGCCCAGGCAGACGGGGCAGCGCCGGCAGCCCAGATTGATCCCACCGACGACGCGCCGGCCAATCCACTCGCCCATTTCCGGCGCGCCGACCGCCTCGACCACGCCTACGAATTCATGCCCCAACACCCCGCGAAAGCCGCCGGCGTAGCCCTTGACCAGTTCCAGGTCGGTGGAGCAGATGCCCGCCCGCGACACGCGGATAAGGGCGTCGTCCGCCCCAGCCTCCGGTCGCGGATAATCATCAATGAGTGCGAGGTGACCTTCTTCGAGATATAGGGCACGCATGTGGTTAAGAAGTGAGATAGTCGCCGGTCGTTGGTCGCTGGTCACCATCGACTAACGACCAACGACCAACCCATAATCTGTGAAATCTGTGGTTTCTTATTGACTCACAGCCGCCCGCGCCCGCGAGACAATGCGCTCCTCCCACGTCACCAGCAGCGGCACGGCGATGAAGATCGAGCTATACGTGCCGCACAGCAGGCCGACGAACAGCGTGGCGATGAACGGCCGGATGGACACGCCACCAAACAGCAGGATGGCGACCATGACAAACATGGCGTTCAACTGCGTCACCAGCGAGCGGTGGATGGTCTCGACGATAGAGCGATTGGCGATCAGGTCGATTTTCTCGAACGGCCGCCGGGCGATGTTCTCGCGCATCCGGTCGAACAGGACGATGGTGTCTTGCAGCGAGAAGCCGGCCACGGTCAGCACGGCCGTCAGGAACAGTGCGTCCACCTCCCAGCCCAGCAGTACGCCGGTGATAGCCCCAAAACCGAGGACGAGGAGCAGATCATGCACCAGCGCGATGACCGCCGTCGTGCCATAGCGGAAGGTGTTGGGAACCTGCCGGAAGACGAACATGATGTAGATCAGGACGACGACGGCCGAGAAGATAACGGCGATGATGGCCGCGCGCGTCACCTCGTTGCCAACCGACGGGCTGACGCTGGTCACCTGTGACGTGCCCGGCCGCAGCGGGACGATCTCGCCCAATGCGGTCTGTATCTCCTGGGCCGTATCGGTGGTCACGACTTCAGTGCGAATCTGCCAGGCGTTGACCAGATCGCCGCCGCGCAGGGCGATGATCGACGGGCTGGTCAGGCCGAAGTCGGTAAAGACATCACGGATTTCGTTCTCTGTGACCGGCTGCTCGAATTGCACCTCGAAGCGCGTGCCGCTGCGGAAGTCCACACCGACGCGGAAAGGCGAGCCGGTCGTCGCCAGCGAGAAGAGCATGGCCGCCAACCCCAGCCCCAGCAGCACGGCCGAGAAGACGAAGTAGCGGCGCCGGTTCTCGATGATGTGGTAAACGAAGGTCATGCCCCGCCCCTTGTCGGAGTCGTAGATGCCCAGCAGGCTCCGCCGCCCCTGCAGGCGGTTGGCCCCACGCCCCAGCACTACCCGCACCAGCGTCCGCGTGACCAGCACGGCGGTGAACATGCTGATGAAGACACCGATGGCCAGCGTCACGGCAAAGCCCTCGACGGCGCTGGCCCCGAAGTTGCGGCCGAACGTCCACAGGATGAGGCAGATGACCAGCGTGGCCACGTTGGAGTCGCGGATGGAGTTCCAGGCGCGCGAGAAGCCGGTTTCGATGGCGTCTTCCAGGTGCGCCCCCTTACGCATCTCCTCCTTGATGCGCTCGAACACCAGCACGTTGGCGTCGACCGCCATACCCGTCGAAAGCAGGAAGCCGGTGATGGCCGGCAGCGTCAGCGTGACGCCGACAGCCATGAACACGGCGAAGCTCAGCAGCACGTAGACGATCAGAGCGACGTCGGCCAGCACGCCCGGCAAACGGTAGTAGATGAGCATGAACAGCAGCACGACGATGACGCCGATGATGCCGGCACGGATGCTGGCCTGAATCGACTGTTCGCCCAGCGTCGCACCCACCTGGCGCGTGCTCTCGATGCGCAGCGGCACGGGCAGGCTGCCGAACTTGAGTTGCGTCGCCAACCGTTGGGCCTCTTCCAGGGTGAAGTTGCCGGTGATGACGCCGCTCTCGTCGATTCGGGCGTTGATCTGCGGGCTGGAGACAACTTCCTTGTCAAGGACGATCGTCAGGAAGCGGCCCTGGTTGGCCGCGGTGTGCTCGCCGAACACTTGCGCGCCTTCCTCGGTCAGGACGAAGGTGACGAAGTACTGGCCCAGTTGGTCGGTGTCCACGCCCGCCTCGCGCAGTCCGGCGCCGGTCAGGATGGTATTGAATGTGGGCGCCTCGGCCGTGACCCCACCATTGCTGGCTTCTGTTTCGCAGCGCGACGGCTGGCCTTCGTTCAGATCGGTGCGAATGCACAGCCCTTCGGGCAGCGCCAGATCGCCCGTGTCGACGAACTCCAGCAGCGCCGTCTCCTGGATGAGCGCCAGCGCCTCCTGCGGGTCTTCGATGCCGGGCAACTCGATCAGGATGCGCCGCGCCCCTTCGACCTGCACCAGTGGTTCGGTGACGCCGATGGCGTTGACGCGGCGGTCGATGATCTGCCGGGCCGTGTCCATGGCTTCGGCGGTCACGTCCACGTCCTCGGCCACGTCGGCCTCCAATAGCACTTGCAGCCCGCCCTGCAGGTCAAGGCCGAGCCGGATGGCGAAGCGGGGGTTCGTGACCACCCACACGGCGGCGGCCACGATCAAGACAATAAGAATAACCCAAACAATGTCACTACGTCGTCTCATAGGGGTACGCTCCGGGCCGCGGGTCAGCGGCGGATTAGCTAGCTGATTATAGCCGAGGCGGCCGTCTCTGTCCCATAACTGGAAACTCATGCCTTTTTAACAGCCGGTTCACGCCGGCCGCGCCTGTCCTATGGTACAAACTAAGTCAGAAGTACCAGAAGTAGAAGATGTACAACAGTGCTCATGGGCGCTCAGGAGGAAGTCTATTGCCACAACACCCAGTAAGTTACACCAGCCAATGGTGAGTTCACCTCAGCGATAATCAACAAATTAAGGAGACTTCAAACGATGAAGAAATCGAAATTGGCCATCCTGTTCGGCGTGATGCTGGCGCTGGTTCTCAGCGCCGGCGCGTTCGCCGAGCTGGTCGTCACCTACACCAGCAGCGACGACATGTGGAGCGAGTACAACATTCAGGACACGCCGGAGCGCATCGCCGCGGCCGAGGCCAACAGCCTGATCAACAACGGCGCCTTCACCCAATGGGAAGACGCGCCGGTTGTGGTCGGCAACGCGGCCAATTGGACGGCCACGCTTGGCCCAGCCGACCCGTGGGTTTTCTGGCGCGACACCAAGGCCGGCTGGACAGCCGGGCGGCTGCACGAGGTTGACCTGGCGCTGCCGGCCAACCCCGAAGGCATCAACAACGCCATGGGCTGGTTCATCCAGCACTCGGGGGCCAAGGAAGGCGGCTACTACGCCGGGGCCGTGCAGCAGTTGACCCGCATCCCGGTGGAGGGCCTCTACTACGTCAGCATCAGCGTGACGGCATTCGAAGACGGCAAGACCGGCCCCTACAACAGCATGGCCTGGTACTCCATCAGCGATTCACCCACCGCCGCCGGCGTCACCGACTGGCGCGAGTTGTACCCGGATGAGTTCGTGTGTGACAACCAGGCCGCGGTCTGCAACTACGTCGGCCGCGACGAGACGGTCACCATCAAGCCCGGCCAGTACTTCCACGTCATGGTCGGCCGCAAGTTCCCCGAGTTCTTCGGCTGGACGATGTTCGTCATCGACGACATCAGCATCGTCGCCGCCGACGGCACGCTGAACACGGCCAACGGCTTCTACAACTGGTGCAACGGCCGGCCGGAAGACTTCAAGGTTCACGACGGCGAGGTCTGCAACAACCAGACCGAGATCCACTGGGATCCGACCCAGGTACGCTAGTTGCCGGCAAGGTTCGCGGTCACTTCTAACTTGTATTGGTAGCCCCTTCGTATCGGTAGTCTCTGTAACGGTAGAGCGGGCCGGCGCGACCGCGGCGCCGGCCCGCATTTGTTTGCGGTCAGTGGCCCATCGCCCTTCGCGGCAAGCAGCGGCCAAGTGTAGGGAAGTCCCATGCCAATCGAACGCATCGCAGCAGTCGCCAGGCGGCGCGGCCCGACGGCGGCCCCCTTCCTTTTGTCCATCCTGCTCCTTCTGGTTGCCGGCGGCTGCACGCGCGACGACGTCGGCGCGGCCATCGCCACGCTGGCCGTGCAGGTGAAAGCCACTCTGGAGCCGTGGGGCAACGGCGCGCCGGAGACGACGGCCGAAACCGGTCTTGCTACGCCGACCGAAGTGATGGCCGTGGTGGCCGAAGTCGCCGCCTTGGCCACCGACACATTGCCGTCACAGTCTGACGTACCACCCACAGCCGTTTTCGCGATCATTGCCCCCTCCGATGCACCAACGGCAACGGCCGAGCCACCGCCTTCGCCGACCGCGCCGCCCACGCCCACCCCACCTCCGACGGCCACTCCGACGCCCCTGCCCTCGCCGACGCCGTTGCCGTCCGTCGTCCCTGTCGCCGGCGGCTCCATGACCCTCGTCGACGGCGGCTTCTTCCAGATGGGCGCGGCGGCCGATGATCTGTTGGCCACCTGTGAAGAAGTCAGCGTCGACTGCCGCCGCGAGTGGTTCGCCTCGGCCGAACCGGCGCACACCGTCCTCGTCGCCCCCTACTATCTGGACACCCACGAAGTAACGAGTGCCGCCTTCGTCGACTTCCTGAATGAGATCGGCGGCGAGGCGGCCGTCTGCCAGGGCCAGGCGTGCCTCGACCCGGAAGAGAGCCGCGTCTTCTGGGAAAACGGGACGGCCAGCGTGGCCGTCGACCGGGCGCAGACGCCGATGGCCGGAGTCACGTGGTATGGCGCGGCCGCCTTCTGCGCCTGGCGCGAGACGCGGCTGCCGACCGAGGCCGAGTGGGAGAAGGCCGCCACCTGGGACGACGCGACCATGACCGCGCGCCGCTATCCCTGGGGCGACGAATTCCACGGCCAGCATCTCAACTTCTGCGACGCCACCTGCGACGGGGATCAGGCCAACGTCTCCTGGAATGACGGCTTCGCCGTCGCCGCGCCGGTGGCCACATACGATGACGGCCGCGGCCCGTCCGGCCACTATGACCTGGCCGGCAACGTGTGGGAGTGGGTGGCCGACTGGTATGACCCGGCCTACTACGCCACCTCACCCGACGCCGACCCCAGCGGGCCGGAGACGGGCGAGCAGAAGGTAGTGCGCGGCGGCTCGTGGTACGATACGGCGACGTTGACGATGTCGGCCGTCCGCTTCCCCTCCGCGCCGGACAACGCCGACGCCACCCTCGGCTTCCGCTGCGCCGCCGACCTGCCCTGAGAGAAAGGAACCGCAGATTTCGCAGATTACGCAGATTCAGAGATTCAAAAATCTGCGTAATCTGCGGTTCCTCTTAGAATAGTCGCACTTCGACCAGGTCCCCCGCCGGCAACCCGGCACGGTTCAGGGGCACAACGATTAGCCCATCCGCTCCAATCAGGGTATAGATGAGGTTGCTCTTGCCGAACAGCGGCACGGCCCGCAGACCCTCGGCCCCCTCCTCCAGCCGCGCCGGCACGTAATCCTCGCGGCCGCTCTCGCTGGGCACGTTCAGCGCCAGACGCGCCCACACCCGCGCGCGCGGCGGCGGCCCGGCCAGCCCTTGCAGCCGGTAGAGCGCCGGCACGCCAAACATGTCGAACTGGACAAAGGCCGAAACGGGATTGCCCGGCAGCCCCAGCACCGGCTTGCCGTCCACCGCGCCGGCGATGGTCGGCTTGCCCGGCCGCGTGGCCACGCCGTGGAGCAGCACGCCCGGCGTGCCCAGCCCGGCGATGATGGCCACCGTCATGTCGCGGGCGCTGACCGACGAGCCGGCGGTGATGACCACCATATCGCTCTCGGCCAGCGCCACGGCCGCCGCCGCTTGCAGGGCGTTCAGGTCATCGGGCACGATGCCACCCAGCCGGGGCACGCCGCCGGCGGCCGCCACCTGCGCGGCGATTGTGTAGCTGTTGATGTCGCGAATCTGGCCCGGCGCGGGCGCGGCTTCCGGCGACACAACCTCGTCGCCCGTGGCCAGGATAGCCACTCGCGGCCGGCGGGCCACCGCCACCGTCGTCAGCCCCAGAGCCAGCAAGCCGCCCAAATCCTGCGGCCGCAGGCGGTGGCCGGCCGGCAGCACCTCGGCCCCAGCGGCCACGTCCTCGCCCACCTGAATGACGTGCTGCCCGGCGGCCACGGCGCGCAACACCTCGATCTCGTGCGGGAAACCCGTTTCGCCGCCGCCGACACGCTGCGTATGTTCCACCTGCACCACGGCGTCGGCCGTGTCGGGGATCATGCCGCCGGTGTGGACGACGGCCGCCTCGCCCGGCCGCAAGGTGACGACGGCCGCCCGCCCCATCGCCACCTCGCCGACGACGCGCAGAAAAGCCGGCAACGACTCGCCCGCGCCGTGGGTGTCGGCGGCGCGCACGGCGTAGCCGTCCATCGCGCTGCGGCGGAACATCGGCAGCGGGTGGGGCGCAGTTGCCGCCCCGGCCGTCACCCGGCCGAGCGCCTCGGCCGTGGCAACAATCTCGGCTTCGCCCAGCGGCCGGACGTGCCTCAGCAACAGGGCGCGCGCCTCGTCGGGCGGCAGGACGTTGAAGAACTCGGCCATTGCTCAACCCATCAGGGCTAATCGCCGCCGGCCATCGCTCGCAGGGCCGCCTCGTCGATGACCGCCACGCCCAGCTCCTGCGCCCTGATCAGCTTGCTGCCGGCCGCCTCGCCCGCCAGCAGATAGCTGGTCTTCTTGCTGACCGAGCCGCTCACCTTGCCACCGTGGGCCTCGATCAGCGCCGTGGCTTCCTCGCGTGAGAGACCGGGCAGCGTGCCGGTGATGACGAAGGTCAGGCCGTCGAGCGGGCCGGCGCTTTTGACCGCCCGCTCGCGCATGTCGGCCAGCGACAGGCCGGCGGCGCGCAACTTCTCGACCAGAGCGCGGTTGGTGTCGTTGGCGAACCAGGCCGCTACCGACACGGCCGTCTGCGGGCCGATGCCGGAGATCGCTTGCAACGCCTCGGCATCGGCGGCGGCGATGGCGTCGAAGCTGCCCAAACTATCGATCAGCAGCCCGGCCACGACCCCGCCGACGAAGCGAATACCCAGCGCCGTCAGCAGCCGCTCCACCGGCTGCGCCTTGCTGGCCTCGATGCCCGCCAGCAGCTTATCGACCTTCTTGTCCTTGAACCCTTCCAGTTCCAGCAGGTCTTCGCGTCGCAGGCTATAGATGTCGGCTACGTCGTGGATAAGCCCCTTCTCGAACAACAGGGCCGCCGTCTGCGTGCCGAAGCCGTCTATGTCCATCGCCCCACGGCTGACGAAGTATTCCACGCGGCGAATGAGTTGCGCCGGGCAGGCCGCGTTCTCACAGTAGAGGGCCACTTCGTCGGGCAGTTGCACGACCGGCTGGCCGCAGACGGGGCAGGTCGTCGGCCGCTCAATCGGCCGCTCATCTCCGTCACGCGCCTCGACAATCGGCCCAACGATGTAGGGAATCACGTCGCCCGCCCGCTTGACAAGCACCCGGTCGCCGATACGAATGTCCTTGCGGGCGATCTCGTCGAAGTTGTGGAGCGTGGCCTTGCTGACCGTCGTGCCGCCGATCTCCACCGGTTCCAAGACAGCGTTGGGGGCCAGCACGCCAGTGCGGCCAACGTTGACCTGCAAGCCCAGCAGCGTCGTCGTCTTCTCTCGCGCCGGGAACTTCATCGCCAGCGCGCCGCGCGGGTCTTTGCCGGCGTAGCCCAGCCGCTCGGCCAGTTCGCGGTCGTCGACCTTGACCACGACGCCATCGACCTCATAGTTGATGCGGTTGCGCCGTTCGATCCACTCGTCATAGACGGTGGCGACCTCGTCCAGATTGGCGCAGTGGCGGTTGTCGGGCGAGACGGGGAAGCCGAGGTCGCGCAGATAGGCCAGCCGTTCCCACTGCCGCACGGGCAGCTCGCCACCCTCAATGGCCACGATGTCGTAGCAGTAGAGGCGCAGCGGCCGCTCGGCCGTCTTGTTGGGGTCGAGCTGGCGCAGCGAACCGGCGGCCGTATTGCGCGGGTTCATGTAGAGCGGTTCGCCGGCGGCCAGGCGCTCGGCGTTCAGCGCCTCGAACTTGTCCAGCGGCAGGAACACCTCGCCGCGCACGACCAGATAGGCCGGCGGCCGGAGCGCCTGTGACGGATCGACGGGAATTTGCTTGGGCACGCCACGCAACGTGCGTAAGTTGGCCGTCACGTCTTCACCCACTTCGCCGTCGCCGCGCGTCGCCCCCTGCGCGAAGCGGCCGTCGCGATAGGTCAGGACGACCGTCAGCCCATCCAGCTTTGGCTCGACGACGTACTCCAGGTGGGTCTCCGGTGGCAGCAGGCGACCGATGCGTGTCCGCCAGGCGCGCAGCCCGTCGGCGTCGAAGGCGTTCATCAGGCTGAGGATGGGCGCGGGGTGGCGCACCTTGGCGAAGACGTCGGAGGGCGTGGCCCCGGCCCGCTGGGTGGGCGAGTCGGGTGTGATGAGGTCCGGGTGCTCTGTCTCCAGCGCGACCAGCTCGTGGTAGAGCGCGTCGTACTCGGCATCGCTGATGACCGGCGTGTCGAGGACGTGGTAGCGATAGAGATGGTAATTGACTTGCTGGCGAAACTGCTGAAGGCGATCCTTTACATCCATAGATTCATCTCAACGCTGGTAAGAGGCTTATGGCGCGGCGGCGGGGGCCAGGAAGTCGCCGGCTACCCAGCCTTCGGTGCCGTCGGGCAGGCGCACGCGCCACCATTGATAGGCCCCGCCGGGCGTCGGCCCTTCGATGACCTGGACAACGGTGTTTTCGCCGGCCACGGTGACCAGGACGTTGCTCGTGCTGGGGCCATTGCGCACCGTCACGCCGACACCGCCCGTCTCGACGACGGTGGCATAGTAACCCGCCGTCACCTCCGGCGGAGCCACGGACACGTCGGGCGTGGGCACGGGCGTGGATGTCGGCGCGGCCGTGGGCGGCGGCACGAAGACGGCCACCGTCGCCGTGGGCACGGGCGGGGCGGTCAGACGGATGATGGTCGGGGCTATTTCGGCCGCCGTCTCGGCCGGCGGGCGCGTCAAGAAGCCGGCCAACGCCCACAGGACGAGGACCAAACCAATGACAGTCGCCAGCGTGCCCAGTCCCAGCCACAGCCAGGGCGTCGTTCGCCCCGACTTGGCCGGCGCGGAACGCGGCGGGGGTGTTCGTCGCAGCATAGGTTATTGGTCGCCCGCGTCCGGGGCGACAGCCTCCACAAGCAGCATGGTGATGTCGTCGAACGCCGCCGCGCTGCCGCGCCAGGCGTTGATGTCGGCGGCCAGCCGGTCGATGGTCGCCGTGCCGCGGCCGCCGGCACTCTGGAACACGCGCTTCAGCCGGGCCAGGCCGAAGCTCTCGTCGGCCTCGTTGCGCGCGTCGGTGACGCCATCGCTGTAGAGCAGCAGCGAATCGCCGGGGCACAGGGTTACGGCCTGTTCGCTCAGCGTCAAGTTGGGCAACATACCCAGGAAGCGGCCTTCGCCGGGTAGCGGCACCGGCGGTTGGCCGGGGCGCAGCAGCAGCGGGTAATCCTGCGCGGCCCGCACGTAGGTCAGGTGGCCGCTGGGCCGGTGCAACACGCCATAGAAGGCCGTGACAAAGGCGTCCATACTCTCGTCTTCGCCACCGCCGACGGTCATCAGGCCGTGATGGACGGCCAGCGCGACCGCGGCCGGCGACAGCGAGCGCTGCGCTTCCTGCACAAATAGCGTCCGCGTGACGGCCATGACCAGGGCGGCATACATGCCCTTGTCGGCCACGTCGGCGATGAGCAGCCCCACGTGGTCGTCATCCAGCGTCTGCACGCCGAACAGGTCGCCGCCGACGTGGCGCGCCGGGGCCAGATAGGCGGCAAAGCGATAGTCGTCGTAACGCGGCAGAACCGACGGCAGCAGGCTGCGCTGCATCTCGGCCGCCAGCTCCAGTTCCCGCTCCAGCCGCTCCTTTTCCACCAGCTCGGCCTGGGCCGCCTTCAGGTCGAAATAGGCTTCCTGCAACAAGGCGTTCTTCGTGCGCAAGTCCTGAATGGCCAGCTGGTCGAGCGTGCGCAGATTGGACAAGATGCGCCGAGTGATGTGCAGCGCCAGGTCGGGATCGTGCTGCAATAGCTCCTTGAACCGCTCGGCGGTGATCTCCAGGACGCAGGTCTCGGTCAGCGTCTTGATCGTCGCCAGGCGCGGGTTGTTGTCCAACAGCGCCATCTCGCCGAACGACTGGCGCGGGCCGAGCGTGTTGAGCACCTGCTCCGTGCCGTCTTCCAGCCGGCGCAAGACCACGGCGCGGCCGTCCTCGATGACATAGAAGGTGTGCTCCGTTTCGCCCTGGCGGGTCAGCACACTCCCAGGCGGGTAGGTGCGCGTGTCGGCGATGGCGCGCAGGCCGGCCAGCATACGGGCGTCCAGTTGTCCGGCGGTGGAGGGCGGCGGATCGATCATCGCGTACGTTCGCTCCGGCAACTGCCTCAGGCAGCGCCCGGCCGGCTCTCCTTACCCTTGATGAAGCGTAGGAAGTCGTCCAGCGGCCAGGTATTCACCACGTCGGCGGCCGTCGCCCAACCGCGCTGCGCCGTGGCCACGCCGTAACGCCGGTTGTCGAACTCCTCCGGCCGGTGGGCGTCGGTGTTGATAGCGATCCTGACGCCCAGCTCAATCGCCCGCCGGACGTGGGTATCGCGCAGATCGAGCCGCGTCGGGTGGGCGTTGATCTCCAGGATCGTCCCCGTCTCGGCCGCGGCGGCCAGCACGGCGTCCATGTCTAGGTCGGCCCCGGCGCGGTCGGGCAACAGCCGGCCGGTCGGGTGGGCGATCATGTCTACGTGCGGGCTGCGGATGGCATTCAGCAGACGCGCGGTGGCCTGTTCGCGTGGCTGGCTCAAGGCGGTGTGGAGGCTGGCGATGACGAAGTCGAGTTCGGCCAGTACGTCGTCGGGATAGTCCAGCGTGCCGTCGGCGCGAATCTCCATCTCTGTGCCGTGGAGCACGCGGAAGTCGGGGCCGAGCGCCTCGTCGGCGGCGCGCACCTCGGCCGACTGCTGCCGCAGGCGCTCGACCGACAACCCATTGGCCACGCCCAGACTGACCGAGTGGTCGGTGATGACTACCGCCCGCAGGCCGCTGTCGCGCGCGGCGCGAGCCATGTCGAGAACGCTCAGCGTGCCGTCGGACCAGGTGGTGTGCATGTGCAGGTCCGTGTGAATGTCATCTAATTCGACGAGCGTGGGTAGCTTGCCGGCCAGCGCGGCCTCGATTTCGCCGCGGTCTTCGCGCAGACAGGGCGGAATGAACGGCAGCCCCAGCCGGGCGTAGACCTCTTCCTCATTGGCGCAGAGAATCTCCGGCCCGCCGTCGAGCGGGGTGAAGGCGTGCTCGTTGAGGCTCAACCCCTTTCTCAGGGCCATCTCGCGCAGCTTGACGTTATGGTCCTTGCTGCCGGTGAAGTAGTTGAGCAGCGTGCCCCAGCGCGCAGCGGGCAACACGCGCAGATCGACGCCCAGGCCGTTGAGCAGCACGACGTTGGTCTTGGTCGGCCCGCGCCCGGCCACCGTCTCGACGTTGTCCAGCGCGGCGAAGCGATCCATGACGGCGTCGGCTTCGTCGGCGGCCACCAACAGGTCGATGTCGCCGATGGTGTCGCGCATCCGGCGCAGCGAGCCGCCGACGGCCGCCGCCGTGACACCCGGCACCTTGGCCAACTCGTCGAGCATCGCCTGGGCGATGGGCCAGGCCAGGCCGAGCGAGATGCGCGAATCGCCGTGGCGGGCCAGCGCTTCGATGCCGGCCAGTATCTTGGCCTCCGACTTGGCCCCCATGCCCGGCAGATCGCGCAGCTTGCCCTCGCGGGCGGCGACGGTCAGCTCGTCGAGGGTGGTGATCTTCAGCGTCTCGTAGACCTGCTTGACGCGCTTCGGCCCCAGCCCCTCGACGCGCAGCAGATCGACCAGCCCCGGCGGAATCTCCAGCGCCAGCTTGTCATAGAACGCCAGGCGGCCGGTAGTCAGCATCTCCTCGATCTTGGCCGCCAGCGTGTCGCCGATGCCGGGGATGTCGGTTAGCTTGCCCTCGGCGTAGACAACATTGATGTCGCGGCCCAGGACGTCGATGCTCTCGGCCGCCTTGCGATAGGCCAGAATACGGTGAATCTGGTCGCCGCGAATGGCCAGCATATCGGCCACGCGGCTGAAGAGTTCGACGACCTCGCGGTTTCTCATAGCATCCCATTATAGCGCGAAACAGTCGCCGCCCGTAGCACAGGCTGTCAGCCGGTCTGATGTCTCACACAGGTTAACAGCCTGCCCTACGCCTTGTCATGTAATAGACACCTAACTGCCACTTTTAAGGCATTCCCTTGTCTTTTGTTTCGGCCATGCTATTCTAGTGTCCCTCATGGGCCGGTCTTGGCCCCAAGTTAGGCAAGGAGTGAAAGAGATGAAGAAGAATCGTATGTTGATGCTGTTCGGATTGCTTCTCATCGCGGCCCTGGCCCTCAGCGCCTGTACGGCGACGAGTGGCGAGATCCAGAGCGCGATTGAGAGCGCGGCGACGCAGGTCGGCCCCACGGTCGAAGCGGCTATCCAAGAGGTCGCGCCGACCCTCGAAGCCGCCGCGACCACGTTGGCGCCGACCGTCGAGGCGGCGGTCCAGGAGATCGCCCCCACCGTTGAGGCCGCGGCCACCGCTATGGCCGAAGAACCGGCCGGCGACCTGATGGTTGTCTCGACCGAGTGCGACGCCGAAGGCTACACCGGCCTGTTCCAGGAGATCGCGGCCATCGACCCGATGACCGTCCAGTTCTCCATGTGCGCGCCCGACCCGGCGTTCCCGTCGAAGGCGGCCTTCACGTCGTTCGCCATTCAGCCCTCGGAGTACCTGGAGTCCACCGGCGGCACGGGCGACCTGCTGGAGAAGCCCATCGGCACCGGCCCTTACATGGTCGAGAACTGGAGCCGCGGCGAGGAACTCGTCTACACCAAGAACCCCAACTACTGGGGCGACCCCGCCTTCGCCGACACGCTCGTCTTCCGTTGGCAGACCGAGTCGGCTGCCCGCCTGCTGGAGCTACAGTCCGGCTCCGTGGACGGCATCGACAATCCGGCCCCGGATGACTTCGAAACCATCGCCGCCGACGCCAACCTGCAACTGCTGGAGCGCCCGGCCCTCAACGTCTTCTACGTCGGTATGAACAATACCTTCGCCCCGTTCGACGACGTGCTCGTCCGCCAGGCGATTGCCATGGGCATCGATCGTGCGCGCATCGTTGACAACTTCTACCCGGCCGGCTCTGAAGTGGCCTCCCACTTCACCCCGTGCTCCATCCCCAACGGCTGCGCCGGCGAGTCGTGGTACGAGTTCGATGTTGAAGCCGCCCGCGCCCTGCTCGAAGAGGCTGGCCTCGGTGACGGCTTCGAGACGACCATCACCTACCGTGACGTCGTCCGCGGCTACCTGCCCGACCCCAACATCGTTGCCCAGGACATCCAGGCTCAATTGCTGGAGAACCTCAACATCACGGCCGAGATCGTCGTGATGGAGTCCGGCGCGTTCCTCGAAGCGGCCGATGCCGGCACGATCGAGGGGCTGCACCTGCTGGGCTGGGGCGCTGACTACCCCGACATGACCAACTTCGTCGACTACCACTTCGGCGCCGGTTCGTCTGACCAGTTCGGCGCGCAACACGAGGAACTGACCACGGTGCTGGCCGAGGCCGCCTCGCTGGCCAGCGACGCCGACCGCGAACCGCTCTACGAGCAGGCCAACAACCTGATCCGCGAGCTGGTGCCGATGGTTCCCGTGGCCCACGGCGGCTCCGGCGTGGCCTACCTTGCTGGTGTCAGCAGCGCCCACGTCAGCCCGCTGGGCAACGAGTCCTTCGCCAAGATGGACCCGGGCAAGGACACCTTCGTCTGGATGCAGAACGCTGAGCCGATCAGCCTCTACTGCGCCGACGAGACCGACGGCGAGTCGCTGCGCGCTTGCGAGCAGACGACCGAGGCGCTGTTGGCCTACGAGGTCGGCGGCACGGCCGTCGAGCCGTCGCTGGCTACGGCCTGCACGCCCAACGAAGACCTGACCGTCTGGACCTGCACCCTGCGTGAAGGCGTCACCTTCCACGACGGCTCGGCCCTGGACGCTAACGACGTCGTCATGTCCTACGTTGTACAGTGGGATGCGGCGCACCCGCTCCACGTCGGCAACACCGGCGCGTTCTCCTACTTCTCGGCCCTGTGGGGCGGCTTCCTGAACCCGCCGCCGCCGGCTGAAGGCTAGTCCGAACACCGCGCAAGCGTAAGCTTGCCCTTTACTAACTAGAAGCGGGCGGGATGGATGGCGTAGCTATCCATCCCGCCTGCCCTAAAGCGAGGGAAACATGACCCAATACACCATCCGCCGCTTGCTGGCGGCCATTCCGGTGGTCATCGGCGTGTTGATCGTCACCTTCGCCCTGGCCCGCGCAATCCCCGGCGAGCCTTGCACAGCGATGTTCGGCGAGAAGGCCACGCCCGAAGTCTGCGCCATCTTCAACGCCGAGAAGGGGCTGGACAAACCATTGTCAACCCAGTTCCTCATCTTCGCCCGCGACATGCTGCGCGGCGACTTCGGCGACTCCATCCGCTTCAAGCGGTCGGTCATGGAAATCCTCATCGAGCGCCTGCCGCTGACAATCGAACTAGGTATCACCGCCGTCGTCATTGCCATCAGCATCGGCATCCCCCTGGGCATCATCTCCGCCCTGCGCCGCAACTCGCCGACCGACGTGGTAACGATGATTGGAGCCAACATTGGCGTGTCCATGCCGGTGTTCTGGCTGGGCCTGATGCTTATCTACGTCTTCGCCCTGCTGCTGAAGGACACGCCCTTCCAGATGCCGGCCAGCGGCCGGCTCTCGGCCGGGGTTAGCCCTGTGCCGTTCTATGAGGTCTACGGCTGGCAGCTAACAGAGGGCACTTTCCGCGCCAGTTTGGCCGAATTCATCAGCAATTTCTACATCTTCAATTCGATCATCACCGGGGCCTGGGACGTTCTGGCCGATGCCGTACGCCATCTGATCCTGCCGGCCGTGGCCCTGGCCACCATCCCCCTGGCCATCGTCGCCCGCATGACCCGTTCAGCCATGCTGGAAGTGCTGGGTCAAGACTACGTGCGCACCGCTCGCGCCAAAGGCCTGCGGCAGCGACAGGTGGTCATGAAGCACGCCTTCCGCAACGCCCTGCTGCCCATCGTCACCATCATCGGCCTGCAATTCGGCCTGGTGCTCAGCGGGGCCATTCTGACCGAGACGACCTTCGGACTGGCCGGCGTCGGACGCAGCCTTTACGAGGCCATCACCGCCCGCGACTACCCCATCATTCAGGGCTTCGTCGTCGTTATCGCCGTCGGCTACGTGATGGTCAATCTCATCGTTGACCTGTCCTACGCCATTCTGGACCCGCGCATCCAGTTGGACTAAACACCATGTCACTCGCCACCGAGCCGACCCCTGTCACCACCCTGCCGCCCCTGGACGACGCCGCCGTCGCCAGCATCGGCGACTACCGCGCCAACACCCTCTGGCGGCTGACATTGCGCCGGCTGTTCCGCCAGAAGTCAGCCGTGGTTGGTATGATCCTGCTGGGGATATTGATACTAAGCGCCGTCTTCGCCCCGCTCATCGCCCCCTATGACCCGGAGCAGCCGCTCATCGGCATCGAAAACGTGGGCAAGCGCGACGGGCCGTGCATCCACCTGCTGGGCTGCCCGGCCGACCAGCCACAGCACATCATGGGCATCGACGGCAACTTCCGCGACGTGTTCAGCCGCATCCTCTATGGCACGCGGGTCTCGCTCTACGTCGGCCTGCTGACCGTCAGCATCGCCGTTGTCACCGGCACGCTGTTGGGGGCCATCGCCGGCTTCTTCGGCGGCTGGGCCGATAACCTGATCATGCGCGTGCTCGACGTGGTGCTAGCCTTCCCCTTCCTGTTGCTGGCCATCGCCATCGTCAGTGTGCTGGGGCCGGGTCTGACCAACGCCATGCTAGCCATCGCCATCATCAGCATCCCTTCGTATGCCCGCGTGACGCGGGCCAGCGTGCTGTCGGTGCGGCAGATGGACTTCATCGAGGCGTCGCGGGCACTGGGAGCCAGCGGTTGGCACATCCTCTTCGGCCGCATCCTGCCCAACGCCCTGCCGCCGCTGATTGTCGTGGCCACGCTGGGCATCGCCACGGCCATTCTGGACACGGCCGCCCTGTCGTTCATCGGCCTGGGCGCGCAGCCGCCGACGCCGGANNCCCGGCCTGGCCATCATGTTGACCGTGCTGGCTTTCAACCTGCTGGGCGACGGTCTGCGCGACGCGCTCGACCCGCGACTCGTCCACGGTAGCGGCGTGGCTAAAGAGTAAGAGGCTCACGCAAAGAACGCGAAGGACGCAAAGTGCGCAAAGAAGAAATGCTCCTCTTTGCGCACTTTGCGTTCTTCGCGTTCTTTGCGTGAGGTCTTCGTTCTTATTCGATCGGCTCGCCGGTGTACGGCTCTACGTCGGTCGCTTCGGGGCCTTTCTGGCGCGTCTCCACGTCGTAGAGCACCCACTGCCCTTCCTCATACCCCTCGGCCTCGCCCACGGTGGCCGATTTGTGGAAGAAGATCTCCTCGCCCGCGCCACGGACGATGAAGCCGTAGCCCTTCTTGTCGTTGTACCACTTGACGCGGCCGATGTACTTGCCCGTCATCGGGTCGATCTGGATCGTCTCCGGCCCGATGATCTCCTCTTCGCGCTCCCGTTCGCGCTGTGGTTCGCGTTCGCGCTCCCGCTCGCGCGGGGGGGCATAGTCACCGCTTTGTGACGGCTGTCCACCCGACTGCCAATCGCGTGATTCACGCGACTCGCGCGGCGGGCGGGCGGGCGCGGCCGGCAGTTGGCCCAGCGCCGACGGCTCGATGGGCAGCCCGGCCTGGCTCAGCCGGCGCTGCATCTCTACCGTGAACACAAAGCGCTCTCCTTGCTCATTCTCTTCCCAACGGTCTCGAAAATTCATGTCGTTCTCCAGTCCTGTTGCGTAGCCTTGGTGGTATACCTTCCAACTTCATCGCGGCGCGGGTTGCCAACCCGCGCTACGAGCCGGTAGTCGTTTTCTTCGTCTTGCCCTGTTTCTTATCCGGTTCGCCGGCCGGCGCGGCCTTGGGCTTGGTGGTCTTCGCCGCGCCGCCGGGGCCGCTCTTGGTCGCCGGTTGGGTCTTGGGCGCGGCCGCGGTCGTCTTCGGGGCCGCCTTCTTCGGGCCGGCGGTCTGGCCCTTCGCCGCGGGGGATTGTTTTGCGGTCGGTTTGGCCTTCTTCTCGGCCGCTGTTTCGCCGATGGGTAGGGCCAGTTGCGCGGGCGGCTTGGCCTTGGGCGGGGCGGCCGTCTTGGCCGCCGGTGCGGCTTTCCTGGTTGTCACCGCCACGACCTTCTTAGCCGCCGCCGGACCGGTAGCCGGTAACTCTAGCTGTGCAGGCGGCTCGGTGGGCGTCGCCCCGTCGGCCGGTTTCTTTTCGACAACCGGACGGGGGCGCTTCGTCGCCCCGGTCGGTGGCTCGGAGGGGGCCGACGCCTTCCTGTCGCTCGCGCCGTTGGCCACGGGCAGAATAGCGCCGGTGACGCGGGCCTTGGCCGCCAACGTCAGCGCCACCTGCGGCCGCACGCTGCGCGCGCCAATCGTTGTATCGCTCAGCCCCAGCCGCTTGGTCACGCCGCCGGTGGTCGTCACGATGAGACCCGCTCCTCTCATCAGCAGCGCCGCCGCCACCACCTCCGACGCGCCCTTCGGCAGGCGCATGTTGATGACCCCCTGGCCGTAGCGGTTCTGCAGCGGGTAGTCGTCGATGGGCGTGGCCTTGGCCAGACCGTTGTCGGTGATGCTCCACAGGAAGCCGCCCGGCGCGACCAGGTCCATGCCCACGACGCCGTCGGTCTCGTTGTCGAGCTTGATACCCATGACACCCGACGCCGGCAGCCCCATCGGCCGCACGCTGTCCTCGCTGAAACGAATGGCCATCCCGCTCGACGACGCCAGCAGCACTTCCTGCGTGCCGCTCGTCACGCGCGCCCAGCCCAGAGCGTCGTCCTCGGCTACGTTGATGACCGTAAATGGCTCCGTGGTCACGCCCGGCAAGTCCTC
>CXWK01000114.1_pt3 | contig 21105 bp, 16 predicted proteins | sample 590851 | NCBI WGS metagenome assembly CXWK01 (sample SAMEA3498364, study PRJEB10139) | wastewater metagenome | biome: wastewater treatment plant; material: activated sludge | place: Denmark | collected 2014-08-01 | reverse complement strand
GGCTCGGGTGGCGGCCTCACCGAGATCCGGTGCCCGCAGCACCAGTGGACCTGGGACCTCGCCGGGCGGCTCCAGGCCATCGACTTCGGCCAGCCGGTGGGTCCCGACGAGAACATCCCGCTCCTGCCCGTGCACGTCGAGACCTGGGGCCCGCTCGTCTTCGCCAGCTTCGATCTGGGCGCCGAGCCGCTCGTCGACGCCATCGCCCCGCTCATCGCGGCGGTCGAGGAAGCGGGCATCGATCCCGCCAGGCTGCGCTGCCGGGCCGTCGTGTCGATGCTCACCGGTGGCAACTGGAAGTCGCTCATCGACGGCACCACGGCCGTGGCCCCCATCCCCGACCTCGGCGTGGTGTCATTCCCCGACCTGGCCGTCCACGCCGACGCCGACGCCGGCACGCTCACCATCGTTCGGGCCCGGCCCTACGTGTCGAACGACCGATCTCTGCTCGACGTCCTCGTCTTCGACCACCGCCCGCCCGACGGCCCCGAGGCCGGCCCCCGTCCACTCGAGGTGACCCTCAAGCCCGACGACGAGCTCCCGGCCGACACCGGCGTCGATCCCGAGATCATCGCCTTCGGCCGGCGCCAGATCGGCGTGGTCCCTCCTGCAGACGACATCGAGGTCGACCCGGCCGCGTCGCCGGTCATCGTCGCCCTCCACGCATGGCTCGAAGGCCGCCTCGGCCTCGGTGCCGGCTGACTGCCTGAGCGGCCTCGCTGGCGGCCTCGCCGGCGGCCACGCGTGCGGCGCGGGGCTGTGCGAGGATTGCCCCACATCCAGACGTTGGGGGCGATGACAGGGTGGAACTGCGAGTCCACGGGATCGGCGGGCCGAGCGCGGCGGCCGTCCTCGACGACACCGCGGTCACCGCCCGATCGGCGCCGGCGGCTCCAGCGCACACCCCCGCGCCCGACCTGCCGCCGCCCGCCCGGTGGCGGAGCGACCCGACCGGGCACTCGGCACTGCGCTCCGCGCCGGCTCGGGCCGACGTGGCCGCATACCACTGGTCGCCGCTGACCTCGGGCTCCAAGTTCTTCGCGCTCTGGCCGCTCCTGCTGCCGTTCACCGTCATCAACGTCGCCGGCCATCTGGCCCCCGGCGGGTCGCCAGGCCGAGCCCGGGCCGTACGCGGCACGGCGGCCGTGCTCGGCTGGGTCACGACCATGGCCTGGGGCGGTTGGGCGCTGCTCGCCGGCCAGATCCTGCTCGACGGGGTCGGGAGGAGGCCATGGCCCGGGTTGGCTCTGGGTGTCGCGCTGGCCATCCTGCCCTTCGGCGTGGCCCTGTACTCGTCCAGGGGATTCGAGAACGTCGCCCCGGTCCGTCCGGCCGCCCCCGGACCGCACTCGACCGGTCTCTGCGACCCCGACTTCTTCGGCGGGAAGGGCCACGGGCGGCGGGTGGCCATCCACGCCGCCGGGTTGCTGGTTCTGGTGACGGCCGTGGCCACGTCCACAGCCGAGGGCTTCGGGGCCCGCGTGCTCGACGGTGCCAGCCGCACCATCACGGCCACGTGGGCCGCCCAGGGTGTGCTGCTCGGCGTCCTCCTGGTGGCGGGGTGGCGGGGCCTGCGGCCGCGCGACGGCAGTTGGGGCGGCTCGCCCGCCTTCGCCGCAGCCGCAACCGGTGTGGTGCTCCTGGGCGGGATGATGTCCGCGGCGCTGCAGTGGTGGGCTGGCTCCTGTCCGCCCGCGTCGGCCCTGCCACCCGGGCCGCCGCCCGACGCCTGCACCGTGCTGACCGGCCGGCCGTGGATGGTCGTGGATGTCTTCGGCTGGGTGTTGCTGGTCGCGCTGGCCATGGCCGTGACGACCGCGCTGCACACGCTGCTGAGGCCTGCGCCGATCGAGAAGGCCGCCGCCGGTGCCCACCTGCTGTCCGGCTACCCGGGCCGTCTGCGGGCACGGGTGGCCCTGTGGCCACGTGCGCTCGTGCCGACGCTCACCGCGGGTGCGGTCGCGTTCCTGGCGATCGGCTCGATGGCCTTCATCGCCCGGTCGCATCTCGCCGGCACACCCCAGCAGTGCGCCGACCTGCCCTTCGCCGACGCGAGCGGGTCGCCCTGCGAGGTGCTCGGGCGGGCGCACCCGCCCGGCGCGTGGCGCCTCACCGACAGCCCCCCTGTTTCGATCGCCCGGTGGTCGTTCCTCGCACTGGCGGTCTTCATGGGCCTCAACCTGGTGAAGTCCCGGGCCCGGGGCGACGTGCTGCGACGGGTCGGATCGATCTGGGACGTGCTCACCTTCTGGCCACGGAGCGTCCACCCCCTGGCCGTCCGCTCGTACGGCGAGCGGACGGTGCCCGAGTTGCAGCGCATCCTCGTCGAGCGCCGGGGCATCGGACCGGGCCCGGTCGTGATCACGGCCCACAACCAGGGGTCGGTCCTCGTCGTCGCCGCCCTGGCGCCGTTCGCGACCGCCAACGATCCGACGGCCGGTCTTCACGACCTGCGGCTCCTGACCCTGGGCTCACCCCTGCGGTCGCTCTACGCAGCCGCCTTCCCCGCCTACGTCGACGACGCCCTCATCGAGGCGCTGCGTGCCTGGCCGTCGCAGCCCCCGGACTGGTGGCGCAACGCCTTCCGGCCCACGGACCACGTGGGGCGATCGGTGTTCGTCCCTGACGCCCGATGGTCGCCGGCATCGACGGCCGACCGCGGCCTCGCCGACCCTCGCGCCGCCGGCCTGCCTGTCGACGGCGACAACGACTACTGGCGGGACCCCCGGGTCAAGGCGCTGGTCCACGAGTTCGAACAGGAGCGGGAAACATGAGCGAAGCGGGCGACCGGCAGCTGCGGCTGGCCCTGGGCATGCGGGGCGGCGTGAGCCTGGCGGTGTGGATCGGCGGCGCCTGTGCCGAGATCGACGAGTTGCGCCGGGTGACGCTGGAAGACGAGCCGAACGCGTTCTGGCGGGAACGGCTCACCGAGTCGGGGCGGTACACCAGCGTCGTCGTCGACGTGCTGGCCGGGGCCAGCGCCGGCGGACTGAACGGGGTGCTGTTCGGGCTGGCGATCCGCAACGACTTCCGGATGGACGACCTCTTCGAGGTCTGGCGCGAGGTCGCCGACATCGACCGGCTCCGGAGGGACCAGAGCCCCTGGCTGTCGGTGCTCGAAGGCGACCAGGAGTTCCTCGAGGTCCTCCGCGACCGGCTGAAGGACCTGCTCGAGCGGGCGCCGGGTGCCGCCGAGCCTCCTGCCCCCGACCAGGTGATCGACCTCCAACTCTCGGCCACCCTCGTCGAGCCGATCGAGCGGCCGAGGCCCAGCCCGAGCGACGAGACCCTGCGGGAGCGACGGTCGGCCGCCTCGTTCCACTTCCACTACCGCCCCAACACCCGCCGCGGCCGGGACGACTTCGTGGCTCCCCCGTCGGGCACCGGCCCCAACCTCGACCGGCTCGCGCTGGCCGCGCGCGCCACCGCATCGTTCCCCGTCGCGTTCGAACCTGCGGTCGTTCGCTCGAGCCGCCCCCGCGAGGTGGGCGAGTCGCCTCCGTCCGGTGCCGGATGGTTCGTCGACTGCCGGGGCAACTTCAGCGAGAGCCACGGACCGCCCGAGGGTCGCACCGACATGATGGACCCAGAGGACTTCATCGTCTGCGACGGCGGGGTGGTCGACAACATCCCGCTCAGCAAGGCGCTCGATGCCGTCTTGCGGGCGCCGGCGGACCGGCCCACCAAGCGGGTGCTGGTGTACCTGCACCCGACCGGGCCGACCGGCGGCGCCGGTGTGGCGGCCGGTCTGCCCGGTGGCCCGCCCGGCGACCAGATCGCCCGCAGGGGTGTGCAGGCGGTCGCCACCGGCGTGCTCGCGGCCAAGATCGAGAGCGAGTCCATCGGCGGCGACATCGAGCAGATCGAGCGCCACAACCGCCGCGTCGAACTGGCCAGGGGCATCCGGAAGCAGGTGCTCTCGTCCCTCACCGTGGCGGGCGGGCTGACGACGCCGGCCGATCGCGCCGTCGAGACGGCGTGGCAAGCCCTGGCCGGCTATCGCGCACAACGGTCGAGTGCCGATGCGAGCGCGACCGCCCGCCTCCTGGCCGATCCGCTCGGTGAATTGGGCGAGGACCCCTTCCCCCTCCCCACGCCGCCCAACACCGACGACGTGTGGCGATCGCCCACGGCGCAGTGGGCCACGGAGGCCCGGGAGGCGCTCGACGCCAAGCTGACCGCGGACATGTACGAACGGCTCGACGGTCGCACCCCGGCCGACGTGGTCGTCACCGGGCTCGGCCCGTTGCGGCGAGGCTGCCTGCACCTCATCGAGTACTGCCACGACCTCGAGGACCGCGGGGCTGTCGTGAGCGGCGAGACGAAGAAGGGGCTCTACAGCGCCCTCCAGCGGGTGCTCGACGCGGAGCGCGGGGCCAAGATCAGTCTCGCCATCGCGGCCGGGCCCGAGTCCGCCAGGGTCATGCCCGAGGGAGCGCCGACCGGCCCGCCGGCATCGGCCGACGACATCGGGGCCTGGTGGTCTCTGCGGTCGAGTGCCGCGGAGCGTTCCATCAAGGCGTCAAATGTCCTCGCCGGGACGGGCGACGAGCCCACGGTGCCCGACATCCTCGCCGGGTCGCTGGCCGAGCTCCGTGACGCCCGCACGCCCCCGCCCGAGCCGCCCGAGCCGCCCGAGCCGCCCGAGCAGCGAGAGAGCCTGCTCCACACCGTGCTCGCCGGCACCCAGACCGACGGGACGCTGCTCGACCCCCTGCTCGCCCTCGGCGTGCTCGAGATCCTGTGCTTCCCCGAGCACCTGGTCGGGTCGGCCGGGAGCAAGGTCGACTTCCGTCGCATCTCGGCCGCCGTCGACACACCCCTGGCCGCGGACTTCGAGCGGCTCCGTCGTGCGACCGTGGAGCTCGACCCCGCGCTGCAACTCGACCCGGACGCGGCTCCCGACACGCTGGCCCCGAACGTGAAGCTGGCGGGCAACGAGCTCGCCAGCTTCAGCGCGTTCCTCGAGACGCGCTGGCGCGAGAACGACTGGCTGTGGGGCCGACTCGATGCCGTGCCGGTGCTGGTCGACCTGCTCCTGGCCGAGGCCGAGGACCAGACGCCCGAGAAGATCGAGGCCCGGTCGTCACGGTTCAGCGAACTGGTGGAGGAGCGTCAGCGCCAGATCATCGCCGACCACTTCGCCTACCTCCGATCGCAGGGCCGGTGCCCGTGTCAGCAGACCGAGGGCGACCGATGCCGATGCAACGGCGACGACACCCAGGCGATGCGGGCCTACCGCGTCGGCCTCGAGACCCTCACCACACCGGGATCGGCGAACCTGGTCGAGTCGGTCGACGGGTTGATGGCCGTCGCCGCCAACGTGCTGCACGAGAACCTTCCCGGGCCCGCGCGGGTGGTGAGCGGACCGGTGGGCCGGCTCGGTCGCTGGGTGGTGAAGCGGTTGGCGACCCCGAGGGGATGGCCCGGTGAGGACCAGGCGAAGCGCCTCGGCCCCGTGCGGGGGAAGTCGGGGGGCAGGGGCGCTCGCTCACCGAGACGGGCATGGGCCGTCGCGAGCACCCGGGTGGCGAACAAGGCGAAGCCGATCGTCCTCTGGGCGCTCTGCCTCGGCGTCGGACTGGTCGTCGCGGCACTCGCGTGGGGCGCCGCCGCCAGCAAGTCCACGGTGCTGATCGGCCTGGGCGCCGGCCTGGTCATCGGCCTCAGCCTGTCGGTGGCCCTGGTCTTCCTGGTGGCACGAAAGCCCCCGAAGGTCGGCTGACGGCGCGCGGCAGCCAGCGCAGCGGGTCGCTCAGCTCACGAGGGCGAGGACGTCGGCGTCGCCCGCGGCGCCGTCGTAGATGACCTCACCCTGGCGCAGGGCGATGCACCGGTCGACCTTGTTGACGTAGGTGGGGTCGTGCGTGGCCACCAGCAGGGCGGCGCCCGCGGCGTGGCGCTCGTCGAGCAGCTCGACCAGCGCGGACCGACCGCTCAGGTCGAGGCCGACGAACGGCTCGTCGATGAGCAACAGGTCGAACGGGCGGGCGAGGCCGAGCACCAACGAGGTCTTCTGGCGGAGCCCCCGGCTGAAGCGGGCGGGCAGGTCGTCCACCCGGTCGGTGAGCCCGAGCCGGTCGACGAGCAGCGCCTCGGCCTCGCCGTAGCCGTCGGTCCCGTGCAGGCGGCCGAGGTAGTCGATGTGCTCGCGCACGCTGAGGTCGTCGTAGAGCACCGGCTCGTCGGGCAGGAACGACGTGGCCGCGCGCGCCTCGAGCGACCCGGCGGGGGTGCCGTCGACCTCGATGTCGCCCTCGGTGGGGTCGAGCAGGCCGGCCACGAGCCGCAGGAACGTGGTCTTGCCCGAGCCGTTGTGCCCGATGAGCACCACGCTCTCGCCCGGCCGGACCTCGAGGTCGAGCGGGGCGAGGGCCTCGACGTCGCCGTAGGACTTGGCGAGCCCGTCGACGGCGAGGACGGGGGGCGGTCCCTGCGGCTTCTTCTTGCGCTTGGTCACGGTCGCTCCAGTCGGGTCTTCACTTTTCGGGGCGCGGGCTTCTTGGGTGCCGGCCGGCCCACACTGCTTGCGGTGTTGGACCGGCCCTTGGTGCTGCCGGAGCCACGGTCGGCATCGGCCGCCGCCGGCGCGGCCGGGGCGAGCCCCTGCACCTCCTGCACGCTTCGCCACCACGCCTTGATGACCTCGCGCTGGTGGACCCAGGCCGCCACCAGGCCCACCACCAGGAGCACGACGAAACCGCCGGCGAAGGCGACGTCGTAAGGGTTGCCGCCGTTGTCGTAGGCGCTGCGGGCCAGGGCCACCGGCACCGCGCCGAGGGTGGCCACCAGTGGGGGCCACACCGTGCGGAAGAGCGTGCGGGACCCCTGCACCTCGGGGGGCAGCAGCTGCCAGTTGTCGGACGGCGCCGGCGCGCCCATGACCACGCTGATGACCGCGGCGGCCCCGCCGGCGAGCGCGGCAGGCAGGAGGCAGATGGCGGCCAGCCGGGCGGCCTCGGCCGACGGGTCGAGAGCCACCGCGGTGACCGCCGCCACCAGCCCGGCGAGCACCATCACGACCGCGGCCACCGGCAGGTGGCGGACCATGACGTGGCCGATCGTGACGGGCAGGGCGTCGCGCCGGCCGGGGTGGTCCGTCTCCTGGGCGAGCGGCTCGATGGCGTCGAGGCCGGCGACGAACATGGCCAGGCCCGCGACGACCACCAGGGGGGTGGTGCCCTCCCAGACGCCACGCAGGGCCAGGCCGGCCACGACGCTGACGATCACGACCCGGCCCACCCGCGCCAGCGGCCAGCGCAGGATGCCGCGGACCCCACGGTGCCAGATCGGGAACCGGCCGTTCGAGCGCTCGCGGACCCACGGCTTGACGCGCGGCAGCTCCATCGCCAGTTGCCGGCGAAGCACGATCACGGTCCGCAGGTCCTGGAGGGTGGCGGCGAACTTGAGCTGGCCCACGAGGTGCGTGCGACGCTCGGCGGCCTCGAGCGACACACCGCCAACCCAGAGCAACCCCAAGGCCAGCAGCACCACGGCGAGCACGGCGGGAACCACGGCGAGCGGGTCGACGTCGATCGGCCAGAAGGCGAGAAGGCCGAGGTAGGACGTGGGCGACGCGGGGAACGAGCCGAGGACGTCGCCGAGGGCCCAGGCGAGCAGGCCGCCGCCGACCACCGTCGCGACCCAGGAGGGGATGCGGCGGCCCGAGGCCACCAGCGCGCAGCCGAGGCCCACTGCCACCGTGGCCGCCGCGAACAGGGCCCCGCAGGCGACCCAGGCGAGCGCTGATCCGCCCATCCGCCGGACCGCGAGCTGCCCCACGATGGCGCCGACCACCACCGCGACGAACATCGCGAAGCGGAGCTGGCGCACCGCCGGCCCCCGGAGCGCGGCGGTGCGGGGCACCGGCGAGAGCAGGACATGACGGACGTCGGGTGCCTCCAGGGCGATGGGCCCACCGCGGGCCCCGGAGCGCAGGCCGAGCGCGACGGCCGCAGCCACGATCACCCCGAGCACCGCCGGTCCCTCGGCGAGCACCCGGTCGACCCCGGCCGCGTCGAGGCGCTCGCCGCCCACGACCCCCGAGATGAAGATGACCGCGCCACCACCGAAGATGGCCGTGAGGTACACCTGGTAGAGGGCATCGATCCAGTGGATGCCGGCCACCCGCTTGCGCCGCCGGGCCGCCCGCAGTTCCTTGAGCGCGGCGATGCTGTCGGCTGGCGTCACCGTGGCCGTCACGCCGCCCGCCCCTTGCGCCCGTTGACCGCCGGGCCGCGTCGGCGGCATCGCCGGGGGCATCGCCCGGCCGCTCGGGCCGCTCGGGCCGCTCGGGCCACCGCTTCGGTCACGCCGGGCATCGTACGCTCGCGACGTGCCGGGTCTCCCATCGCCGAACGCGCTGCTCCTGGGCGCCGCCACCCTCGACGACTCGCTCGAACCGATCCGCCGCGACGCCCTCTACGGCGCCGCCGGCCTCCTCGTGGCGGCACTGGTCGTCCTGATCGTCACCGCCATCGCGACCCGGCCCCGCCGCCCGCGTCCCGGCGAGGCGACGATGGACCTCGGCCCCGAGCCGCCGGCGGTCGTCGACCTGCTCACCGACGACTTCGAGGTCACCTCCGAAGCGGTGCCCGCCACCCTGCTCGACCTGGCGGCGCGCCGGTGGGTGAGCCTCGAGCAGTACGGCGAGGCCACCATCTGCCGGCTGCGCTCGACGGGCCGCGGCACGCTCGCGCCCTACGAGCAACGCGTCCTGTCCCATCTGCGCGCCACCGCGGCGGACGGGGTGGTGCCCGCCGAGGCCCTCACCACGGGCCCCGAGGCCGCCTCCGACGCCTGGTGGCGGTCCTTCCGGCAGGAGGTCGTCGCCGACGCCCGGGCGCGGGGGCTCTGCCGACGGCGGTGGCCGCCGGTGGTCGCCGGCATCGCGTGGATGGCCGTCATCGGCGCCGCCGGGCTGCTCTGGGCGTCGGGCGTCGACTCGAACGACGAGGGACTGGGCGCGCTGGCGCTGGGCGTGTTCGCCGGGCTCTTCGTCGTCGGCGGGACCGCTGGGCGGATCACGTCGTCCGACCGCCAGCGCGACACCCCGGCCGGCCTCGAGGCCGGCGGCCGCTGGCTCGGGGTGCGCCGCTACCTGGCCGAGCACGGCGACTTCGCCGAGCAGCCGGCCGCCGCCGTCGAGGTATGGGACCGCTACCTCGCCCACGCCGCGGCCATGGACCTCGCCGGCCTGGCCGTCCAGCAGCTCCCGCTGGGCGCCGAGGACGACCGCCATGCCTGGAGCGCCGTCACCGGCGAGTGGCGCCCCGTCACCGTCGCCTACCCGAGGTTCGAGCCCGGCTGGGGACGTCACCCCGCGGCCGCCATCGCGCTCGGGCTCTCGGGCTTCGCCGCCTCGACGGCGACCATGTGGGCCTCGTACCGCTTCGCCCACGACACCGACCTGGGCGGGCGCCTCACGCTCGACCCCGTGCTGCTCAGCCGGGCGGGCTGGGTCGCCCTCCTGGCCTGCCTTGCGTTCGCCGCACTCGGCGCCTACGCAGCGTTCGCCCTGTGGCGCGGCCTCGCCGACCTGTTCTCGACCGGCACGGTCACCGGCGTCGTGCTCCGGGCCCGGGCGCGCGACGGTGGTCTGCAGGCGCCCAAGGTCGTGCGGTACTTCACCGACCCCGAGCGTCGGGGCAGCAACGAGCGGGAGCCCCGTTGGTACCTCGCCGTCGATACGGGCGAGGTCGACCAGATCGATGCCTGGCGGGTCCGGCGACGGCACTACCGCCAGGTCCACCAACACCAGCAGGTGCAGGTCGAGCGCACGCCCCGCCTGGGCTACGTGCGCCGCGTCACCGTCGTGCCACCCGCCGCCGAGGCCGTTCCCGGCGTGACCGGGGTGACCGTGGCCGCCGACACGGGTGACGCCGATCTGCTCGCCGCCGCTCGCGCCCTGTCGGTCGAGGAGTAGCGCACTCCTCCACGAGAACCGATCGGGGGGTCGGATGACACAGAGGGATGTGGGCCCCGACGATCGATCCTCCGACGCCGCGCTGGTGGCGGCGCTCCGCGACGGCGACCGCCGCGCCCTCGAGATGCTCTACCGGCGGCACGCCCCGTGGCTGGTGCTGCGGCTGTCCCACCGCTGCGCGGACGACGGCCTGGTCGACGAGGCCCTTCAGGACACCTTCGTGACGGTCTGGAAGAAGGCTGGGTCCTGGACGGGGGACGGCGAGGTGGCGGCCTGGATCTGGGGCATCTCCATCCGCACGCTCATGAGCCGGATGCGCCCACGCGCCCCGCTCATGGCCCGGCTCTCGGCCCGCCGGTCAGAGCCGCTCGAGTCGGCCGAGGACCTCGTGCTCACCGGCATCCAGCACGGAGAGCTCGGCCCCGCCATCGACGGCCTGTCGCCGGAGCTGCGCTCGGTGGTGCAGGCCACGGTGCTCGACGGCCTCACCACCAGAGAGGCGGCCCGCCTCCTCGGCATCCCCGCCGGCACCGTGAAGACCCGCATGCACCGCGCCCGCCGTGAGCTCCGCGAGGCCCTGGCATGACGACCACTCCGAGATCGAGAAAGGCACAACCATGAACCCGAGGGACGAGGGTGGGGCCCGAGCGGCCCGGCGCAGCCAGGAGCGGACGACACGGGCCCGAGCGGCCCGGCGCAGCCAGGAGCGGACAAGGTGAACCCCGCCGACCCCTGGCACCTGACCGACGACCTGGTCGCCCGCTACGCCGGGATGACCCTTGCCGCGTCGGGGCGTGCGTCGGTCGAAGCCCACCTGCAGGGCTGCGCCGCCTGTCGGGCACTGGTGGCCGACAGCCCGGCGGTGTCCGCCATGGCCCCCCGCATCGAGGCCGGCTGGTCGCTCACGGTCGACCGCATCGACCGACCGCACCGCAATTGGCTGCACCGGCTCGCGGCGGCGGCCGGCATGCCCGACCACCTGGCCCGCCTCGTCGGGGCGAGCACGGCGTTCCGGTCGGCCTGGGTGGTGTCGGTGGCCCTGGTCGTTGCGGCGGGGATCGCCATCGCCCATGGCGACCTCGGGCCCGTGCCGTTCCTGCTCCTGTCCCCCCTCGTCCCGGTTGCGGGGGTGGCGGCGACCTACGCCGGCACCAACGGGGTCGACGACTTCCGGGCTTTCGAGTCGGCCACGCCGTTCGGCGAGTTGCGGCTCATGCTCGTGCGCACCACCGCGGTCACCGTGGCCTCGATCCTGCTCCTCGCCCTGGCGTCGCTGCTCCTCCCGGGCATCGGTGTCGAGGCCGTCGCCTGGCTCCTTCCCGCACTCGCGCTCACGGCCACCACCCTGGCCCTGGCCACCCGGCTCGCGCCCGAGCGGGCCGCCGGCGCCGTTGCGGCGGGTTGGCTGATCACGCTGTTCACCGTCGGCACCCTGCTCCCCCGCACCAGCCGCCCCACGGCCACCGACCTGGGCGCGCTCGCCCTTCCCCTGCAACTCACCGCCCTCGTCCTGCTCGTGGCTTCCACGGCGACCTTCGCCGTTCGCCGCCACGAGATCGAGCTCCCCACCCGCTGAGCAGTCGTACCACCCGCACCCCACCCGTCCCGGAGGACCCACGATGGCCATCACCGTCCGCATCAACAGCCTCGAGAAGCGGTTCGGCTCGCTCCGTGCCGTCGACGGCGTCTCGCTCGACCTCGAGCCCGGCATCACCGGGTTCCTCGGCCCCAACGGTGCCGGCAAGACCACCCTGCTGCGCATGGTCGCGACGGTGCTCGCACCCGACGGCGGCTCGCTCGAGATCCTGGGACGGTCCCCCACCACCGCGGGCGATCGCGAGGAGATCCGACGTCGCCTCGGCTACCTGCCCCAGGAGCCCGGCTTCCACCGCAACTTCTCGGCCTTCGACTTCGTGGACTACATCGCCATCCTGAAGGGGCTCACCGACCGGGGCCGGCGGCACGACGAGGTCCGCCGGGTGCTCACCCTCGTNNGTGGCCATCGCCCAGAGCCTGCTGGGCGACCCCGACCTGCTGGTGCTCGACGAGCCCACCGCGGGCCTCGACCCCGAGCAGCGCCTGCGCTTCCGCGAGCTGCTGACGGGCGGCTCCCCGGACCGCACCGTGGTGCTCTCGACCCATCAGACCGACGACGTGGCCGCCCTCTGCCAGCGCGTGGTGGTGATCCTGGGGGGCGTCGTGCGCTTCGACGGCCGGCCGGCCGACCTCACCGCCACCGCTGCCGGCCATGTCTGGGTGGCCGGCGACCGCGACCCGTCCGCCCAGCTCGCCTGGGCCGGCCCGGATGGGCGCGTCCGCCACATCGGCGCGCCACCGACGGGGGCCGAGCCCGTGGCGCCCACACTCGAGGACGGCTATCTGCTGCTCGTCGGCGCCGTCGACCTCGCCGCCGCGAAGGTCGCCTGATGGAGCTGATCGTCCTGGTCCTGCTCATCGGCGGCGGGGTGCTCGCCTACCGCTTCGTCTCGGCCGACCGCGGCGGGGCCGACCTGGCGTGGTCGGGCGGTCCGGGCCCGGCCCCGGGCGCGGACCCGGTCACCGGCGCGGCCACCACCCCCTACCGGAGCGAGTCCGTCGCCTCACCGACCCGGACCGCAGCGGCCCTGTCCCGCATCGAGACCCGCCGCCTGGTGGCCAGCCCACTGCTCTGGGTCGGCGTGGCCCTCACGGCGCTGGCCGTCCTCGCCGTGCTCGACAGNNCTTCCCCCTGTGCGGCATGGTGGTCGTCGCCGCCAACCGGGCCGCGCTCCGGCCCCGTCGCGACGGCACGGTCGAGCTCTTCGAGAGCCTGCCGGCCCGGCCGTCGACCCGCACGCTGGCCCTGTTCCTCGCCCTGCGGGGCCCGCTGCTGGTGGGGATGGGTGCCACGGCCGCGCTCACCATCGGTGTGTGGTTCGGCGCCGGCAAGGACGACGCTGAATCGCTCTGGTCGCGATCCGACCTCGGCCTGCCCTTCGCCGACATCGAGCTCGCCAACATCGCCGCCGCGGTCGTGCTCGTGGCGTGCGCCGGCGCCCTCGGCATCGGCCTCGCCCGACTCCTCCCGTGGGGCCTGGTGCCGATCGTCGCGGTGGTCGTGGTCGGCGTCGCCACGGGCCTTCTGGGCCGCGACGACCTGCCGGTCGTCGTGTCCGGGTTGGGCCCCCTGGCCTGGGGGGCCGACCTGCCCGCCTTCCTGACGCCCGTCGCCCAGGGCTGGCATATCGTCTACCTGCTCGGGCTCGCGGCGGTGGCGATGGGCGTCGCCTTCCTGATGGACGGCGACCGGGCCTGGGGCGGGCGATGGCTCGGCGTCGCCGCGGTGCTGGTGGTGGTGGCGATCATCGGCCAGAGCCGGACCTACACCGGCGGCACCGCCGACCAGATCGCCGACCTGGTCACCGACCCCGCCGCCCACCAGCGATGCGTCAGCGGCCCGAGCGGCCCCTCAGAGCGGGNNAGCGGCGAGTCGGCCCGCGTCTGCTCGTTCCCCGAGCTCGACGAGATCGCCACCGCCTGGGCGGTGCTGGCGTCGCACGTGCGTGACGCCGCGCCGGCGGCCGCCGTCGACGGGCCCGTCGAGGTGCACGTCCGCCTCTCCCCCGAGGAGATCGGACAGCTCGCGGCGCCGGTGCGCGCCGAGCTCGACCGTCGCGGCAACTCGTTCGCCTGGGTCGACGAGCCGGGGCTGCACCCCGACCTGCGCTGGGACGGGGGCGCGTTCCAGGCGCTGCTCGTGGGCCACGAGCTCGTCGGCCTGCCCGAGCCCGCCGCTGCTCCGACGGTGCCGTGCTACGCGGGCGGCCAGGCCCGGGCGGCGGTCGCGGTCGCCCTTGCCGGACGGGGGCTGCGCCCGGGAGACGAGATCCGCCCCGCCAAGTTCAGGTCGACGCCCGACTCGCAGTACGACGATCCGTCGGTGACCACCCTCACCGAGGAGGACTGGGAGATCGACACCGAGCCCGCCGTGGTCCACAGCGAGAGCGACCTGACCGTCGCGCGGGCCCTGCTCCGACGCCCGGTCGACGAGGTCCGGGCCGTGCTGGCCGACGACTGGGCGCGCTGGGTCGACCCCGACACGCCGACGTCCGACCTCGCCGCCGCCTTCGGCCTCGACGCCGATCGCCCGTCGGAGACCCCCGAGGGGCTGGCGCCATGCACCTGACCCGCGATCTCGTCCGCCCCACGGCGCGCGCGTCCCGCCTGGGTGTGGTCGCCGGCGGGCCGGCCGCCGGCCTCGCCCTGCTCGCCTTCCTCTCGTTCATGGAGCACCCGATGGCCCTGCTGCTCGTCCTGGTGGGGCTTCTCATGGTGATCCCCGTCGGCTACCTGCTCGACGACCCGGCCGCCGACGTCCTCGCGGCGTCTCCGTCCGATCTCGCCCGGCGCCGCCTCAGCCGGCTGGCCCTGGGCCTGCCGGTGGTCGTGGCGGGGTGGCTGCTGGCACTCTGGCAGGGCAGCTTCCTCGACGGGTACGACGCCCTGGCCGTCGGCGCGCTCACGGTCGAGATCGCCGCGTTGGCCGCGTTCACGCTCGCGGTGGCCGCGGTCGCCGCCCGGCGAGGCGACCACGCCCCCGGCATCACCGCCGCCGCCGGCCTGTTCGTGATGGTGGCCCTGCTGTTCGTGGCGCGCCAGGCCGTGCCGTCGGCCTGGCCGATCCCCGAGCTGCAGCCCGACACCCACGCCGACCGGTGGCGGTGGGTGCTCGCGGCCTCGCTCGCGGCTCTGGCCTGGGCCAGCCGCGACCCCGCGTCACGCCGGCTGCCCCACCGATAGGGCCCGCCCGCCCTCTGGCGGTGCCACGCCGCGCCGCGTTGCTCGGCCTCGTAGCATCGCCCGGTGCCCAGTCCCGCTGACCTGCTGTTCGACGGCGTGGCCGCCTGTGCCGACGCCCTTGCCCGGGGCGAGGTGACGTCGGTCGATCTGGTCGAGGCCACCCTCGCCCGGATCGTCGCCGTCGAGCCCCACCTCAACGCCTTCCGGGCCGTCTGGACCGACCAGGCCCGGGCCGGGGCGGGGGCCGCCGACGAGGCCAGGGCCGCCGGCGACGACCGCCCGCTGCTCGGGGTGCCCATTGCCCTGAAGGACGACCTCGACGTCGCCGGCGAGGTGACCGGCCACGGCAGCCGATCGTGTGGCGATCCCGCCCGCCACGACGCCGAGGTGGTGCGCCGCCTCCGGTCCGCCGGCGTCGTGGCCGTGGGCAAGACCAACATGCCCGAGTTCGGGCAGTGGGCGTTCACCGAGAGCGACCTGCACGGCATCACCCGCAACCCGTGGGACCTCGACCGCACCCCCGGCGGCTCGAGCGGCGGGTCGGCCGCGGCGGTGGCGTCCGGCGTGGTGCCTGCGGCCATGGGAAGCGACGGCGGCGGGTCGATCCGCATCCCCGCCGCCTGCTGCGGCCTGTTCGGCATGAAGGTGACCCGGGGCCGCATCACCCCGGCGCCCGAGGCCGACCTCTGGAACGGCCTCGCCGTGGTGGGCCCCCTCACCCGCACCGTGGGCGACTCGGCCCTGCTGCACGACGTGCTCCGGGGCAACCTGGCCGGTGACCGCTACCGCTGCGACGACCCCCCCACCTCGTTCGTCGAAGCGGCGGCGGCCCGGCCCCGCCCGCTGCGCATCGCCCTGTCGACCCGCAGCACCGTCCCCGGCATCCCCATCGCCGATCAGATGGTGGCCGCCGCCGAGTCGGTGGCGGCCACGCTGACCGAGCTGGGCCATGAGGTCGACGTCTACGACCACCGGTGGCCCGAGCCCCTCGTCGTCTTCGCCACGCTGGGCAACAGCGGCATCCGAGCGCACATCGTCCATGCGGCCCATCCCGACCAGGTGGAACCGGCCACCAAGATCCACCTCGGTCCGATGCAGCCTCCCGCATTGGCCGAGCGGTGGGGCCTCCGTCGAGCCGTGTCGATGGCCCGCCGGGCCAACCGCGTGTTCGACCAGCACGACCTGCTGCTCACCCCGGCGCTCGGCGGCCTGCCGAAGCCGGCCGGCGGGCTGGGCCATGCCGGTGCGGCCATCACCTCACTGCGAAACCTGTGGGCGGTCCCGTTCACCACGTTGTGGAACGTCTGCGGCAACCCGGCGGCCACGGTGCCGGCCGGCTTCACGCCGGGCGGCCTACCGCTGTCCGTGCAGCTCGTGGCGCCGATGGGCGACGAGTGCACCGTCTTCTCGGTGGCCGCGCAGCTGGAGGCCGCCCGCCCCTGGGCCGGCCGCCGCCCCACCCTGCCGAGCTGAACCCCACAGCGCCTCTCCCAGCCCCGGCGCCGGCCCTGGGGGCGTAGTGTGAGCAGGTGCCGAGGCGTGACTGGGCGTGGCTGGTGCGTTGGCTGGCCGCCGTCGTCCTGTGCCTCACCGCCGTCGTCGGGCTGGTGTCCGGCGACCGCGAGACACTCGTCATCGCTTCGGCGCTGCTCGTGGCGAATGCCCTACTGCGATGGCGCACGGGCTTCGTGGGCACCATCGTCACCGCCCTCCTCGCCGCCGACATCGCGTTCTGGATGCTCCCCGCCGCCCTCACCAACCTGGCCAACGGCGAGTCGTTGGCCGCCGTGGTCGTTCCCGCCGCCTTTGCGACGTCGGCGGTGCTGCTGCTCGTCGCCGCCACGCTCTCGTTGGCCCGCCGCCGACACCCCGCACCTGCTGGGGTCGGCCCGCTGATCGCCGTCGGCGCGGGGCTGGCGACGCTCGCGCTGGCCACGCTGGCCGGCTTCCTGGGTGCGACCGACGGTCCGGCAACGGGTGATGTGCAGGTGGCCGCCCGTGACACGGCCTTCGTGCCCGACCACCTGGACGTGCCCGCCGGACGCACCACCTTCTACGTGACGAACGACGATCTGTTCTGGCACACCTTCACGATCAGGGGCACCCCGGTCGACCTGCGCCTGTCGACACGCGGCCACCGCCGCGTCGAGGTCGACCTCGCCCCCGGTACCTACGAGATCGTCTGTCGCATCCCCGGCCACGAGTCGCTCGGCATGACCGGCACCCTCGCCGTCCNNGGGTTGCGTGGGTTCAGACGCGTCGCGTCAGAGGGTTGGGGCGCCGGGTGAAGGTGCGGCCGTCGGGGCTGGTGGCGGTGACGATGCCGGTGGTGGGGTCGCGCCCCAACGTCCAGCCCTTGTCGTGCACGAGGACGTGATGTCGACGGCACAACAAGAGGCCCCAGTCGATGTTCGTGAGGCCGCCCTCGGTCCAGGGTCTGAGATGGTGGGCGTCACAATAGCGGGGGCCGAGGTCGCACCCGGGGAACCCGCAGCCGCCGTCTCGATGAGCCATGGCTCGGCGTTGGTTGGTGTTGTAGAGGCGTTGGCGGCGCCCGTAGTCCATGACATGGCCGGTTCGGGGGTCTCGGATGACCCGGCGGACCCAGGCGGTGCACAGCCACCGGGCGACCACCGACGGAGGGAGCGGCGGGCCCCCCATGACCCCGCACCACGGCACCGTCGGTGCCGGTGCCGTGGCCGGTGCCGGAGGGGCCGCATCCGTGCCCGTTTGCGTGCCCGTGTTCGCGTCGGTGGGGCGGTCGCAGTAGCGGGCGAGGACGGCGCCGAGGGAGTCCCCGCTCGACTCGGGCGCCGTGGGCTGGTCGTCAGGGTCAGGGTCGAGGTCGAGGTCGAGGTCGAGTTGGGGGTCGACGCCTTCCTGCTGTGCGAGGGAGCGCGCGACCGTCTCGGCGTCGGCGACGAGATCGAGGCCATCGGCGGGCCCCGTGGGGTCGGCGCCGGCGAGCTCGCGGCGGGCGAGGTCGATCAGCCTGTCCCACATGCGCTGGCTGAGGGTGCGGGGTCCGTCGGGGCGGTCGGCAGGGTCGGGAGGGTTGTCCTTCGCGAGGGCCTTGCGCAGGATCGCGGCCTCTTCGGTGGAGCCGGACCCCTTCACGTAGGACTTGCCGCCGAACGTGTCCGATATGGCGAGGCCGCGGTCGCGGTCGTCGGCGGGTGCGCGGTGGTCGACGGCGTTGGCCCACTGCTTGGCCACCCAGTCGAACTCGACCACCGACGTGTCGGCTGCCGCGCCCAACAGGCCCTCGGCGCAGGTGGCGAACTCGTCCGGGTGGGGGTGCTCCACTCGGGCCATGGCCGCGACGTGCCCGCACGCGATCTCGCCGCCGGCCAACGCCGCGGCGATGTCGGGGCACTTCGCGCACAGCTCGGCCGAGTCGACCAGGACCTTGGCCCGCGGGCGGGCGATCTGGTTCTGCCACACCAGCCAACAGACTGCGGAGCGTTGCCCGTCGGCTTCCCAGCCGCCCGCCCGGTTCCAGCCCATCACCGTTCGGATCAGCTCGGCCTCGGCCCGCTCGGCGATCGAGAACACGTCTCGCACCCGGTCCGAGTGCGCCAACGACGACCACCCCGCACGCTCCTCGGCCGCCACCTCTTTCAGGTTGACGTGCGCTTCGGCGACCGCATCGAACATGACCCCATTCTCCCCCGGGGGTCTGACAGCCATCCTCTGCGGCTGAAACAGCACAGAACCTGCCACGACAGCCCGAGAACACGGGAGGGGGGCGCCGGCCGAGGGTCAGGGTCAGTCGAGGAGGGCTTCGGCGATCTGCACGGCGTTGAGGGCGGCGCCCTTGCGCAGGTTGTCGCCGCTCACGAAGAAGGCGAGGCCGTGGTCGACGGTCTCGTCGCGGCGGATGCGGCCGACGTAGGTGGGGTCGGTGCCCGCGGCCATCAGGGGCGTGGGCACGTCGGTGAGCAGGACGCCGGGGGCGCCGGCGAGCAGTTCGCGGGCACGGTCGGGAGTGATGGGGCGGTCGAAGGCGGCGTTGATGGCGAGTGAGTGGCCGGTGAACACCGGCACCCGCACGCAGAGGCCGGACACCGGGAGGTCCGGCAACTCGAGGATCTTGCGGCTCTCGTTGCGCAGCTTCTGCTCTTCGGCCGTCTCGCCGAGGCCGTCGTCCACGAAGTCGCCGGCGTGGGGCAACACGTTGAAGGCGATGGGCCCGGGGAACACGTGGGGCTCGCCGAAGTCGACGGCGCGCCCGTCGTGGATGAGCCCGGTGGCGCCGTCGGCCACCTTGCGCACCTGCTCGTCGAGCTCGGCGCCGCCGACCAGGCCGGCGCCCGACACGGCCTGGTAGGTGCTGATGACCAGGCTGCGCAGGCCGGCCTCACGGTCGAGCGCCTTGAGCGGCGCCATCGCCACCATGGTGGTGCAGTTGGGGTTGGCGACGATGCCCTTCCGGATCGAGTCGAGGGCGTGTGCGTTGACCTCGGGCACCACCAGGGGCACGTCGGGGTCCATGCGCCAGGCGGACGAGTTGTCGATCACGATCGCGCCTTGCGACGCCACCTTCGGCGCGAGGGCCTTCGAGGTCGAGCCGCCGGCCGAGAAGAGCGCGATGTCGACGCCCGAGTAGTCGGCGACGGCCGCGTCCTCGACGGCGATCTCGCCGCCGGCCCACACCAGCGTTCGGCCGGCCGATCGGCTCGAGGCGAAGAGCCGCAGCGTGGCCACGGGGAACCCCCGCTCGGCCAGGATCTCGAGCATCACCCCGCCGACCTGGCCGGTGGCCCCGACGATGCCCACGTTCACACCTGCACTCGCGTCGAACATGGCCCCAAGGTTACGACCCACTGCCGTCCCGCCCCCACCCGATTCCCGGAGCGGGGGTGCGGGGTGGTCTCAGGCGGGCGGGGACGCCAACCCGAACGCGTCGTGGAGGACGACGACGGCCCGTTCGAGCTCGGCGGCGGCGATCACGCACGAGATGCGGATGGCCGAGGTGCTGATCATCTCGATGTTGATGCCGTTGCCGGCCAGCGTCTCGAACATGGTGGCGGCGACCCCGGGGTTCGACTTCATGCCCGCGCCCACCACGCTCACCCGGGCGATGGTGTCGTCGGCGGTCACGCGGGTGGCGCCGATCTCGGCCGCGAGGGCCTCGGTGATGGCCAGGCTGGTGGCGAGGTCCTCCTTGGGGGCCGTGTACGAGATGTCGGTGACGCCCGCCTCGGACGTGTTCTGCACGATCATGTCCACGTTCACGTCGCTGTCGGCCAGGCGCCGGAAGAGGCTGGCGGCGATGCCCGGGCGGTCGGGCACACCGCCGATCGTGACCTTGGCCTCCGAGTCGTCGTCGACGACGGCCGAGATGATCGCCTGCTCCATGGAACTCTCCTCGGTGACCCAGGTTCCGACTTCCCAGGTGAAGCTGGAACGCACATGCAAGCGCACGTGGTGGTTGCGGGCGAACTCGACCGACCGCATGGCGGGCTTCGGGCACCCGGACGCGGTCATCTCCAACAACTCGTCGAACGAGACGTGGCTCATCTTGCGGGCGTCGGGCACCAGCCGGGGGTCGGCGGTGAACACCCCCGACACATCGGTGTAGAGCTCGCAGGCGTCGGCGTCCAGCGCCTCGGCCAGGGCCACGGCGGTGGTGTCAGAGCCGCCGCGGCCGAGGAAGGTGACGTCGCGCTCGGTGGACACGCCCTGCGAGCCGCCCACCACCGGCACCCGTCCCGCGGCCAACGCCTCGGCCACCCGGTCGGGGCGGACCTCGAGGATCTTGGCGTTCGTATGGTTGGTGTCGGTGAGGAAGCCCGCCTGGCTGCCGGTGAACGAGTCGGCGGGCACGCCCAGCGCGTGCAGCGCCAGGCAGAGCAGCGCAGTGGCCTTGCGCTCGCCGGCGGTGATGAGCATGTCCATCTCGCGCCCCGGGCGGTTGGCGCCCGAAACCTCCTCGGCGAGCCGGAGCAGGTCGTCGGTCTCCTTGCCCATGGCGCTGACCACCACCACGACCTCGTCGCCCCGACGATGCGTGCGCGCGATCTGATCGGCCACCGACCGCATGCGGTCGGGGTCGCCCACCGAGGTGCCGCCGTACTTCTGGACTGTCCTCACGGGTGTCAATAGTGGCCGGTGGGGCGCCGTTCCCACACCTCTGATCGGCCGCCGACGCCAACAACAGCGTGCGCGCCCACCCGGATGCTGTGGCGGTGACCCGCTACGCTCTCCGGCGACGAAGGGGAGACGGGCATGAGCACCTGGCGCGCTCTGGACCGACGGGCAGGCAGACGGGCAGGCAGACGGACAGGCAGGGTGGTCCGGCGCCGGCCGGCCCTGAGCGGCGCTGCGGTCGTGGCGTGCCTGGCGGTCACCACGTTCGTCGCGACCACCGCCACCGTCGGCACGGCACCGAGCGCCGC
>CXWK01008369.1_pt1 | contig 21106 bp, 16 predicted proteins | sample 590851 | NCBI WGS metagenome assembly CXWK01 (sample SAMEA3498364, study PRJEB10139) | wastewater metagenome | biome: wastewater treatment plant; material: activated sludge | place: Denmark | collected 2014-08-01 | reverse complement strand
CTAAACAATAAATTCTAAATAAACAACGTATAGAAATATTTGATATTTAGAAAGATTTTTATAAATCTTTCAGTTAGATAATTATTATTATCGACCGATTCAGAAAATTATTGAATGGAAATACCATTATTATGCCAGTAATCTGCATACCCTTCAATAAACTCACTTTTTATCGATTTTTGAACATCAATAACATAATTTGTTGATTTCATTCCAACTAATGTCGTAGTTACTTCAGGCACACTATTAATTAATAGTATAGCTTTTTGTGAAAGTGATAATTTTTGCTGTTCATTATTGGCAAATTTATTAATTGCTTTGTGGAAAACCTCATTATTAAGGTTTTTCTTTTTAGCCAAATTGCTGAAAATTGAATCCAATAAAATGTTTGTTGTTACAGCATAGTTTCTTAAAGCACGTACAATATTCTCGTCATCGGGATAACTTTTACCGATTTCGTTTATCGCAAAATTGGCACGCGGAATTAAGTATGTTGAATTGATTTCATTGAATCTTCCGGGATCATCAAACTTATTATAATTTGATTTTAAGATTTGCGAAACCGAAATACAATCAACAATATTTTTTTTCTCACTCGCGCTCAATCCAATATAATTAACGTATTTCTCGATTAATAAATTTTCTTGCTTATTCAAGTCATCAATTAAACTCAAAATCTCATCATCATTTCGATCTTCAGTTACAGGATAATCAGCTAATCGAATTAATTTATTTTTACTAATTGCATTTAATGGGCGATTAACTAAAACTCCAAGATTATTTTCGCAAGCAAGTTGTAAAAAAGTTTTTGTTTGATTTTGCTGATTTAAAATATTCATTCCGCCATTTTCAATTAAGTTCATAGGAAACTGAACAACAGCAAAATGATTTTGTTCAGATATCTCATTTGTGATTGCAATTATTTTTTCCAGCGAAGTAAAATTTTGTTTGGATTCTTTTTCTGCAAATGTATTTGATGAAATTCCATAAAAAGAAATTCTACCACGATTTACTTCTTCTTCAAGATAAATGAAAGCTTCTTTAATTCTACGATAGTATTCGCGTTCCCGTCTTTCGGGATCAGAAATGATGGAGTAAGTTAAAAAGTATTCAGGATTATGAAGAAGATAAAGATCAATCTTATTCAAATCTAATCTTTTTAACGAAAGAGTAATTTGGTTTTCAAGAAAATCCGGACTGATACAATGCCACAAATCTTGAGAACACTTAACAACATCCGTAAAAGGTTTTCCTGATTGTTCTCTTTCTAATCCAAGTTTAAGATTTGAACTTTGTAGATATCCACCTTTAGAAACTACAACAATGTTTTCTCTAACAATTTTATTTTCAGAAATAAGTTTGTTTAAAACTTTTCCAACAAGAATTTCACTTCCTCCATCAGAATAATTTGATGAAGTATCGATTAGATTAATTCCAGAAAGCAAAGCTTTTTCTAAAGCATTTTGGTGCTGTGGAATCCCATCATCAATTCTGTATCCGCCAAATCCACAGATTGTAACAGAAAATCCTGTTTTACCCAAAACTTTGGATTTGATGTCTGAAAAATTAGAAATGTAGTTTTTTGTTCCTTCGACTGAAGCCATAATCTGTAATTTGAAAAATTAAAGCCCAAAACTAAGAAAAATTGCAAGATTCGCAATAAATGAGTGAATATAAAATCTTTTCTTTAAAGCATTATTGCTATATATTTACTGCCCAAAATAAGAAATTAAAATAATAGGATAATAAGATGGCAAAAGTTCAAAGTTTTGCAGACAAAGCAAAAGGTAAGAAAAAAGTTGATGGTGTGACTGTAAAGGTTATTAAAAGTATGAAAACCGATGCCGGCGCATATAAGTTCAACGAAAAATTTGTTAAGCTTGCTGATATAAGCAAAGTAACAGAATTAAAATAGTTTTTGGTTTGATTTTTATTTAGTCAAACAACTCAGGATTTAAAGCTCCTTCCAGGTGAAGGAGTTTTTCTTTAATATCCAAACCTCCAGCATATCCAATTAAACTTCCGTCCGCACCAATTACACGATGACATGGAATAATTATCGCAACAGGATTTTGTCCGTTTGCTTTTCCTACAGCACGAATAGCTTTAACATCACCAAGTTTTTCGGAAAGAGTTTTGTAAGAGATTGTTTTACCGTAAGGGATTTTTCGTAGTTCAACCCAAACTTTTTTCTGAAAATCTGTTCCATCAACATCAAGTGGAACATCAAATGCTTTTCTTATTCCATCAAAATATTCTTTAAGTTGATTAAAAATTCCAAATAAATATGGATCATCGCTACGAAGTTTTGTAGCTGAAGAAAAATCAGTTACATCATCCTTTGGATTTAGAAATATTTTTTTTATTCCCTTTGATGAAACAAGCACAGCAATTTTAATTCCGGAGAATGTTTCTTCCGAGTAGTATTTTATTTCAGACATATTGCATCCATAAAATAAAAAAGGCTGCTAAACAAAGCAGCCTTAAGTTATAATAAAAAATTTAATTAAGCAGGAATTACATTTATTGCAGGATTAACATCACGTTTTAGTAATCCTTCAATTGCCATTAATGTTCCACTAATAGAACTTGGACAGCTGCCGCAAGCACCTTGATATCGGATCTTAACAGTGTAACCATCCAAACCTAAAACTTCTAAACCGCCGCCATCACCGGCAAGTGCAGGTCTAACTTTTTGATCAAGCAAAATATTTATTTGTTTTAATAACTCGTTTGATTCCTCATCACTAACCGTAATTTCTTGCTCAGCAGGAATAAGATTTTTATCAAAAGTTTTTAAGAAGTTTATAAATGGTCTTTGTATTTGTCCCCAATTATTTTCTGCTGATTTTTCAATCGTAACAAATTTATCCATATAAAAAACAGAAACTACACCATCAATTTCAAAAATTCCTTTTGCAAATGGATCGTTTTGCGCAGATTCCCTATCGGCATATTGTCTTGTTTCAAAGTTTAATAATTTTTCATTCAAGATAAATTTTAGTGCATGAGGATTTGGAGTTAAATCAACATCTTGTACCATTAACATAATTACACCTTTTTGTTTATACGTGTGCGAAAAATATACTTTCGTATTTAACTCCGCAAGTCACTTTGTTTTTTAGATGATAAATCGCATAGTTTTCTTTTTTGAATAGCGTATAAAAGCTATTTTTGTTCACAAAATTTGAGAATAAAATGAAAAAAATATTAGTTGTATTTACAGGCGGCACTTTTTCGATGATGATCGATGAAAAAACCGGAGGCGCTATCCCAAGATATTCTGGGAATGAATTATTAGGAATGATTCCGGAAGCAAAATCTTTAGCAGAGATAGAATGTTTTGATTTTGGAAAATATCCTGGTCCACACGTAACTCCTGAATTGATGTTGGATTTATCAAAGAAGATAAACACAAAATTAAAATCAGATAAATATGATGGTGTAATTGTAACTCACGGAACTGATACACTTGAAGAAACAGCTTACTTTTTGGATTTAACAATCAAAACAGAAATTCCAATTGTAGTTATTGGTGCCATGAAAAATAGTTCTGAAGCAGATTGGGACGGTCCCAAAAACCTTATTGATGCTTTACATATTTGTTTAAATGAAAACTCGAAAAATCTTGGCGTACTTGTTTGTCTTAACGGAGAAATAAATGCTGCAAGTGAAGTAACTAAAATTTATTCTGATTCAGTTGAGTCATTTAAAAGTTTAGATTTTGGAACTTTGGGTTTTGTGCAAAAGGGAAGAGTAATATTTAATCGTTTACCAAGACATCTTGAAACGATTGAAACAGATAAAATTAATACGAATGTTGATTTGCTTACAGTTTATGCAGGAATGGATGAAAAGTTTTTTAAATTTTCTGCGGATAGTAAAGTTGATGGAATTGTAGTTGAGGCTTTAGGAGTTGGCAATGTTCCACCGCCAGCATTTGAGGGAATAAAGTATGCCGTTGAAAAAGGTATTCCAATTGTGCTCACTTCTCGATGCCCAGCGGGAGAAACTGATGATGTTTATAGTTATCCTGGTGCAGGAAAACACTTACACGATCTTGGAGTAATTTTTTCAGACTATCTAAACGGACAAAAAGCAAGAATTAAATTGATGATTGTTCTTGGACTTACTGACAAGCAAGATGAAATAAGAAAATATTTTGAATAGTAAGAATGTCATTGCGAATCGACGATAGTCGGTGAAGCAATCTGTTGAATAACTATAGATCACTTCTTACAAATTTCTTCAGGATTTGTGATGATGAAGACAAATTAAATCTTGTGCAAATCCTCAATATCAACTTTAACAACATCGCTTATTTTTTTACCGAGAAACAATTCTGCAACTTGTTTAAATGTTGTTGGAATATCGCTTACATATAAATCCAAATTGCCTGGTACCGCTGAGTTTGTTTCAAATCCAATTCTATTAATTTCATTTCGAACTACTTCAGCAGTCGCAATCCCAGAATCTATTAGCTTAACATCTTTGCCTATTACTTCTTGAATAACATCTGCAAGAATGGGATAATGTGTACAACCAAGCACTAAAGTATCAATATCTTTTTCTCTTAATTCTTTCAGATATTCTTCTGCAATTTCATAAGTCGCGCGATGATGTGTCCAGCCCTCTTCGGCGATTGGGACAAATAATGGGCAAGCTTTTTCAAATACTTCAATCGAGTTATCAATTTCCTTTATCGCATTAGAGTAAGCATTATTATTAATTGTAGCACGGGTTCCTATTACACCAATTCTGCCGTTTCTTGTTTCTTTAAAAGCCATATCTGCGCCCGGTAAAATTACACCTATAACCGGAACATCAAACTTTTTTCTTAACTCTGGAATTGCAATTGATGATGCGGTATTGCAGGCAACAACAACTGCTTTAACATTTTTTTTAAGTAAAAAAGCTGAATCCTGAATTGAGTAATCAATTACCGTAGCGTTTGATTTTGAACCATAAGGTACACGAGCAGTATCACCAAAATAAACTATACTTTCTCTTGGTAATACTGATGATAATCTTTTAACAACTGTTAAACCGCCAATACCGGAATCAAAAACTCCGATTGGTTTTTCCTTTTCCATGAAATTCAAAATCGCACCTATAATTTTTAAGTTCTCTAAACAATCCTTAAAATCTCAGGACTGGAGTCCTGAGCTACAATATTTGTGTAATGGTATCTGTTAGTTCCGAAATAATAAATTGATAATCATTCTGTGAAACTTTGTGTCCGTTTCTATCCAGCACATAAAATGAATCAACAATATCATCGCCTTTAGTTGAAATCTTTGCGAAGTAAATTATCAAACCAAGTTTATTCATTTTATTAGTTACGTGGTATAAAAATCCTAATCTATCCGGAGAGTGAACATCCAAAATTGTGTAACGGTCATGTTTTTCAAAAGTGATTTTTATTTGTCCGCTGCGTTTAAATAATTTATTTTCGATTCGCCACCAGCGCGTTTTTAATTTTGCAACTTCCTGGTGAAGTTCTAAAAATCCGTTAATAACAGAATAAAAATCTTCCTTGATCTTTTCATATTTATTTGTGTCAACCCGTTTATGGGACCTGAAATCAGTAACGAGAAACGTGTCTATAACAATTCCATCTTTACGCGTAAATATTTTTGCGGAATGAATATTTGCATCGTTTATTGCAAAAACTCCGCAAAGTTTTGAAAGCAACGAAGGAAAATCTTTTGTAATGATTGTAACATTTGTAAAATCATCAAGCTCTTTAAAAAGAACAGAAACACTATCGCCTTTTAATATTTCTTCAACGTGTAAAGCAATTTCTTCATCAGAAAAATGATTTACATAACCCATATCATCGTGTAAAGAATCAAAATGATCCTGCACATGATTTTCTGTAATCTTATCTGAATGTTTGGAAATATCTTTTGGTGCAGAATAAATTGTTGAGTAAAGAAGTTCCTCGCCGGAAATTTTATCTTCAATCATTGCTTTACTTTTTCGATATAATTCAGATAGCAATTCTGCTTTCCAGGAAGTCCAAACTGCTGGGTTAACAGCGGATAAATCCGCATAAGTTATAAGATAAAGTAGATCAAGTTCTTCAATCGAGTTAAACTTTGTTGCAAACCCATTTAATGTCTCCGGATCATTTAAATTTCTGCGGAAGGCAACTTGCTCCATCATCAAATGATTCTTTACAAGAAAACCAACTTTATTAATCTCTTCCTCTTCATATCCAAGCCTGATCATAATAGAAGAAGCCATTTCAGCTCCTATAATTTCGTGACCGGAAATGTCTATTGGTTTTGCGATATCATGGAGAAGTAAAGCGAGATTTATAATTTCTTTATCTTTAATTGAATTATATAATTGGCTGTATGATGAATTTTGATTTGCAAGTTTTTCTAAATTGCGAATTGTAATTAAAGTATGTTCATCTGCAGTGTAACAATGATAAACACCATGCTGCATAAATCCATTTAAATCACCAAACTCTGGAATGAAAGCTCCAAGTACACCAAGCTCATTCATAATCGCAAGTGTTGAACCAACATGGCGAGAGTATTTTAATATCTCTCTAAAGAAAACTGATGACTCCGGCTGCGACCAATTATTTTCATCAGCATTTTCAGTTGCATCAATAATTTTAGTGCGAAGATGATCATCGAATCCGGCATTTTGTGAAACTCTGTAATAAAAAACTCTAAAAATATCTGATAAAGTTAAAGCTTCTTTTTTTCTTTGATAAATAACTTTATTCTTTATATAAAAATCATCATCTAGATCGTATGATAAAGAATCTGGAACCGGATTAACATACTCAACTTTATATTTCTTTATTAATGTATGTGATACACGAAAAACTACATTTGTTGCATTAAAGTAGTTTTTCATAAATGACATCAAATCGCTTTCATCATATCCAAAAATCGAAGCAAGTTTTAATTGATTTGTGAATTCAAATCTATCTGTTTTGGATTTTGTTGTGATGTGAAGAAGATGACGAATAGTAAGAATTAATTTGTAGCTTTCTAATAATCGTTTACACTCTGCTGCCGTTGTTAGTTTATGTTTTTTAAGATGATTGATAAACATTTCAGCCTCTGTTAACTCGTGCTGCGAGTTTAACAGATGCTTACTCGAAATCATCATCATCCACTCAATTGATTGAAAATCACGCAAACCGCCGGCAGACATTTTTACGTTTGGCTCAAGCATTTTTGGTGAATCACCATATTTTTCATGCCGTTGTTTTACATCTGAAATAAAATTTGTGATTAGTAGTTTTTTTGTTTCTTCATTTATTGAATCTAATAGAGTTGAATTCCATTTATTATACAGAACATCATTACCGGCAATAAAACGAGTTTCAAAAAATTGTGTAAAAGTATGAAGATCGGTTGTTAAATACTTTTGTATATCAGTTACCTCGCGAACAGTGTGTGAGGCTTCAATTCCACCATCCCACAAATTTGTAATTAAAGATTTAATTTCTGTATCATCTTTTTCAATTGAATTAGAAATAATCATTAAATCGATATCAGAGTAGGGTGAAAGTTCCCGCCGACTAAAACTGCCTGCCGATGTAAGTGCAAATGAAATTTTTTTATCAGCAAGAATTATTCTAATTGTATCTTCTAAAAGCAAACTGTAGTCTTTGCTAAACGCAAAAGCATCAGATTTGCCATTGAATGATGCAAATAGATTTTCTCTTTCTTTAAGAAATTCTTTTTTTATTTCGAGTAAGCGTAGCATATTAAATAAGATTGCTTAATATCAAACTGAACTTGTTTCAGCTTCTAAACATTTTATACCAAAATATTCCCATCCCGGAAAAATCGGGATCGAATGACAAGATACCTTAATTTAGTAAATCACCGTTTTCTTCTTCTTCATCTTCATAAAACTCATCATTGTAATACTCAGCTTCTATAACGGATGAAATTCCACCGCGAGTATTGAACTCAGCAGTAACTTTCATAAATCTTGGTTGAGTAACTTCAACAAGATCATCAAGAATTTTATTTGTTAAACTTTCAAAAAATATTCCATCGTTCCTGTAAGATTGCAAATAAAATTTGTACGATTTTAATTCCACACAAAGTTGATCTGGTTCATATTCAAGAGTTATGGTTGCAAAATCAGGCTGCCCTGTTTTAGGGCAGAGTGAAGTAAACTCTGGTGCAATGTGAGTAACTGTGTAATCTCTGTCAGGATATTTATTTTCAAATACTTCTAAGATTTTTGTTTTGTCGTTCATTGTTTTTTGTTGTCTTTCTTAATTAATACTTTGGTCTAACTTTATATTTAATTGGATCTTCAAATCCAGCTTTCTGAAAACCGCGTAAACGTAATGCACAACTATCACAAACTCCACAAGCTTCATCTTCATTTTGATAGCAACTCCATGTTAAATGAAGCGGCGCATCAAGTTCAATTCCTTTATTAACAATTTCTGCCTTGGATAAGTTTATAATCGGAGTAACAATTTTGATTTTTGTATCAGGTTTTGTCCCAAGATCGATCATTTTTTCATAAGCTGTAAAAAAATCCGGTCTGCAATCAGGATAACCGGAAGAATCTTCGTAAACTGCTCCGATAAAAACAGCTTTTGCATTTAACACTTCAGCCCAGCTAACACAAGCGGAAAGAATATTTGCATTTCTAAACGGAACATAAGAAGATGGAATTTCTTTATTCTCAAGATCAGCTTTTGTTACTTCAATATTTTTATCTGTTAGAGATGAACCGCCAATTTTTGCAAGATGTGTGTAATCAATAATTAATCTTTTTTTAACTCTGTAGTGATCAGCAATTTCATCAAATGATTTTAATTCTCTGTTAACTGTTCGCTGTCCGTAATTTATATGTGCAAAAGCAAGTTCGTAATCAAGATTTGCAATAGCGGCAGTTACACAACTATCCATTCCACCACTTAAGGCAATAACTGCAATATTTTGTTTTGATGACTGCATTTATGATGTTTTAATGATTGAAAATTCTGAACTCAAAATACAAAAAAAGGATTAAAAGATTTTTAGGATTATTCCTGGCGATTCTGGTGAAACTCTTTGTCGACTCTTTATGAAAGGTTTTTAGCTGTAATTCTCGCAAAGTACACTAAAGTTTAAATCCAAAGATTTCTTTCTTAATTTTACAAAGAAATTTTATTAAACCTTTGAGGAAAAAAATGCGTAAAACAGTAATTGCCGGAAACTGGAAAATGAATAATGATTTAGCTCAATCAGAAAAACTTATTGTTGAGTTAAAAAATCTTTTGCAAAATGAAAAACCAAATTGTGATGTAATTGTTTGTCCACCGTTCACTTCACTTTCAGAAGCATCAAAACTTTTAAAAGGCAGCCAGATAAAACTTGGGGCACAAAACATGCACTTTGAAGAAAATGGAGCGTTTACTGGTGAGATATCTGCATCAATGTTAAAATCAGTTGGATGCGAATATGTAATTCTTGGCCACTCAGAACGTAGAGCAATTTTTGGCGAAACTGATGAACTAATAAATAAAAAGATAAAGAAAGCTTTGGCTTCAGGATTAAAACCAATTTTTTGTGTCGGCGAACTTTTAGAAGAACGCGAAACCGGTATTACAAATGATGTTATAAAAAAACAAGTGCTTCTTGGTTTAGCGGGAATTACCGAAGCAGAAATGAAAAACATTATTATTGCTTATGAACCGGTTTGGGCAATTGGTACCGGAAAAACTGCCAGTCCTGCTCAGGCGCAAGAAGTTCACGAGTTTATTCGTGATTTAATTGAGATTGATTACTCTTTAGAAACAGCAAATGATGTAACAATTCAATATGGCGGAAGCGTAAAACCCGATAACGCAAAAGAACTTCTTTCACAAAAAGATATTGATGGAGCTTTGGTTGGTGGTGCTTGCTTAAAGGCTGATTCATTTTTGGGAATTATAAAAGGCGCGTAATATTTTATTTTCTTTTCAAAAGCCTGATTTTTAACTTAAATCGGGCTTTCATTTCATTGCAATCCCTTCGTTTTGAGGTTATATTTGTACCTTATTTTTTCAGGAGTTTTGTAGCAAAGAATGATTTCCCTCAAAAATTTACTTTACAATCTGTTTATAGCCGCAACTATTTTCACCCAAGTAATATCTGGACAAGTTGTTTTCAGAGATCTTCCAAATTATAAAATAGATACATCAGACCAACTATTTTTTGATATAACAAATACTAGAAATATTATTCCATTAAATGGTGCCTGGAAAGTTTATCCTGCCGATGATGAGAAAAAAGAAAAAGTTGGTATAACGGTTCCATCGATATTTGATGGTAAAGGTGAGTTTGTTTTTGAAAAAAGTTTTTCGCTTACAAGTGATCAGTTAAACAACAATAAAATTTCTTTAAACTTTTTTGGATTAAACTATTCGGCTGATATTTCAGTAAACAAAGTTATAATTTATCGTCATGCAGGCGGTGAATTTCCTTTTTCGATTTCACTTCCGCGCGATATTTTAAAATCTGATAAATCAAATATTGTATCTGTAAAACTTTCATATGAGCTTGATGCACAAAATACAATTCCATTAAAGCAAAGATTTTTATTCCCACAAAACTTAGGTGGAATTATTCGCGATGTGTATTTGCACTTAACTCCAAATGTTAGCATTTCAGATTTTACTATTAAAACAGAAGTTAATGTAAAATCAAACAGTGCTGTTATTTCTATAAAATCGAGAATCGATAACAAAGAATTTAAAAAGACCACAGATACACTTGGCACTCAAACAAGTTTTTCATTACGCGCACAAATTTTTTATCCGGATGGAATTAATAGTTCTTCGCTTGAACCTAAAAGTTTTATATTAAAACAAAACAAGCAAATAGAAATAAATAATTCAATCACAATTTCTTCTCCGGCATTCTGGACACCGGAAAATCCTGCTAATTATACCGTAAGATTGGAATTATGGCGCGGTGATCAACTAATTGATAGAAGTGATAAAAGTGTTGCACTTTTTAGTTTAGAAGCCTCACAAAATAATTTTACGCTTAACGGAAAAGATTTTAATTTATACGGGGTTACTTATTCGGCTTCATTTTTTCAATACGGCAGTTTATCATCCTATGAAAGAATGGAAAGTGATCTAGAAAAAATTAAACAAGCAGGATTTAATGCTGTAAGGCTTTCTAAAACACTTCCGCATCCATATTATCTAAGACTATGTGAGCAAATTGGTTTGTTAGCTTTTGTTGAACTTCCAATTGCAAATTTGCCTGAAGGTTTAGCCGGATCACAAAATTTTGTTGTGCGCAGTAAAAATTATCTTTCCAGTTTGCTTAATGCCTACAAAGATTATTCAGCAATTGCTGCAATCGGATTAGGTTCAAGTTATCTTTTTAGTTCAGATGAGCATCGTGCATTACTTTCTGATTTAGCCGGACAGGTAAAGAAAAGTAAAAATGCTCTTAGTTACGCATCATTTTTTGATTACAGTTACCAGCAAATCAATAATCTGGATATTTATGGAATTGAATTGTTAAATAAACAACCAAATGAAATTCAACCGGATATTGAAAATATTATTACCGAGATAGGTAGCGGTAAATTTTTTATAGGAGAAGCGACTTACACTGCAAACATTGGACAAACTGATGGTTATGTAAATCAGTTTTCATATGAAGCTCAGGCGAAGTTTTTTGATGATATGTTTAATCTTTATGAAAAAAATAATCTTAGCGGCTTTTTTGTAAACACAATGTATGATATTCGTGGAGATTTTCGTTCAATCATTTCCGGTTATAATAAAAATAATGTCTATAATATTGGATTAATAAGCGAAGATCGAAATCAGGAAAGACTTGCATACAAAGTTTTATCTGCAAGAATGAGAAACACAGAAAAAGTTACCATTCCAATTGGAAGTAATAAAGATGATGCCCCGATGATTTTTATTATTACGGGATTAGTTCTTGCGTTGTTAATGGGTGTTCTTGTTAATTCAGGAAGAAAATTCAGAGAAGATGCTTCACGTGCTTTACTTCGCCCATATAACTTTTTTGCTGATGTTAGAGATCAAAGAATAATTTCTGCGTATCACTCATTCTTTTTGGCTCTAATAGTTGCTTTAGTTACCTCACTGATATTTGCCAATCTTTTTTTCTATATAAGAAATAGTGTTTTAGTCGAAAAGATAATTCTTGCTTTTGGAAGTACAGGAATGATTTCCGGTATAAGTTACTTAGCTTGGAATCCACTCAATGCATTAATATGGTTATTTGTTTTATCGGTAACCATGATGATACTTTTGACAATAATAATTACTGCTGCTTCATTTTTTGTCAGAACAAAGGTTTATTTCTCCAGCGTATTCTTTACAGTAGTTTGGTCTTTACTTCCGGTAGTATTATTAATACCTGTAGGAATTGTTTTATACAGATTATTAAATGCCGGCGTGGGAAATATTTATATTTACATTTTTCTGGCAGCATTTGTTTTATGGATAATTTATCGATTGCTAAAAGGTATTTCGGTAATTTTTGATGTTAATGCGAGCGGCATTTATTTCTATGGTTTGATTTCAATTGCAGCACTAAAACTTATTTTCTTTCTTTACTTTGAAGTAAATAATTCAGTTTTTCAATATCTAAAACTTGCTCTAAAACAATTTAATATTTTTGGATAGAACTTTTGTATTTATCAAAATTAGAAATACTTGGCTTTAAATCTTTTGCACAAAAAACCCAGATTAATTTTAATCAGGGCGTAACTTCAATAGTTGGACCAAATGGATGCGGAAAAACAAATGTAGTTGATGCATTGCGCTGGTGCTTAGGAGAGCAAAAAAGCTCTACGCTAAGAAGCGATAAAATGGAAAATGTTATTTTCAACGGAACGGCTCAGCGTAAACCAATGGGAATGGCAGAAGTATCTCTAACAATTGAAAATAATAAAGGTATTTTACCAACAGAATATACCGACGTAACAATTACCAGGAGAATTTTTCGATCTGGTGAAAGTGAATACCTTCTTAACAAAAACATCTGCAGATTAAAAGATATTACAAATCTTTTTATGGATACCGGAATTGGTGCAAATGCTTATTCTGTTATCGAATTAAAAATGGTTGAAACAATACTGAGCAACAAAGCTGAAGAACGCAGAACTATGTTTGAAGAGGCTGCTGGCGTAAACAAATATAAACTTAGAAGAAGATTAGCATTAAGAAAGCTGGATGAAGTAAAATCAGATTTGACGCGTGTTAATGATATCGTTTCTGAGGTTGAGAAAAAAGTAGCATCACTTGAAAGACAAGCTAAACGCGCGGATAAATACAATGTTTTAACATCACAATTGCGGGAGTTAGAAATTGATTTATCTGAACGAGAACTTGCTTTATTTATCATAAAAATTGATGAATCAAAAATTAGCAAAGATGAAAACTTCAAAAAGAAAATACAGTTTGAATCTGATATTGCGAAACTTGAGGACGAAATAAGAACAGCGCGCGAACGACTTGTTGAAATTGAAACTGAGCTTAAAGAAAAACGAAATGAAATAACTTTACAGACCGAGAAGATTTTTAATGTTCAGAACTCAATCTCTTTAAACAATGAAAGAAAAAATTCACTTGCGCGCAATAAAGAAAGATTTATATCTGAACTTGATGAATTAACAGTTCAATTTGATGAAGCCAGTATTATCTCAGAAAACGGTACGCTTTCACTTTCTAATTTTGCTGAACAAATTGAACAAAAGGAAAATGAGAAAAAATCATTAGATCATAATGTTGATACTCAGTTAGAATTTTTGGAACAAAAGAAAACTATTCTTAAAGAACAATCAGAAATTTTGCTTGAAAAGTTTAAAGAGATTACAGGAAGAGAAAACGAATTACGAAATACAATTGCTATTCTTGAATCAAAACATGTTAGTATTAAAAAGTTAAATGATAGAATTCAATCGCTTACAAATAATATCGCTAAGACTGTAGGATTTATTGAAGAACTTTTGAATGATAAAGAAGAAATTCAAAAAAATATATCAGAAGCAGAAGCGCATTATTTAAAAAAACAATCCGAAAAAGAAAATCTCGAACTTGAACTAAATAAGTTAAAAGAACATGAACTTGAAAAACGCAGTTTAATAAAATCAATTAAAGATAAAATCACCTTTATCCAAAATTTGATTGACAACCTTGAGGGCGTTTCTAAAGGTGCAAAAGCACTTCTTGATAATAAAGAATGGTCTAAAAACGGAAGCACTATTCTTGCACACATTGGCGATTCTGATGAAAAATTTCGTTTTGCTGTTGAAGCTGCATTAAAAAACAATCTTAACAATGTTCTTGTTGAATCATTAGAAGATCTAAAGCGCGGAATTGAATACTTAAATCAAAACGATATTGGAAAAGCCTCGTTTTATTTTCCACACTTTGAAGAAGCTAATAGCAAAGGATTGTTAAACAAGATTCAAGAGTTTATTGAAAAACGAAAAGCTAAAAAACTTCAGCTTGAACCTGGATTTATAAGCTGGGCAAGCAATTCAATTCAAACAAGAGATAAATGGAAACCATTCTTTGAAAAAATATTGAAGAATATTTGCATTGTTGATAATCTTGATAAAGCATTTGAACTTTTTGGCAAGTATAACGCATTTAGTTTTGCGACATTAAATGGAGATTTTGTTTCTGCCGATGGTGTTATTGAAGCTGGTTCAGTTCCGCGTTTAGATGACTCTCTGTTTGGTAGAAAACAGTTATTGGAAAACCTTGCCGTTGAGTTTCCTAAAAACGAAAAAGAATTGTTAGAAATACAAAATAAGATTAGTGAGAAGGAAAATTTTTTAAGTGAAATAGATTTAAAAGTTTTATCAGAGCAGGGAAGATTGCTTGTAAATGATTTGGCAAATGTTGATAAACAAATCGCGCAGTTTGAATTTGAAAAGAAAAAAGCTGATGATGAGATTGAAAAAATTCAAAACGAAATTAAAGAACATGCTGCTGAATCAAACCTGTTTGATAATAAAAAAATAAAACTGGAATCTTTGCTTAACACTGAAATTGCTTTACGTGATTCTGAGGAAAGAAAAAAACAAACGTTAGATGACGAGTATTCTGAATATGAAAAAGAATACAACCAAATTTTGACTCAACGTAACGAGCTTAGCGTTAGTATTGAGAGGTTGGTTGGTGAAAAACGCAATACAGAAAATGCAATTAAACGAGCCAAAGAATCAATTATTGTAATCAGCAATTCTATCTCAAAAAGAAAAGAAGATATAGAAGTTGCTGCAAATGAAATTAATAAGATTGAAACTGAATTGACAACTTTACAGTTGAATTTAAACGAACTGGAAGAGACAAGAAATGTTTTGAATAGTCAACTTGAAGAAATTGAAACACGTCATAAGAGTTTACGAGAAGAGGTAAATCAAAAAGACTCTTCTTTACGTGGATTACGTAAGGAACGTGAAATTGTATCGGACACAATACACAATATGGATATGACAATTAAAGAGCTTGATATAAAGAGCGCAAACTTGATTGATCATATAAAAGAAAATTATTCACTTACTCTTGAGAAAAAGGATTTTGAAGATTTGCAATCATTTGATTTTAAACAACGTACTGATGAAGTTCTTGATTTAAAATCTAAAGTAAAAAATCTTGGTCCAATAAATCTTGTTGCACATAGTGAATATGAAGAAGAAAGAGAAAGGTTGGAATTTCTGCACAAACAGCGTGATGATTTAGTTGATTCAGAAAAGGATGTTGTTAAAACCATTGAAGAAATTAATAACACAGCTCAAATGCAGTTTGCAGAAACCTTTGAAAAAATAAGAGGTCATTTTGTTAACATATTTAGAACATTGTTTAATCCTGGAGATGAAGCCGATTTAAAGATTGAAGAAAATGCTGATCCGCTGGAAGCAAAGATCGAAATAATTGCAAAGCCAAAAGGTAAACGTCCAACATCAATTGAACTTTTATCCGGAGGAGAAAAAACACTGACCGCAATTGCATTGTTGTTTGCAATTTATCTTGTTAAACCAAGTCCATTTTGTATCCTAGATGAAATTGATGCGCCGCTTGATGATGCAAACATCGATCGCTTTACAAGAATTATTGATGAGTTTAGTAAGGACACACAATTTATTGTTGTTACGCATAACAAACGTACGATGGAAGCTGCAAATACTTTATATGGTGTAACCATGCAGGAAGAAGGAGTTTCTAAATTAGTAAGTGTAAGATTTAATGAAGACCTGGATTTTGTAAATAATTAGTATTCAAAAAAATTATTGAAAATTAAATCAATACATATTAAAAATATATTTATTACTGCTATTGTATTCTTATGTTTTGTCGGAAACTTATCAGCCCAATGGGTAAATGATCCCTCATCAAACACTAAATTAGTTATCGATCCGGTTGATCCTATAAACATTACTGCTATAAAGGATTTAAATGGCGGCTCATATATTTTTTGGGAAGATACCAAAGGCGGTTCTCAAAGTGAAGTTTATTTTCTTCATTTTAATAAAAATGGTGAAGTAAGCTTAAGAGCCGATGGTAAAGTGATTTCCACTAAAAGTGGAATAAAAAACAATCCAATTGCTGTTGTTGATCCTTCTAGCAATGCAATCGTAATCTGGAGAACAACTGATACCAAAAAGAATCAAGATTTGTATTTGCAAAAACTAAATGTAAGCGGTTTACGTCTTTGGCAAAATGAGGGAATCCAACTAACAAATAATAAAAATGAAAAAATTGATTATGCCATTTCAGTTGATAAACAAAGTACGGTGTTTACAAGTTTTATCTTAAAAAATAATTCCAGTGTAAATAAATATTCTGTCGGATATCAAGCATTGACTTCAAATGGAAAATTTATAAAAGATTCATTAAAAGGTGTAGTTTATAATTCAAACAATACAATTACCGAAACTGAAATCGTTGCTGATAATAAAGGCGGAGCTTTTACTTTTTGGCTGGAAAATCAGAGTCAAAAAACTGTTTTAAAGGGGCAGCATATCGATTCTAAAGGTTCGAAAAGATGGGGCAATAAACCATTGGCAATCTCTAAGTTAAATAGTAATGTAATTGGTTACTCAATCGGTAAACTTGGAAATAGTATTTATGTTGCAATCACATATCAGGCAAGCAATAAAATAGTTTATCAAAATCTTATTTCAGAAAATGGTAAACTTCTTTGGGGTGCAGATGGTAAGTTATTAACCTATCAGAAGGGAAGTCAAACAAATCCGCAATTTGCTTTTGTAGATTCAAGTGTTGTAGTTAGCTGGACAAATGAATTCGAAAAAATTAAAGATGTTTTTATACAGAGATTTGATGTTAAGGGAAATAGATATTGGGGAAACAATGGTAAAAGAGTTATTGATATTAAAGGAAATCAATTTGGGCAAAGAATTGTTTATGATCAAAAAAATGGTATTATCATTGCCTGGATTGATAAAAGAGAAAATAATTCTCCTGCAAATCTGTTTATACAAAAACTCGATTTAAAAGGAAATTTCGTTTGGGATGCCGCCGGTGTTTTGATAGCTTCATCAAAAAACATTCAAAAAAGTTATCTTAATCTTGTTTCTGATAACGATGGAGGTGCAATCGCTATTTATAAAGGGTATTCTGAAAAACGAAATGATATTTATGGGCAGAAAATATTTAGTACCGGAACTTATGCTTCTCAAATTTTGGGATTTAATACTCAAGTTGTCGGTGATTCTGTAAAAATATCATGGTATGCTGCAAACGAAACAGAAGGAACCACTTATAATATATATCGATCTAAAAGTGATGATGTAAGTAATAGTGAATGGAAACTTGCCGGATCACTTAAGAAAAATAAAAAGGGTGAAACTAATTTTTATCAGTTTTTTGATTGGCCGGATATAAGCGGTTCTATTTTCTATAAAGTAGTTCAGAACAATAATCAAACACAATCTCAAACTTCAAGTATAGAAAAAGTAGATTATTTTAAAGATTCAGAATCGATTGTGCTTGCTCAGAATTCACCCAATCCATTTTCAGATTCAACAAAAATAAGTTTCTATCTTCCTGATGATGAAGAAGTTACGTTTGAATTTTTTAACAGCAATATAGAAATGATAAAACAAATAGATGATATTGAGTATCCGGCTGGTAAGAATGAAATTGTATTTAACGCCTATGATCTTCCGGCAGGAATTTATTTTTATAAACTAAAAGTGGGCAAGTTTGTTGACGTTAAAAAAATGATAATTACAGATTAATGATGAAAAGAGAAGTTAAAGTTTTTGTTGATTTTGATGGAACAATTACACTCGAGGATGTTGGTGAGGCTATCTTTAGAAGATTTGGTAACGCAGAAAAAGTAAAAAGCGTAATTGAAGATCTTTTAAGTGATAAGATTTCGTCACGCCAATGCTGGGATGAACTTTGTGATTCAGTTAATTTTATTAATAAATATGAACTTGACGAGTTTGTTGATTTGTTAGAAGTTGATCCAACATTTATTCAGTTTGTAAAATATTGTAATCAAAATGAAATAGAGATGGTTATTCTTAGTGATGGCTTTGATTATTACATAGATAGACTTTTTACTAAAGCAGGCTTAACCGGATTAAAATATTATTCTAATAAACTTTTTGTGGATTCTAAAGGAATTTTAAAAGCGGAGTATCCTTACTTTGATGTTGATTCTCCAACTTCTGCAAATTGTAAAAAGAACCATATTATAAATCACAGCAGTGAAGATGATTATACAATTTATATCGGTGATGGTAATTCCGATAAAGAGGCAGCTCAGTATTGTGATTTTATTTTTGCAAAAGACGGACTAGCAAGATTTTGTTCAATGGAACGAATAAGTTTTTATCCATTTAATAATTTTATTGATATCCAAAATAAAATAACTGAGTTAGTAAATAAAAAGAATTTAAGAAAAAGACATCAAGCACAATTAAAAAGAAAAGCAGCCTATATGGCGGAGTAAAAATGAGCAACATAGCAACTAAAATATTTAAATACAGAAGTTATACTCCAATTCCTTTTGTAATACTTATGCTTGTGTTTGAAAATGCAACCGTTACAAGTTTAATTGTTGGATTTATTATAGCGTTACTTGGAGAACTGATAAGATTTTGGGGCGTAAGTTGGGCCGGAAGTGAAACAAGAACGACAGGAGGAGTTGGCGGTACTTATCTGGTAATTAGCGGACCTTTTGCTCACGTTCGTAATCCGCTTTATGTTGGAAATATCCTAATGTATCTTGGTCTTGGAATTATGTCGATGGCACTGTTTCCTTATCTTCAAATCGTAGCCATATTATTTTTTATTGTTCAATACGATTTTATTGTTAGAGAAGAGGAAGGATTTTTGAAAAAGAAATTTGGCAGTGATTACCAAAATTTTTTGCAAAATGTCCCAAGATTTTTTCCAAGACTTACAAAGTATAAAGACAGTTCAATTCCACAACCGGATTATAAAATAAATGCTGGTCTAAAGTCAGAAACAAGAACGTTACAGGCTTTTGGGATAACAGTTTTACTTATAGTTATTAAATGGTATTTAAGTTCAAATAATATATTGTGATGAATAGTAAAAACGTTTTGGTGATTGCAGGTGAAGTTTCAGGTGATTTACATGGAGCCTCGTTAATTCGGGAGTTGAAAAAGTTAGATAGTTCTTTGAAAATATTTGGTGTCGGCGGCGATAAAATGAAAGCCGAAGGAATGGAATTGATTTATCATATAGACAAAATGGCTTTTCTTGGATTTGTTGAAGTGATAAAACATTTACCATTTATTAAAAAAGTTCAGCGTGATTTGATAGCAGAAGTAAAGAGGAGAAAAGTCAGCGAAGTTGTATTGATAGATTATCCGGGGTTTAATCTGAGTATCGCAGAAAAAATAAAAAAACTTGAACCTGAATTAAAACTTGAACTCATTTATTACATCACTCCGCAAGTTTGGGCTTGGGGCAAAGGCAGAGTATATAAGATTAGAGAACTTTTCAAAAAGGTTTTAGTTGTTTTTCCGTTTGAAGAAAAATTCTTTAAAGAAAAAAATGTAAATGCCGAGTTTGTTGGGCATCCATTGATACAGGAAATAGACAATTACAATTTTGTATCTCGAAATCTCTTAGATAATAAATTTGATTTGGATCCTGCAAAAGAAATTTTATTAATTTTACCTGGAAGCAGAAAGCAGGAGGTAAAAAGTATTTTTCCTGAAACGGTTCATGCAGCCTCAAAGCTGGCTGATGAATTTGATATGCAAATAGTTGTTGCGTGTTCAAGCAATCTTAATGAAAAGGTTTTCGATGAATTAACTGATCATAAAAACTTTAAAGTTATTAAAGATCATACATACGATTTGTTAAAGCATGCAAAGTTTGGAATTGTAAAATCAGGTACATCAACACTGGAAGCCGGACTGATGGAACTTCCGATGGTTATAGTTTATAAGACTAGTTGGCTTACTTATACAATTGGCAAGTCACTTGTTAAGATTAAAAATATTGGAATGGCAAACATAGTTTTAGATGAACAAGTTGTTCCTGAACTAATTCAAAAAGAAGCAAATGCTGAAAGGATTTATGATGAGGCAAAGAATATTTTGTCTGATGAAGATATGTTGAATAATATAAAACTTAGATTAAGCAGAATTAAAAAAGTACTTGGAGATAAAAATGCTCCAAAGAATGCAGCAAAAATTATTTATTCTTTAATCAATGAACACAAAACAAGTTAAACAGGATACATTAAGATTTTTAGGGAGTTTTATCCTAAAGCACAGCCTTGATGCTCTTTGTAAAACTTTGCGTGTTAGTTATAAGAATAAAAAAGTTATTGATGAACTAAGGAAGAAAAAACAAAATTATGTTTTGGCTTTTTGGCACGGCACAATGTTGCTGCCATGGTTCTTACATAGAAATGATGGATTTGCAGCACTTACAAGTAAAAGCAAAGATGGCGATTTACTTGCAAGGCAATTAAAGCATTGGAAATATAAAGTTGTTCGCGGCTCAAGCAGTAAAGGCGGAGATGTTGCACTTGGAATTATGGTTGATCACGCAAAAAATGGTTTCTCAATTGCAATTACACCAGATGGACCACGTGGACCAGAGCATGAGTTTAAG
>CXWK01052517.1_pt2 | contig 21111 bp, 19 predicted proteins | sample 590851 | NCBI WGS metagenome assembly CXWK01 (sample SAMEA3498364, study PRJEB10139) | wastewater metagenome | biome: wastewater treatment plant; material: activated sludge | place: Denmark | collected 2014-08-01 | reverse complement strand
CTACGCGGTGGACCTGGTGGGCCACGGGCGCACCCCGGTGTTGGGGCGATCGGCGACCGTGGGGGCCAATCGTCGCGTCGTGGACCACTTCCTGAGCGACCAAGTGGGGGAGCCGGCGATCCTGATCGGCAACTCCATGGGTGGACTGATCTCGCTGCTGCAGGCGTCCAAGCGCCCCGAATCAGTGGCGGGACTCGTGCTGATCGGCCCGGCGCTCCCATTGACCGGTCTGGTGCTCAAGGATGCTCGGCGCGCCCTGGAGTTCGCGGTCCTCGCGTTGCCCGGGATCGGGACGACGGTCGTGTCGTTGTGGACCCGGTTCGCATCAGCGGAACGACAGGTCGCCCGCATGATGCGGCTCGTGGCCAAGGACCCGACGCAGATCCCCGAAGACTTCCGCCGTGCGGCTGCCGCGCTGGCCGAGGAGCGTCGCCGGCTGCCCGGCAACCCGAACGCACTCGTCCAAGCGGCGCGCTCGGTGGTGTTCGTCATCGGCAGCCCCTGGTACGCCACCCAACTCGAAGGAGTCGCCGCGCCGGTGCTACTCATCCACGGTCAGCACGACCGGTTGGTGTCCATCCGGCAGGCGGACGCCGCCGCCCAGAAGTTCGATTCGTGGCGCTTCGAGATCATGGACCACGTCGGTCACGTGCCCCAGCTCGAGGATCCCGGTCTGGTGGCGGCCACGATCCTGGAGTGGATGTTCGAGGAGACCCCGGAAGTCGCAGAAGCAGCCGAAGCCGCGGAACCCGTCGAAGTGGTGGTGGACGTCCGAGACGCCGCTCGCTCCCGTCCCCGCTGACCGCAGCGACCCGGGTGCCGCAGCTGGTCAGCCGCGACCGCCGAACTCGACGCGGCCATTCATGTACACGAGCACCTGCCGGATCGAGGGACCGTCGGCGTAGGTCACGACCCAGCGCAGTTTCTTGAACGTGGGCGGTGGTGCGTCTGCTTTCTGCAACTGGGCGCCGTCCAGTCGGTACGACGGCGGTACCTTGCCGGGGTGATCGGTCACCCACCAGTTCGCGCGGTCGATCGCGCGGACCATGTCGTAGCGGGGCTGCGCGAAGCCGAATGATCCGATGAACGGACTCGACACCTTCTTGTACCCCGTGAAAACGCCCTTGTTGTACTTCAGCACCAGGCTGACCGCGGGGGCCGACTTCTCACCCGGCCAGGCGACGCCGTAGATCACCTGGACGTTGCCCAGATTGCGGGCCACCTTCGGGTGCGCACCTGTGGGCATCGCGTTGAGCGCGGCCCGGGCGACATCCGGGTCGGCCGTCGCCTTCTGGTCGAACCACCGGTTGATGCGCTTGTCCGGAAGCGCGGTCACACGGGCGGTGGCGTCTCGGATGATGGGGCTGACGTTGCCGTCCCAGGTGGCGGCCGACGCCGAGGTCGGGGGCACCGCGCCCAACGAAACCGCCAATAGGCCGGCGGCTGAAACTGCCGTTGACGAGCGACGAAGCGAAGATGTGACGAGAGCGGCCATGGCCCCACGGTACGCCGCCCGATGATCACATTCCTGCCCGAAGCCGGGTTCGTTCGGGTGATGGGGAGCGGCGGGTGAGGAGTCGGGAAGTGGCCCGCTCCCTCACCCGCCAAGCGCCTGAATCTCTGCCAGCCGTCGCTGCAGGAACTCCCGTTCCGCCTCGTTGCCGACCAAGCCCAGCGCTGTCCGGTACGCCTGCACTGCCTCGTCGTAGCGTCCCAGCTGGCGCAACAGGTCGGCGCGCGTGGCAGGCAGGTAGTGGTAGTTGCGCAGTCGGTCATCGCCACTGAGCCGGTCCACCTCGGCAAGACCTGACTCCGGTCCATCCCGGTGGGACAGTGCCACCGCTCGATTCAGAGCCACGACGGGGCTGGGGTCAGCTGTCAGGAGTTGGTCGTAGATCGCGACGGCAGCAGCCCAGTCAGTGTCCTCGAACCGTTGCGCCTCGGCGTGGACGGCCGCGAGACCCGCTTGGAGTTGGAATCGCCCAGGCGGCCGCGCGGGTCCCAGGCGTCGCTCTGCCGCCGTCAGTGCCGCCAGGCCTCGGTCGATGCCCGATCGATCCCACGTCCCTCGGTCCTGGGCTTGGAGAAGAACGATGCTTCCGTCCGGTGCCTCGCGGGCGAAGCGCCGAGCGTGGTTCAGTTCCAGTAGTGCGAGCAGACCCAGGGGCTCGGGTTCGTCGGGCGCCAGCGCCACCAGCATTCGTGCGAGGTCCAGTGCGTCGGCGGCCAGGTGCGGTCGCTGAAGCCCCGGTCCGGTGGCGGCAGTGTGGCCAGCTGTGTAGATCAGGCTGATGACAGTCAGGACCCCATCGAGTCGCTCGGGGAGTTCGGAGTCCTCCGGGACCCGGTAGGGGATGCGCGCGGAACTGATCTTCTTCTTGGCGCGGGTCAGCCGAGCGGCCATGGTGGTCTCCTGAACCAGGAATCCCGCCGCGATCTCGCCGGTGGCCAGTCCGCCCACCATTCGCAACGTCAGCGCGACCCTGGCCTCGAGCGCCAGGGCGGGGTGGCAACAGGTGAAGATGAGTCTCAGCCGGTCGTCCAACAGTTCCAACGGAGACATGAGCTGCTCCTCTGAGTCCTCGGACACCGCCAGCGCAGGAAGCTTGCGTTGCAGCGTCGAACTACGCCGCAACGCGTCCACGACGCGACGCTTCGCGGTCCGGGCCAACCAGCCAGCCGGGTTGTCGGGCACACCGGCGACCGCCCAGCTGTCCAAGGCCGCGATGTATGCGTCCTGGGTGGCGTCTTCGGCGATCCACAGGTCACCTTGTGCGGCGCGCGCCGCGATCGCCAGGACCGTCGCCCAGTGATCGCGGTAGGCGACCGACACGGCCCCGGCCACATCAGCGCCGGGGCCGTCCGTCGGAGTCGCGGTCACTCCCGGGTCGGTATGACGGGCCGCACTTCCACGGACCCCATGGCGGGCAGGGTCTTGGCGAACGCGAGGGCCTGGTCCAGGTCGCGGGCCTCGACCAGGTAGAAGCCTCCGAGGGTCTCTTTCGTCTCGGCGAAGGGGCCGTCGACGATCAATGCTTCGCCGTCTGACTGGATCCGTACGGTGGTCGCCGTCGTCGAGTCGTTCAGCGCCTCACCGGCGTACACGGTGCCACCGCCAGCAGCCACGCTCTCCTGCCATTCCAGGTGCTTGGCCATCATCTGCTGGAACATCTCGGGATCCGGCGGGGCATCGGCGTAGGCGGCCTCGTCACCGTAGATCAGGATCATGTACTTCGCCATGGGGACTCCTTGGGTCGGGCAGCAGGGGTGCTGCACCTACTTGACGAACGGCGCCATCCGAATTCGACAGCCCCACGGCATATTGTCCACGGTGCTCGTCAGCGGCGTTCGCTGAGTCGCGCCAAGACAGTCGGATCGATCACCGAATCCGGGTCTCGACTACCCGCCATCAGCGCACCGGTGGCGCCCACCAGCGAGGCGTACAGCGGCGGACATGTCGGGCAGCCGTCGAGGTGGGCTTCGAGCAAGCGCCGATCCGGGGCGGGGAGTTCGTCGTCCAAGTAGTCGCTCACCTTGCTCCGGGCGTCCCAGCATCCCAACGGCACCCCCTTGAGCGCCTCCCGCCGTTCCGCTCCGCTGGCCAGTGAGCTGACCAGCATCATGCGGCCTCTGCGCAGCCGCTGCTTCGCCGCCGGCAGACTCACTCCCTGGATCTGCGCGATCTGAGCGTTGGTCAGGCCGTGCGCATCGTGCAGGACGACCACCGTGCGGTAGTCGAATGGCAGCCGCACCAATGCGTCGCGCAACTCAGCAGCGGACTCCGCCCGAGCGACGACAGTGGCGGCGTCGACGGTGTAGGCGTCGTCGCGCCAGTCGCGCTCCACCCGCTCGACGACATCGTCGGCCGCGAACTCCCGCTGGCGCCGGAAGCGGTCCACGGCCAGGTTGTGCAGGATCCGGTGCAACCAGGTGGCGAGGCCCGAGTCCTCGAAGGTGTCGGCTCGTTCGAGGGCTCGCACGAGGGTGTCCGAGACGAGGTCCTCGGCCACAGCATCGTCACGCGTGAGGGACCGGGCGTAGCGCAACAGGCCAGGGATCTGGTCTGCGAGTCGGCTGCTGAGTTGGTCGCGGTCCATCACTTGCGACGGTAGTCCACGTGAGCGGTCACCGGTGCGCGGCGACCTTGTCGTCGGCGGGAGCGACCTTGCAGGTGTTGATGCCGAAGACGCGGTACAGCGGGCAGAACCCGACGGCAGCCGTGACCAGCATGACCGCGGCGACCACAAGCAGGACGATGCCGACGAGCGATCCGAATCCGACCAGCCAAGCAGCGACTGCTGCCACCACGGCCACCACGAGACGAACGGCCCGGTCGGTGTTTCCGGTGTTCTTGTTCATTGCTACCTCCGAAGTCGGTGTTGTGCCCCAGGGACGCATCAGCGCAGAAAAGGGATACATGGTCGACCTCGCCCGACGGTGACGCGATCAGGGGTCAGACAAGCAGAAGAGCGAGGGCTCCCCTCCAGGCGGAGCCCTCGCTCTTCGTGACGTTTCAGACCGGACACCCCCGTAATGGCGTCCGGGCCAGACCGCGTCCCAGCCGGGGAATCCCCGGGGGAGGTGGTCTGAGGTCGGTCCAACCTCACGCAGCAGGTATGCCCCTACCGGTACCGGATCAAACCCCCCGCGGTCGCACTGACGGGGTCACACAACCGGGTAGCCGGCGGCCTGCCAGCCGCCCATGCCTGTTCCCAGATCGACGATCGAGGTGATCCCGATATCGGCCATCTGGGCGCTGGCCACGGCGGAGCGGTTGCCGCTACGGCAGTACACCGCGTAGTCCTGCTGCGGATCCAGCGCCGCGATTTGGGCGGCGAAATCGGGGCCTGCGATGTCCAGGTTGACGGCTCCCTCGATGTGGCCGGTGGCGAACTCCGCGGGGGTGCGGACGTCGATCACCTTCGCTCCGCCGGCGATCGCCTGCTGGAATGCCGCTGCGTCGACGACCTGGACGCTGGCCGCCTGACCAGCAGAGTCCACTGCGGTGTCGGTGGGGTTGGCTGTCGTGGTGGAACTGCATCCGGCAAGGACCCCGGTGGCGAGGGCAACGGATGCGAACACAGCGCCGAGGCGCCGGGACTTCGTGGTTCTCAGCATGGGAGAGACTATACCCCAGGGGGTATGAGGCGGCAGTGGTCGCGAGGTTACGGAGCGGTGCAGCGAGGGACCAAGCCCGGCAGGTCTTCGGCGCGTGTTCTGTGCGTGTTCTGTCTCTCGTCACCAAGGCGGATACTGGGGCGGTGGGTGACGTCGTCAGCGAGTTCCGCCTCGGGTATCGACCCGACGTCGGTGCCGTCCTGCGACCCCTGCGACGAGGGCGTCACGACCCCACGCTGTGGCTGAGCCCGGGCGAGGTTTGGCGCACGGTCGCAACCCCCGAGGGGCCAGCCGCACAACAGCTCTCGATTCGTGGGGACACGGTCACGAATGCCAGTTGGGGACCGGGCGCACAGTGGTTGACCGATCGGACTCCGGACCTGCTGGGAGCGGCGGACACCACTGCCACCCAGTTCGAACCGGCGCCTGGACCCGTTGCCGACCTGTGGCGCCGCCATGGCAGCCGATGGCGGGTGCCCAAGGCGCACACCGTGTGGGAGTCAGCCGTGGCGGCGGTGCTGGAGCAGAAGGTCACGGGACTGGAGGCCAAACGGGCCTGGTCGTCGCTGGCGCGGGAGTTCGGTGAGCCTGCTCCCGGTCCGGCGCCGTCGGGGATGGTGGTCTTTCCTGACGCGGTAGCCGTCCGTCGGGTCCCGAGTTGGACGTGGCGACGCAACGGTGTCGACCGGGCCCGATCCGACACGATCATGCGACTGGCGGCGGTTCCCCATGTGTTGCGGCGGCTGCCCGACGGGTCCCTCGCGGAAGCCCGGCGGCTACTGACCTCGATCCGAGGTGTGGGCGAGTGGACGTACGCCGAGATCGCTCAGCGCGCGTTGGGCGACGCCGACGCCGTCAGCGTCGGCGACTTCCACCTCGCCAAGGACATCGTCTACACCCTGATGGGACAGTTCGATGGCACCGACGACCAGATGATGGAACTACTGGCGCCGTTCATGGGGCATCGCTATCGCGCCGTCCGGATGCTCGAGTTCGCGGGAGCCCAGCAACCCCGCCGCGGGCCGCGGTTCGCCGTCCCCGCGCACCGATACGGCTGAGCCGTAGGCATGGCCCGTAGTGCCTCAAGTCAAGATGCCCGCGAAAGTTGATCCGTGCCTCAGTTGAGAATGCCCGCGAAGGTGGGTCTCAGGACGCCTTGACGCGGATGCCCCGGCGCACGTCTGGCAGTGCGGTGGGGATGGATGCCAGGTAGAGCTGCTCGGTCTTCTCCTTGGCCAGTTTGAGTAGGACGGTTTGCAGGTCGGCGATGTCGCGGGCGATCTTGGCGGGGTTCAGTGAGTCGCGGTAGGCGACCAGTCCCGCGTGCTGGGTCGGTGACAGCACACCGGCGGCAAGGAGCCGCTCCAGCGGGGTGGCGGGGGCGTCGTAGACGCGTCGACGGCGGCCGTTGCGGTCCTCCCCCCAGCCGACGGGTTTCTTGGTCGGGGTGAGGTAGTTGAACCGGTCGTTGAGCAGCCGCCACAACCGGTTCAGGACCTGCCGTTCGGTGTCGGTGTCGTAGCGGTAGTAGAACCCGTACTTGCGGACCAGGTGGTTGTTCTTGGACTCGATGGTGGCCTGGTCGTTCTTCTTGTACGGCCGCGAGCGGGTGAAGAAGATCTCCCGGTCCGCGGCCCATCCGATCACCGACTTGTTCAAGAACTCCGACCCGTTGTCGAAGTCCAGCCCGGTGATCTGGAACGGGATCTCCGTCACGGCAGCGTTGAGCGCGGTCAGGATGTGCGCGTGGGCGTTGTTGCGCACGGTGCGGGTGAACACCCAGCCGGTGTGCACGCAGGTCAGGTTCACGGTGCGGGCGAACTCGCCCTTCAACGTCGGCCCGCAATGCGCGACGGTGTCACCCTCGAAGAACCCGGGCTCGGCCTCGATCTCGTCGCCGACCTTGCGGATCTTGATCGAGGACCGCAGCAGCGGCGACGCTTTCGTTGTTGACACGCCCCGGACCTGATCGGTCGCTTTCGCCGGGGCCAGGTACCGGTCGATGGACGCCGCCGACATCGCCAGCAGTTCCCCACGCACCGCCTGGCTGTATCGATCCCGCCCGAACACCAGCTCGCCGTGCCGCTCCAACGCGTCCAACTGCGTACGCATCGACGCCGCCAGATACTTCCCACACTGGCCGCCCGACGCCGCCCACACCCGCTGCAGCACCCTGGTGGCGTCATAGGAGTACTTCCGCGGTCGCGGCTTACGTGTCCGGACCGCGACCTGCATGCCCGGCCCCGGTTTCTGTTCGGCAGCGGCCACCAGCCGCCGCCGCGCGTTGTCCCGCGACCACCCCGTCACCTCCACCACCTGATCCAACACCCGGCCCTTGTCCGCCTTGGACGCCTTCACGTATTGCTTGGCGAACCTGGCCGTGACCTCGGCACGCGATCCCATCGACAACTCGCTTCCCATGCCAACCAAGAGTCACCGTTTCGCGGGCATTTCCTACGTGAGGCACGGAAACCACTTCGCGGGCATTTCAGCTGAGGCTCGTCGTGGCCTTGTCCGACGGGCGTGCCGTGACTTAAACTCAATGCCGCACGCTTCAAGGTGAGCGGGAACAGGTCCAAACAACGGCGTAGTTCCACCCGCTCGCGGAAGCACGGGGGATTCCATGGCAGCAACACGACTCGGCCGAGCGATCGTCGGTCTTCTCTTGGCGGGCCTGGTCGCCGGTCCCGTGACGCCGACGGCCTGGGCCGCCGGCCCGAGTGACGCGCCGGTCACCAGTCAGGCGCGCGCCTCAGGGCCGAAGCCCGCAGCGAAGGGTTGGTCAAAGGCGAAGACGACAGGTTCGGCAAGACTTCGGATCACTGCCGGCAGTGAATGGGACGGGTCGCCGGAAACCCTGAACCGCGGCACGGTCACCGGTGTGGTGAAACGCCGCGGCCGAGTGGTGCGGCGACTTGCGATTCCCATTAGACGGGTTCCTCTCACGAACTCAGAATGGTGGGGGACTGTCACCGTGCGGTCGCTGGCACCTGGGCGTTATCGCGTCAAGATGAATCGGATCACCGCCCATACGACTGTGCCCGGTGGTCGGATCCCAGCGAGAACCCTGAGCAGGGTTGGCAAGGGCGTGCGCCTGACCGTGCGCGCCAACCGGATCCCCACCTGGCGTGGCCAGTACCGGTTCAAGAACTTCGATCTGGTCGTGTCGGGCACGGTGGTCGATGCTCAGAACAACCCCATCGAGGGCCTTCCGGTCTGCCGCTTGGCGGCCAAGCGGGCCTCCTATGACTTGTTCTGCAATGGTGTATCCCGAAGCGACGGCCGATTCACCGTGCGTCTACGACCCGTGAGTGACGTCAATGTTCTGTGGGAAGTCCCCCAACTCGGGGATTCCTTGCGGGACATCCCGTGGCGGACGGCCTGGCTGGATGTGGCCGACCTGCCCGGCATGGTGATCACGATGCAACAACGTGGTGTGGTGACCGGAGGTCTCACCGGCCCAGCGGGCAAGCCCCTGTCCGGGAGGGAAGTGTGTGCTGCGCCGAGGCGGCTGCCTCGAGGCGCGTTCATGTGGCTTCCCGGCCACCTGGCGAATCTGGCCTGGTGTGCCGTTACGGACGCGAACGGCGAGTATTCGCTGCGGGTTGATGGTGGCGAGCAGATCTTCCTTCCTGGCGATCCGACCAGCAGTGGCTTCGTGGAACGAATGGACACATACCTTGCCGCTGACGATTCCGAAATGCTCAAGCTGTGGGACGTCGGCTGGTCCCACCCGGACGGGGGAAACGGCGGCGACTCCTACCGCGACATGATCGCCGAACCCGGTCGACGAGTGGACGTAGCTCTGACTGATCTCGTGCCCGGCGCCAACATCCGGCTCAGTGGAGTTGTGACCCGGGCACCCGTTCCCGAAACGACCGGAGGGGCTCTGGACGGCATCGAGGTATGCGCATTCAGTCGTTCCGGCTTCTTCTGCGTGGAGACTGACGCAACGGGCCGCTACGACCTTTCGCTCCCCACCCGGGTGTCGCCCGGTGCACCGACCGAGCCGGTCACCGTGAAGATCGTGGCATCGCCGGGTTTCTGGTGGGCTCCTGCTGTGGACCGGTTCACGGCAACCCCAGGTACCACCCTCACCCGGGACCTTCAACAGGCCGCGTACTGACCCAGGAGCGACCGACGCCACGTCGGTGACCTCACATGTGGGGCAGGCGGCCGGAGCTGGAGTCAGTTCTGTGGAGTGGCACCGGTGATGCGGTCGATCGGCGCCCGAGGCTACCCACCGATGATGGGCAGCCTCAGGTACCACTCGTCGAACTTCGGGGCGCCGAGGCCGGAGGCCTTGTCGTAGCCGACTTTCGCCGAGCAGCAACCCTTGTCGAACAGGTCGTTGCTCCCGACCGACACGTCGTGAACTGCCTCTGGGTGCTTGGCGTACATGTCGTACAACGCGGGCTGTATCAGCCCGAAGGACGGCTCGCCCTCGAGGCGTTGGGCGGCCGCGATGATGCCCACCGCGGCGGCCGTGAACGGTGTCGCCGCACTCGTCCCCCCCACCAGTTGTGCCGTGGTATCGGCGCCCTCCCCGGAGAACAGCACCCACCCCGGCCCGCTGGCCGCATGGGCGGCGATGTCCGGGACCGTGCGCATGTCGGACTTCGTCATCGAACGGGGCTGCCACCAGGGCCGCTGGTACACCTGCGAGACACCACCGCCGCCACCGACGCTCTCCGGACCGATCGGGGGGAGCCCGGACTGAGAGTTCCACACCACTTCCTGCGTCCGCTTGTTGTCCGCGGACACCGTCAGCCGGGTGCCGCCCACCGAGGTGACGTAGCGACTCGAACCCGGGTAGTCGACGGCCAGTTCCTTCGGTCCCTCGCCGGTTTCGTTGTTGATGCAGTCGCTGGAGCCCCGATCGCCCGCGGCGGAGAAGGCGGACGTGCCGGACAGGCCCAGCCGCACCAGGACCGCCTCGGTCAGGTCGCGCGCCCCCGGCGGCATCTGCTTGGTCAACTGCTCACAGATTCCGTACGACGTCGTGATCACCGCAGGCTTGCGGTCGAGCGAGAAGGCGGTCGCCCAGGTCGGGAAGAACCGCAGGTCGAAATTCGGCGACTCGATGACGTGCACAGTGCTCCCCGCGGGCAGTACCGACTGCACGACCTGCACGTCGAGGTCGCCCTCCCCACCCTCGGGGAGTTGCCCGGTCAGTCCGGGAGCCGCCACCCGCTTGAACGTCATGTTCGGCAGGTCGAAACACTCCGCGGAGTCGGCGAGGGCGTCGTCGGAGTACCCGTCCCCTTGGGCCAGGATTGCCACCCGGGTGGCCTTGCCGACCGACTGGCCCGCTGGCAGCTGGTCGATCCCGTACGCGGTGCGCAGTTGGTTGTACGAGTAGGCGTAGGTGTTCAATTCCGGTGATGCCTGCGCGAGGCACCCCTCGGGGGTCCCTTCGTTGACCCCGGTGTAGGGCGGCTCCGGGGTTGCCTGGGCGGAGGCTGTCGACGCCGCCGGCTTGGCCTTGATGTCCAGTCCGACGAAGCCCTTGACGTACTTCTTGAGTCCAGCCGGGTGAGTCGCATTCGTCTGGATCAGCACCGCCGCGAGGCCACCGATCGAGGCCTTCTGCATCCGCAGTGGTGCGTCCAGCCAGCGGGTCATCCGGCCCGCGCGGCCTGTGACGGCAGCGAAAACGCCGGTCTTGTCCATCTCGAAGGTCAGTCCGGCCGCCTCGGCGCTCTGGCGCACCTTTGTCTTGGCCTTGTGGTTCGCACCGAAGTCCTGGCGGATGTCCTTGCGGGACCAGAACTCGCGGTAGGCCACGGAGTCCGGGTCCGACACGTCCTGCAGTTCGCTGCGGGCCCCGGACTCGTTGCGTTTGATGCCGGTGTAGAACGTGACCATCCTGCGCGGCGGCACCGGGAGGGCCTTGGCGGCGGCTGTGGCCGTGACGTCGAATTGCCCGTTGGGCAGGAGCGTGTCGCCCGGGTCGGCGCTCCCGGTTGCTGGAACCCCCAGGCTTGTCGCCAGGAGGGCGCCGGCTCCCGCGACCATGAGAGTGGACCTGGTCCGAGGGCGATGGGGACGGGCGGCGGAATGGGACATCGCGGCTGCCTTCCGGTGGTGGTGCCCAGCAGGCTATGCCCGCAGTCGCGGCGGTGTCCTCGCCGGCCGACCGCACACCTGGGGCATAACGGCCAAACGTGACAGTAGGACAACCACGTCTAACCGCTAACCCCCAGGTCTGCGGTCACCACCAGCGTCCACGGCGAGCGCGGACTGCGGGGTTCGAGCAACGCAACATCGAACGACTCTCCCACGGCGGCAGCGAGCGCTGGGGGCGTCGCGGGCACCCGACCCGGACGGCTGCAGAGTGTCCGGGCCACCAGTCCACGGGTGTGTTTGGCCATGTGCGACACGACCGCACCCGAGGCTCGGTCCACGACGCGCACCTGAACGGTCCGGTCGGCGGCCGGACTCGGCCACGCCTTCTGATACGGCGCGGAACGGCAGTCGACAATGACCCCGCGGCTGCTCACGGGCGCCAACGCCGCGGTCAGGTGGGGGCGCCAGAACGAGGCCAGCGCGCCCACTTCCGGGAGGTCGACGGTCATGGACAGGCGGTAGGTCGGGATCCGATCGGTCAGACGCACTGCACCCCACAGCGCCGAGATCACCACCACAGCCGACGTAGCGCGACGCCGGGCAGGCACCGACAGCGTGGCCACGTCGAGGGCGTCGTACAGCACCCCGCTGTACACCTCGGCAGCGGGAGCCGCTGGGGCCGACCAGAGATCGATGTTGCCGCGGACCTCGTCAGCCAACGAGGCGCCCACGCCCAGGACATCCATCGCGTCCGCCCGCGCGCTCACCGCAGCCAACGCATCCCCGACGGTGCGCCGCGGCTGTGTCAGTTCCGGGAAGGACAGCCGCGCCAGGTCGACGGGTTGCCGGCGGGAGGAGGGGGCGGTCTTGCCCTCCGAGGGGGGAAGCAGGATCAACATGCAGGAGAACTCGGTGGTACTGACGGGACTGGCCCGCACCAGGGCCAGTTCGGCAGGTGCGGGCCAGTTGTTCGGTCGGTCAGGACTCGCCCAGGATGGCGCGCGCCAGTGCTTCCGCGGACGTCGCGACCTCGGCGGTGCCGTCGAGCAGGACGTCGGGGTTCTCCGGCGCCTCGTACTCCTGGCCCACCCCGGTCATGTTCGGCAGCTTCCCTTCGGCAGCCTTCTGGTACAGCCCCTTCGGGTCACGGGCCTGCGCGACCGCGAGGGGAGTATCGACGAATACCTCGAGGTACTCGCCGGCCTCGAAGATGTCCTTGGCGGCCCGCCGGTCGGCGCGGTACGGCGACACCAGAGCCACGATCACGACCAAACCCGCGTCGGCCATCAGTTTGGCGACCTCGGCGACTCGGCGGACGTTCTCGGCGCGGTCCTCGGGGGTGAACCCGAGGTCGCGGTTCAGGCCACCGCGCACGTTGTCGCCGTCGAGCACGTAGGTGTGGACGCCTTGGGCATGCAGCAGGGCCACCGTCGCGTCAGCGATCGTGGACTTGCCGGACCCGGACAGTCCGGTCATCCACACGACCTTGGGCTGGTGGCCCATGAGCCGCTGCCGCGCCTCGGCGTCCACGGTGTAGTCGTGCGGCGTCACGTTGAACGCACGACGCATCGCGTGACGCGTCAGACCCGCGGCGACCGTGTCGCTGGTGACCCGGTCCACGAGCAGGAATCCGCCGGTGTCACGGCACAAGTCGTACTCGTCTAGCGGCACCGGGGAGTCCGTAGCCAGTTCGACGCGGCCGATGTCGTTCATGTTGAGCAGTCGAGCGGCGTCGTGGTTGCCCGTGACGACGTCCAACTTGTGCCGCACCGACGTCACCGTGGCGGGCACGACCTTGGGGCCGACATACAGCAGATATGACCGGCCGTGGGCCAGCGGTTCCTCGCCGGTCCACACCAGGTCGGCGGCGAAGCGGTCGGCTGGCTTGGCCTGCCCGTTGCCCGCGGCGCTCAGCAGGTCGCCGCGGGTGATGTCCACCTCGCGGTCCAAGGTGATCGTCACCGTCTGACCGGCGGCCGCCGCCCCGAGGTCACCATCGGCGGTCACCACCCGATCCACCGTGGCGGTCTGACCGGAGTCAGCCACGGCGATCGTGTCACCCGGGCGCACCTCGCCGGACGCGATCGTTCCGGAGTAGCCGCGGAAGTTGCCCTCGGCGCGAGAGATGAGCTGCACCTGCAGCCGGAACGGCGCGTTCTCGATCAGGTCGTGGGGCTCCCAGGCGATGAGCGCATCCATGACGGAGCCACCGTGGTACCACGGCATCGCTTCCGCGTCGGTCGTGATGACGTTCGCTCCGGTCACGGCGCTCACGGGGATCGCGGTGACTTCCTCGATGCCCAGCCGAGCGGCTGCGGCGCGCACGCCACCGGCCAGTTCCTCGAACGTCGCGTGCTCGTAGCCGACGAGGTCCATCTTGTTGATCGCGACCACGATGCTGCGCACGCCCATCAGGGCGCACACCGTCAGGTGGCGGTAGGTCTGCGGCCGCAGGCCACGGGCGGCGTCCACCAACAGGATCGCGAGGTCGGCCGTCGAGGCCGCCACGGACATGTTGCGGGTGTACTGCTCGTGACCGGGCGCGTCGGCGATGATCACCCGACGGCCACTGGGCAGATTCAGGTGCCGGTAGGCGACGTCGATCGTGATGCCCTGCTCCCGCTCGGCCTCAAGACCGTCGGTGAGCAGGGAGTAGTCGATCTCGCCGACCGGGATCGTCGAGCCGCCGCGCCTGGTGGTGCGGGCGTATTCGAGTTGGTCGATGGGCACCGAGTCGGTCTCGACCAACAGGCGGCCGATCAGGGTGGACTTGCCGTCGTCGACCGATCCACACGCGACCATGCGCAGCACAGCGGTACGCATGTCGGCGGCGCGGGTCAGGGAGTCGGTCTCGGACACGAGTGTCGCGGTCATTTAGAAGTAACCCTCCGCCTTCTTGGCCTCCATGGACGAGCTGCCCTCGCCGTCGATCAGACGGCCGGAGCGCTCGGACATCTTCGACTCACCCATCTCTTTGATGAGGGAGTCCAGGTCGGCGGCGTCGGATTCGACGGCGCCGGTGAGTGGGTAGCAGCCGAGGGTGCGGAACCGCACGTTCTTCACCTCGGGAGTTTCGCCCTCGCGCAGCGGCAGCCGGTCATCGTCAACCATGATCAGCACACCGTCGCGCTCGACCACGGGACGCGGCTTGGCAAAGTACAACTCGGGGATCGGGATGTTCTCGCGCCGGATGTAGTTCCAGATGTCCATCTCGGTCCAGTTCGAGATCGGGAACGCGCGCATCGTCTGCCCCTCGGACAGGCGGGTGTTGGCGGTGCGCCAGAACTCGGGGCGCTGCTTGCGTGCGTCCCAGCGGTGGCCGGGCTCGCGCAGGCTGAAGATGCGTTCCTTGGCGCGGCTACGTTCCTCGTCGCGGCGGGAGCCACCGATCGCGGCGTCGAACTTGTACTTGTCCAGCCCCTCGCGCAACGCGACGGTTTTCATGACCCGCGTGTACTCGTGCGTGCCATGGGTGAACGGGGTGACCCCCTCGGCGACCGCCTCGGTGTTCGTGGCGATGCGCAGGTCCAGGCCGAGTTCGGCGGCGCGCTGATCGCGGAAGGCGATCATCTCGGAGAACTTCCACGTGGTGTCCACGTGCATCACCGGCATCGGGATCGGAGCCGGCGCGAAGGCCTTGATCGCCAGGTGCAGCAGCACCGACGAGTCCTTACCGATCGAGTACAGCAGTACCGGGTTGCGGAATGCTGCCGCGGTCTCGCGGAAGACGTTGATGGCCTCGGCCTCGAGAACGTCCAGTACGGCGTTCTCACTGATATCTGGCGTGGTCGACACACCAACCTCCCTCTGGGGCAATCCGTTCATCCTACGGGCGTTCACCGGTGGCACCGGCCGAGTCCGGGCCCCGAGTCACGACGTCCTTCATCCCTGCTGACAACACCAACACCGCCTGCTCCGCCAACTCGATGGCCGCACCGTGGATCTGGTACCCGATCACGTGGGGATCGGGGACGTCGTCCGAGTGCCACTGCAGTGGTACCTGTTCCGCTGGCGGGGAAGGTGCGGCGGCGCTCCCGGTCGTTCCCCGGGCTGCGTCGAGTTCCCCCACCCACCAGCGCAACCGCTCAGTGGCGTCCACCGGCATCGGCGGCGCACCGGGCGGTGACTGTCCGTCGGCCATGTACCCGGCGACCACCTGGGACAAACCGGCGGCTTGCCGCAGCGTGAAGGTTCGGGGTCGGGCGGCCGCGTCCAAGCGTGCCAGCACGGCGCGATGTGACCGATCCAACGCCAGGATCAGGTCCGCGTCGGCCACGAACGCCTCGGTCACGCGGCGTGCCCGATGGGCACGGGGGTCGGGCGGGTCAGCCGGGAGGGTGCTGTCGTAATGCCGAGCCACGAACTCACCCACGAGCGCACTGCTCAGGTCGCAGGCGGGACTGCCGTCGAGAGCCGCGGTTCCCGCTGATGACACCTCCACGGCTGCTGCCGACGCAGCGAGTTCCCGCCGCAGCAGGGTCTCGGTCGCGGGAGAGCGGCAGATGTTCGCGGTGCACACGACCAGGATCCGAAACACCTGCCCAGCGTACGGGGCGTCACAGAACTGGCCGGTACGACCGAAACTCGGGCTTACGTCGCCCAGTTCCGGCCCGTAAGGGCCAGTTTTGCGGTCACCCCCCCGGCCCGCGGCGGTCACCCCCCGCCCGCGGCGGGGGCTACTTCAGGAGGCGGGACAGGCGGCGGTCGGCCAGGGGGGTGCCGCCGGTCTGACATGTGGGGCAGTACTGCCAGTCGGTGTCGGCGGTGCTCACCGACCGGATCGTGTCCCCACACACCGGGCAGGGTTGGCCGCCGCGGCCGTGCACGCGCATACCGGAGCGCTTGCCGTCCTTCAGTTCGGCGGGCGGCAGCTGCCGGGCGGACTCGACCGCGGTGGTCAGCACCTCAGTCATCGCGTCGTACAGGACGCTGCGGGTGTCGTCGGTCAGGGAGCCGGCAGCGGCCGCGGGGCTGAGTTTGGCGGCGTGCAGGATCTCGTCGGAGTACGCGTTGCCCACTCCGGCCAGCACGGACTGGTCGCGTAACAGGGTCTTCAGGTGCCGCTTGCCGGCGGCATCGAGCACCGCATCGAACGACTCCCGCGTGAACTCCGGATCCGTCGGGTCGGGCCCCAGGCGCGCGATACCGGGGACATCGGCCACGTCGCGCACCAGGTAGATCGCCAGGCGCTTCTGTGTGCCGGCTTCGGTCAGATCGAAACCGCCGCTGATCTCGCCGTCGCCGGACACGAACGTCAGTCGCGCCGCGAGTGGTCCTCGGCCCAGTTTGAGGGGGCGCAGCGAGGGCGCATCGAGCCACCTCAGCCAGCCCGCCCGCGACAGGTGGGTTGCCAGGTGCAGCGGTTGGCCGTCCTCGTCCACGACATCGATCACAAGGAACTTGCCGTGGCGCTGCAGCCCGACCACTTCGGTGCCCCGAATCGCGAAGATGGGCGGGTCGGCGGTCTTGACCGCACTGATCGCCGCCACCTGGATGTCGGCGACCCGCTGCCCCACGATCCGGGGTTCGAGGAATGACAGCAACCCCTCGATCTCGGGGATCTCGGGCATGTCAGGCGCGGCCCATCTCGCGGGCAGCCTCCCACAGGGAGTCGCGTGCGTCCGGATGCGCGCAGTGCTCGATGATCTGGCGGGTCTGTTCGATCTCGGTGTTGCCGAACACTTTGGCCATCCCCTGCTCGGTCACGACCGCGGAATGCTGGAACGACGTCACCGGTTCGCGGATCTGCGGCACCACGGTGGAGATGTTCGCCTTCGGATGCCAGGACGGCAGCGCGATGTAGGCGTGGCCGCCGCGAGAGTGCAGCGCGCCCACGATGAAGTCCGTCGAACCACCGAACCCGGAGTAGATCCGCCCCTTGATCCGCGACGCATTCGCCTGCGCGGACAGATCCACCTGCAGTGCGCCGTTGACCGACGTCATGATCCGCTGTTTGGCGATCCGGGCGGGGTCGTTGACGATTTCGGTACGCATCATGCGCACCCGCTGGTTGTGATCCAGCCAGTTGTACAACTTCTGGCTGCCGAAGATGAACGACGCCGTCAGCGGCAGTTCCGTGCTCAGGCAGCCACGCTCGTCCAGGTTGAGCACACCGTCGCTGAACATCTCCGTCCACACCCGCATGTCGCGGTGCTCGGTCAGCCCGGCCAAGACCGCATCGGGCACGGCCCCGATCCCCAACTGCAAGGTCGCTCCGTGGGGTACCTGGTCGGCGATGCGGGTTCCGATGCTGCGCGCGACCTCGTCCAGTTCGCCGGGGGAATGAGCCGCGACGGGTTCGTCGACCTCGATGTAGTAGTCGATCTCATTGCTGTGCAGTTCGGAATCGCCGTAGGTGTACGGCATCGACCGGTTCACCTGCGCGATCACGAGTCCGCCCCGTTTGTGCACGGCCTCGATGGCCGCGGGCAGGATGTTGACCTCCAGACCCAGACTCACGTGGTCGTCCTCGATCCCCGAGGTGTGGATCAGCACCAGGTCCGGGGGGAGGCGGCGGTGGAACAGCACCGGCACCAGGCTGAGCCGACAGGGCACGTAGCGCAGCCCCGGGCGTCTTGCGCATGGCCGGACCCACGAAGGTCGTCTCGTGCACCACGCCCTGGCGCAGCGGTAGCTCGCCCTGCGCGTTGAGCACGTGCAGCGTGTAGCCGGGTAGCGAGTGGTCGACGGCCTGCAGCAGCGACGTCGGGGTCGCGAAGTTGCCCGACACCACTACCCGGGGCTGGTCGGGTAGCCGCGCCAACTTGCCGGGCAGTTGGTCGACGGTGATCTTCTTCATCGGTCAGTCACCACTCCCCAAGCCACCGAACTCCTTGATGATGTCCGACGGTGGTGACGCCCCACCCCCGGGTTCGGGGGTGTCGGCGGGGTCGCCCAACAGTCGTTCGACCCAGTCCAGCAGGTGGTTGGGGTCGAACGGCTTGGGCAGGAACACCGACGCACCTGCGGTCCAGCCCGCCCACGTGGTGTCGTCGTCGGCGGCTGCGGTGAGCAGGATGATCGGGAGGTCGGAGCCGGACCGTTCCCGGCGCAGCGCGCGCAGGACGTCCAAGCCGGACATGCCGGGCATCATGATGTCCAGCACCATGAGGTCGGGGTTGTCCGACGCCACTGCATCGAGTGCGCTGGGGCCGTCGGCGGCTTCCACGATCTCGTGGCCCTCGAGTTCCAAACAGTCGCGGACCAACGACCGGATGCTCGGTTCGTCGTCGACGATCAAGATGGTGCTCATGACGTTGCCTCAACTCCCTCGAGGGGCAGCTTCAGGTGGAAGCGACTCCCTCGTCCCAGTGTGGACTCCACAGTGATGTCCCCGTTCATAGCTCGGGCGAGTTCGCGCGAGATGAACAGGCCCAGCCCGTTGCCACCCGTGGTCATGGTCATCGGATCCTCCACCCGGTAGAACTTCTCGAACACTCGGTCGAGTTCCTCGGCCGGGATCCCGCGCCCCTCGTCGATGACGGTCACCACCGCCCATGGTTCACCGTCCTGCGGTCCGTATTCCACACGGATCGGAGAATCGGGCGGCGAGTACTTGCCCGCGTTGCCGATCAGGTTCGTCAGGCACTGCACGGCGCGTTCGAAATCGACGAGCACCGGGGCATCGCCGCCGACCACCGTCAGCTGCGGACCCAGGTCCGGCAGCGCCGCCACCGCCCGGTCGACGAGTTCGGCGAGGCGGCCGGTCCCGATGCTCACATCCAGTTTTGCCGTGGCGACATCAGAAGCCCGCGACGCCAGCAGCAGGTCGTCGACCAGCCGCGACAGGTGATTGGCGCGTTCCTCGATGGTTCCCAGGATGTGGCCGCGCTTCTCGGGTGTCATCCGATCCCACCGCGACGACAGCAGCTGGGCATACCCCTTGATGGGGGTGATGGGGGTGCGCAGTTCGTGCGACACCGTGGCGATGAAGTCGGACTTCATCCGCTCCAGGCGGCGCTGCTGGGTGACGTCGCGGACCGTCATGACGGACAGTTCCGCCTCGTCGTGGAGAGCGACGACCGCGACGTTGAGCTCGCGCTCTTCGCCGTCGAGACGCACGATCGTCACGACTCTCCCTTCGACCCCGGTGTTGAGACCACGCAACTGCGAGAGGTTCGAGAGGATCTCGGCGCCTGCGCCAGCGTTGAGTGTGGTCAGGTTCAGCCCAGTGATAGTCGTCATGGCAGGGCTCCATAAGACGGGTGCACCTGACCCATCGAAGACGGCGATGCCTTCGGAGGTGTGGTCGACAACCGCCGTGAGCTTAGCCGTCTCATCCCGCAAGGCGTCAAGGCGGCGACTGGCCAGGATCGTGCTCGAAATCGAACCGGCCAGACTCGCCAGGACCGGACGGTCGTCAGCCTTCAATCGCCAGAGATCCCGGCCACCCTTCGCCCACGGCAAGAGGCGTCTGACTCCGGGCGGGGGCGCGGTTGCGCCGAGGGCCAGCACCCCCTCGCTGCCCTGTTCGCCTCCGAAATGGAGGGGAGTCAGGTAGCCGTTGTCCCAACTCTCCGGAAGCAGATCCTGAGGGATGTCGGCGACCCCTTCAAATGAGTTCCACTGGGTGCGGCTTACGAGGGAACGCTCCCGTTCGGAAGCGTCCCGGGCCTCCACTGCTTCGCCGGGCTGGGGAGCAGCGAACGACGCCTTGTCCAGCACCATCAAGGCGTCGTCTGCCCCGAACGTTCGCCGGACCTCGTCCACCGCATCGGCGAGCAGTTGCGTGGGTGGCGCGGCGGAGGTCAACTCACTCAGCAGGCGCGCAATTGCCTGACTTCGTTCCTGTGCTTCCACCCGAGCCGCATTGGTCCGGTAGGCGTACCAAAGCGCAACCGACGGCAGGAGCATGAACGGCACGAGGATCGGTGAGATGGGAGCAAGTGCTACCGTGCTCGCGGCAATCCCGACGGCCGTGACAGAAACCAAGAATGTGAGGAACACTTCGCCCCGGACCAGTTCCCGGATGGGGAGGTTCTCAGCAACCTGCAGAATCCAAGCCAGCAAGAGCAGGTTGATGAGTTGCCACACCAGCGTTGCAAGGAGCAAGGAAACTATTGAACGCGCGCTCAACCGATCGGCGTCGCCGACCAGAAGTGTGTAACTGACTACCAGTGCACTGGTCGCGATGGCGTATGAGCCGATATTGAAGAGGGCCTTGACTGCGGAGCGGAACAGGACAAGCTCAGCCAGCATCAGTCCGACCAAGGAGACGATCAGGGCTGCCGCGGGTGTGAGGAGCAGTGCCGCGATGAGCAGGACGATCTCGTAGAAGGTCTGCTCTTCGTAGCTATCGCCGTGTCGGATGGGGTAGTAGATGACCTCGGCGAGCATCGCCGCGACGGCGAGAGCCAGATAGGGCCACAGACCTTGGACTGCCACGGAGTGCGACGGCGTCGGCAGTTGCCCGGACCACGTCAGGACGGCGGCTGCGCTGGCAACGCCTCCGAGCACAACAATGAGCACGACCCGGTTGCGAGTCGTGCTCACTGGTCCTGCTGGAACCGGTGACGCGGCCTCAGGAAGTCCCATCTGGGGGGTCTGTGTCATGCCACCTTTCGGTTAGGGAGCGTTCTGCCCCCAGCCTGACACGGCCCACTTGCGTCCCGCCCAGAGTTCGGTCGCCCACTTGCGACCCTCGAAGGCGAAATCAGCCCACTTGCGGCCTTCCCAACCCCCATTCGCCCACTTGCGGCCGTCCCAAGAGAAGTCAGCCCACTTGCGGCCAGCCCAAGCCTCCGTGGCCCACTTGCGCCCGGCCCAGTCCTGAGTGGCCCATTTGCGTCCTGCCCAGTTGTCGGATGCCCACTTGCGTCCCGCCCATTTGCGCCCAGCCCAGTCATCACCTGCCCAAAGGTCCCCGATGGAGTTGCTGCCGGTTTGGGTGGTCCACGCGAAGGCCAGCCAGTCTCCGGCCGCCCA